>ERZ779631.28-NODE-28-length-50825-cov-8.353102_pt1 | contig 50825 bp, 40 predicted proteins | sample MGYA00514193_ERZ779631 | MGnify/ENA primary metagenome ERZ779631 (study PRJEB29562, sample SAMEA4376710) | mouse gut metagenome | isolation source: Cecum | study: EMG produced TPA metagenomics assembly of the A DSS colitis mouse model was used to assess the microbial...
GAATTACCGCATGTTTTATATAATAGAGGGCGGGAGAGATACGACTGCATACGATATCTCTCCCGCCCTCTATTATATAAAACATGCGGTAATTCCGTATGATTTGATATGCCATCATTCCCATAAGCGACGGAACCGACAGCATAATCACTTCCTTGGTTTTCATATCCTCACTTTTATTTCTGTATGTCTTTAGTACCTGCCGGACGCCTATTATCATAAAGGAAAACTCTAACAGCAAATAAACCATACATACCCCTGCGTATAATGCAATCCACATGATCTCCGTATGGCTCTTCATATAATCCGTATTTTCGGCAAAAGCATATAAGTTGTCATATAAAATTTCCGCCATCGTCATAGACAGCCAGTTCATGGAAGAAAACATCGCCACGAGAAATGCCTTCTGCCTGTAATTTCTCCGGTCCGTCAGACAGACTAAACCAAATACGATAAAAGAACCTATAACGTATGCGGCATAGTAGTTCATATGAAACGGCACGATATATAACAGCATCATAATCAGAAAATATGCCAATCCGGCACAAACCGCACGTTTCATAAACGGCTTCATTAACCGGTAAAAACAATATCCTCTGATGAAATCTTCCGCTATCCACACCATATTTGTGATGAAAGTATCTGCCATCCTCTATTTCTTTCCTTTTCTCTGATTAAACCTTAAATAGCTTTTGACAAAATCCTGATAGTTCTGCTTCGCTATCAGCGCTTGTCCTCTCTGCAGATAAACGGTCGAAGCATCATATTTCTTAATATAATTTAGGTTTATAAGGTTCGCCCTATGCGGTCTGTAAAAATCATCCCCTGCCTGTGCCTCCAGTTCTTTCATCTTACCGTAATACTCTATATCCGAATCCATGGTGTGAATAATTATCTTGCGGTTAAAAACTTCCGCATAGACGATATCTTCCCACGCGACTGTAATGTGCTCTCCTTTGGAGGTGATCATCAGACTGGGCTTTACCTGCCTTGCGCCCGATTTTGCTTCTTCCGTTTCCCTGACAGTTTCATATTCTTTGACGGCATTTAACAGTACCTCCACAAATTTTCTGTCCTCAAACGGCTTCACAAGATAGTGAAACGCTCTAACGTCAAATGCTTCAAACACAAAATCGGTTAACGCCGTCACAAAAATAATAATTGTGCTCCGGTTTCTCTTACGCAGTTCTCTCGCTGTCTCCATACCGTCTTTGCCCGCCATCCGGATATCAAGGAATAAAATATCCGGATGGGCGTCCGACAAAAGCAGTTCTTGTCCCGACTGATATAACATCAGTCCCGCATCCGGATAAAGCCTTGCTATCTTTTCCGCAAGCATTTCCCTGATTTCCTTTTCATCATCGCAAACTGCTATCCGCATTTTTACACTTCCTTTGCATTTCCCATTATTCAAATTTTATCGGAATATAAGATCAGCATCAACTGTGTAATGCTGTGGATGAGACATTTTCGGGTGTGAATTTAAATGAATTTGTTGTGGGTTCACTGTACCATGATCATAAAATGTGTGTACATCCAACATTTATCCTCATAAAATGTGATTATGCAAATAATACTCCTTCATAAAATGTGATGTGCCGGTAAATTTTTCCTATTTTTTTGTGATTAATTAGTTGAAATGAATCCCATCTGCCGTTAATCGTCAAAGGCCCAAGACAAATAGGAAAAACCGAATCCATCCTTCATTTTGCAAAAAAGCATTACCTCAACATCATCTATATAAACTTTATACGAGAACAAAAATATAAATCCATCGTAAGCGACGGCTATAATGTAGAAAATATTAATAAAGAGAACTCAACATTAGAAGAAGATTTCTTTGTGCGCACGCAAAGCGAGCTCATCCCCGTATTTTTGTGCTTTTCTGTTAAAACGGTATTTGAAGGCGCGGGATTTCCCTATATAAAATATTTGCATTTTTCGAAATAGAATTGTTGTTCTTTCGTAAACAAATCACTCAGTTTCTTCAAAACTCTTTCTTCTCTATACTCTTTTAGTCCTTCTAAATATTCGTTCCTGTTTCTGTCCTCAATCACTACCGGCACAATATCACTCCGCAGACATTCCCTGAAAAGAATCAATCTTCCCGTTCTGCCATTTCCATCCTGAAAAGGATGAATGCCCTCATATCTCGCATGTAACTCGGCTAATATGAAAACATCTACTTCCTGATTGTGATACCATTCCATGAGTAAACGCATCTCTCCGGCAACATTTTCAGGTCTCACAGTCTGATAAATTCCTACCATATTAGGTCGTTTTTTATAATCCCCTATTGCATAGCCATTCGCACGATCCTCAAACACTCCCATTTTCAGCTCATAATGAAATTTCTTTATCAATTCCTCTGATAATGGTTCATCCAATGTATCTAACATTTTATTAAACATCAAAAAATGCCCATTCATTTCTTCAACATCTTTTGCTCTATAATAATCATCCGATTTTGGTAAAGTCCCATTATCAAACAGCGAAGCTGTTTGTTCCTCCGTAAGTGTACTTCCTTCAATCTTATTTGAATTATAAGCAAGTAACCGCTGCGTATACGCATACACACCGGATCTGTCAAATTTTTCTCTTTCAATTCTAAATCTGCTTAATAAAAAATCTAAAAAAACTTTATCTCTGTAATCCATGTGACCCACCTTCCTTGAATAATAACTTCTCGTAATCTTAAACCCTTATTTTATAAAGTCTCAGACACCATTCTAGGCGATTCCATAAGTAAATCCATCAACTGTACAACAACATCACAAACATCTTTAATTGCATTGCATTCTTCATAACCGCACCTCCAGATACGCTCTACGCCTTGATTCAACCCTTAATATTCTTCCTTGGGGTTTGTCAAATTATAATTTTCAGGAAAAGTCATGCAATATCTGTTTGGTGTTCTATCTGTTAAGTCCCATAAAAACAATGCCGTTTCATGAGAATAGATTCCCTTTTTAAAGCGATTCTGTAAATTGAAAATCTCTAGTAACTGTACCATTATTTTCTTTCGCCATCTTGATAATCTCTTCAGTTGCTCCCATTTAAAATCCGTTTCCCTTTATTGACTTCTATGCTTATTATTGTATTAATATAGGGCATAGAAGTCAATTAACATATCTGCTTAATCAAATTGGGCAGACAGCGTCCACCCAATTCACATTATATCTTTATTAGAATCATAGTTTCCGCTCAAAACATTGTCATCTACTTTGTCATAAGTATCGGGAATAGCGTCTGCATACTGCCTTAGAGAATCAAGCCCAACCCACGGGATATCATCCGCCCATTCTGTATCGTCATTGCCGATCCCATAACCATAAGCACCGATTCCAATATCCGGCGCATTGGCTATCCGTTCGCACGCAATTCCTGTGCTGCGGCATTTTCCATGAGCATCCCTTCATCCACATGAAGCCTATCCAGTAAAATATCCCAGTACAATTCATTATCCATGAATTCATCATCCATGAAAGAGTATGTCACCAGCAAACCGGTATCTCCCATATAACATTTTCTGGTGGTATGCTCTCCGCTCATTGACAATCCGACACCCGGGTCCGTCGCATTATAGCAGTTATTCACTATCATTGCCTCCGAAATCCACATAAAAGCATTCTCATAGTCACGGAATCTTGCTTCTTTATCCTATCTGCTTCTTCAAAATTTTTGGTCCTTATATAAGCGTCAACTTCCGTGATCTTTTTCTTTCCATTCTAACAAGTGTGCATAGATTTTTCGCTTCATATCAATCACCTCTTCGTTTATATAAAACATTACATACCGAAAAGGCAGAATGATTCAACTTAGTTTTTTCACGAAAAGGCACTTTCCTAATTGTATTAATCTCCACAAAAAGGCGTATTTGTTTCTTTTCTTTAAACTATACTACTCTTCTTTTCCTATCCCTTCCTAAAAAACTCATAAATCTGCTGTCCGATATGCTCTGGTATCTCCTGCACCTCACACAGCTGCTCCACCGAGGCTTCCTTAATCTCATTGATGGAACCAAAATGCTTCATAAGTGCCTTACGTCTCGCCGGACCCACTCCCGGTATCTCGTCCAGCACGGACTTCACCTGTGCCTTGGAACGAAGTGAACGATGATATTCGATGGCAAACCGGTGCGCCTCATCCTGTATTCTGGTAATCAGCTTAAAGCCTTCCGAATGCGTGTCGATGGGAATCTCCACATTGTGATAGTACAGACCGCGCGTACGGTGATTATCATCTTTCACCATGCCGCAGACCGGAATGTCAAGATGCAGTTCCTCCAATACCTGAAGGGCGATATTCACCTGCCCCCTGCCGCCGTCCATCAGAAGCAAATCCGGAAATTTCGTAAAGCTTCCGAACTCGTGATTCATCTCTTTACGGTTCAGCTCCTCTTTTTCCTCCATACCGTGCACAAATCGCCTCGTGAGCACTTCTTTCATGCATGCATAGTCGTCCGGTCCCGACACGGATTGGATTCGGAACTTGCGGTAATCGCTGCGTTTCGCTTTCCCTTTTTCAAAAACCACCATGGAACCTACATTGGCAAAGCCGCTGATGTTAGAGATATCAAAAGCCTCCATGCGGCTCACATGTTCCAATTCAAGCAATGCCGCAATCTCCTTTACCGCGCCGATGGTTCTTCCTTCTTCCCGTTTCATGCGCTCTTTATCCTGACTCAATATCAGATGCGCATTCTGCGCCGCCAGCTCCACCAGCTTCTCCTTTGCACCCTTCTTCGGCACGCGAATATATACTCTGCCGCCTTTACGGGTGCTCAGCCATTTCTCCAGAATCTCGATATCCGCAATCTCCTCCTGCAACATCAATTCCCTCGGAATATAAGGTGTCCCCGCATAGAACTGCTTTACAAAATCCAATAAAATCTGTGCATTGTCATAGCCCTGCACATGCGTCATATAGAAATGCTCCCTGCCAATCAGCTTGCCGTCGCGCACGAAAAAGACCTGCACCACCGCATCGGTATCGTCTTTTGCCAGTGCGAGAATATCTTTGTCTTCTCCATCCGAATCCGTAATCTTCTGTTTCTGCGCCACACTTTTAACACTGTTATAGAGGTCACGGTAACGGATTGCCTCTTCAAATTCCATGTTTTCCGACGCTTGCGTCATTTTTTCTTCTAAATCTTTCAGAAGCGGTTTATAATTACCGTTCAGAAAATCCAACGCCTGCTCTACCCTCTCCCGGTATTCTTCCTTGCCTATATAACCCTGACAGGGCGCCATGCATTGTTTAATATGATAATTCAGGCAGGGTCGCTCCAGTCCTATATCCCGCGGCAGTTTCCGGTTGCACGTCTTAAGCTGATACAGTTTATTCATCAGTTCAATCGTATCTTTGACCGCCGCCGCACTGGTATACGGTCCGAAATATTTGGAGCGGTCTTTTTTCATCTCTCTGGAAAAAAGGATTCGCGGATACTCTTCACCCATCGTTACTTTGATATACGGATATGTCTTATCATCCTTGAGCATCGTGTTATACTTCGGGCTGTACTCTTTGATCAGATTATTTTCCAGTACAAGCGCTTCTAACTCAGAATCCGTCACAATATATTCAAACCTTGCAATCTGCTGCACCATCTTGTCAATCTGCGGCCCTCTTCCGACAATTTTGCGAAAATACGAACGCACGCGATTATGCAGGTTCACCGCCTTCCCCACATAGATAATCGTATCGGCGTCATCATGCATCAGATAAACCCCCGGTGAATTGGGAAGCTTTTTCAATTCTTCATCAAAATCAAACATATCTGTTTCCTCTGCAAAGTCCTTTCGTTTGTTAAGTTTATTATGACGGTAAATAAGGCAAAGTCAATCCCTACAAATGACTTTGCCTTTATAAATTCATATCATAATTTACTTGCTATCGTCTTTCGGTTCCGGTGCCTGCGAAAATAATCCCCGGTTCTCAGGCTGCGGCTGTGTGGGCGGCATCCAGCGTGGCTCCTGTTCTGCCTGCGGCTGTCCGGATATATTCTGCTGCCGTGGCGCCTCTTGTCCCTGCAACGGCTGCTGAACCGGTACGGGCTGCTGCTGCCCGGGCTGCCCAGTTGAAGGCTGCTGCTCTGACTGTGGCTGCTGTTCCGATGTCTGTTGCTCCCGCGTCGGCTGCCATGACTGTCCGCCGGGCACATTCTGCGGCGGCTGTGTCGGCTCGGATGAAGGCTGCTGTACGTCCTGCGTCTCCGCCTTCGGCGTCTCTACGGACTTCTCCTGAGCCTTTTCCCCGTCCTTTTTACCTTCCTTCTCATCTTCCTCCGGCTCCGGGAGTCCCTTTTCCTTGCGGAAAATTTTCATAAATTCCTTCCCGGTAATCGTTTCTTTCTCAATCAGATGATCCGCCAGTTTATCCATAATCTCACGGTTTTCTTTAAGCAGTTTCTTCGCCTGCTTATAACTGTCGCGAAGCATCTTCATGACTTCCGTGTCAATGTCTGCCGCCGTCACGTCAGAGCAGGTCAGAGATGCTCTACCGTCCAGATACTGGCTTTCCACTGTGGCAAGTCCCATAAGACCGAATTTCTTGCTCATGCCGAAGCGGGTAATCATGTTGCGCGCAAGGCTCGTCGCCTGCTCAATATCATTCGCCGCGCCCGTTGTTACGGTATCAAACACAACTTCCTCCGCGGCGCGACCGCCCAGAAGACTTACCAGTCTGTCGCGCAATTCAGCCTCGGTGTCCAGATACTTCTCTTCCTCCGGTATGTGCATAACGTATCCGAGCGCACCCATCGTTCTCGGCACAATCGTAATCTTCTGCACCGGCTCGGAATTTTTCTGTAATGCGCTGATCAATGCATGACCCACTTCATGATAGGAGACTATCTTGCGCTCCTCCTTGCTCATGACGCGGTCTTTCTTTTCTTTTCCGACAAGTACCTGTTCAACGGCGTCAAACAAGTCTTTCTGGCTTACATATTCTCTGCCCGTCTTAACGGCATTGATTGCCGCCTCATTGATCATATTGGCGAGATCGGAACCGACTGCGCCGGAAGTTGCCAGTGCAATCTCGTTCAAATCAACCGTCTCATCCATCCGCACATCCTTGGCATGTACCTTCAGGATTTCCACACGTCCTTTTAAATCGGGCTTATCTACAATGATTCTCCGGTCGAAACGTCCCGGACGAAGTAACGCCTTATCCAGTATCTCCGGTCTGTTGGTCGCCGCCAGAATGATGATTCCTTTCCTGCCGTCAAAACCGTCCATCTCAGACAAGAGCTGGTTCAGCGTCTGTTCTCTCTCTTCATTACCGCCGCCATATTTAGAATCCCTGCTTCTGCCGATGGCGTCGATCTCATCAATGAATACGATACAAGGGGCATTCTTCTCCGCTTCTTTAAAAAGATCGCGTACACGGGAGGCGCCCACACCAACATACAATTCAATAAAATCTGAGCCGGATAATGAGAAGAACGGTACATGCGCTTCACCTGCCACCGCTTTAGCAAGCAGCGTCTTACCCGTTCCGGGAGGTCCGACCAAAAGCGCACCTTTTGGAAGCCTCGCACCAATCTTGGCATACTTGCCCGGGTTGTGCAGGAAATCTACCACCTCAACCAACGATTCCTTCGCCTCATCTTCACCCGCCACATCTTTGAATGTGATGCCTGTCTCTTTCTGAACATAAGCCTTTGCTGTGCTCTTGCCTACGCCCATGGGACCGCCTTTACCACCCATTCGTCTGAATAGCAGGCTGAGAAGCCCCCACATCAAGAGAATCGGCAGAACATAATAAAGCAATACCGTCATAATCACACTGGAACTGTCGGACGTCTGTTTATTCACATCTATATTGTGTTCCAGCAAACGCTGCGCCAGCGTATCATCGTCTTCCATCTTACCTGTATAGTATGTCATGGTGCCAAGACCATACCCATACATAAAAGGTGAACTTGTCTTACCTTCCTTCGGGTAAATAGTAATTCTGTCCGTTTCAACCGTAACGCTCTTGACATCGCCGTCCTCTACCATCTTAACAAAAGAATTGTAGGTGATCTCTTGGTTGCTGGCACCGGTCAGCATCTTCATAAACATACTGATGCACAACAGTGTGACCAAAGCGGCAATTACGAGCATAATCAGGCTCTGCTTACGGGGATCGCCTCCGTTTCCGTTCGGACCGCCGTTATTATTTGAGCCACCCGGACCATTTGATCCATTCGGACCGCCGGAACCACGATTCGAACCGCCGTCGTACTGATTTAAATTGTCATCCATGAGGAATCCTCACTTTCTATCCATATCGCTTCCACGACATAAACATCTCTTATTTTTTTCACTATAACATAGTATATAGAAGGAAAAATCATAAATCAATATGCGAATTATGAATTTATGAACACAAGTATAAAAGAATTCTAAAGTTTTTTACAATTTTTATCCTTTACAGTAGATTTTTCCTGCCTTTCCATTGTATAATAAGCCATATATTGTTTTGAGTGCCGTTACATGGCACAAGGTATTGAACGATTACTTTTTGTTGCAGAAAGGCATGGAGAAAAATGGCAGTAAAATACGTATTTGTAACAGGTGGTGTTGTATCCGGTCTCGGCAAGGGTATCACTGCCGCTTCTTTAGGAAGACTATTAAAAGCGCGCGGCTACAAAGTCACGATGCAGAAATTTGATCCCTATATCAACATTGATCCCGGTACAATGAATCCTATTCAGCATGGCGAGGTATTTGTAACGGAGGACGGTACGGAAACCGATCTTGACCTCGGTCACTATGAGCGCTTTATCGACGAGAATCTGGACAAAAATTCTAACGTGACTACCGGTAAAGTATACTGGTCCGTCTTGCAGAAAGAGCGGCGCGGAGATTACGGCGGTGGCACAGTACAGGTAATCCCTCATATTACCAACGAAATTAAAAGTCGCTTTTACCGCAATTTTACCGATGAGGAGACGCGCATCGCAATCATAGAAGTAGGCGGAACAGTAGGCGACATTGAAAGCCAGCCCTTTTTGGAGTCTATTCGTCAGTTCCAGCATGAAGTAGGAAGAGAAAACGCTATCTTAATTCATGTAACTCTCATTCCCTACTTAAGCGCTTCGCAGGAAATGAAAACGAAGCCCACGCAGGCAAGCGTCAAAGAACTACAAGGTATGGGATTGCAGCCAGATATCATCGTATGCCGCAGCGAACATCCCCTTGACCAGACATTGAAAGATAAAATTGCCTTGTTCTGTAACGTGCCCAGCAACCGCGTACTGCAGAACCTCGACGTCGAACATCTCTATGAGGCTCCGCTTGCCATGGAAGAAGAACATTTGGCACAGGTAGCATGTGACTGCCTGAAGCTGAATTGTCCCGAGCCCGACCTGACTGACTGGAAAGCCGTGGTGGAATCCTTGAGGACTCCCACCAGCGAAGTAACAATTGCTCTCGTAGGTAAGTATACCCAGCTTCACGACGCATATATCAGCGTTGTCGAAGCATTAAAGCACGGCGGTATCTCCAATCGCTGCGTAGTAAACATTAAATGGGTCGATTCGGAGACAGTGACAAAAGATAATGTTGGTGAAATCTTAAATGGCGTCAACGGTATTCTCGTTCCGGGCGGTTTTGGCGACAGAGGCATTGACGGTAAGATTTATGCTATCACTTACGCAAGGGCAAATAATATTCCATTCCTCGGTCTCTGCCTCGGAATGCAGTTAGCCATTGTAGAATTTGCAAGAAATGTGCTTTCCTATAACGATGCCCACAGCATAGAACTTGACCCCTCCACCACCCATCCGGTCATCGCACTGATGCCCGACCAGAACGGTGTGGAAGATATCGGCGGTACTCTGCGCCTCGGCTCTTATCCCTGCGTATTGGACAAGACCTCCAAGGCATATGAGTTATACGGCGAAGAAACAATTCATGAAAGACACAGACATCGCTATGAAGTAAATAATGATTATCGTGCGGTACTTACCGAAAACGGTATGAAGCTGTCCGGCTTGTCTCCCGACGGAAGAATCGTGGAAATGTGCGAATTGCCGAATCATCCGTTTTTCGTGGCTACGCAGGCACACCCTGAATTAAAGTCAAGACCCAACAGACCTCATCCTTTATTCAAGGGATTTGTTAAGGCGGCGTTAGAAAATAAATAATCATATGATATATAAAAGGCAGAGCCATTGCGGTTCTGCCTTTTCGTTTTCTTTTATCTAATCCAACTCACCCATCTGCAATTCCATTCCCACATAAAGCAAATCCGGATTATCACCGATTACATTTCTATTCTTCTCATAAATTTTGCTCCAGTACATTCCATCGCCAAACTGCTCTTCTGCAATATCCCAAAGGCAGTCGCCCTTTTGAATGATATACACCGCTTCATCTTCAAATATATCCTCACCGGCATAATACTTTACCATCCCCTCTCTTATGGCATCATCTACCTCAAGCATCCATTTCATGATCTCTTCATTTTCTGCTATGATATCGTTATAACGCACAGTTACTTCATTTATCTTATCTACAACTTCGTCTGACAAACTTAACTCCCGCAGCTCCGTCAGAATCGCTTCCTCCTCTTCCGAAACAAAGCCATTTACTATTTGCAGGCTCCCATCTTTCTTCTTGCCGACAGCTTCCACCGTCGCTCCCGGAATACGCACATCAAACCCTTCCACTGTCACGTCATATGCTACGACAGCCAACCAGTGTTTTTCATCCGACGTCGGATATACATCTACCTCTATGTTCTCACACGCTCCGCCTCCATAATGATAGAAAATTTTCTGCCTAATGATAAGTTCCGTTAAACCCTCTTTATCCTCAACATAATCCCCAATAGAATCGATTGTTTCTTTCGTCCGCGCTTTATAATATTCCGTGACAAATTTCTCAACATCCAGCTCTGAAATTTTCTCTTTTGCCTCGCACACAGCCGCACCTTCGCAACATATGATAACGCTCAATGCACTTACAACAACAAAAAATGACAAAGCATATTTTACAATGTAATATACTCTCTTACTCTCAGACTTCATACCGGTATACCTATCCTTTCGTATAAATAATCATACAGTCCGTTCTGTCTCAGTAATGTTGTATTTACATTATAAAATATGCCTGCATCATTTTTGTATCAAATTTGTATCATTCTTGCATCATATTCCGGTCGATGTAGATTTGTTTGCAGTCTGTTACCGCTGTCTGATACCTCATCTGCTATCAGATGTTCTCCTCACTCCTCCAACGCATTCAGCTTATCTACGAGCGCCTGCACGTCCGCCATCGTTACTTTACCTGTGAAGCTGATTGGTCCGCGAAGCGGCAGGAATCCCTCCATCGCCTCATTCATCTCCTCGGATATCGCTTCGTTTGCCGCTTCACTCTCACTTTGCGGCGGTTCACCGAAGATACCGCCTTTAAACAGCTCTTGTGCCAGTGCCCATGCCCTCGGGTCTTTCTTGACGTCTCCCAATGTTGTGTCCGTGGTATAGACAAAAGGCAGCTTCACTGTAGACTCTACCGTCACCGTTTTAGTCAACACGATATCTCTGGATGATTTGCCGATCATAATATCAAATTCGCCTGTCTCCACATGCCAGTCATGAATTCTCACACTGTAGTATGCAAATGCTCTTCGATCCAGCATGAAAGTCACCGTCTTCGTCTCGCCGGGCAGCAACTCCACTTTGGCAAAATCACGCAGCTCTTTCACCGGGCGGATTACCGTGCTCTCTTTATCCGCCACATAAAGCTGTACAACTTCTTTGCCTGCAACATTTCCTGTGTTCGTTACATCAACCGTCACACGCAGGATATCCGTATCCTTCATCTGTTCTTTATCTACAGTCAGATTAGAATATGCGAATGTCGTATAGGATAATCCGTACCCAAAGGGAAACAAAACATCCATTTTTTTCTTGTCATAATAGCGGTATCCCACAAAGATACCCTCACGGTATTCTACCACATCGCCCTCACCGATATATGACAGATACGACGGGTTATCTTCCAGCCTGAGCGGAAATGTCTCCGGCAGCTTCGCACTGGGGTTTACCTTACCAAATAAGATATCGCAGACTGCGCCGCCCACTGCCTGCCCGCCCAGATATGTCTCCACAACACCTTTTACTTTATCAATCCAAGGCATTTCTATCGGCGAGCCATTATGCAGTACCACAACTGTATTCGGCTGTACCTTGGCAATCTGCTCAATCAATTCATTTTGGCAGCTCGGCATTGCCATATGACTCCTGTCAAATCCTTCCGACTCAAATTTATCCGGAAGTCCGGCAAAAATAACCGCAACATCGGCGTTTCGTGCCGCCTCGACAGCTTCCGTGAACAGTTTCTCATCGGTCTTATCCTCTTTGTCATCAAATCCCTGTGCGTAAGTAACATTATCCATACCTGCCGTCGCATCTAATGCAGACGTTACTTTATGGCTGTTGATATGAGAGCTGCCGCCGCCCTGATAGCGTGGAGTCTTCGCATATTTACCGATAAAAGCAACCTTCTGCTTATCCGACAGCGGGAGAACACCCTCGTTCTTTAACAGCACGATCGTCTCCTCCGCAACCTTACGTGCTGCCTCATGATCTTTATCTCTGTCAAATACCGCCTTGTCATCTCGATTTTCTTCATAGCGGAACACAATATTCAAAATATGCTCCACCGCTTCGTCAACAATGCTCTCATCCAGCTCGCCGCTCAAAACGGCTCCCACGATCAGTTTGTCATTCACACCGTTAGATCCGGGCATCTCAAGATCCAGTCCTGCCTTTAAATCCTCCACGCGATTGTTGACCGCGCCCCAGTCACTCATGACATAACCATCAAATCCCCATTTTTCACGAAGTGTCTCCGTTAAATATAGGTGATTCTGTGCGGCATACGTGCCGTTAATCTTGTTGTAAGAGCACATGACCGTCCACGGTTTTTCCTTTTTCACTGCGCCTTCAAATGCCGCCAGGTAAATTTCATTTAATGTTCTTTCATCCACGCGGGAGTCGGAAGACATCCTTCGCGTCTCCTGATTATTTGCCAGAAAATGCTTGATGCTCGTACCTACATTCTTGCTCTGTATTCCATGAATCAACGCGCCCGCCATCTCGCTTGCTACAAGCGGGTCTTCCGAATAATACTCGAAATTACGTCCGCACAGCGGTGAACGTTTGATATTGACAGCCGGTCCTAAGATGACGCTTACCCCTTCTGCCTGACATTCATTTCCAAGCGCCTCGCCCATCTTCACAAGCAATTCCCTGTTAAAAGACGCCGCTGTGCCGCATCCCGCCGGGAAACATACTGCCTTAATACTCTCATTCACTCCTAAATGGTCTGCCTGTTCATCCTGTTTCCGCAGCCCGTGAGGTCCGTCAGATACCATGCTTGCCGGGATTCCCAAGCGCTCTACCGCCTCAGTATGCCAGAAATCTGCTCCCGAACACATTGCTGCCTTCTCCTCCAAAGTCATCTGTGCTACCAGTTCTCTGATCTTGTCTGCCGTCATTTGATAACCTCCTGCATTTTCCCATATACTTTACGTCCGTAGGTACAAAGTACCATACATGATAGTTTCAGTGTAACACAGCCACATGGAGTTTGCTATACCTTTCTTATTTACTTTTTACACTATATGCGCGCAGCCTTATCTCACATAAACTGCTGCCCTGTTTATTGTTTTCAAATCGTATTCTGCCGCCGTGCGCCAGCACAATTTTTTGGACAATGTTAAGTCCTCCGATGTGCTGAGACACCTTCTTTTTCTTCTTGTTATGCAGCTGGCGCAGCAGGTCCTGAGAGTATCCGACCCCGTTATCCGCAAAGCCGATGCAACACCACCCTCCTTCTTTCCACATACGCAGCGTAATCACTGTCACTGTCTGCTGTTGTCCGTGCTGCAAACTGTTGTTCAGCAAATTACGGAATGCCCTGATCAACAATTGGCGGTCGGCTCTCACCCATAGTTCTTCCGCCTGCCCGGACACCACCATGTCAATGTCCGCTTCTTCTTCATTGACATCACTCAGAAATGCAGCCGCCACCTCACGAAGTACTGCCGCCGGACGCAGCTTCTCCACCCGCAGCGCCTGCATGGAATATTCTAACCGGGATGTAAGATTTAAGTCCTCCACTAATTCCTTCATTACAATACTCTGATGCTTGATGACCTCCATCTTCCGCTTCTCCTCCTCCGACAGGTTCTCACTGCTTAGCAGGGCGTCCGAATACCCCATCACCATCGACATAGGCGTACGGATATCGTGCGATATTCCGGAAATCCATTCCATCCTCACCTGCTCCCTATTCTTCGACCATTTCCTTGTAAAGAATAAAACGGATAGTAACACCAGAACAAATTCAAACAGAACAATCCAAATCCACACGCTTTTCATATAATCTATCCAAGAAATGGGAAATTCTATATTATATTTCCACATGGAAAATTTGGGCACTCCCACAACCATAATCCGATCTTCCCAAACTCTTAAGTAGACGGGATAATCTTCCAGATACCATTTACTCATTCTGGCAATCTCAGACCGGGTAAATGATTCCTTAATCTCCACGGGCTTTCTGTAACTCCAGATGACTTTGCCGTTTTCATCAAGCAGCATCGCCCACTGCTGCATTTTGGTCAACGCTTCCTGCATGGATGCGCTGAGTTCATAGCCGTTCTGCGTACATGTTAACGCCTCCATGACTTCACCGCCCTCCACATACTCCGGCATATCTTCATGATACTGTATTGCTACCACTACAAAAAGTATAATGTTTCCGATAAACATCAGCCATATGACCAGCATAAGCGCCAATGCAAAATATAGCGCTTTGCGTATACCCGGCAGTCCTCTCTTAATCTTCATCCCGAACTCTCCCTTTTCCTTATGCTACAGCAGCTTATAACCTAACCCGCGCACCGTCAACAGGTATCTCGGACGGGACGGATTCTCTTCAATCTTCTCCCGTAACCGTCTGATATGCACAATCAGCGTATTTTCATATCCGTAATTGCCTTCCTGCCAGACCGCATCACACAGTGCGTCAATCGTCACAATCCTTCCCCTATTGGCAGACAGCTTCTCTATGATGGCATATTCCTTCGCCGTCAGCGTCAGCTCTCTTACTTTCGTCCCTGCGGCTTCCGAATCGCCTTCCGTCGTACTGTTCCAACACACTAATCCACTCCCCAAATCAACAGTACAGTCGCCGAGGCGAATCCGTTCGCTCTCTTTATCATCCTCTTTGACGCGGTACACTCTTTTTAATACCGCTTTCACCCGCAGAACCAGTTCTTTTGGCAAAAAAGGCTTTGTAATGTAGTCGTCCGCTCCCAACCCCAGACCATGAAGTCTGTCCGCATCTTCATCCTTCGCCGACAGAAAAATCACAGGCACTTCCGAGTCTTTATGCAGTTCTTGCAGCAAACTGAATCCGTCGCCGTCCGGAAGCATCACATCCAACAAAATCAATCGCGGTTCTTCTATGTGATAAATCTTTCTTGCCTCTCTGCAGCTTCCCGCAGTTACCACAGCTCGAAATCCTTCTTTTATCAAGAAGTCTTTCACCATCCTGCGCAGTTCCGGTTCATCATCCACCAGCATTATTTTATAATCACACAGTTCCATCATATTTGCGTCCTTTCTTACTTTCTACATAAAAGTATACTATCTTTCTCTTGTCTGTAAAATAGCTTACCCGGATTCTTAATGTAAATGTAATGCAGCCTTCATCCGGCTTTAGTGTAAGTCGCTTATGATTTGCTTGTAAACTCAAAACAAAGAGATGAAAATTTATTAAGAAAAGAGGTCTTAGGCTATGGCTGAACAAAATTTAATTGAAACTACTAATCTGACAAAGCAATACGGTAAGGTCCGGTGTGTCAACGCATTGAACATGAAAGTCCCGCAAGGCGCTGTCTACGGATTCTTGGGACCGAACGGCGCAGGTAAGACCACAACGCTCAAGATGATTCTCGGGCTTGCCAAACCCACCGACGGTTCCATCACTCTATTCGGTACACCTGCCAATGAGAAGAATCGAATGAAACTGCTTGCCAATACCGGTTCATTAATTGAATCTCCAAGTTACTACGGACATTTGACAGGTGAAGAAAATCTGCATATCCTGCAGACACTCAAAGGCTGTCCGAAAGGAAATATTGATGAGGTCTTGAAAATCGTACGGCTGAATGAAGCCCGCAGAAAGAAGGTTGCCCACTACTCTCTCGGTATGAAACAGCGTCTGGGGCTTGCCGCTGCTCTGCTCAGCTTTCCAAAGCTGCTTATTCTCGATGAGCCTACTAACGGGCTGGATCCCGCAGGCATTCAGGAGATGCGTGAGCTCATCCGTACACTACCCTCCGATTACGGCATCACAGTTGTGGTTTCCTCCCATCTTCTGAGTGAAATCGATCAAATGGCTGACCATGTAGGTATTATCCGCAAAGGCGAACTTGTTTATCAGGATAGTTTAGAGGCGCTTCACTCTCACGCGAGACAGCAGATTGCACTGCGCGCCGACCAGCCTGCCACTGTGATCTCACTGCTGCATAAAGACGGCATCGAAGTCATGAAGGAAGAGGATTATCTACTGATCCCCATGCTCGAAGACGCGTATGTCGCCCATCTTTGCCGTAAAATGATCGAACATAACATTGCCTTGTATCGGGTTGAAAAGAGGGAAAAGAGTCTGGAAGATATCTTCCTGTCTCTAACCGGAAAGGAGTCAAGTCTATGAAAACACTGCAATTAGAATTCTATAAGATTAAAAGAAGAAAAGTTTGGCTGACAATGTTCGTCCTATTATCGGTTCAACTGCTATGGGGACTATGGGCTTTTCATGATCCTAGGGACTGGGAACTGCAATGCGGATGGATGTCTCTGCTATATCACCTGTCTCTTTTAGACGGAATCATGATTCCTACGATGATGGCTGTACTTGCCTCGCGTCTTGCCGATATCGAGCATAAGGGTAACACCTACAAGCAGCTTGAGACACTTCGCAGCGCCGGAAGTCTCTATCACGCCAAAGCAGCATGCGGATGCATAATCATCATGCTTATTTTTGCCGCGCAGTTCGCTTTTTTTATCATGCTTGGTTATTATCTCGGTTATGAAGGACATCCGGACATAAAATATTATCTGCTTTCCTATGTGTTGAAAGTTGCCAGCAATCTTTCTTTATTCCTGCTGCAGCTTGCACTGTCCATGCTCTTTGCCAATCAAATGGTTCCTCTCACAGTGGGACTTGGCGGTTCCATGGCTGCACTGCTTTTGATGTTTGTCACCACCCACTCTTTACTTCCATGGGGCGGTAACTTAAGCGCCTCTCTGGTCCGGTCTGAGTGGGATGAAGCTACCAGAATCAGCACTTACTTCTATCGAACATTTTCAGCAGCGGAAACAGCATCCGTAATCTGCATTTTTGTTTGGATCGCGGTTTTCTATACCCTAGGCAGAATACTGTTCGCAAGAAGAGAGGTCTAAATACATTATAAAAGGGAGAATACTATATGCATTTATCAATATATAAAACAATTAAATCCGAACGTCTGAAGTTAAAAAGAAGCCCTGTCTGGCTGGCGTTCTTTATATTGCCGATCATATCCGCTTTCTTCGGCACATTTAATTTTTGGGCAAACCAAGGTTTACTGAAAAACGAATGGTACAGTCTCTGGTCGCAGCATACACTTTTCCTATGCTATATCTTTATGCCGGCTTTAATCGGCACCTACTGTTCCTACCTGTGGCGGCTGGAACATCTGAGAAACAATTGGAACAGTTTCTTGACAGCACCGGTTTCCCGCATTTCCTTATATGCAGGTAAATTGTTTTGGGCAATCGTAATGGTTGTCGCAGGTAATATGTGGATTTACCTGCTGTATTATCTATGCGGCAGGCTCTGCGGTTTACCCGGCGTCCCACCCGAAGAGAGCATCGGCTGGATTGTCTGCGGTATTCTTGGCGGTATCACAATCTGCTGCATACAGCTTATCATCTCCATGCTCATCCGCTCTTTTGCAATTCCTATCGGTATCGGGCTTGCGGGCGGTATCGGCGGTCTCATGATAACCAATAAGGGATGGGGATTATACTATCCCTATTCTCTCTACTGTATGGGGATGCGCGCCAACAATCCGCAAATGGAATTGGATATATTGCCTTTTATCATCGGCTGTATATTCTATATTATTTTGTTTTCGGCAATATCGGTTGTGTGTCTGCGGCATCATTCTCTATAAATGATTTACGCTATCGCAATTTCCTATATGAAAGACAAGCAGAGGGCGGAATATCACCATGCATTCCTCCCTCTGCTTGTCTGATTATTCCAAAATCAGACCTGTCACTCGCCCTTCTGCTTATCTAATAATTCCTTGAGCGCCTCATCTCCGATGCTTACCCACGCGTCTTCTTCTTCGGCATTTAAGCCAAGATATTCACGCAGCGTAACAAGCTCGTCGCTAAATCCCCACTCTTGGCTATAGTCGTCAATTTCTTCAAATTCAATTTCGCCAGCCAGATATTTTTCTTTAAATTTTTTCTCTGTGTTTTCCATGATTGATCGTCCCTCTTCCAAGATTCTTTTCTGTAAATAAAATGCGCTTTCTACTTAAGCCCTTCCGCTCTCGCTTTATCCGCTATCATCTTGTAAGTCGGCGTCGGCACGCCATAGCGCTCTCCCATCCGCACCACTTCATAAATTAAGCCGTCTATCTCTGATGATTTTCCGGCATAAACGTCCCGCTGCATGGAGGTACTCGCGTCCGGATTTAACGTGTCAAGAATCTGCAGATTCGTGGTCACAATATCCACTAAGAACGGAACGTCCATCGCTTCTGCCAGCGCCTCAACCTCTCGCATTAATTTAACAAAAGTATCTCTGGGTTCTCCTGTAATCTGCGCATCTCCCGCCGACACATGATAATACAATCCACATGCCGCCATAGGCGAAACAAACGCAAATTTCTGCAGGGCGTCACGCCTGATATGATCCGACAGCACACCCTCAATACCGCTGTCCTTCAAATCCTGCGCCACCTCAAACAGCTCCTGCCTGAGTTCCTTCGGATTCCTCACGCCATATACAATACGGAAAATATCTCCTTTCAACAATATGGTTCCCGGCTCTTTAATCTCACCGGCAATGTAGATGCACCCGTCCGTCACGAGAAGGTCCGGTAGCTGCTCCTGCATTTTTCCGCCCGTGCCGTATAGATTGAGAATCGGAATCACAATAGTGCTTTCCTTGGCAACCCGGCGTATGAACGGAATGGTTTCCGCCAATGAGTAGCCTTTTACGCAGACCAAAATAATATCAGGCTGCTCCTCATAATGCTCCATATCCGTGGCTTTAATGGGATCTACGGTATAATTACCCTTCTTTGTCGTCTCCATCTTCAGACCATATTGCTGCATCTGTTTTAAATGTTCACCCCTCGCAATCAGGGTCACGTCTTTACCTGCCTCCGTCATATAAGCGCCGATACTCCCGCCCGTGCCGCCTGCACCAATCACCAGATATTTCATTCTTCGCTCCTTAACTTATTAGTTTATTTTCTTTTCAGACCAATCGCTACATTCCCTTCACAGCCTTGTCAAGCCTCCCGAACGCTTCTCTGAGCACCGCCCGAGGACACGCCAGATTGATACGCTCAAACCCGGCGCCGGCTTCTCCGAAGATTGTTCCGGCATCCAGCCACAGTTTCGCCTTATGAACGATCAGATCTTCCAGTTGCTTCTCCGTCAACCCAAGTCCACGGCAATCCAGCCAGATTAGATAAGTTCCTTCCGGTTCAATCAGCTTAATCTGCGGAATGTTTTCTTCCAAATAAGCCCGCGCGTAATCCAGATTTCCTTTCAGATATACTTTCAATTCTTCCAGCCATTCTCTCCCTGTCTCGTACGCCGCCTGACATGCATGCAGTCCGATCATATTAAGCTGGCTGTAACCCACCGCCGATATCTTCTTCTCAAAAGCTTCGCGTATTTGCTGATTAGGTATGAAGATGTTAGATGCCTGCAGACCTGCCAGATTAAAAGTTTTGCTGGGCGCGGTACATATAATGCTGTTCTGCGCGAAAGCCGGATCCAATGTCGCAAATACATGGTGTTTTCTTCCTTCATAAACGAAATCGCTGTGAATTTCATCGCTGACTACTTTCACATCATATTTCAAACAGATTTCTCCCAATTTGCGCAGTTCCTCTGCTGACCAGACCCTTCCTACGGGGTTATGCGGACTGCAAAGTATAAACAGCTTCACCTTATTCCCGATTATTTTCTGCTCGAAATCTTCAAAGTCAATCTCATAACGACCGTCTTTTAACACAAGTTCATTGTTAATCAATACTCTGCCATTATCTTTGATTACGGCGCTGAACGGATAATAAACGGGCTGTTGAATGATCACCGCGTCACCTTCATCAGTCAATGCCTGAACTGCCGTACTGATGGCAAAGACAATCCCGGGCGTTTTTACCAGCCAGCTTCTGTCTACTTTCCAGCCAAAATAATCCTCATACCATGCAGCGACCGCCCGAAAATAATCGTCCCCGCCTTCCGTATATCCATAGATGCCGAATGCGGCGTCCCTCTCTATCCGTTCCAGAATGCCCGGCGCCGTACGAAAATCCATATCCGCTACCCACAGCGGAAGCACATCCGCCGGCATTCCGTTCTCAACGGCAAAATCATATTTCAAACAATCTGTATTCCTTCTGTCAATAATTTCATCAAAATTATACTTCATTACCGTCCTTCCCTTCCTCTTTCGTCTGCTTATTTATTTAATAATTAATTTTAATTCTTAACGTTTTCTGTCAATTTGTCAATCTTTTTTACATTGCTTCCCCTCGCTCTTTACACAGTAGCCGATACTTTCTTTGACACTTTCTTATCACGCAAAATACTTGACATTTTCTGCCCATGGCATATAATTGCAATGGTTAATGATGATACTTTTAAATAGGAAGAAACTTCTCGGAGGGTACAGGATATGTTTGTACTATTTTTTCTAATTTGGATTATATTTAACGGACAGTTGACTCTGGAAATTGCCGCGTTCGGCATCGTGATCGCTGGGGTAATCTATTTGTTTATCTGCAAATTTCTGGATTATTCACCTCGAAACGACATTATTTTATGTAAGAGACTTTTTCTGCTGCTCCATTATGTATTTGTGCTTGTCGTGGAAATCCTAAAGGCAAACGGCGCTGTTTTCAGAATGATTTATTCTGCAAAATATAACATAGAGCCCGCAGTTGTGCATTTCAAGACTACACTCCATTCAACTTTCGCAAGAGTATTGCTTGCCAATTCCATCACCCTGACCCCGGGCACGATCACAGTCAGTCTCAAGGATGATGAATATGTCGTACATTGTCTGGATAAAGAGTTCGCAATGGGAATCGATTCCTCCATTTTTGTTAAATTATTAGAAAGAATCGAAAGCATTAATTAGAAGAGATTTCTTCGGAGAGGAGAATGTTTATGATCTATCATTACATTTACATCACCATACTTCTGATACTGGCGGTCATGCTGTTTGCATGTCTTGCCCGCGCAATCAAGGGTCCTCGTATTTCCGATCGTCTCGTATCGGTAAACATGATGGGAACAATGGTTATGGTTATGATTGCCGTACTTGCCCTAATGCTTGACGAAGGCTATCTGGTAGACGTCTGTCTGGTTTATGCCATGATCAGTTTTCTCTCCGTAGTTGTCCTGTCTAAAGTTTATATCGGTATTTATGAGGAAAAGCGTCACAATTCAGAACATCCTGACGTCGGTGATGAAGGAGGTATGTCCGATGGGAATATTTGATTGGATCAGGTTAATTGCAGGCTGTGCCTTTTTAATCTGCGGACTGGTAATCTTTTTTACGGAAATATTCGGCGTATTCCACTTTCGTTACGTGTTAAACAGAATGCATGCGACTGCTATGGGCGATACGCTCGGAATTGCATCATGCATGATTGGTCTGATTATTTTTTCCGGCTTTAACTTTACTTCCATGAAACTTATGCTCATTGTGATTTTCTTATGGTTTGCTTCTCCTGTCTCTTCTCACGTGCTGGCAAGGCTGGAGGTTGCAACAAATGAAAACCTCACGTCCCACTGCAAGGTTTACACGGATCTTGAGACATTGGAAGCCGATTTGGAAAAAGAGAAGAAAGAAGAATTAAACAAAACGGGAGGCGAAGAAGCATGACTGCATTTCAATGTATTCTGATGGGATTCCTGATTGTATGCGCAGTTTCCGTCAGCTTTTCCAAAAACCTGTTAAATTCTATCCTGATATATATGTCCTACAGTCTGATTATGTCCATTCTGTGGGTATGTCTGGAGTCTCCCGATCTGGCAATCACGGAAGCAGCCGTCGGCGCCGGCGTAACAAGTATCTTGTTCTTTGCCACGCTCAAGAAAATTCAGGCAATTCGCATCGAAAAAGAGAAGCAGAAAGAGGGGAATGCACAAAATGAGTAAGTTAAAGCCTCAGAAAGAATATGAAAAGACATCCGCTTTCCGTTTCTTCCGCTGGTTGTCCGGCAGCAAAGACCCATATGTCGATGAAGTGGAAATGCACGTGCAGGAGGAAAACGTTCTTCCGCAAGAAACCATTATTGAGAGAATGCGCGAAGCACAAATGCGCCGTGACAAGGTCTATGACGATGAGCTGAACAAACCGGCTCATTTATTCCACAAAGTATATGTAATTACAGCGGTCATATTCTGTATTGCCTTAGTCGGCGTGCTCCTAATCACAGTATCTTATCTGCCGCCCAGCGGCAATGCGAATAACCCTGTGAACAATGTTGTCTCAGAACGGTATATCGAAGAAGGTTTACAAGAGACCGGCGCTCTTAACATTGTGGCGGGCATGATTTTGACTTACAGGGCGTTTGATACTTTTGGTGAGACGAATGTATTATTCATCGCCACATGCTGCGTCATGATACTGTTGATGGTAGACGATGCCATTTTGAAAAAGCAGGTCCTCTTAAACGACCGGCGTTTTGAACCGAAAAACGACGCGATCCTGCAGGGAACCGCATTTATTCTCTGCCCAATTATATTTATCTTCGGCATTTATATTATCCTGAACGGACACTTGTCGCCCGGCGGCGGTTTTTCCGGCGGAGCCATCATGGGTTCCGGACTGATACTGTATGTCAGCGCTTTCGGATTTAAGAAAACACAGCGTTTCTTTGACGAGCATATTTATAAGATAGCCAAAATTACCGCTTTATGTATGTACGGTCTGATTGGCACTTACTTCTATATGACCGGAGCAAACGGAATTGAAAATCATATTCCTCTCGGTATTCCGGGTCATATATTAAGCGGCGGCATCATTCTGCCCATTGACATCTGTGTAGGGCTGGAAGTTGCCTGCACAATGTATGCTTTTTATGCATTATTCAGAAGAGGGGGATTATAAAATGGGACCAAATTTACTCATAAATTACGGCGAAGCTGTTGCCATGATCCTCTTCGGAATCGGTTTCGGCAATCTATTGCTGCAGACGAATCTGATCAAGAAAATTATCGGACTGAATATCATGGATACCGCTATCTATCTTTTTCTTGCGGAAAAAGGGTATATTTCGGGAAGGGTTGCTCCCATTGTCGCAGACGGTGTACAGAGTATGGAAGCCTATATTAATCCGATACCGAGCGGGCTTGTCCTGACCGGTATCGTTGTGTCCGTATCTGTGTCCGCCCTGATGCTGGCGCTCACAATCCGTCTCTACAGACGCTACCATACGCTGGACTTGGATGAGATTTCCAAACAGCTTAAAAAGGAGGGACTGTAATGGACTTTGTACAGAATTTCCCTTGTATCTCGATTATTTTATGCCTGTTTGCCGGTATTATCAGTTCCGGTCTGCGGGATAAGGCCGCTATGTGGCTCAATGCCGCACTTCTTACCGCCAACACATTACTCAGCGCCTTTACCTTGACCTATACGCTCTCTATCGGACAGCCTTTCGTCTATGTGATGGGTAAATTTCCTGCGCCGTGGGGCAATGAAATTCGTGCCGGCGCACTGGAAGCTTTGATGGCATTATTTTTCTGTGTGATTATGCTGTTATCTCTGTTCGGCGGCAGACAAAAGCTGGTTGAAGAAGTGGAAGAAGGCAAAACCTACCTATACTACGTGCTGACTGATTTACTTCTCAGTTCCCTGCTTGCCCTTGTCTACACCAACGATATGTTCACGGCGTACGTGTTTGTAGAAATTAACACAATTGCCGCCTGCGGACTAATCATGATCCGCCAGAACGGCAGAACTATCGAAGCCGCCGTCAGATATATGATCATGAGTCTGTTAGGCTCCGGTATGCTGCTTCTCGGTCTGTGTATGCTCTATGATTTGACCGGGCATCTTTTGATGAGCAACATGAAAGAATCTGTGTCCCTGCTCGTGGCAAACAGTCAATATCAGATTCCTCTCATTGTCTCCATCGTACTGGTGTCCGTAGGTTTGTGCATCAAAAGCGCTCTGTTTCCATTCCACGCATGGCTGCCGAATGCGTATGGATATTCAACGGTATCCTCAGCTGCCATTCTTTCGAGTCTGGTGTCCAAAGGATATATCTTTCTGTTGATTAAGATTATTTGCCGCGTCATTGGTTTCGACATCTATCGCGATACGCGGATAATAGACATACTGTTTGTCTTTGGTCTGATGGGTATGATTTTCGGCTCCATAAGCGCCATCAGAGAAAATGATGTGCACAGAATGATCGCCTATTCTTCCGTGGCGCAGATCGGATATATCTACATGGGATTCGGTATGGGCACGCAGGTGGGTATGATTGCCAGTATCTTTCATATCCTTTCCCACGCGGCTACAAAATCACTGCTATTTATTGCAGCGATCGGTCTGACCGACGTATCCGGCGGAAGCCGTAAATTTATCGAGTTGACCGGCTCCGGATACCGTAACAAATGGGCTGGCATCGCCTTTACGGTAGGCTCGCTTTCCATGGTAGGTATACCGCTTTTCTCCGGATTTATCAGCAAGCTGCTATTTTCACAAGCCGCTGTCCAGAATCATTCCAAAATGTTTCCGGCGCTGATCGTTCTCGGCATCAGTACGGTTTTGAATGCGATTTATTTCATGAAGCCGGTTATCCGCATCTACACCCCGATAGGCAAAAGCGCTTACACCAGCGTAACTATCAAGGATATGCCGATATACGCTGCTGTCTTGGTTGCTTTTATCATACTAAATGTAGTGCTCGGTATCAGTTCCCAGCCGGTAGTGGATATTATCCAGCAGGGACTTTCCACATTTGCATAGGGGAGGTGGCGACATGTATTTTATTCTGATATCAATCCTCTTTCCGATTCTTGCAGGCGTATATCTGCTCGTGCGAAAAGAATTTCACAACAGGCGTTCTCTGCTGACTTTTGTCGGCGCAGGACTTGTCCTGACAGGTGCGGCGGTTCTTGTCACATTGTCCGGCGCATACGATACATCTTTTGTACTTTTTTATCTGACCCAATCTCTGCCGCTGATTCTTGCCGTTGACGAAATGAGCGTCATCTTCTCACTGGCAGCGATGGTCATCATACTTAGCGCCGGATTCTTTTCCTTCGAATATATGAAACATGAAACGAAAGAGAAACGTTACTACGGCTTTTATCTGATTGTGTTCGGCATCTTAAATGCCTTATGCTTTGCCGGCAGTCTGATTACATTTTATCTGTTCTTCGAGATGCTGACCTTGACCTCCATGCCGCTTGTTCTCCACAGCGGACGGCATGAAGCGATTATTGCCGGATTGAAGTATCTGCTCTACTCGCTTTGCGGTGCATATATGGCGCTGTTTAGTATTTATTTTGTCTACAAAAACAGCGACACGCTGCGCTTTACCGCCGGTGGCGTCTTAACCGGGACTGTCGAAACGCAATCCGGAATATTATTAGTTGCCGCCATGATTATGATAATCGGATTTGGCGTCAAAGCCGGCATGTTTCCGATGCACGCATGGCTTCCTGCCGCACATCCGGTCGCTCCTGCGCCCGCTTCGGCCATCCTTTCTGCCATAATCGTGAAAGCAGGCGTATTAGGGATTATCCGTGCTGTCTACTATATTTTCGGCACCTCTTTCCTAAGAGGAACATGGGTACAGACTACATGGCTCATCCTTACATTAATCACTGTGTTTATGGGTTCCATGCTCGCCTACAGAGAACCTGTATTAAAGAAAAGATTAGCTTATTCCACCGTAAGTCAGCTTTCTTATATATTGTTCGGTCTTGCCACCATGGGAACGGAAGCCGTAACCGGTTCTCTGTTACATGTAATCGCACACGGAATGATTAAGGCTGTTCTGTTTCTCTGTGCCGGAGCCATCATCTATACTACCGGCAAAACGAATGTCAGTGAAATGCGCGGTATCGGCAAAGAAATGCCTCTTACCATGTGGTGCTACACAATCGTTTCGTTAGGGCTGATTGGCATTCCGCCTACAGGAGGATTCGTCAGTAAATGGTATCTGGCAGTCGGAAGCTTATCGAGAGCCATTCCCGTGTTCCGTTGGTTAGGACCGCTCATTCTTCTGATCAGCGCTTTGCTTACTGCGGGATACCTGCTGCCGCTCACAATTCAGGGATTTTTACCGGGAGCGGACTATGATTATGCAGGTTTAAAAAAGAGAGAACCGTCCCTTTTTATGACGATACCGATTCTTATTATGACAATATTGTCAGTTATGGTCGGATTATTTCCGACACCGCTCATTGACTGGTTTACGCAGTTTATCAACCTGATCGTATAGGAAAGAAAGGAAAATGTAAGTTATGATTATATTAGTGATTTTAATTCCTTTTATTGCAGGAATCCTCATTCCTTTACTTCCATTTAAGAAAAGAAGCCACTGGCAGATCTTTCTGGAATGCGCCGTCATCCTAAACAGTATTATGGTATGGTATCTGCTGCTGCATCACTCGGACAGCGCTTTCCTTCTGGCACATTTTACGGGTAATCTGTCGATTTGTTTCAAGGTAGACGGTATGAGCATGGTTTTTGCCGGACTGGTATCTGCCCTGTGGCCTTTTGCGACTTTGTATGCATTTGAATACATGACGAAAGAAGAGCATGAAAAGATATTTTTTCTTTTCTACACTGTAACTTACGGTGTGACTCTGGGTATTGCGCTCTCAGCCAACCTCCTGACCATGTATTTCTTCTATGAACTGCTGACTCTTGTTACCGTACCGCTTGTTATGCACACTCTGACGAGAGAGGCCATTCTCGCCAGCCGCAAATATCTGTATTATTCATTGGGAGGTGCCGCCTTTGCCTTTATCGGACTGATTATGATCATTGTCTACGGAACCACCACGGATTTCGTGCTGGGCGGTATTTTATCTCCTGCCAAAATCGGTGACCGGACAAATATTCTCTTATTTGTCTATGTGATGGCTTTCATGGGATTCGGCGTCAAAGCCGCCGTCTGTCCGTTTAACTCATGGCTGCCACAGGCAGGTGTTGCCCCCACCCCGGTCACGGCACTCTTGCATGCCGTTGCCGTGGTCAAGTCCGGCGCTTTTGCAATTATACGCCTAACCTACTACAGCTTCGGAACCGATTTCCTTAGAGGAACCTGGGCGCAGAACATTGTCATGCTCGTCACCATGTTTACGATTGTTTACGGCTGCAGCCGTGCAGTCAAGGAAACGCACTTAAAGAGACGGCTTGCATACTCCACAATCAGCAACCTCTCTTATATATTATTTGGCGCAGCGATTATGACACCGCTCGGTCTGGTAGGCGCACTGTCCCATTTAGTCTTCCATGCGGTAATTAAGATATCTTCCTTCTTCTGTGCAGGCGCTGTGATTCATCAGACAGAGCGAAACTACGTGCACGAGTTAGATGGTATAGGATATAAGATGCCATGCGTCTTCGGCATTTTCACCGTATCGGCTCTTGCCCTTATGGGTATGCCCGGACTCGCCGGATTTATCAGCAAATGGAGTCTGGCTTCAGCAGCTGTGGACAGCGGTAATGTAATCGCTTACTTCGGTATCGCATGCCTGCTGATTTCCGCCCTGTTGACTGCCATCTATATGATGAGCATTGTGATACGTGCATTCTTTCCCGGCAAAGACTTTGACTATAGTACGCTTAACGGTATCAAAGATCCCAACTGGAAAATGCTCGTTCCGTTATTTGTATTTACTTGCTTTATCATACTGTTTGGCGTTTATTCCCAACCGCTCGTGAACTTTTTCCATGAAGTAGCTACCGGGCTGTGGTCATTTCAATAAAAAAACGAGCTTCGCTCGTTTACGAGATTTGCTTCGCAAACTCGGAATAAATCGTAAATCTCTTCGGGATTAACTTATTGTAAATCTCTTCGAGATTAACTTTCAATGAGGTATAGATTATGAACATACTAATATGCTTAATTGTATTTCTGCCGATGGCGGCGGCGTTGATCGGTTACATCATAGGACGATATCAGAAGAATCTCCGCAGCTACTTTGCTGACGTCATAACCGGCATTACTTTTGCACTATCTTTGTATCTGTTTCTACAGACTTTAACGCAGGGAACCGTCGGCATTCTTATTGAGATTCCTTATATCTGCGGTATGGGGCTTCATTTCACATTGGGCGGTTTCCGCGCTATGTATGCTATGATTGCCGCGTTTATGTGGCTTATGAGCACTCTTTTTACCAAAGAATATTTAAGCCACTATCACAACCGGAACAGATACTATTTGTTCTTGCTGCTGACGCTCGGTGCAACAGAAGGCGTATTCCTCTCCGCAGATTTCTACACCACCTTTATCTTCTTTGAAATCATGTCCTTCACCTCCTACATGTGGGTGGCGCATGATGAGAAGAAGGAGTCTTTGCGCGCGGCTGCCACTTACCTCGCCGTAGCAGTCATCGGCGGTCTGGTGATGTTGATGGGTATCTTCCTGCTGTACGATGTGACCGGCACGCTATTCTTCGACGACCTTATCGGCGCCTATTTTCAATACGGAATGCTTAGCTGCCTATCCACTGCTCCGGTGCAGATTTGGATTGCAGGTCTGTGTATACTGTTCGGCTTCGGCGCGAAGGCGGGTGCATTTCCGCTGCATATCTGGCTCCCGAAAGCACATCCGGTTGCTCCGGCCCCGGCTTCGGCACTGTTGTCCGGTATCCTAACGAAAGCAGGTATATACGGTATTTTAATCCTGACCTCGTACGTTTTCTTAGGCGATTACACTTGGGGCTGTCTGATTCTCATTCTCGGCGTATGCACAATGGTAATCGGCGCAGTGCTGGCGCTCTTTTCGATTGACTTAAAGAGAACTCTTGCCTGTTCCTCCGTCTCACAGATTGGTTTTATTCTGGTAGGTGTAGGCATGTCCGGACTTCTCGGCGAAGAAAACTTGCTGGCAGTACGTGGCAGTATGCTTCACATGGTGAATCACTCCCTGATTAAACTTGCACTCTTTATGGCGGCAGGCGTGGTCTTTATGAATGTACACAAACTGGATTTGAATGATATCCGCGGCTTTGGGCGTAAGAAACCGCTGCTGAATTTCATTTTTCTCATGGGCGCGCTCGGCATAGGCGGAATTCCTCTCTGGAATGGCTATATCAGTAAGACGCTGATTCATGAGAGTATCGTTGAATATATAGAACTTGTCCGCGAGGGAGCGACTTACAGCATATTTGGCATTGGAATGCTTCGCGGAATCGAATGGGCTTTCTTGATCAGCGGCGGATTGACTGTCGCTTACATGAGTAAACTCTATGTGGCAATCTTTATTGAGAAAAATACCGATGCGACTGTACAAGCATCCTATGATGAATTAAAAGGGAAATACATGAATAAGGCCAGCGCTCTTGCACTGACTATAAGCGCCGTACTGCTGCCGGTTATGGGCTTCTTCCCACATATCGTGATGGACAGTCTGGCAGACATGGGGCAGGAATTTATGTTGACACAGAATCAGATAACGGACGAATCCCTCTCAGTCGCTTATTTTTCTTTGACTAATCTGAAAGGTGCCGTCATTTCATTAGTTATAGGCGCACTCGTCTATCTTGTAATCGTCAGACTGTGGATGATGCGCAAGACCCTAAAGGGATGCAAAGAATATGTGAACCGCTGGAGCAGACATTTGGACTTGGAAAATCTTATCTACCGTCCCGTATTATTAAAGATTCTGCCTTTTTTGTTCGGTGTGATCTGCCGTGTATTAGATAGCTTCGTCGATTCCATCGTTATCCTTCTTAGGAAGACCCTGTACAAAGACAGCAAGCTGCCGTATGAATTGCCGGAGGGAACGCCACTCACGCATATGGCTGCCTGTGCCGCCGGCTTCTTCCACCATATTGGGAACAAAACATTCCGCAGAAAGCACCCCGTATCAGTAGACTACGACCACAAGTTTGCAATGATTCATGAGGAGTGGGCTGAGAACCGTACAATGATCGCAAGAAGCATGTCCTTCGGCCTGCTGCTGTTCTGTATCGGACTGCTTGCAATGATTGGATATCTATTTATTATGGATATCTTTTAGGAAATGGGAAAACCGAATGCCTATCAACAAAGTGAAGACGTATGGTTCTTTATAGCTTACCATGCGTCTTCACTCTGCTATAACCTATCTATTCTTCTTTCTCTTCATCCGCAACTTCCTTCTTTGCTCTTCTCTTCTTCCTACCCTTCCTAATCAGAAGAATTACAACAGCAAGCACAACAACTGCTGCCGGAATGATATAAATCAAATCATCCGTGATGTTTTTCGCATAAACACAGACCGCTATTTCCGCTTCTGTCCCTTCTACCGTAAACAGATGATAGATACCCATTAATTCTGTGTCTGCCTGCACCCATGTGTCATTTTTCCTCACATAAATCTCAACATCCTCAGTCTGTCCTTCCGGCGCCTGATAGCGAATCTGATGGCTTTCATTTCCATCATCAGGAATCTCCACCGTCCAGTGCTCCGTCGGATTGTTAAGTGAAACTTCCTCATTAGCACTGTCCGAAGCGGCAGAAACATTATCCGAAGTTCCCCCCTCGACACTCAGCATGTCTTCCTGTTTAAACATACCGTCAACCAGAATAACCGACTGCTGATTCGAACGCGTTTGCGTGGATGCAAGCGTCGTCAAATACCGCACATATTCTACTGTGACGTCTTCGTCATATAACACACTGTTTAGGTCTTTAATATCCCAGTCCGCATAGAATCTTCTTTGGCGGGAATCTCTGGGTATAACTCCATCGGTACGCTTCCGCCATACGGACATTGAACCGTTTTGACCTCAATTTCATCAGCATAGAAAGAAATTGTCATCATATGAAACTTATTCGGAATCCCTTCCAGTTTCAACATTTCTTTATAGCTGATTGGTTCCGCCTTGCCACTATAGCTGATACGGTCAATCCCAGCTATTTCCTCAGATACGAAATAATTATCTGCTACTTCTTTACTTCCGTCAACCTCCCCGGCTATCGCCCCTGAAAAGGCTATGGTATCCTGTGTACGCACAATTGCACAGCACCCTTGAATACCGGATCCGGAACCTGCTATTCCCGCTACATATTCTTCACCTGACACGGTACATTTCGCATAACTTCTCACAATATTTGACAGGGACTGACCTGCCACACCTCCTACATAATCTCCTGCACTGCTGCTCACTCTGCCGTAATTCTCACAGAGAAGAATCGTTCCCATCTCCTGCAGACCGGATATACCGCCGGCATAACTCTTCTGTGCCATCACCTTGCCCAGATTAATATTCCGCCGCAGAACACATTTCGTCAAAAACGTAGAATTCATTCTGGCGTCTTCAATACCCGTTACATCGCCCTCCAAGTCGAAATCATACTCGATTGCCATCGTTCCTGCAATACCTGACACATTAATGTCTCCCTGCACGGTTCCGTTGTTTCTGCAATCAGCTATGGTCGCATCAGTGCTTGTCTCTGCGTCCTCCTGCGATGTATCTTCATATGTCTTCGTATAATCCATATCCAGAACACCGTCAATAGCATCTGTATAGAGCCTCATGATAGTACTGAACTGATCGTTAATATCTTCCAGATCGCCTATCAGCACGTCATTGGTGGAAGACATCTCGCCGTTGAGGTAGCCCATATTTTCTGATAATCCCTGCAAGTTAGCCGTCAGGCTGTTCGTCTTGGATCGATAATCATCGCCAAGTTGTGGCAATGCAATATCCGGCATACCGTTTAAAGTATCGAAAATATTCTTCGCCTGACTGCCAGCAGTTTCCAGATTATCCGATGCGTCTCTGACATATCCGACCGCTCCGCTCAATTGTTCTGCCGCTTCTTTCGTCATTTCTCCCTGATGCGCCATCACAATATCCGACATTGTTTCAAGGTATCCGCGCATGTCGCTGTTATAATCTCTGTTTTGTTCATCCGCATAAGTCGCAGCATTACCGGCAACTGCTTCAGCATTCTCATACATAACTTCCGCCACTTTGTTAAGCAGGCGCTGATCCAAATCACCCTGCTGTGTACCGCCGGGCTGCGGGAATTCACTGTCTCCGTTTATATCGGAATGATGTACCCAGCCGTCATATCCTATATAATCTCTATACTGCTTCGTCATGCTCCACGTTGTCACTGTCGCGCCGTCTTGTGTCGGTTTCAAGTCAAGTTCATTGGTTTTGCTTCCGTCATTAAACTCTGCGTCACTAAACGCATAGTAAGCGAGACAGCAGTTCTCCTGCGCCGCCACTGCCTTAGCGTAGTCCTCTGAATACTTCTTCGTCGCATTTTCCATACCCGCCTTGGCAGAATCATACAATTCTCTTTCCTGCGGGGACATGTACTGATAAATATCCAGTGAGTCCACAGTGCTCTCCAGCTTACCAGCCGCATCTTTCACGTTTCCTGCCGCGTCTTTCGTATGGTCGAGCACACCATTGTCCTTGGCAGTTTCATCCATAACGTAATCCAAACGATTTACGGCTTCATTGACGGATCCAATCATCTCGTCCGTCCACCCTACCGTCCTGTCGGCGAGAAAGGAGGTGTCCTCCAATGCCTTATCCACAAAATTCTGTACAACCGTAAGTCTTGCAGAAAGCGTATCGGATTCACTCCCTGCATCCTTAAGCATCTGCCCCGTCAGGTCATGCATCTTATCAATATTTTCAGTAAGCTGATATGCAATATCCTCAGACAAGTCAATCGCGATATACGGTTCCGTCTGTCCCGCGATTCCTCCTACATCTTTACGCCCGTAAACCGTCCCTGTATTTTCACACGCATATACATATCCTGACTGGCGTCCCACAATACCGCCGGTATTATATCCTACATGTTCATAACCAATTCTGCCGCTGTTATTGCAAAACTGTATGATTCCCGTAGACAGCCCTGCAATGCCGCCTGAATCAATCGTATTATTAACAACTACCGCCTCTTTGTCTGGCGTCCCATCTCCTTCTACCACATCTATCAGACCGACATATTGTGCAATATTAATGTCTTCCAGCGACATGGCCTTATCCTCGTTGGAAGTATTAATTTCCGCTTTATTGACACAGCCTACAATATTACCAGCATTTTCACCGGCTATACCCCCCGTGTAGTGCGTCCCCACTACTTTACCGCTGTAAGTACAGTCCATGATAATACCGCTTTGCTCGTTGAATCCTGTCACGCCGCCGACATAATCGGTTCCTTTCACTGTCCCGTCAAAGCTGCTGTGAATGATAATGCCGCTGTTGTCTCCCACAATGCCGCCAACCACCATTTGATCGCCAACGGGACGCACAATTCCCGTCACGTTGAGATTCGCAATCACTGCGGATTTCTGCGTATAGCAAAATAAGCCCGTATAAGATACGGAATCTTTGATTAATACGCCGCTGATCGTGTGCCCCTGCCCGTCAAAATATCCCCCGAAGGTCGGAATGGGCTCAAAGTCACTGCCTGCAATGTTTAAATCCTCAGTCAAATATATTTTCTTATTCTGCGACCAAGTATCCAGTCGGCAGTTTCTGGAAAATTCCTGTAAGTCATCCACAGAATCTATATATATTTCTTTCCATTCAGTTTTTTCATCATCATAAGCGTCCAGTGTCTCGTTGGCGTCTTCCACACTGATAATTTCATTATCTTCTCCGGAATTTTCATCCGCCATATCATCTTCTGGCATATGCCTTGTCGCCTCGCCGCTTTCTGTCGTTTCTTCTGCCTGAACATTCATAATCGGCATTATCGCAAGTAATCCTGCCAGCAGAAAGGAAATTGCTCTTTTCTTACACATATTCCGTCACCTCCCTGCTGCTTAGTTCTTCTTTCACCGTCTCAGACAGTTCCTTATACTCCTCTTCTGTCAGTTGCGTCACATCCCCGGCTTCCACATATGCGCTCACATTACCCTTGATAATCGCATTCATCGTACCGGTAACCGTACCGTCAATTCTGCCTCGCACCAGACCGTCTACCTTCATCAGACCTGTCACATTCTTCGTTCGGATAGGCATATTCATAACAAATGCCGTCTTCTCTATAATGGCGTCGCCTACCAATAATATCTGCGGCAGTACGAACATTGTAATAAAAATAGATATTAACGTGCCTCGTCCCAGACACTTACCGATACCGAATATCGCCACGTCAGAAGTCATTTGTCCGATTAAGATACCGGAAATCGCAAGCATGGTTCCGGATGTAACAATCGTCGGGAAGGACTGGTTCATCGTATCAATGATAGACTGCCTTCTTCCCATTTCCTTGCGTAACTCTGTGTAACGGCTGGCAATTACGATTGCATAATCGATGTTTGCACCCATCTGTATAGAGCTGACGATCAGATAGCCCATGAAAAACAGATTGTCATGCTGCAGCGCAGGCACAGAGAAGTTAATCCAGATACTTCCTTGAATAACCAGAATCAAAAGCACCGGCATACCCGCTGACTTAAAGGTAAAGAGCAGAACCACAAGCACTACCAGTATAGACACTACGTTCACAACAATATTGTCTCTGGAAAAAGTTTTTTGCAGATCATACTGGCTCACAGACTCACCGCACACAAGGATTGTCCCATCGTAGTATCTTCCTGCAATTTCATGCATTCGATCTATAAACGCAAAGGTTTCTTCACTTTCCTCCGGCAGCGTCAGATATACGAGCATACGACTGTAATTCTCACCCTGAAGCTGATTCTTGGCGAAATTCATCTGCTTGTATGCGTCATCCAACGTCTCCTGCAGATCGTCCTCTAACGTGACATATCCCTCTTCCACCTCGTCATAGACAAACATAAACATTTCAATCAAAGGCACCTGATACTCAGACAACCCGTTAACCACTTTCGCAAAGTCCTCATCATTTACCGCATAGGCAGCATAAATTAATTCGGCTACCTCATAATCCAGATCTATCAATTCTGAAAACTGACGCGGCGTCAGTTTATCTGTCAGGTTATAACCATCCATCGCTTCGATATTGGCAAGTCCCATCGTATAATCAACCTCCGGACATGCATCCAGATCACGCAGCAAAGCTTTCTCACTGTCATAATTTCCGGCCGGTACAATCAATGCAACCATATTCGATTCCCCGAAATTAGTTTCCTGCATCTCCTCCGCCTTCTGTACACTGTTCTGTAACGGTGGCGTAACAGTGCTGTAACCGAACACATACGGACAGCCGCCGGAAACTTTATATGCCGCCACAATCACAAGAATAAAAAGCGGCGCCACAACATGTCTGGATATATAAGCGAATTTACCCACGATAGGAATGTCCGGTATAAAATTCTTATGCTTCGTTTTCTCCATGAGATTTGAGAACAGCATAATGACACCCGGCATCAAAAGGAATACCGCGCACAAGCTCAGTAATATCGCTTTTATCAGTACAACGCCCATATCGGGACCCATCTTATACTGCATGAAAGTCATTGCAATCAGACCACCGATGGTTGTCAGGGAACTTCCTGCAATCTCCGGAATTGCTTTACTCAGAGCCACAATTATCGCTTCTCTCGCTTCAAGCGCCGCATGTTCTTCCTTGTATCTGTTTAAGAGGATAACCGCGTAGTCTACTGAAAGCGCAAGCTGCAACACAATTGTAACGGAATCCGACACAAAGGAAATCGTACCCAGCAGGAAATTCGTACCCATGTTCAGAATTGCCGCCGACAGAAACGTAATAAGCAGCACCGGAATCTCCGCATATGCCTGCGTGGTCAACAAAAGCACGGACACTACGATAATGGCAACGAGTACAGTAATCGTATTCATCTCCTGTCCAATCAGTTCAGACTGCGTATCTCCCAGCGCAGTCGTCAGATAATAATCTCTGCCATCCAAAATGTCTTTTACACCGTCTAATGAGGAAAGACAAGCCTCGTCGCTCTCATCATAATTAAATGTAATATTGTAATATGCCGAACCATTCGTGTAATGCTCCGGTGTATCGTCAAAATCTACAGAAAAGACACCCGCCGCCCCTTCCAATTGCCCATGCATCTGTTCCGCCTGCTCATAGGATACATTGGCAACCATAACATTGCATGTTCCATATGTAATAAACTCTTCCGCCATAAGATCCAATCCCTGCTTCGTCTCCGTGGTGCCCGGCAGGTAGTGTGCCATAGAATTTTCCACAGCTACCCAGTTTCTTGATATGGCAGAAAAAATAATCAGGAGACCGAAGATGAGGAAAAAGAGATTTCTCTTATCCACTATAAACCCGCATATCTTCAACATCGCCTGATTACCATTCTTTTTTGTATTTAATTCGTTATCCATCGTACAAGCGCCTCCTACACTCTTTGAGGAATTATAGCACTATGATATTTTAATCACAATGCATGATACCGCATATTAGGACTACAATTTCAACGCTTTGTATATTTTACCTAGAAACCGGCAAGTATGCCTTGTCGCATCAATTATTGATTTTGCAACATTTGCAGCAACATGATATGATACTGTTCATCCTGAATGATTCTCTTAAGCATTGCATTCACATATTGATCCTCTATCCTTTCAATATGCTGCTCATACTGTTCAATTGCCGCTCGTTCCGCCTTAAGATTTGCTTCGATAATTTCAGATTCAGTCTTTGCCAGATTTGTATATTCCGGTGTCCACATCTGTGTTCCGGTACGTGTCTTAATTGCAAAATCAATATGTCCGCCAAGAAGCAGAATCATCTCACCTAACTTCTGTAAATGAGTCATCTCCGCTACCGCCATCCCGACGATGATCTTAGCTGCCGCACACTGATGACAGCAAAGACAGCTCTCTCCATGAATATACTGCATTGCGGCAGTCAATTCGGACACCGAACCGCAGTAATCCAGTGTGAGCAGATTCGCGTAGAATTGATTCTCTTCCATGACCTTGACCGGCGGATACGGCAGCGGAAGATTTAACGCTGCCGTACCACTAAAGCTACAGTCATTTTGTAATATTTTCTTTATTCCATCCATAACACACATCTCTCCTACCATAGCTTTTCACTCACTCTATGATATTCAATGCGTTGATATGCCGTGCAAAAATCCTGCTGATTTATTTCTCGCAGTTACTCAATTTTCTGCTGTCAGATCATTCCTTCTTTAATCACATTCTGATCCCGCATCACTTTCTCAACCACAGTTCCTTTGATCACATGCAGAATCGGTTTTTTTAATACATTGAGCGGTCCCGGAAGTTCAATCTCTAACGGAGATTTGCCGTCCATCAGTTTCACGCTGCTGCTCAATAATTCGCGAATGTCATATACGCTGCCCCACACTTCCGGTACGCCTCTGTCTACTCCAAGCAGTCCGTATACCGCCTCCATTGCCGTTCTGACAGAGTACTCCGTAGTAAATACAGTATCTCTGGGAGTCTCGGCAAACTGACCTAAAAAGGCAAAGTTTGCACAACCATCCGGAATAACATCAGGACGGTCGCCTTTTGTTCTTGGCATAAAGAACGCGGTAATATACGGCATCATCGTAGGTACGCACACTGCGCTGTTTTCCGCCAGTTCATCAATGTGCTCTTCAGGCACTCCTAAATGATAAAGCCATTCCTGCGTAATCTCTTTACCGGTACACTCTTTCATCGGTTTCTTAACATAATCGCCGGGCACATCGGTAAACAATCCATAAACCCATACACATACTTTATCTTTATCCTGATCCTTAAATTGTCCCTGTCTGTTAATGGTCCAGCTCATCAGCCATGAAGAATCCTGACAACTTACAATACCTCCTGTCACGACCTTACCGCTCTTCGGATCACGTTTGCAAATATCGGTAATATAAGGAATAATTTTGTCATCCAGTGTCGTAATCGTCGCAGACTCCCAATTGGTCTTAGCGATATCAGAACAGAATTTCTCCGGATGACCAAATGCTGCATCCTGCGCCGCTATGTTCTTCCACAAACTCCAACATCCGCTTGTACGGACTTCCGCATCTCCGTTAGGCGCATGGTTTTGATCCCCGTAAATGGTTCCCTCTGTGCAGCTTCCGTTGGTAACGAACACAAGGTCGTTCTCTGTGAGCACAATTCCCTTTTCCACACCTTTTACCTTACATTCAATGGCTTTTGCTACCTTCTTGTCTTCCTCAATATCAAAGATAACATTTGTCACTTCCGTATTGAATTGGAAATCCACGCCTGCTTCTTCCAAATACTTCTGCATTGGCAGAATCAAGGAATCATACTGGTTATACTTCGTAAACTTCAAAGCGCTGAAATCCGGAAGTCCTGCAATATGATGGATAAATCTCTGGAAATACAGCTTCATTTCAAGTGCACTGTGCCAGTTCTCAAAAGCAAACATTGTTCTCCAATAAAGCCAGAATGTCGAATCAAATACTTCCTCGTCAAATACGTCTTCTATCGTCTTATCATAGAGATCTTCATCCTTCGTCATAAACAGCTTCATAATCTCCATACAACCCTTCTGACTTAGATTAAATTTACCGTCCGTATGCGCATCCTCGCCGCGGTTTACAGTTGCACGACACAGTGAATAGTTCGGATCCTCTTTATTTAACCAGTAATATTCATCCAGTACAGATACGCCGGGCGTCTCGATGGAAGGAATACTGCGGAATAAATCCCACAAACATTCAAAGTGGTTCTCCATCTCGCGTCCGCCCCTCATAACATATCCTCTTGTCGGATCGTTGATACCGTCGCAGGCCCCTCCGGCAATATCCATTGCTTCCAAGATATGAATATGATTACCGGGCATCTGTCCATCTCGTACCAAGAAACAAGCCGCCGCCAGCGATGCAAGACCGCTTCCCACGATATAAGCATTTTTGTCATCAACGCCCTCCGGCTTGCGAGGTCTTGCAAAAGCTTCATAGTTTCCGTTTGTATAGTAAATCCCCTTACTGTTTTTGTCATATCTCCCCAATTCCGTGTTGCGGTATTGAAAGTCGGAAGCTTCTTTCTTCTGTGTCGCATGACCGCCTGTTGCATCCTTTTTATGATTCTTGGCTGCATAAGCTGCTACTCCGGCTCCTGCCGCCACTGCTGCTACTCCGAGTCCGATTCCTTTTTTATTTGCCATTGTTACATCCACCTTTCTTGTAATGAATTGTTATGGGCATATTGTATGCCCATACTTTCAACATTCCAATTTACAAAACAGGCGGAATGATAAAAAACTTATCATTCCGCCTGTTTTGAATAAAAAAGTAAAAGTCTGATTAAGATGACTGCCTCACATACCCGGCAAACTATGATACACTTTGTATATCTTTAAAATTATGTATGGAATTTGTAATACTGCCGCGCAGCGTAGTACTCATCATCTCCACGATTTTGCCGTAATCATCCTTCATTCCGCGCTCAATCCAATCGAGCATGACTCCGACAAAACCGTATTTATAGAAATCGGCTATAAAGGTTTTATCTTCCTGCGGAAGATCAATATCCCTGCATTTCTCTTCCACTACGTCAGCAATTAATTGATACGTGAGTTTATGCAGATAGTTCTCGACTTTTCCTCTGTCAATTGAGCGATATATATTCAAGATAAAAGACTTATTCTCTAAAACAGCTTCAAAAACCTGATAGATTCCTTCCTGCCATGTTTCGTAAGTTCTCTTACCCTGCAGCGCCTGTCTGCCATCCTCAACACAGCACCACTCGACCAAATCATAAATATCTTTAAAATGATAATAAAATGACATACGACTGATGCCACAGTCCGTAGTTAAATCATTAATTGTTATTTTATCTAACGTTTTATCTGCCAAAAGCTTCTTAAGCGATGCCTCTAATGCCTTTTTTGTAGTGTTGGGCACTCCGACCCCTCCGTTTATCTTTTATACAACACTAAAATACTTTCTCAGTAAGAAAAGCACTTCTTCCAGATTAATAGGTTTCGCCGTATGTGCATTCATTCCGCAATCCAGACATTTCTGAACATCCTCTGAAAATGCATCGGCGGTCATAGCAATAATCGGAACCGATTGTGCGTCTGCGCGCTCCAAAGCCCGGATTGCAGTTGTCGCCTCGTGACCGTTCATGACGGGCATACGCACATCCATAAGAATTGCGTCATAATAGCCCTGATCCGACTGTGCAAACATATCAACGCAAATCTGACCGTTCTCCGCCCACTCAAGTTTCATACCGGCATCAGACAGAAGTTCATTCAATACTTCCCAGTTGAGATCGTTATCCTCAGCGACCAATATCCGCCGCCCGGACAAATCCATATGCTGCTTATCCTGCTCTTCCGCAGATTCCTCAACTCCCATATATTTCTGCAGTCCATAATATAGAGTTGACTTAAACAGTGGCTTGGAAATAAATCCATCTACTCCGGCCTCTCTTGCCTCTGCTTCAAATTCACTCCAATCATATGCAGAAATCAGAAGAATCGGCACGTTATGTCCTAGGCTTCTGCGGATTTCTCTGGCAACCTGAATACCGTTCATTCCGGGAAGCTTCCAATCCAGCAAGATAATCTGATAATCGTCCTCTTTCTTGTGATGCTGCTCTACAAGAGCAATAGCCTTCTCTCCGCTAAGCGTCCAATCCGCGGTCACGCCAATATCCTTCAATGCCTCCACAGTCGTCTTGCACAGCATTTCATCATCGTCTACCACCAGCATCTTCCAAGCCGGAAGAATCATATCCATTTCTTCTATTTCCGCTTTCTCAAGGTCAAGAATCAGATTGAACTTTGTGCCCTGTCCAAGTTTACTTTCAACCTGAATTGTACCTTCCATAGCATCCACAATGTACTTGGTAATCGCCATGCCCAGCCCGGCGCCTTCTGTTTTATGTACTCTCTTATTGTCTGCGCGTGAATAGGAATCAAATATTTTTTGCTGGAATTCCTCATCCATACCGATTCCGTTATCCTCAACTTTTATATGGACTCTTATATAATTGTCGCCCTTTGGCGATACCTCCTCATACAGCGAAAGTGAGATGGAGCCACCCTCTTGTGTATACTTAACGGCATTCGATAAAAGGTTCAACAAAACTTGATTTAAACGTACACTGTCACAATAAACACTTTCTACCTCTATATTGTCTACATGCACGTTAAAAGATTGATTCTTGCCGTGAACCTGCGACTGTACTATACCCACAATTCCTTCTACCACTTCCGGAAGAGAAATTTGATCCATACTGAGCGTCATTTTACCGCTCTCAATCTTTGACATGTCCAATACATCATTAATCAAACCGAGCAAGTGTCTTCCCGATAACGATATTTTCTTCAGGCAATTCTGCACTTGTTCTTTATCATCAATATGCGCCGTCGCAATGGCGGTCATGCCGACAATTGCATTCATAGGCGTCCTGATGTCATGACTCATATTGGAGAGAAACTCGCTCTTCGCCTTCGTCGCCTGTAATGCAATCTGACGGGATTCCTCCACCTCTTGTAGCTGCAATCGCATCAATTGGAAATATCTGAAAAAGATTAGCAGTAATAGTGTCGCTATAACAGCAAATGACACAAACGTCGCGATTAATCTCTGCTGGCTCAGACTATTAACCGTTTCATTCAAAACTCCGTATGGCAGTGCCGTAACCAGATACCATTCTGAATTTGCTAAAGCAGTACTGTACACCTGCTGCCTGTTTCCGTCAAACTGAAGAACATCCGAATAGTTCTCCCCTGCTTCCATGGAAACCGCCAGATTCGTAATAAACTCCTCCGCTTCCTCCATTTTGTCATCGTCCTGCTTCTCCCGGACAACACTGAAGTAATCCGAATATGCTACTTTTGAATCCTGTATGACAAAAGTACCGTCCTTACGAATAATATGGGAATGCACCAGCGCATCGTCTTTGTCCATAGAAAGCATAGCGGTAATATAATCTGCCGGCATAGCCGCAATCATAGCCATGCACTTGCTTCCGTCATTCATGGGATAATCGGCTTCCACACCAAACAGTACTATATTATCACCATCTGAATCTACGCCAACGGCAACTTTCTTCTGATGATTTCTTAAAGATGTGAAAAATGGCTCCGGATCTGCAAGCTGTATCTGGTCTCCATAGAGCATCTGCAGTTCTCCCGTTTCAGAACAAAGAGCCAAATAGTCAAAATCTCTGGCATGCGCTCTATAGGCCAAGTCTTCATATAGATCGTCGATGTTCTCATTGTGCGCATCAACTACTTTAACCGTCGCCTCAGCCTGATCGAATTTAGAACCGATAATCGTTTGAAAATGAGCTGAAATCCGGTCGCTCATTCCGGTCATATATAAGTCTCCCACAGCATTAATCGTCTTTTCGCTTGCCCTGTTCATGTAAACGCCCAGCGCCAGAAAAACAACAATACTGATAACTATCAAACCACAAAAACTTCCTATTAAAAAATGCGACGTTTTTGTATTTACTATCCCTTTGTTCATTAGCACTATCCTTCCCAAAAATTCCCAAAACAGAGCAGCATAAAGCTTACCCGGTTCTGCTCCGGAGCTACGTTATGACTGCCCCGTATACAATTACTCATTATAGCATAGAACCATACTATAATGCAATATTCGGCTGCCCCGCATGTCGAATGCCGGTATACTCCGCAATATCTCTATTTAATGTAATCAATTGTTCCATCGACAAATCATGTACTGACGAATTACCTGTCACTCTCGCAAAAGTCTCCAGCTCTTTACACGACACATTCAGGAAATTGGCCACTCTCAACGCTGCCGCAGATGTCTGCATCCGTCCTCTGAGTTCCGGATTCTGCGTCGCCACTCCCACAGGACAGTTGCCGCTGCCGCAAATACGATATTGCTGACACGCTGCGGCGATCAACGCCGCGCTGGCAATCGCAACCGCATCTGCCCCCATTGCAAGCGCTTTCGCAAAATCTGCCGAGACCCGAAGTCCGCCCGTAATGACAAGCGAAATCTCCGAATGTACCGAATCAAGATATTTTCGCGCCCTCGATAATGCATAAATCGTCGGAACCGACGTTGCTTCCCTCAAAAATAGCGGACTGGACCCCGTCGCGCCGCCCCTGCCGTCAATTGTAACAAAATCCGGTTCGGCAAAGACACAGTACTCCAAATCCCGCTCGATATTTCCGGCTGCAATCTTAATACCGATCGGTCGTCCTTCCGATAGTTCCCGCAATGTATTCACCATACTGCGCAAATCTTCTTTACTGTTTAGTTCCGGAAACTTACTTGGACTCTGAATGTCCTCTCCCTGCTTCTTACCGCGTATATCCGCAATTTCGGCCGTCACCTTTTCTCCCGGAAGATGCCCTCCCATCCCCGGCTTCGTGCCCTGACCAATCTTGATTTCGATAGCGTCTGAAGTTCTCAAGTTCTCAGACGTCACACTGTATTTGTTTGGTATGTACTCAAATATATATTTATAAGCCGCCTGCTTCTCTTCCGGCAGGATACCGCCTTCGCCGCTGCACATCGCTGTCTTAGCCATCGCGGATCCCTGCGCAAGGGCAATCTTAATCTCTCTCGACAGCGCGCCGAAAGACATATGCGATATATAAATCGGGCTGTCGAGTACCATTGGCTTTTTAGCATGTTTGCCAATCACCGTAGTCGTGTCCACTGCCACATCGTCATCTAACGGCGGCGGATTAAGCTGTGCTCCCAGCATAAGAATATCATCCCATCCCGGCATCGGCATTTGTGTACTCATCGACCCACCAATCGTTCTGCCCGTCACAGCCATCTCATGAATCTCTGCCATGTATCTGCAGGATGAATCGCGCCGGGCTGTCGCTTCATCATAATCTAACTCGCCGGAATATGACTTCCCGATCATATTCTTATCTTCCCCCGATACAATCTGAAAACAGGATGACGGCTGCTTGCAGACGGGACAGGCATCCAATTCAGAGAAGGGTCTCTCCTCCTTCTCCTCATCATAAATTGCACCGCAAATATTGCATTTATAAATAGCCATATGCACCTCCCAATATTGTTTCAAGCTTAGTCATATTGTAAAATATCTTCTGATTGCGTGTCAATAAAAAACCCGCCTGTATGCTGACTTCTTTGATGTGTCGGGCTAAGAGTTATCTCAGTACTCCTTCGATATTTTACTCACACCACAGCGATTCATAAATTCCCGAAGATCACCATCATTTCGAATCAACATGATTTCCTCAAATTTTCCGGTCCTGAGATCTTTAAATCCGGCTATCTGCTCTCCGTTACATATGCTGCATTTTAAGATTGGTTTCTGGGTTTCTTTGTCATAATCGTATTGCCGTTCTGCCTGTCTCTTCTTGAACACCTGCTCCCCTCCCTTATCTTACATAATGTCTCATTGTATCCTTATAATGTTCTCTCAGATTTTTGATATCTTCCGCCCCCGGAAAGACAAATTGAAGAACTCCCCATAGCCCGCCTTGAGCCTTAGGGTAATTATCCATATATTCCACGAAAGGCATGTTTCTTACCTTTTCTGTTTCCCTATCCAGTCCGCTCCTATATACGCCATATTGCAGCTTATGTCTCTGATTTGTCCCAATATTCGTATCTAAGATCACAGGACCTAAAGCATTGAAATCACCTGCCGGAATCATCGCTACAGCAATATCTATGACCTTACTGTCCAGCATAATCCATGAATGGTCAAAATATAACGCACCCGCCTTAACCTCTCCAAGACACAATTCGACATGATATCCCAGTTCGGACAACGCGACATATATAACAGAACAGGCGGCATGACAGCCGCCTATCGAATGTGAATCCCGCATGTATCCAAGCATTGAGCACAAGACAGAAGATACCTGTTCATCATATCCTTGCGTACAAACAATATCCCTGATCAGATCATATTCGTCATTTCCGTTTCTTATCATAAGAATGCTCCGCCAATGCAAATAGTTGCTCAAATCTTAAAGTGTCCATATGCGGAATCCAGTTCTTAAAATTCAACTCCGCATTTAACGCCGCAGTCTCAATACCCTTCCGCAGACACTCGTCATATTTTATATCCTCCGTCACAATCTGAGAAGCAAATTTCGGAAGCGTATTTTGAATAAACTGTTTGATTTTGGCATCCTCCTTATCAATCATCTCGCCAAGCCTGATCGCCGACAAAGCCGCCCGTTGATAGTCAGCATTACTATCCTGTGAATACAATTCACGGAATGTATAAGCGATTGCATGTAAGTTTTTACAGGCTGTTTCTTTATCCAGCGTCTTTGTTGCGATTTCATCTGATAACGATAGCGCGGAGAGACACACACTTTTTGTTTTTTGTCCCACATTTGCTTCCACCAAAGCCCATTCACAGAAAAACGAACGGTGATCAATTTTTTCCTCTTCATTCTCAAATAATGCCAATGCTTTCTGATAATCTCCCGATTCTCTATACTTTCCGGACAAATGCACCGTCATCTGAGGATCCTTAGGACTCTTCTCCAACACGTTCCGATATAGTTCAAATGCCAGCCAATTATTCTTCTCAATAAAGTGATCTCCTAAATATTTCCAAGCAACGTATTCCGGTTTTACTCCGACTTCGTTAACAACATCCATGGCTGCCTTACTAAGTTCAATAAATATTTCATTGAAATCATAATCAAATACATCCTCCATAATCTTCCGCGCTGCCCTCGCGATAAAAATATGTCTTGTATAGACCACTTCCCCGTTTACCGCGGTCGCGGCCTCATCCCCCAGCGGAACTAATATATATTTCCTTACATCACCCGTTCGTAATGCGTATACCTGTGCTATGACTTCTTTATATAGCAAATCCAACCCTTCTGAATGCATTGCCGCAATATAGGCATAAACATCAAGAAGCGTAGTTCCTTTTGATTTCTGTAACTTTATTTCCCTTAACCGCAATAACATATTGCGGACATGCTCATCCAGTTCTTCCCCATATCTGGCAGTCAGCATGGCTCCCAGCAGCGCACCTTCATCCGAATCGCCTTTATCCATCTCATCTTTAGCGGACAAACACAATTTCCGGGTTGCCTCCGGTATGCTTAAATCGCTTAATTTACCTAATCCCTTTTTCCCTAGAGCTGCCCATGCGGTTACGATTTCTTTCGCATCCTCTTCCTCAATTCCTCTTAACTGATAGCGGCTATAGCTTGAATAAGTATTCCATGAGTATTGATCTGCTTTGCTGTTCTTCCAATCCATCTTACGGGCACATAACAGCAAATGAACATGCCGCCTTCCTTGCTTAGATAATTCTTTAAGCAGCGCAAATAATTTATTGGCAACCGGAAAACAATCATCTGCACAAATAATCCAGTTTCCTTTCCCTGTTACCTCCAGAATCTTATCAATCGGTATCTCCGTATGTTTACTTGAGTATTTTAGTACGAGTGCATGCCAGCGGTATTTTTCCGTCAACTCTCTGACCGTCTGTAGTAAAACCGTTGTTTTCCCCTCTCCGCCTGCGCCAATGATCAATCCGCATTTTCTTCCGTTTTCTTCGTTGCATCTGATAAAATCTTTTGTTATGGTCGTAACAATTTTTCTTGTCGGGATACGTGAAGAACAGATATACTTATAATCCGGCTCTTTGCCGTCAAAATATTTCAGTATCTCATCATCTGACGGCGGTTCCGTTTTCCCGTCAGACTGCTGCTTAATATGTTGCCATCCGGTAAGTGATTTTATCAGCTTCTCATCTTTCGTAGACTGCCCAGCCGAATCCTCTGGCACATAAGGAAACTGCCAGTAGTCCTGCCCTTCCTCGTGGCGGCCCCTCAATAATCTGTCTGGTGAATCCATACAAAACTCCTGCCTTTTCTCAGACCACTTTTTAGGTTTAATTGTGACCATATTACTTTGAAAATCCAGTTCACCCCATTGCAATGAATTATAATATATCTCATCTTCTCTTGCCTGAAAAGCCGCACCGCTTTGTAATATCAATGAATACCTATGATATGCCAGTAGAAAATTTCCGCTGTTTTTGTGCATATGACCGTGAAGATACATCGCTTTATTTTTAGCTAACAGCGTTCCAACCTGCTGTCCCTGTTCCCCCTGCAGCCAGTCTAACGGATGATGACCAAGCACAATCTTATATTCACAATCCTTGACAGCATCAAGCGCTTCCTCAAGAATATATTTACCCGGTGTTAACTTCTCTTTATCCTTATCGGAATTAGACAACCATGCCGTATTCAAACCGATAATGCCGATTTTTTTCTGTCCTATGGATACAATATCGGTAAACGCTCCCTTTTCATCAAATATGCTCTTCACCGGAAAGCATATATCTTCCCCTGTTTTACTCACAAAATCAATAAAATTTTCGAACCTCGGAATAATCTCCCTGCGTTTCTGAAGCCCTGTCTCATCTGCATCAAAAAACTTGCTGCCGGGTTCCTCCAAAACAGTATACAATGCCTTCGCTGCCTGCTCGCACTGTCCTCTGTTTATGTCATGATTCCCCGGAACAATATATATCCGAGGTACCGATTCATATATCTCAGATAACGGCTCAATAAACTCTTTAAGAAACATATCATATTCATCTGCCTGTCCTTTATTCGCAATATCCCCCGTAATAAAAACGGCGTCCGGAAAAAAGCCTTTTTTCTTATTCTGGCTCATATGTTCATGAAGATACTTAAATAATTTAATCTGTCCGTAATTATCTTTGCCTATGTGAAAATCCGACAAATGAAGCCACTTGAAACTGTTATCCATGCTTTTGTCCTCCTGTGTATTCTGACATTTTTTCCTTGGTATATCTGCTCCGTATAATATGCAGTCCATCCTGCTCTTCACAAGAAATTATAAATCTAATTATATTATATACTTCGCCGGTTTCAAAGCAATTAAGACAATATAAAGTGTTCAACAACATCTTGTTGTGATAAAATAAATCCAAAGTCATATCAGTATGCATTATGAAAAATTTATCAAATACAGGAGACATATCAGCATGGAATGGAAAGACGGCAAAACAAGATGCAAATGGGCAAATCCGAACAACGAGCTTTATCTTCGCTACCACGATGAGGAATGGGGCGTGCCAGTTCACGATGACCACAAATTATTTGAAATGCTGATATTAGAATGTTTTCAGGCCGGACTTTCATGGGAATGTGTCCTGAACAAGCAGGAGGCGTTCCGTCAGGCATTCGATGGGTTTGATTTAGCCAAAGTATGCGCATATGATGAAACAAAAATGGACGAACTACGGCAAAATCCGGGAATCATCCGAAATCGTCTGAAAATTCGCGCCGCAGTTGGCAATGCCCGCGTCTTTCGTCAGATACAAGAAGAATACGGAAACTTCGCCGACTATCTCTGGCATTGGACGAACGGTGAAGTGATTTATGAAAATGATCGGGTTAGTTCCCCTTTATCCGACCAAATATCAAAGGACCTGCAGAAACGGGGCATGAAATTCGTAGGAACAGTGATCATCTATTCTTACTTGCAGGCAGTAGGTGTAATTTATTCCCATGAAGACGGTTGTTTTCTGGCACATTAACACCACTGTCGCATCTATTACGATATCTATTCCAGCCCCGCTTTGTCCGCCGGTTCAATACCTAATTCACTTAGCCGCTTCCAAAGCATCCTCGCATTCTTTCAGATGCTTCGTAATCTCAAGATGCTGCGGACAGGCGCGCTCGCATTGTCCGCAGGCTATACACTCTGACGCTTTGCCCTTACCTTCCGTCGCCTTTAAGTAATCTTCCGATGCCTCTGAAAGCTGTCCGCTTCCCAGACGCTTATTCATGGCGGAGAAAATCTCGGGAATCGGAATCTTCTTCGGACATCCCTCCACACAGTAACGACATGCCGTGCAGGGAATCGTCGCGGATTTACCGAGAATGCGCTGCGCTTCCTGAATAATCTTCTGCTCTTCTTCATTTAACGGCTTGAAATCTTTCATGTAAGAAAGATTATCCGCCATCTGCTGCGTATCAGACATACCGGAAAGAACCGTGAGGATACCATCTAGCGATGCCGCAAACCGAATCGCCCATGATGCATAAGACATATCCGGCTGATACTCTTTAAACAGCTTCTGCACCTCAGCCGGCGGCTCCGCCAATGCACCTCCTTTTACCGGTTCCATAATCACAATGGACTTCCCGTATTTGCGTGCGACCTCATAATTTGCTCTCGAGGTAACGGATTGATTTTCCCAATCCGCATAGTTAATCTGCAATTGCACAAAATCCACTTCCGGATGCTCCTGCAGCAGTTTCTCCAAAAGCTGTGGTCCCGAATGAAAAGAAAATCCCACATGCTTAATCAAACCTTTTTCTTTCTGCTCATTTACAAAATCCCACAAGTGCAGTTTGTCATATCTCGCATAGTTATTCTCCATCAAAGCATGTAACAGATAATAGTCAAAGTATCCGGCACCGGTACGCTCCAAACTTGTCTCAAACTGCTTCTTAGCCATTTTCGCCGTTGGCGCTATCATCACATTCAGTTTCGTTGCCAGCGTATAGGATTCTCTCGGATGTCTGTCTACAAGGGCCTTTTTGGCCGCCGCTTCCGAACCGGGGTAAACGTACGCGGTATCAAAATATGTAAAGCCTGCCTCCAAAAAAGCGTCCACCATCTGCTCCGTCTGCCGGATATCAATCGATAATCCTTTCTTCGGCAGCCGCATCAGGCCAAACCCAAGCTTCGGAATTTCTTGTCCTATTGCACCAATGGACTCTTTTTCATATTTTTGTATCTCCATTCTTAACCACTCCTCTCGTTTTATGTTTCTTTCTCATTGTAACAGCCCTGCTTTTTTCTCCTGCCTTGGCTGCCATTTTCCATTTTAGATTCAACGATACTTTTATTGCAGCTTTTCTGCCCACTCCGTTTCCTTAAATCCGGTAAGTACAATACTTTCATCTACAATAAGCGGACGCTTCACAAGCATTCCGTTAGTCGCAAGTAATTTTAACTGCTCCTCCTCACTCATAATCGGAAGCTTATCTTTAAGCTGCATATCCTTATACATAAGACCGCTTGTATTGAAAAACCTCTTAAGCGGAAGACCGCTCTTCTCATACCACATCTTTAACTCCTCATAAGAAGGGTTGTTCTCTACAATGTGGCGGTCCGTATACGTGATATTATGCGCATCCAACCACTTTTTAGCTTTCTGGCAGGTTGAGCATTTAGGGTATTCTAAAAACAACATTATACTATTCTCCAATCCGTTTCACTAAATTTTATTCATCATAACATATTAACAATCAAATTGGAAACGGTTTGCGCGCAGACTGTTCGTCCGTCCCCTTCATACACATATCTTAAATATACACGGTAGTTTGACACTTCCTTTTAAACCTCATAACACACAAATCTTGTATTTAATCCTGCTTTTGGCTTATTTTTTTGTCAAATTTGAAAAAATAATACGTGCTAGTTTG
>ERZ779631.29-NODE-29-length-48437-cov-8.375532_pt1 | contig 48437 bp, 52 predicted proteins | sample MGYA00514193_ERZ779631 | MGnify/ENA primary metagenome ERZ779631 (study PRJEB29562, sample SAMEA4376710) | mouse gut metagenome | isolation source: Cecum | study: EMG produced TPA metagenomics assembly of the A DSS colitis mouse model was used to assess the microbial...
CGATGGGCTCGCCGGTGTAGCCGGTCTTGGCCACCCGGACGGTGCGGCCCTCGAATTGGAGGGTGTTCAGGGCGTTCTTCATGGGCTCGGTAACGGCCTCGCCGCCGGAGAGGACCTGGAGAACCTCCTTGGCCTTGGGGCCCTGGACGGCGATGGCGGCCCAGTCCCCGGTGATGACGGTCATCTTGGCGTCGTAGCCCTTGATCTGCTCGTTCAGGTGGACCAGGTCCTTGTCCGTGTTGGCGGCGTTGACCACCAGCAGGTACCGGTCCTCCTCGAAGCGGTAGAGGTAGGCGTCGTCCACCGCGCCGCCCGCTTCATTGGGGATGATGGCGTACTGGGCCTGATTGAGGTCCAGGGCCATGACGTTGCTGGAGAGAACGTGCTGGAGGAAGGGGACCATCTCCGGGCCCTCCACCAGAATGCGGCCCATGTGGGACACGTCGAAGAGACTGCATGCGTGGCGGGTGTAGAGGTGCTCGGCGACAATGTCGGTGGGGTACTTGATGGGCATCTCCCATCCGCCGAAATCCACCATGGTGGCCCCTGCGGCCACGTGGACGTCGTAGAGCTGGGTGCGCTTGAGTTCACTCATAGATTCATTTGCCCTCCTTTAAAATTTAGCCGGGGATTGCTGTAATCACCGATAGAAACAAAAACAGGGCGCAACAATTCCCTTGTCGCGCCTCTGTTGATTGACCTGAGAGATTCCACGCCGCCGCCGAAGCGACAGCGGTTGCCCCGCCGGCGCGCCGCAGAACGGCGCTTTCCAGATTTTCGTCCCGATTCAGTCCCTGCTGCCTGAGAGAGTGTGGCATTGCTCCTTCGGCGCCGCGCCAGAGTGCGCGGTCTCTCCTGAACCGTTCATCCGCCTATGAAATTGTCACAGCCTTTCCGCCCTATAGAATACCAGCCCAGCCCGCCGCTGTCAAGGAGAAATCCAGTGGCTTTGGGCATTTTTGGCAAAAATTCCAATTGGGCCGCAGGGGAATTAGTCACAATGCCGCCCCGTTCTCCTCCAGCATGGCGGCAAACTCCTCCTCCGTCAGCACGGGGATCCCCAGCTCGGCGGCCTTGCGCAGCTTGCTGCCAGCGTTCTCCCCAGCCACCACGTAGGCGGTCTTCTTGCTCACCGCGCTGCTGGCCTTCCCCCCCAGGGACTCAATGAGGGCGGCGGCCTCGTCCCTGGTGAAGCGCTCCAGCGCGCCGGTGAGGACAAAGCTCATCCCCTTGAACTGCTCCCCGGCGCTCTGCCGGGCAGCCTCCATGGAGACGCCGGCCTCCCGCAGCCGGCCCATGAGATGCCGGGACTGGGGGCTGTCCAGCCACTCCCGGATATAGGCGGCGGTGACGGCCCCCATGTCGCCGATAGCGGTCAGCTCCTCCTCCGAGGCCGCGGCTAGGGCGTCGAAGGTCTTGAAATGGGACGCCAGCACCGCCCCCGCCTTCTGCCCCACCTGCCGGATGCCCAGGGCGTAGAGCAGCCGCTCCAGCCCCCGCTCCCGGCTGGCTGCGATGGCCCGCACCGCGTTCCGGGCGGACTTCTTCCCCATCCGCTCCAGGTCCGCCAGCTGTTCCTCCGTCAGGAAATAGAGGTCCGCCGGGGTCTTGACCAGCCCCCGCTCGATCAGCTGGCTCATCACCGCCGGGCCCATGCCGTCGATGTCCATAGCGTCCCGGCTGGCGAAGTGGGTCAGGTTCCGGTGGAGCTGGGCGGGGCACTCCGCGCCGGTGCAGCGCAGAGCGGCCCCATCCTCGTCCCGGACCACCGGCGCGCCGCACACCGGGCACCGCTCCGGCAGGCGGTAGGGCTCCGTCCCCTCAGGCCGCAGATCCCGGAGGACCTCCACCACCTCGGGGATGATCTCCCCCGCCTTCTGGAGCACCACGGTGTCCCCGATGCGGATGTCCTTCTCGTCGATGAAGTCCTGATTGTGGAGGGTAGCGCTGGTGACGGTGGTCCCCGCCAGGCGCACCGGCTCCACCTTCACTTTGGGAGTCAGCACCCCCGTTCTGCCCACCTGGACCGTGATGTCCCGCACCCGGCTGGGCTTCCGCTCCGGCGGGTACTTGTAGGCCACGGCCCACCGGGGACATTTGGCGGTGCTTCCTACAAGGACACGGTCTGACAGGTTGTTGACCTTTACAACCGCTCCGTCCATATCAAAGGGCAGCTCCTCCCGGCTCTCCCCCAGGCGGAGGATCTCGGCGTTGACCTCCCCGGCGCTGGAGAGGACCTTTCGGGGGATGGTCTGGAAGCCCTGGCTCTCCACGTAGTCCAGGGTCTCGCTGTGGCTGGCAAAGCTCCTGCCCTCCGCCAGCTGCAGGTTGAACACCCGGATGTCCAGCAGCCGTTTGGCACAGATCTTGGGGTCCAGCTGGCGCAGGGAGCCGGCGGCGGCGTTGCGGGGGTTGGCGAAGGGGGCCTCCCCGTTCTCCTCCCGCCGACGGTTGAGCTTGTGGAACACATTCTTCGGCATGAACACCTCGCCCCGGACGATGAGCCGGGGCAGCTTCTCCGGCAGGACCATGGGGATGGACTTGACGGTCCGCAGATTCTCCGTCACGTCCTCCCCCACCCGGCCGTCGCCCCGGGTGGCCCCCTGGACAAACACCCCGTCCCGATACTCCAGGGCCACGCTCAGGCCGTCCACCTTGGGCTCCACGCTGTATTGGACCGTCTCCAGGGCCTCCTCCATGCGCCCGGTGAACTCCTCCACCTCCTGGGGGGCGAACACGTCCTGGAGGCTCTCCAGGGGCACCGGGTGCTCCACCTGCCGGAAGCTCTCCAGGGCCGCGCCCCCCACCCGCTGGGTGGGGGAGTCGGGGGTGATCTCCTCCGGGTGGGCCGCCTCCAGCTCCTCCAGGCGGCGGAGGAGGCGGTCGTACTCGTAGTCCGGCATGGCGGGATCGTCCAGCACATAGTAGCGGTAACCCGCCTCACTGAGGGTTCCCCGCAGATCGTTCATTTCACGTTTGTAATCCATTGTATCTCCTTCCGGGCGGCCCCTTCTCCGGGGCGCTACCCGTTGTTGATGGCGTACTCATGGGCCTCCTCCTCGATGTCCTTGCCGGAGTCGAAGTAGGTGTAGGTATCCGGCACATCCCCCACAATGACGGTCTCCGCCACGGAGAAGGAGCTGCTCACCTGGGTGCCGGTCCGGAAACCGGGGAGCAGGATGGACATGGACACATCCACGTACAGCATCACCCGGTGGGTGGTCTGGTTGATGCCGGCCTGGGTGAACTGGTTCTCAAAGCGGGCCGAGCAGCTCCCCATGGACTGCATCCTGACGGTGAGGCTGGGCCCCCGGCCCACCAGCAGGGCAGAGCCGGTAAGGGTGCCTACGGGGATGCTCAGATCGATGTCCGACATCTGGTCCAGGCGGGTCAGCACGTCCTGGGTGATGGCGGACTGGAGGCGGTTGAACTCCGCCATGTTGCTCTGCAGCGCCGTGACGTGGCCGGTCTCGTCCTTTTCCAGGGAAATCAGGCTGTTGTACTGGATCTCCCCGCCCTCCACGGCGTCGCTGACCGCCGCGGTCACCAGCTGGCCCACCAGGTTCGTCACCCGCGTCACCGCCAGGTTTCCCAGCAGGGCGCGCAGATGGGACGTGCCCACCAGCGTCAGCGTTATCAGCAGCACGGACAGAAAAAAGCAGATCAGCTTCGCCTTCTGCCTGGGGAGCATGGGGGATCTCGGGGGCCTGTAGCGGCGCATATGCATCACCTCACTGGCAAGCCTATGAGGCCACGGCTTTTCCCTATTCCCACCAGTTGATCCCGCTTATGCGGGCAGGGCCGCCACAAGCTCCTTGAAGACCCGGCCCCGCTCCTCGAAGTTCTTGAAGCGGTCAAAGGAGGTGCTGGCCGGAGAGAGGAGCACCACGTCCCCCTCCCCTGTCCGCTCCGCCGCCAGCCGGACAGCGGCGGGGTAGTCGGACACCTCCACAATCTCCAGGCCGCAGGCGTTCTCCGCCCGCTCCGCCGCCTGCCGGATGGCGCCGGCGGTGGCCCCGCAGAGAATCAGAAGTTTTACATGGTCGTTGATCACCGGGCCCAGGGGGGCGTAGCTGACGCCCTTGTCCTTGCCGCCGGCGATGAGGACCACCCGCTCCGGGAAGGAGCGCAGGCCGGCCTCGGTGCGGCTGGGGCTGGAGGCGATGGAGTCGTTGTACCAGCGCACCCCCCGCCGGGTGCGCACCAGCTCGATGCGGTGCTCCACCCCGCCGAAGCTCCGGGCCAGGGTGCGGATGGTCTCGTCCCCCACCAGCCCCTGTACCGCACAGATGGCGGCCATGTAGTTTTCCACGTTGTGGACCCCCGGCAGCAGGATGTCCCGCAGGGGCAGCACCTCCCGCGCCCCCGCCTCGTCCCGATACCAGACGGCGTCCCCCTCCAGCCAACAGCCCCGGTCCGGCTTGAAGCCGGAAGATCGTGTAAAGTGTGAGACCTTTCCTGCCGTCTCCTGAGAGAGGCGGCGGGTGATCTCGTTGTCCCAATTGCACACCGCGCGATCCGATGGGCCCTGATAGTTCAGAAGCACGGCCTTGGCCCGGACGTACTCCTCCATATCCGTGTGCACGTCCAGATGGTTGGGAGCCAGATTGGTCAGCACGGCGATATGGGGGCTCCGCCGCATGGTCAGCAGCTGGAAGGAGCTCAGCTCCACCACCGCCCAGTCGCCGGGGCGGATTGCCTCCGCCTCCCCCAGCAGCGGGCGGCCGATATTCCCCCCCAGGTGGACGGTGTGGCCGGCGGCCTGGAGCAGGCGGGCGATGATGGTGGTGGTGGTGGTCTTCCCGTCGCTTCCGGTGACCGCCAGAATGGGACAGGGGCAGACGTCAAAGAAGACCTCCATCTCCGAGGTGATCACGCTCCCACGGGCCGCCGCCTCCGCCAGATAGCGGGGGTGCAGGCCGGGGGTGCGGAAAATCACGTCCTGCTCCAGCCCCTCCAGATAGTCCGGCCCCAGGCGGAGCTTGCAGCCCGCCGCCTCCAGCTCGTCCCCCAACGGCCCCAGCTCCGCCCGCTCCTTTTTGTCGCAGGCGGTTACGTCAATGCCCTCCTCCAGCAAGAGGCGCAGCAGCGGCCGGTTGCTTACGCCGATGCCGATGACGGCCACGCGCTTTCCCCCCAGGGAGCGCAGGTATTCCTGTCGTGTCATGTATGGGTCCCTCCCCCATTGAATTTCAAGCTGTTTTATTATATCACCAGACGGCGGCAAACACAACAAAATTATCCGGGAGGGCGGCAGAGGAGATTCCGATTTTTCCCTTGCCACCGGCGGAGAGGGCTGGTATACTGTATACTAAGACAAAAAAGCGGAATGGGAGCGCATCATGGGAAAAGAAATACAATGGGACGCCTACCTCAGCCCCGGCGCGTCCACCACCCTCTGGCAGCAGATGGGCCTCGTCATGCGGCTGAGCGTCCCGGCCATCCTGGCGGAGATCAGCGCCATCGCCATGCAGTACATAGACTCCGCCATGGTGGGCTCCCTGGGAGCCAGCGCCACCGCCGCCATCGGCCTGGTCTCCACCACCACCTGGCTCTTCGGCGGCATCTGCATCTCCGCCGCCACCGGCTTCTCCGTGCAGATCGCCCACCTCATCGGCGGCGGACGGCGGGAGGCCGCCCAGGCCGTGCTGCGCCAGGGGCTTATAGTGGCCCTGGCCCTGGGGCTGGCGCTGGGAGCCGTGGGGGCCGGCATCAGCGGCAACCTCCCCGTCTGGCTCCACGGCGCGGCGGACGTGTGCCCGGACGCGGGGCGGTACTTCCTCATCTTCGCCTGCACCCTGCCCTTCGTCCTGCTGCGGCAGACGGCGGGCAGCATGCTCCAATGCAGCGGAGACATGCGCGTCCCCAGCATGCTGAATATCCTCATGTGCGCTCTGGACGTGGTCTTCAACAGCCTCCTGATCTTCCCCTCGCGGACGCTGGCGGGGGGCTTCACCCTGCCGGGGGCGGGGCTGGGGGTCACCGGAGCGGCCCTGGGCACCGCCCTGGCGGAGGCTGTCACCTCCCTGCTGATGCTCTATTTCCTCTGCTTCCGCTCCCCCCTGCTGCGGCTGGCGAAGGGGGTGCCCTGGCGGCTGGAGAAAAAGTGCCTCGCCGCCGCCGCCCGGCTGTCCCTGCCCCTGGCCCTGGAGCGTATCATCCTGGGCGGGGCCCACATCGCCGCCACCCGCATTGTGGCCCCCCTGGGCACGGTGGCGGTGGCGGCGGACTCCCTGGGGGTAACAGCGGAGAGCTTCTGCTATATGCCCGGCTACGGCATCGGCTCCGCCGCCACCACCCTGGTGGGGCAGAGCATCGGCGCGGAGCGCCGGGACCTGGCCAGGCGGTTTGCCAACCTGTCCGTGGCCCTGGGCGTGGCCATCATGGCCTGTACCGGGGCGCTGATGTACCTGCTGGCCCCGTGGCTGTTCTCCCTGCTGACCCCGGACCCCGCCATCCGGGAGCTGGGGAGCCGGGTGCTGCGGATCGAGGCCTTTGCCGAGCCGCTGTTCGCCGCCTCCATCGTGGTGGCCGGGGCCCTGCGGGGCGCGGGGGACACCCTGGTGCCCAGCATCCTGAACCTGGTGAGCATGTGGGGCGTGCGCATCACCGCCGCCAGCCTCCTGGCCCCCCGGATGGGGCTGGTGGGGGTGTGGCTGGCCATGTGCGTGGAGCTGTGCGTGCGGGGCGTGCTGTTTCTGGTGCGGCTGCTGCGGGGGAAGTGGCTGGACAGCGCCGCGGGGCGGGGGATCGCCGGGACATAGTCCGCTTTGGATTGCAATAAGGTGAGGGCCGGCAAAATTGCCGGCCCTCACCTTATTTAGTCGATATACACCGCCCCGTTCTCCCAGCGGATGGTCCCGCCGAGGGCCTCCGTCAGGAAGCGAAGGGGCAGCATGGTCCGGCCGCCGGTGATCACCGCCGGGGTCCCGAGGGGGACCGGCGCGCCGTCCACCGCCGCCTCCGCAGAGCCGATGGTCAGGACCAGCTCGTGCTCCCCCTGCCGCACGGTGACGGTCTGGGCGGCCCCGTCCCAGGTGATGTCCGCGTTCAGCAAGTACGCCGCCCCCCGCACCGGGACCATGGTAAAGCCCGTATCGGTGATGTAGGGCTCCACGTCAAAGGAGACGGCGGCGCCCCGGTGATATAGGGCGAAGCCGGAGGGCGCCTGCGCCGTAAAGCTGACGGCGGTGCCGTCCGGCGTCACCTTTGTCACGGCGGCGGCCCCCTTTTTCACGCCGGTTTTGCCGGAATAGATCCACTGGTTTCCCTGGCTGTCCCGATAGCGCCAGCCGGAGGGAAGGCCGTCTTCGCCGGTCTCCGGGATTTCAACCTCCGCCGTCGCCAGGTACTCCCCTATGCTCCGTTCCGTAACGCTGTCCTGAATAATGGAGACCTGAGTATAGCCGGCCGTGTTCCCAAAATCGCCCGTCACGGCCAGCTGCACGGCGCCGTCCGGCTGGAGGCGGGCCCGCTGTACGCTATAATAGCGGTCGCAGAGCTGCGCGCCGTCGGAGATCCGGGCCGTGCGCCGGCCGCCGGCCTCCGTGCAGTAGGACAGGTACAGCGCCCCGCCGCCGGTAAACAGGGAAGCTTTCGCGAACCGGACCCCCTCCGGCAGGGAGAACAGCGTCTCCGTCCCGCCGCCGGGCAGCAGGGCGAGAACCCGGCCCGTATCGCCCCACTCCTCAAAGCAGGGCCTCCCGTTCCACAGGACAGGCTCGCTCGCTTGCGTGGGGTCCACGGGGAGGGCGCAGCGGGTCAGCTGCACCCCGTCCCAGCAGACGAGCTGGGACTCCTCCTTCCACACCGCGCCCTCGGCGCTCAGGCCGGCCCGGTTCGCGCTGGCCTGCTGGGCGGCCACCTGCCCGTCGCGAAAGAGAACCACCCGCCTGTCCGCGTCCACGTTGGGCCGGTCCTCCATGGTGACCCACAGGCCGCCGGAGGCGGCGGGCTCCATCTTCAGGAAATGCAGTCCGGCCCCCACCATATCGGGCGTGTAGACGACCGCGCTCCCTGTACCGTCGACGGGGACGGCGATGATCTTGTCCTCCGACACCATGAAGTACAGCGTCCCGCCGCCCTCCGCCATGTCGGAGATATACTCGCCCTCACCCAGGGCCTCCAGCCCGCCTCCGCCGTGGACGGTGACGGCGGCGGCCAGGGCCGGGGATGCGCTCAGGGAGAGGGTCAGGAGCAGGGCACATAGAATCGAACGTATTTTTCGCATGGTTTTACCTCAATTTCCCAGGTCTCAGGAGTACCTGTCCTCGGGGCTCATAACGCTGGCCGCGTGGCCGTTATTACGGCTGCGCCGTTGATCTCCGCGTAAAATGAGCTGCTCCCGCCGCCGTTTTCGTGGACAATCGTCTGGTCGGGAATCCAGGCGGCGCTGTCGGGCGTCCGGCAGGAGATGGCATAGCGGTTGTCCCCCAGAGGCTCAATGTCGCCGACAATGTATTTGTGCAGATCCCTGTCGGTATAGTAGAACTCGCCGTCCTTCCCATTCACGGAAAAAAGGATCTGCCAGGGCCCCGGGTACGTCTCATAGGTACCCTGGAAGCTGGCGGGCGGCTTGGGCAGAGGCGCGGTGACGACCAGGTACGCGAAGGCTGCGACTGCAAGGCAGCAGCAGACGGCCACAACATGCTTCTTTTTCATATGCTTCCCCTTTCTGCATTTTTCCAATGGGACCCTGGTTGCGCGCTTTTACACCGTTTCCAATTTTATTGTACTATACAGGTGGAAATTTGTCAATATTGCAGCAATCCAGCCGAAGAGCGGGAGCGCCGGGGCGCTCCCGCTCTGTTATGCCGGGATCAATACTGCAATTTATAGTACGCGGTGCACCGGCTGGGGCCGTCGTTGGTGCTCACGCGGAAGGTGTACTTCTCCCCGATGATCAGGTTCTCTGCCGCTATGGAGTTGCCCAGGGGAATGTCCGCATAATACTCGGACACCTCGTTGCCCTCGGCGTCAAGGCAGACCACGTTATAGGTCTCCGTCATCGTCGCGCTGGTGATGGTGAAAAGGGCGGTTTCGTGCTCTGCGGTGAAGCTGGTAATCTTGGTGCCCGCCGTGCCGGTGCTGTTGTTCCTCTTGAGCAGGACGGTGGCCTCCCGCACGGTATAGTCGCTGGCGAGGGCGATCTGGGTCTCCTCCTCCGTCATAACATGGAGCGTCACATAGTGGTTGTCCTGGGAAACGGAGACCTCCTCCGCCGCGAAGGCGGACACGGACAGGGACAGAAGCATCGCCAGCGCCATTACCGCGCTGAACAGCCCCTTTTTCATGTTGCGCATGTTCTTGACCTACCTTTCTTGTCTGTTATGTGTGTGTTTGCGGGACTATACTTGGTGCCGCAGAGGGAGCAAGACGAGGCGCACCACACCTCTTTTATTCCATGGTTCCACCTCCCTTCTCTGTTCTATGCCCATATTACCATATACAACTATATTTGTCAATGCTATATATATTGACTTATCAAAATATTTCCTATATAATACCTGTTACACATTACGATGTAAGGAGGGTGACAGACATAGGTGAAAAAACTGACACAACAGGCCACTCTTTCCTGGCGTATTTCAAGCGGGCCACCAGTCCTCTGGTCGTCCTGCGGCTGCTGGGAGAACGGCCCATGTACGGCTATGAGCTGACCCAGGAGCTGAAGAAGCGGAGCGGCGGGGCCTTTACCATCTCCGTGCTCTACCCTGTCCTCTACCGGCTGGAGGAGCAGGGGTATGTGGAGGTGGTGCGCAGCGAGGTGTCCGACAACCGGGCCAGAAGCTACTACGGCATCACGCAGCGGGGAGAGGCTTATCTGCAGGAGACCTGGAGGGAGTATCAACGCATCTCCTCCGTCTTCTGCGATCTGATGAAAGGAGTAATAGAGGATGACGCGCAGTGAAGCCATCCAGTGCTACTGCCAGCAGGTGGAGCACTGGATCGACCTGCCCAAAAAACGGCGGCGGGAGCTGCTGGACGGCCTGCGCCGGGAGCTGGAGGAGGCGTACCCCGCCGCCGAGGCGCTGACGGTAGCGGTTATTCACCGGGAGACCGGCTCCCCCTGCGAGACCGCCGGCAGTCTCGCACGCGGGGTGCCCTGGGAGGAGCGGGAGCGCTACCGCCTCCGGCGGAAGCGGCTGTATATCTGCATCATCGCCGTGCTGGCGGCGGTGTCTCTTCTGACGTCGGCGTATGCGCTGTATATGCGCGCTACCGGGGGAACGGCCATCATCGAAACGATAGTTTATACAAACGACCCTCCGCCAGAACCTCCGGAAGACGGGGAATCACGTATACAGTATCACTACAACTAGGAGAATTTGTCAATGAAACGGTCTCTATGTAACCTTTTAGTAGTCCTTCTCTGCATAAATTTGATGTCCTCCACAGCATTTGCCTTTGAAACAAACGAAGAGCGCATTGACTACAGTGACGGTTCCTTTGCAATCATCACAACCGAGACGTCTTACATAAGGTCAACAATTAACCGCAGCAAAATCTATAATTACTATAATTCATCGCAGGAAAAATGTTTTTCTTACATTTTGAGTGCTTCATTTACCTATAACGGTACAACAAGTTGTGCAGATTCCTGCTATGCTGATATGGATATTTATCGCAAAGGCTGGGACGTGGACTCCCACGACGAGTACACCTCCGGCAATACCGCCTATGGAGAGGCGGTTTTTTCGGGGCCCGGCGGGGCCTCCCGGACGGTGAGCCTCACCCTGACCTGCGACAAAAACGGGAATGTGACCTGACCGGGTCCCCAGCCGCCTACGACAAAAGCGGGAGCGTATGCTCCCGCTTTTTGTTATACATCCCGGTTATAGACCTTCCGCACCGCCTCCCGGCCCCGGTACATGAACACGTACACCATCGCCAGGGCAAACACGTTCACCCCCACGATGATGCTGCGCTCCGGCCACAGCTCCGCCATGGCCCCCACGGACAGGTTCCCCAGAATGGCCCCCAGGGAGCAGAGCATCTGGAAGGTCCCGTTGAACCGGGCCCGCTTGGCGTCCGGCACGTAGGCCTGGGTGGCCGCGGTGCGGATGGTGTAGGAGGTGACGCCCAGAATCCCCTGGAGGAAAAACACCAGGGCCATCAGGGGAACGGGCAGAAACAGCGCCGCCCCGCCCAGAACGCAGAGGGCAATGTATACAAACACGGCAATGGAAAATTTCTTCTCCTTGGGAATCTGTACCTTGTACTGGATCAGCCCGCCGGCAAACCGGCCCGCCACCTCGAAGTTGGCCACAACGGCGTACAGCGTGGCCGCCGCCAGCGGCCAGGCGGCGAACAGGCCGGCGTTATTGCGGAAAAAGGGCAGCCGGAGGGCGTCCACCCCGTAGCAGAAGTTGCTGGCCATGAAATACAGGGCGATGACCAGCAGCCCCCGCTCCCCCCGGATGTACGCCAGGCCCTCCCGGAAGTCCCGGCGGAACCGGCGCAGAACCCCCAGGCCGTCCGCCGGGGGCGCGGCGGCCATGTGGGTCTCCTGGTGGCGGATGGTGCGCTCAAAGCAGGCGGCGGTGAAAAAGCACAGGGCGTTGACCGCGAAGATGGGCGCGGCGCTGCCCAGCCAGTCGTAGAGGGCCGCCGCCACTGGGGTCATCATGGCCGCTATGGGCCAGAGCATGCTGGAGACCGAGTAGGCCCGGCGGAAATTGCCCTCGGTGATCAGATTGGGGTAGAAGCTGTCGTAGGCCACATGATAGACTCCCTCGATGCTCCCCATCAGCACGCAGGCCAGCAGCATGACGGGATAGTGAAACCACCCGCCGCGCAGCAGCAGAAACAGAAGCAAAAACATCCCGGAGGACAGAAAATCCAGCCGGTAGATGACCTTTTTCCGGCTCATGCGGTCCAGATACGGCCCCGCCAGAATGGGACATACCAGCATCGGCAGCTGATAGCTCACGATAAACAGCATATACAGGAAGGTGGACCCGGTGTAGTCCAGCACCAGCAGGCTGATGGCAAAGCCGGACAGCGTCGAGCCCACCATGGAAACCACGCTGCCAAGGGTGATAACCGTGAAATCGTAGGTCCACAGCTTTTGGGTCTTCATATCAATCCTTTCTCCTCCGGGGAACCCTCGCCGGCCGCCCTCACGGCGGGCCGGGCTGGAACCGCTCCGCCTCCAGCAGGACCTCCACTGTGCCGGCGGACAGCTCCGTGACCGCCGCCCGGAAGGCTTCCACGTCCTCCGCCGGGAGCAGCACCGTCAGCACCACGTCCGCGCCGAAGTCCGCATTCTCCACCACGCCGCCGCTGCGCTCCACCAGCTGCCGCATCCGCTCATAGAGCCCGTAGGCGCAGGGCGCCGCCAGCACCGCCCACAGGCGCATCCGGCTGATCCCCGCCGCGTCCAGAGCCAGCTTGGCCGTGCCGCCGTAGGCCCGGGTCAGCCCGCCGGCCCCCAGGAGCACGCCCCCGAAGTACCGGGTCACCACGCAGACGGCGTTGGTGACCTCCTCCTTCAGAAATACGTTCAGCATGGGCTGGCCGGCGGTACCCTGGGGCTCGCCGTCGTCGCCGTAGCGCAGCACGCCCCCCTCCCGGAGGACGTAGCAGAAACAGTGGTGGCGGGCGTCGTGGTACCGCCGGCGCACCTCCTCAATCCGTGCGCGGGCCTCCTCCTCGGTCTCCACCCGCCAGACCTGGCCGATGAACCGGGAGCGCTTCTCCACCAGCTCCGCCTGGCCGTACCCGCGGGGCACCAGATAACTATCCATGCCGTCTCCCCTCCCAGTCCTGGCGGGTCAGAAAATAGAAGCAGGTGGGCCGGTCCGGGAAAAACTCGTCCGTCAGTTTCTCCGTAAAGGCGTAGACAAACCCGCACTTCTCAATCACCCGCCGGGAGCGGCCATTCTCCCCGTAGTGGGTGCACCAGACGGTCCCCAGGCCCATGTCCTCAAAGCCGTACCGCAGCAGCTCCAGGCACACCTCCGGCATGAGGCCCCGGCCCCACCAGTCCGGCGAGAGAGCGTAGCCCAGCTCGTCCGAGGGCCCCTCCCCCCTGGGCCGGCCCACATAGCCGGCGGAGCCAATAACCCGCCCTGTCTCCCGGCTGACCACCGCAAAGGTGTTGGGCACCGCAAAAACCGTGCGGATGATCTCCCGGCTCTCCTCCACGCTCCCGTGGGGCTTCCAGCCGGCAATGGGCCCCACCCGGGGGTCCGAGGCGTACGCAAACAGGTCCGGCGCGTCGGCCTCGGCAAAGGGACGGAGAATGGTGCGTTCTGTCTGTAACATCGTAGGACCTCCAGGTGGGTAAGGTTGTTCATACTTTTCTTAGAAGAAAAGTATCAAAAGAATTTTAATGGTTTTGCAATGGGCTGCCGGCAGTCTACCGCCGGTCTGTGCGGCACATCAGATAATCTAAGGGTACGTCGAAATGGTCCGCCAGGGCAATTAAATTGGCGTAACCGGGCAGGTTTTCACCTAACTCAAATCGTTGGTAGTGGCGCGGCTGTATTCCAATGGCCTCTGCGACCTGCGCCTGCGTTTCCTTCTTTTCTTTGCGCAGTTGGCGTATCCGCTCGCTAAATTCCATAAACACCTCTTGACATGCCAAAAATAGCGTGGTATAATCATATCAACACGACACTATTAGCGTTTTCTGAATACAACATAAAGGAGACAACATGATGACCGACTTCATGCGCTGGCTGTACGCCAACTACATCAAGCCGCAGGTTGAACAATCCGACATCACCGGTTACGAGGAACCCTTCTCGCTCAAAGGCACCTCCTTTTGTCCGGACATGGAGGAGGCCTGTGACCGTCTGCTGGAGTTCTACGCCGGGAACGCCTTCCTTCTGGGCCTCCGCACCGGCGCGGGCCTAGAGACCTCCATGGGCAGCCGCCGCCCCCGCTGAAACATCTCATTCAGCGGGGCCCCCCAGCACGGCGCAAGCCAATATCCTGCAACGGCCACATCGAGTGGCCGTGCAGGATTTAATTGAGCATGACCGCTCGATGCGGTCATTGCTCAATCCCGGCCGATTTTAGACCACATATACCCGCGAGGAGCGCAGCTCCGAGCCTTGGGCACCGCAGTCCACCCAAAAATGCTCCAATAGAACCACCGCAGGGCAATCAAAAGCTCTTTTTGATTCTTTTTCTCTCGAGAAAAAGAATGTATGCCTCCAGTATACCTCACCTCCCCCCAAAAGTCCACAAGAAAAACCCCCGCCTGGGCAAGTTTCCCAGGCGGGGTGCGGTTTTATATGCCGTTGAGGTTACTGTCCAGCCAGGTGTGGGAGGGGGCCAGGGTGCGGGTGAAGACGCGGGCGAGGTCGGCGTCGTCTTTGCTCTGGTGGAATTTGAAGACGGTTTCGCCGCTGGGGAGGCGGCAGAGGATTTCGATTTTGCCTTTGGGGTGGCTCATGGCGTAGCGGATGGCCTTACCGAAGCCGTTTTGGCGGGCTTTGGCGGCATCCACGATGCGGATGCCCTCCTGGATGGGGACCTGGAAGCGCTCCTTGACGCCGGTGACGGGGCGGCACTGGAAGACGTAATAGGGCACCACGCCTACGCGGGTGAGGCCGGAGAGGAGCTGGCCCAGGGTCTCGCCGCTGTCGTTGACGCCCCGCAGAAGGACGGTCTGGTTGCGGACCTGGACGCCGCGCTCGATCATGGCGCGGATGGCCTTGACGGCCTGGGGGGTGATCTCCCGGGGGTGGTTGAACTGGGTGACCAGATACAGGGCCTTCCGTTGGGCGTACTTGGCGAAGGTGTCCAAAAACTCCTGATCCCCGTAGATGCGCTCCGGCAGGGTCACCGGCACCCGGGAGCCGAAGCGGATGAAGTCCAGATGCTCAATGGCCGTCAGCTCGCTGAGATAGCGGGTAATGATATGGTTGGGGTTCATGAAGGCATCCCCGCCGGATATGAGGATATTGGTGATCTCCCGGTGATCCCGCACATAGGCCACCGCCTCGTCCACCCGGCGGTTCAGCTCGTCGCCGGTCAGGCCCACCATCCGCTTGCGGAAGCAGTGGCGGCAGTACATGGCGCACTGGTTGGTGGACAGCAGCAGGGCCGTCTGGGCGTACTTGTGCTGAAGTCCCTCCAGCTTGGTGTTGCTGGCCTCGCCGCTGGTGTCGAAGGACCCGCCGGGTCCGAACTCGTCCAGGGTGGGCACGCACATGCGGGCGATGGGGTCCGCCGGATCTGCCGGGTTCACCAGGGAGAGATAATAGGGCGTAATCATCATGGGGAAGCGCTTGATGACCTCCGCCCGCCGGGCCGTCTCCTCCGCCGTCCAGCCCAGTATGGGCGCGAGCTGTTCCGCCGTTCTGATCCCGTTTCTCAATTCCTCCTGCCAGCTCATCAGCTGCCACCACCTTTCAAAAAATGTCGAAAAGCGTGCAAGCCCGCCTTAACAGCCAGAGCTCACACGCTTTTTTGAACGATTTTGATAAGGTGGATTTCAGTCGGTCAGAGAATTCCGTCTATCCCTCCCAGAAGTCCCATACAGTCACAAAAACGATCCATCGCAGCAGCCCTCGCCGTCAAAGTCATTACGCCCGCGCGCAATCTGTATACGTCTAGTATACACCAATTCCCTCCGCATTGCAAGGGCCGCTTTCGCCAATTCACAAATTGTTCATCTTTGAACCATTCTCCCGCAAACCGGGCGTCACTCCCAGGGCTCCTTGGGCTCCACCCAGCCCTCCACATAGGCCTTCACCGCGCCGATGGCCTTGGGATTACACACCGCCACCACGTCGATGGTGCCAGCATACTCCACGCTCTCCACCTTGGCCTCCCGATACAGCAGATCCAGCAGGTTCCCCTTGTCGTAGGGCAGGTGGAGCGTCACCCGGCGCTTGCCCTTGTCCAGGGCGCGGTCGATGGCCTCCAGAAGCGCCGGAATGCCCTCCCCGGTCTTGGCGGAGATGTTGACGGCATCCTCCCCGTGGGGCCGGATGTCCCCCCAGAAGAGGTCCGACTTGTTGTAGACCCGCAGGCAGGGGGTCTGCTCCGCCCCCAGCTCACCGATCAGCCCGTCCACAATCCGGGCCTGCTCCTGCCAGAGGGGGTTGGAGATGTCGATGACGTGGAGCAGCAGGTCGGCGTACTCCAGCTCCTCCAGGGTGGCCTTGAAGGCGTCCACCAGCTGGTGGGGCAGCTTGCGGATGAACCCCACGGTGTCGGAGATGACCACGTCCATGGTCTCGCTGACGGTCAGGAGGCGGCTGGTGGTGTCCAGGGTGTCAAAGAGACGGTTGTTGGCAGGGATGCCGGCCCCGGTGAGGGCGTTGAGGAGGGTGGACTTCCCGGCGTTGGTGTAGCCCACAATGGCCACCACGGGGATCTCGTTTTTCAGCCGCCGCTGGCGCTGGGTGCCCCGGATGCGGCGGACCTCCTCCAGCTCCGCCTTAAGCTTGTCGATCTTCCGGTGGATGTGGCGGCGGTCCGTCTCCAGCTGGGTCTCGCCGGGGCCCTTGGAGCCGATGGGGCCCTTGCCGCTGGTGCCGGCCTGGCGCTCTAAGTGGGTCCACATGCCGGTGAGACGGGGCAGCAGGTACTGGTACTGGGCCAGCTCCACCTGGAGGCGGCCCTCCCTGGTCCGGGCCCGCTGAGCAAAGATGTCCAGAATCAGGGCGCTGCGGTCCAGCACCTGGACCCCCAGCTCCTCGGTGAGCACCCGGAGCTGGGAGGGACTGAGATCGTTGTCAAAGATGACTGTGGTGGCCGCCTCGTTCTTCACCAGCTCTTTGATCTCCGCCACCTTGCCCTCGCCGATGAAGGTGCGGGGATCCGGGCTGGCCCGGTTCTGGAGCACGGAGGCGGCGGCCTCGCCGCCGGCGGTCTCCACCAGGGCCTCCAGCTCCGCCATGGACTCCTCGTCGGCGTTGTCCCTGGCCTCCAGCCGGGGGCTGGAGAGGCCGGCCAGGATGGCGATGTCCCTGGGCTTTTGCAGTTCTTCCGCTTTTTGTTCTCTCATAGTACCTCGATTTCTTCTGATGGTTGTCTGTAGTATCTCCCCCCAAGACGGCTCCATTCATCCAAAGAGACTCAGCTGGTCCGTCCGCTCCTCAAGGGTGCGCAGATACTGAAACACGCTGTCGTTGTCGTGAACCACGCCGCCGCGCCGGCAGACGTCGTGAAAAAGGGCCGTCAGCTGGCGGCTGTTGGGGCTCTCCAGCAGGTAGCGGCTGCCATAGGCGGCTATATACCGCTCCTTCATGCCGGGGAAGTGGCGGTCCAGTTGGGCGTAAAAGTACTCCCGGCTCCCCTCCCGGAGGGTCATCCCCATGCCGAAGCAGACGACGCCGTAGACCCCCGCCTGGAGGCAGAGAGCCAGAATACCCTCCAGATTCTCCCGTGTGTCGTTGATAAACGGCAGGATGGGACACAGCCAGACTACCGTGGGAATCCCCGCCTCCCGCAGCTGCAGCAGGGCCTCGAACCGCTCGCGGGTAGTGCTGACATGGGGCTCCAGCTTCCGGCACAGGGTCTCATCATAGGTGGTCAGGGTCATCTGCACCACGCACTTCGTCCGCCGGTTGATGGCCGCCAGCAGATCCAGGTCCCGCAGGACCCGGGCGGACTTGGTGATCAGCGTGATTCCAAAGCCATAGCGCAGCACCAGCTCCAGCGCCTGCCGGACATGGCCCAGCTCCTCCTCCAACGGGATATAGGGGTCCGTCATGGAGCCGGCGCCGATCATGCAGGGCTTCCGCCGCCGCTTCAGGGCGTCCTCCAACAGGGCAATGGCGTTTCTCTTCACTGCCACGTCCTCGAAGGCATGGTCCATGTGGTAGCAGCTGCTCCGGGAGTCGCAGTAGATGCAGCCGTGGACGCAGCCCCGGTACAGGTTCATCCCGTTCCGGGGCGACAGGATGCCCTTCGCCTCCACATAGTGCACGGCTCCCTCCCCCCTTCCAAAAGGCGCAAAAAAGCGCCGTCCCGCAGACCTGCGGCACGGCGCTCCCGGAATGTGATGTCACTTCAGGCCAAACTTCTTGTTGAACTTAGCCACGCGTCCGCCGGTATCGACCAGCTTCTGCTTGCCCGTGAAGAAGGGGTGACACTTAGAGCAGACTTCCACGCGAATGTCCTTCTTCGTGGAACCTGTCTCAATTACATTACCGCAGGCGCATTTGATCGTAGTCTGCTGATAATTGGGATGGATACCTTCCTTCATTGCTCTTGTTCACCTCTTTCCCCGTCAATTCGGCTCTACAGCGGCTTTCACCGCAAAACCATTGCTTAGTATAACACGCATTCTCCCGCATTGCAAGTGTTTTTTCCGATTTTTCCCCAGTTTTTTCACAGGAAGGCAGAAGCCGCCCTTGACCGGGGCGGCTTCTGCTACCTTTGGGCTGTTTTGCAGCCCAACTGAATGTCGGAGATTACTCCTCGTCCTCGCCGGCGGGCGCGGGCATGGGGGCCAGCAGGGCGCGGATGGAGAGGGAGATCTTCTGCTTCTCCTCGTCCACAGCGGTAATCTTGGCCTCCACGGTCTGGCCCTCAGAGAGCACGTCGCCGGGCTTCTCAATACGGTGGTCGGCAATCTGGGAGATGTGAATGAGGCCGTCCACGCCGGGGACCACCTCGGCAAAGGCTCCGAAAGTCATCAGCTTCACAACCCGCACACTGGCCACGTCCCCCACCTTGTAGGTGTCCATGAACACCTGCCAGGGGTTGGTGGAGCGGTCCTTGACGCCCAGGGAGATCTTCCGCTTCTCGGGGTCGAAGGAGATGACGTACACCTCCAGCGTGTCGCCAATGGCCACGATCTCATTGGGGTGCTTGATCCGGGACCAGCTCAGGTCGGTGATATGTACCATACCGTCCACACCGCCGATGTCCACAAACACGCCGTAGCTGGTCATGCTCTTGACCGTGCCGGTGTAGCGCTTGCCCACCTCGATGCTGGACCACACCTCGGCGGCGGCGGCGGCGCGGGCCTCCTGCTGCACCACCTTGATGGAGCCCACCACACGGCGGCGGGCGCGGTTGACCTCGGTGATGCGCAGCTTCACGCGCTGCTTGACCAGCTCGGTCATGGCCGCGTCACGGGGCAGGCCGGACTGGGAGGCGGGGATGAACACGCGCACGCCCTTGACGGACGCCACTACGCCGCCCTTGTTCTCCTCGGTGATGATGCCCTCCATGATCTCCTTGCTGCTGCAGGCCTCCTCGATGTTCTCCCAAACCTTGACAGCGTCGACCTTCTTCTTGGACAGGGTGGCGTAGCCCTCCACATCGTTGACACGGATGACAAACAGCTCCACCTGGTCGCCAACCTTCACCACGTCCTCGGGCTTCACCGTGGGATCGTCCGTCAACTGGTCCACAGGGATGTAGCCGGCCTGCTTGCATCCCAGGTCCACATGGACTTCCGTGGGGGTAATGGCGGTGACAACGCCGGTTACCTTATCTCCTGTATTTAAAGTATTGGTATACTGCTCTACCAATTCGGCAAAATTTTCCATGCCCTCGCCCTGGATTTTTTCTTCGCTCATCGTCTTTTTGACCTCCTTTATGATGCTCGCAGGCGTGGAGGCCCCCGCCGTCAAACCAACCACGCGGCAATCCGACAGTCTTTCCCAGGGCAGCTCGTCCGCGTTTTCAATTTGAAAAACGCTGGAGCAGTGTAAACGGCAGATCTCTGTCAGGTGCTTCGTGTTGGCGCTTTTGGGATCACCAACCACCACCATAGCGTCCACTTTGGCGGCGAGGAGGGCCGCCTCCGATTGGCGCGTATGCGTAGCATCACATATTGTATCAAATATTTTCAGATTTGTACACTGTTTTTTTAGAATTTTCAAAGAACTTTCCCAGACCTCCCGCCGCAGCGTGGTCTGGGAGACGATGGTAAGGGGCGCTTTCGCCGCCTCCCCAGCGGTTTCAGCCCACCGCGCCGCCTCCTCCGGCCCAGAAAATACCTGCAGGGACCGGCACCAGCCCGCCACCCCCCGGACCTCCGGGTGGTCCGCCTCGCCGATCATCACCGGCCGGCGGCCCTCCTCCTCCGCCTGGGCCACCAGGCGCTGGACGTGGGCCACCCGGGGACAGGTGGCGTCCACGATCTCCGCCCCACGGGCCCGCAGGCGGTCGTAGACCTCCCGGCCCACGCCGTGGGCCCGCAGCAGGACCCGCTCCCCCTCTCCGGCCTCCTCTGGGGCAGTAATCTCCGTCATCCCCAGGCCGGCCAGCTCCTCCATCACCCGGCGGTTGTGGATGACGCTGCCCAGCATCCGGGGCTTTTCCGCCGCGCGGGCCAGCTCCTCCGCGATCCGCACCGCCCGGGCCACGCCAAAGCAGAAACCGGCGCTCCTGGCGGCCGTCACTTCCATCCGTCCACCTCGCTGAGGGCGTAGATGCGCCGCAGAATCTCTTCGGCGGCCTGGCGGTTCTCCTCTGCCGTGGGCCGGCGGCCGGCGATGACCGGGGTGTAGGGCTCCCCGAACACGACGGTGGTCCGGCGCAGGAACTTGTGCCTGGGGCCGCAGTACACTGGGACCATGGGCACGCCGGTGCGGGCGGCCATGACGGTGACGCCGCCCTTGGCTTCGCCGCCGCTCTCCCCGTCCACCCGGGTCCCCTCGGGGAACACCAGCAGGCGGTTGCCCCCGCTGAGGGAGCGGATGGCGGTCTTCATGGCGGCCAGGTCGTTCCCCCCCCGCTTGACGGGGAACACCCCGGCGCTGCGCAGGAACCACCCCACCACCGGGATGCGGAACAGCTGGTCCTTGGCCATCACCGTCAGCCGGGCGTCTATGGGCAGGGCCACGGCGATGAGGAAGGGGTCCCACCCGCTCACGTGGTTGGCGCACAGGAGGGCGCCGCCCTCCGGCAGGTTCTCCAGCCCCACCGCCCGGTGGGGAAAGAACAGGCGGATCAGGGGCGCGATGATGCTGTAGGCAATACGGTAAAATCGGTTCATAGGGCAATCCGCTCCCTGATGATCTCCAGAATCTGGCGGCAGCTCTGCTCGAAGGTGTTGCCGGTGGTGTCCAGCACCACCGCGTCCGCCGCCGGGCGCAGTGGCGCCGCCGCCCGGCGGGAGTCGTTGTCGTCCCGCCGGCGGATCTCCTCCAGGAGCTCGCCGTAGTCCTTGGGCGTTCCCCGCGCCTCCAGCTCCCGGAAGCGGCGCATGGCCCGGTCCTCGGGGCTGGCGGTCAGAAAGATTTTTACGTCCGCGCCGGGCAGGACCACCGTGCCGATGTCCCGGCCGTCCATGATGACGCTGTGCCGGGCCGCCATGTCCCGCTGCATGTCCAGCAGGAAAGCCCGCACCGCCGGCAGGGCGGACAGGCGGGAGGCCAGCATGGATACCTCCGGCAGGCGGATGGCGTCGGTCACGTCCTCCCCGTTTAAGTACATCCGCTGGAGGCCGTCGGCCCCGTATTGGATGGAGACCGCCGTCTCCGGCAGCGCCGCCTCCACGGCGGCGGCGTCCTCCGGGGCGATCCCCCGGCGGTTCATCCCGCAGGCCGCCGTCCGGTAAATGGCCCCCGTGTCCACGTAGACAAAACCCAATTCCCGGGCTGCCGCCCGGGCGATGCTGCTCTTCCCGGCCCCGCTGGGGCCGTCAATGGCTACCGCGATTCGTCTGCTCTGCTCCATGCTGTCCCTCTATCCCCTTTCTCTGTAGAAGCGCCGCTCCCTTCCCCGCATGCGCCCTCACGCCGCATGCGCTGACTGTATCAACCCTTCCCCAACTCTTTCTCGTATCCATATTCACGCAAAACCAGCGCCGTGTCAATCTCCTGCCGATAGACGCCCTTCCTCCGCGCAAAGCCGCCCCTGGCATACAGCCGAATGGCGGGCAGATTCACATCCACCACAAAAAGGCGCAGGTACGCCGCCCCCAGCTCTCTTGCCGTCTCCCCCGCCTTTTCCAGCACGAAGCCGCCCAGCCCTCTCCCCATGTGCGCCGCGTGGACGCCCATGCGGCTGAGATACAGGGCCCTTCCCCGGGGATCCGCCCACTCAATGCGCGCCTCCCCCGGGTGGTCCCCGCACAGGGCGAAGGCGGCGGCGGGACTTCCCTCATCCAGAAGCAGGTGGAGCCGGCCCCGCCGGACGTCCTCCTCCAGCGCATGGCAGGGGTATACATCGTCCCATATCCGTATCCCGTTCGCGTCCATCCACCGGACGATCCCCCGGTACATCTCCCTGACGGCCGGCAGATCCTCCCAAACAGCCCGCCGGAACACCCGCCCCGCCCGATCAGCCATGGACGCCCTCCGCCGCCGCGCAGCCCGCCAGATGGCCCGTGGACCAGGCGATCTGCAGGTTGAACCCGCCGGTATAGGCGTCCACGTCCAGCACCTCCCCTGCAAAATACAGGCCGGGGAGCAGCTTGGACTCCATGGTGGAGGGGTTCACCTCCTTCACCGTCACGCCGCCGGAGGTGACAATCGCCTCCTTCACCGGGCGGGGGCCGGTGATCTCCACCGGCAGGGCCTTGAGCAGCTCCAGCACCCGGCGGCGCTGCTGGCGGGTCAGGTCGTGGATCTTCTGCCGGGGGGGAATCCCCGTCAGGTCCACAAAGGGCTCGATTAGCTTTTTGGGCAGCAGATCGTCCAGGGCGTTGACAAAGTCGCTGTTGGCATGCCGGGAGAAGTCGGACACCAGCCGCTTATCCAGCTCCGGCTCATCCAGGGCCGGCTTCAGATCCAGTTCCAGCCGGTAGCGCTTCTTCCCGAAGCAGCGCATGTGGGCGGAGGCGGAGAGCACCATGGGCCCGCTGACGCCGAAATGGGTGAAGAGCATCTCCCCGAAGTCGGTGTAGATTTTCCTGTCGTTCTCATAGACCCGCAGGGCCGTGTTCTTCAAGCTCAGCCCCTGCAGTCGGGAACACAGGTCCCCCGCGGCGCACAGCGGCACCAGGGAGCCCCGGGGCTCCGCCACCGTGTGCCCCGCCTGGCGGGCCAGGCGGTAGCCGTCGCCGGTGCTGCCGGTGAGGGGGTAGCTGACGCCGCCGGCAGCCACCACCACCCGGCGGGCCCCGTAGTCCCCCCCACCGCCCCGGACGCCGTCCAGGCGGCCCCCGCCAAGCAGCAGCGCCTCCGCCCGGTCCCGCGCCAGACGGACCCCCAGCCGCTTCAGGCGGCGCTCCAGCGCGCCGCTGACGTCAAACGCCCGGTCGGACACCGGAAACACCCGGCCGCCCCTCTCTGTCTTCAGAGGGACGCCCAGGTCCGTAAAAAAGTCCATCACAGCAGCGCTGTCAAAGGCAGCAAAGGCGCTGTAAAGGAATCTGCCGTTACAGGGCACGTGGGCCAGCAGCTCCTCCTGGGAGCAGTTGTTGGTCAGGTTGCACCGGCCCTTGCCGGTGATATTCAGCTTTTTTCCCAAGCGCTCGTTAGGCTCCAGCAGGCACACATCCGCGCCCCGCTCCGCCGCCGCGATGGCCGCCATCATTCCGGCGGGGCCGCCGCCAGCCACCAGTACATCGTATATCATATGCGTTTCCACCACAGGTATTTTTCTTGTCCAGGATCCCGCCTTTACGGCTCGTCGCTGTAGCCGAACACGCCGTACTCGTCCCAGATGCCCTCCAGGCGGTTGAAAATCTGGGAGATGTCGGCGTTCTTCCGGTGGCCGGCGGCCACGATGACGGCGTTGAGCAGGCTGAAAGGGGCCACCAGGGAGTCCACAAAGGAGATCATGTCGCTGCGGGCCATGAGCACCGTGGAGGCCAGGGGGTACAGGGGCGACATGGCGCTGTCGGTGATGGCCACCACGTCTGCCCCCCGGTCCCTGGCGAAGCGGACCCCCTTGACGGTGGCCTTGGAGTACCGGGGGAAGCTGATGCCCACCAGCACGTCCCCCGGCCCAATGCGCAGGATGCTCTCCAGAATGTCCCCCGCGCTGTTGCTGGTCACCAGCGTCACATGCTCAAAGATCAGGTGAAAATAGAAGTGGAGATACCCCGCCAGAAAGGAGCTGGACCGGACCCCCAGGATATAGATGTGCCGGGCCGCCATCATCCGGTCCATGGCCTCCCGGAAGGCGGCGCGGTCCACCTCCTCAATGGCGATGCGAATCTTCTCCATATCCATCTGGAGCACGGAGGCCACCACGTCCGCGCCGAACAGCCGGTCATTGGAGGTTTGAATCCGCTGAATGGAGGTCAGCTTCCCCCGGACCAGTTCCTGGAGGGCCTTCTGCATGGCAGGGTATCCGTCGTATCCCAGCACCGCGGCGAAGCGGACCACCGTGGACTCGCTGACCCCCACCAGCTCCCCCAGCCGGCTGGCGGTCATGAAAGCGGCCTTGTCGTAGTCGGAGAGAATATAGCCGGCAATCCGCTTCTGCCCCTTGGAAAAGCCGGGCATGCTCTCCTGTATGGTATGTAGTACGTCCTTTTTCATCTCTACTTCCCCTTAGAAAACAGGTAAAAAGAGTCTCTATTCAGGCGTTTTCCTGCCGCTGGAGCGGTATACCGCCTCCAGCTCCTCCTCCGTCAGGCGCCGCCAGCGGCCCCCGGGCAGACTCCCTAGCTCCAGCGGCCCCTCCCGCACCCGGACCAGCCGCGCCACCTCCAGCCCCGCCAGGGCGCACATCCGCCGCACCTGCCGGTTGAGGCCCTGGCAGATGACGACGGAGAGGACCCAGCGCCCGCCGCGCCGCGCCAGCACGGCCACCCTGGCCGGGGCGATAGGCGTGCCGTCCTCCAGCGCGGACAGGGCCGCCAGGCGCTCCCGGCAGCCCTCCAGCCGGCCGGAGACGGTGACGCGGTACTCCTTCTCCAGTCCGTGGCTGGGGTGGGCCAGGCGCTGGGCAAAATCCCCGTCGTTGGTCATCAGCAGCAGCCCCTCCGAGTCCATGTCCAGCCGCCCCACCGGGTACACCCGCGCCCCGCAGTCCGCCGTGAGATCCGCCGCCGTCCGGCGGCCCCGCTCGTCGGAGAGGGTGGTCACGTACCCGCGTGGCTTGTGGAGCATGAGGTACAGCCGCTCCGCCGGAGCGCTCAGGGGCCGGCCGTCCAGACAGACCACGTCCCCCGCAGGGTCGGCGCTGTCCCCCAGGGAGGCGGGGACGCCGTTGACCGTCACCCGCCCCGCCCTCAAAAATTCCTCCGCCTGCCGGCGGGAACAGATGCCGGCGGCGGAGAGGATCTTCTGCAGACGCTCCATGGATTTCCTTTCCCCGCCTCTCAGGCGGCTTATCCCCGGAACAGGCGCTCCCACCAGCTGGGGCTATCCTCCTCCGTGCGCATGGCGGAGGGCGCCGCGGCCACCAGCTCCACGCTGGCCACCTCCACTCCCTCCAGGTAGGCCCGCACCTCCCCCACCGGCTGCCCCGGCACCACCGGCGCGGCGACGGACAGGGGCGCGCGGGCCACCACCGTCAGCCGCTCCTCCCCCGTCAGGGGGTAGCGCAGGTCCTCCGCCGCCATCAGCGGGATGGAGGCCGCCGTGCCGCCCCGGACCAGAGTGGAGGCCAGCACCTGTCCGCTGTCCACGGCGGTCTCCAGGCGGTAGTTGGCGAAGCCGTAGTCTATGAGATTCATGTGGTCGTTCCAGTCGTCTCCGTCGTTGAGGGTGACGCACACCAGGGTCATCCCCTCCCGGCTGGCGGCGGACACCAGGGTCCGCCCTGCCGCCTTGGTAAAGCCCGTCTTCACCCCCACACAGCCCTCGCACAGGCGCAGCAGCTTGTTGTGGTTGGCCAGATACCGCTCCCCGATGGTGATGGAGGCGGTGGAGACAATCCGGCGGAAATCCTGGTTCTCCAGGGCGTAAGCCGCCAGCAGCGCCATGTCCCTGGCGCTGGAGTAGTGCCCCTCGGCATCCAGGCCGTTGGGGTTGGCGAAGTGGGAGTGGGTCATCCCCAGCCGCGCCGCCGTCTCGTTCATCAGCGCCACAAAGTCCTCCAGCCCGCCGCACACGCAGTGGGCCACCGCCAGGGCGGCGTCGTTGCCGCTGACCAGCATCAGGCCGTAGAGCAGCTCCTCCAGGCGCAGCACATCCCCCGGCCTAAGGTACATGGAGGACCCCTCCGCCATGTCGGCGGCGGTGACGGTGTACTCCATCTGCGGCTCCCCCCGCTCCAGGGCCACCACGGCGGTCATAATCTTCGTGATGCTGGCGATCAGCCGCTCCTCATCCGGGTTCTGCTCATAGAGCACCCGGCCGCTCTCCTGCTCGATGAGCACCGCCGAAGCGGCGGACGTGCCCACGGCCCACGCCTGGCCGGTGAGCGCTCCCGCCAGCGCCAGGGCGCACAGGGCTGTCAGCTTGCGTTTGGACATCCAGGTCCACCTCCAACCGTTCAGATGGACCTAGTATACCCCGCGCCCCGGCTTCCAACCGGGAAAAAACTTTCCTGGCCTTCCAGCCGGAGGCCTGTTAAAACGCCTCCTCCGGCATTTGGCCGGCCTCCTCCTTTTTCTTCTGGCGGTCGTTGATAAAAGTGGCGACCCGGTCCATCACCTCCGGCACCATCTCCACCACCCGGTCCACGGTGTTCATGGCGGGGACCGCCACCGGCATCACCCGGGTGATGCCGTCTTTCACAATGAGAAATGCCACCGGCTCGATGCGCACGCCGGAGCCGACGCCGGCCCCCATGTTGTCCGCGTCCTCGTTCTTCTTGCTGCCGAAGGCCGCGCCGCCGCCGCCGAAGCCGAAGCTGACGCGGGAGATGGGAATCAGCGTCACACCGTCGGGGGTCTGGATGGGCTGGCCCACGATGGTGTTGGTGTCCACCATCTCCCGCACCTTAGCCATGCTCTCCTGCATCATCTCGCTCAGAGGATTCTTTTTCTCCATGTTCCTGTACTCCTTTCAAGCACCGCGTCACGCGGCCTCCGTATTCGACTCCTTCGGCTCCTCCGCCGGTGGCGGGGAGGCCAGCTTTCTGAACCGCAAATACCACTTCAGCAGGCTCCCCCCCGCCCGCAGGCCCACCGACACCAGATCCCAGGGCCGCAGGGACAGGCCCACGTCGGCGATCAAATCCATCTGTTCCCGCTGAAAATCCAGAAACAGGCGGACATCCTGGTCCTTGATGCGCACCAGCCGGTGCAGCGCGGGCAGCGCCGCCCCCAGGGCCGCCTCCAGGCGGCCGTACAGCAGGGCGGTGTCCGCCGGGTCCGGCCCCGCCACCAGCAGGTGGACCTTCAAGGGCGTCAGGCGCAGCCGCCGCCCCGTCCGCTTCAGAGCCCGGCCCAGAATGGGGGGCAGGGTCTCCAGGCTGTAGAGAATCTGTTCCCGGTTGATCTTTGCCCTCGGCTTTTTTTCCGCTTTTTTCTTCGGTTTAGGCTTCTCCGGCGCGCTCTTCTCCGCCGCAGTCTTCTCCGCCGGCTTTTTCTCCGGATCCGCCGCCGCTTTCTTCTCCGCCTGTTTCTTCTCCGGCTTCTTCTCTTTGGGCTTCCTCCGGGAGGGCTTCTTCTCCTTCCGGGGGAAGAGCTGGAACTTCAGCGGCCCGAACCGGACCAGCAGGGACAGATCCCCCCGGTCATAGCGGAAGCGCACCCCCGCCGGCGTCAGGAGTATGACGGCCAGCAGCAGGAGCAGGACGCCCAGGATTCCCAGTATGATCTTTCCGGCCAAGCGCCCCGCCCCCTTTCACGCGCCTATTCTTTTGCGTCCTCCCCGGCCTCCTCCTCGCCCGTCAGCCGCAGCTGTCCGCCGTCCTCCACCCCGGGCAGCGGAGGCAGCTCCTCCAGGGATTCCAGGTGGAACGAGCGCAGGAAGGTCTGGGTGGTGCGGTACTGCCTGGGCCGGCCCGGCACCTGCAGCCGGCCGCAGGCCTCAATGAGCTTCCGGTCCAGCAGCAGCCCCACGGTGTAGGCGCTATCCACTCCCCGGATCTGATCCACCTGGGCCCGCGTGACGGGCTGGTAGTAGGCGATGATGGCCAGCACCTCCAGGGCCGGCTGGCTGAGCTTGGCGGGCCGGCGGATCTCGAAGGCCCGCCGGATGACGGCGGCGTAGTCCGTGGAGGAGCACATCTGCCACTCCTCCCCCATGCGGACCAGCCGGATGCCCCGGCGCTCGAAGGCGTAGTAGTCCATCAGCCGGCGCAGGACCTGCTCCGCCTCCGCCCGGCCGATCTCCAAGGCCAGACAGACCCGGTCAATATGAACGGGCTCCCCCGCGGCGAAGAGAATGCCCTCCGCCGCGGCCTCCAGTTCCTTTGTATCCAGTGTATCCAAAACAATGCTGCCCTTTCCTCAAAAAATGGTTATATTTACAGCTACAGGGAGTCCGCGCCCTCCCCCGTGGGGACGACGGTGCACTCGCTCTCGCTGCCGGCCAGGCGGATGACCCTGGCCCTGCACAGCTCCAGCACCGCCAGGAAGGTGGCCACCACCTCGCTGCGGCTGCGGCTTCCCCGGAAGAGGAGGCGGAAGCTTGTGATCCCCCGCTTCAGCCGCTCCAGGATCTCCGCGGCCTTGCCCGCCACCGGGTAGGGCTCCTGGCGCACAATCTGGTCGAAGCTGCTCAGGGGCGGCGGCAGCCGCCGCTCCCCCCGGTCCGCGATCTCCCCCAGCGCCGCCAGCAGATCCCCGCTCTGGTGGCTGTACTCGAAAATTTTCCCAGACTCCATGGGCTCCGGATTTTTCAGCAGGATGTCCCGGCCAAACTCCCCCATGGGGCCCAGCAGGCCGGTGATATATTTGATCTTGGTGTAGTTCTCGCTGCTGCGGCGCTCCTCCAGGGAGCGGATCAGTTCCTCCATCTCGCTCTGGGCCTCCTCGTCCTCCAGGGACAGGAGCATCCGGGACTTGATGAACATCAGCTGGGCGGCCATGGTGATAAACTCGCTGGCCACCTCCAAATCCATCTGCTGGCGCTGCTCCAGGTAGGCCAGGTACTGCTCCAGGATAAGGGCGATGGGGATGTCCTGGATCTCGATTTTGTTTTTGCCCAGCAGGAAGAGGATCAGATCCAGGGGACCCTCGAAGTCCTCCATCCCCTCCCGGCTGTGCACCACGTGCTCCAATTTATAGACAGGACCGTCCATTCCTCACCTCAGCTATGTACCACATATTAAAAGAACAGGCCGGCCATCCACATAAACACCCGGTAAATAGCCTCGGAGAGGTACCCGCCCCCCACGTCCAGCCACACCAGCAGCAGAAGCACCGCCATGCCGTAGCGCTCATAGCGCATGAGCGTGTAGTAGGCTCGCTCCGGCAGGAGGGCGAAGAGCACCTTCGACCCGTCCAGGGGCGGGATGGGGACCAGATTGAACAGCCCCAGCCCCACGCTCAAAAGGGCTGTGTTCACCAGAAAGCCGTACAGCAGCGCGGCGCCCTCCCCCGCCGCCAGCCGGGCCGTCAGCGACGCGAAAAACAGCAGCAGCATGGCCAGCAGGAAGTTGGACGCCGGCCCCGCCAGGGCGGTGACGGCCATCCCCGCCTTGGGCCGCTTGAAATAGCGCATATCCACCGGCACCGGCTTGGCCCAGCCGAAGCCGCACAAAAACATGGACGCCAGTCCCAGCCAGTCGATGTGGTGCAGGGGGTTGAGGCTCAGCCGGCGCATCCGCTTGGCGGTGGGGTCCCCCAGGGCCAGGGCGGCCAGGCCGTGGCAGGTCTCGTGGACCGTCAGGCACACCAGCACCCCCAGCACCCGGAAGACGGCGGAGAGCAGCCCCGCCCAATCAAATTGTTCCCAAAAGGTCTGTACGTATCCCCACATAGCCGCGCCCTTTCCGTGTGTTTCCCAGACAGTATAGCAGATTCTCCCGCCGATTACAAGCGCCGCCAGGAAAAATCAGGGGGAGGCTTAAACAAATCTTATAGATTTACCTTCTTTCAATTTAAGAGAAAAACGAGTACAATACAAGCACCACACAGGAAAGGAATTCCCCCTATGCGTGAGCATCGGCCATTGACACAGATACAAAAACGGTGGATCGCCGGTATTGGCATCGCCCTCTTTCTGCTTCTCTCCCTGCTCATCTGCTGGTTCGCCGGCCGCCCCCTGATACAGTTCGCCAGGGAGCCGGAGCTGTTTCGCCAGTGGGTGGACCGCCAGGGCATCTGGGCCCCCCTCCTCTTTATGGGGATGGTGATTCTCCAGATCGTGGTGGCCGTCATCCCCGGCGAGCCGCTGGAGATCGCCGCCGGATACGCCTTCGGCGCGCTGGAGGGCACCCTCTGGTGCCTGCTGGGGGCCTTTGTGGGGCGGGTGATGGTTTTTTTGCTGGTGCGCCGGTTCGGCGCCAGGGCCGTGGAGGTCTTCTTCCCCCTCGAAAAGCTCCAATCTCTCCGCTTCCTGCAAAACGAGCGGCGGCTCACCTTCTGGGTCTTTTTCCTGTTCTTCCTGCCGGGTACGCCCAAGGACGTGCTGTGCTACATTGTAGGGCTGACCAATCTCCCCCTGCGCAGCTGGCTGATCATCAGCACCATCGCCCCCATCCCCTCCATCATCACCTCCACCATCGGCGGCGACGCGCTGGGCATGGGCGACTACGCCTTCGCCGTCCTGGTGTTCGTTATCACCCTTGTCATCAGCGGCCTGGGGCTGCTGGCCTATCGCGCCATCTGCCGGGCGCGGGAAAGGAGCGAATCATGACTGCTCTGCTCTTCTGCCAACACATGAACCGTGTCATCGGCATCCTGTTCATGCTGTGCTATTTCTACCAGCTTCTCTACGTCCCCGTTGCCCTGTGGCGCAGGCACCGGGTGGACCGGACCGCCCCTCTGCGGCGCTACGCCGTGCTCATCTCCGCCCGGAACGAGGAGGCGGTCATCGGCCAGCTTCTGGAGAGCGTCCGGAACCAGGACTACCCCGCCGAGTACCTCACCGCCTTCGTGGTGGCGGACAACTGCACCGACGGCACCGCCCGCGCCGCCAGGGACGCCGGCGCCGTGGTCTACGAGCGCTTCGACCGCCAGCACGTGGGCAAGGGCTACGCCCTCCACTTCCTGCTCACCCAAATCCGGGACGCCTGGGGGGACGACTACTTTGACGGCTTCTTCGTCTTCGACGCCGACAACCTGCTGGCGCGGGACTACATCTCCCGAATGAACGAGACCTTCGGCGAGAAGTACCAGATCGTCACCAGCTACCGCAACTCCAAAAACTACGGCGATAACTGGATCTCCGCCGGCTACGGCCTGTGGTTCCTGCGGGACGCCGCCTTCCTCAACGCCCCCCGCACCCGCCTGGGGCTGAGCGCCGTGGTCTCCGGCACCGGGTTCCTCTTCAGCCGGGAGATCATGCTCCGCTGGGGCGGCTGGCCCTTCCACTCCCTCAGCGAGGACACGGAGTTCACTGTCAACAACATCCTCAAGGGAGAGCGCGTAGGCTACTGCGGCGAGGCCGAGCTCTTCGACGAGCAGCCCACCCGCCTGGGCCAGTCCTGCCGGCAGCGGATGCGCTGGTGCCGGGGCAACCTCCAGGTCTTTCTGAAAGAGGGCGGCCGCCTGCTGGCGGGGCTGGCGGGCAAAAACGGCCTGAGCTGCCTGGATCTGCTCCTGTCCATTCCCCCGGCCATCGTGCTGACGGTGTGCGGCGTGCTGGCGGGCGCGGCTCTGACCGTGCTGGAGCTCATCGCCGGCGGCCCGGTGCTGCCCCTGCTGCGGGCCGCCCTGACCTCTTTCGCGGTGCCCTACCTGCTGCTGTTTCTGGCCGGCGGGATCACCACCCTCACCCAGTGGCGGCGCATCCGCGCCAGCGCCTGGAAAAAGGTGCTCTACACCTTCACCTTCCCCCTGTTTATGACCACCTACGTGCCCATCACCATCGCCTCCCTGTTTGGCAAGGTGGAGTGGAAGCCCATTGAGCACCGGGCGGTGATGTCGGTGCAGGAGCTGAAATAGCCTTCCGGCAAATACGCGCAATGACGGACTGACCACAGGTCAGTCCGTCATTGGCATTGCGGCGGGGTGCGCGCCTCCGGCCTAGCCGTACAGCTCCTCCTCGGTCACGCACTCGCTCTTCAGCTTCCCCACCAAAAACTGCAGCGCCTCCACCACGTGGGGCCGGATGTCTCCGCCCACCAGTACATACATGATGTCCTCGCCAGCCTCCAGCACCCCCTCGTTGAGCCACGCCCGCACATAAAAAATGCCCTCCATCCGCCGTGTCTCGGCCACGGCGGCCTCCATCCCTGCCCGGTCGCAGGCAAAGCGCATCCCCCGCACCGGGGCGGCCGGCTCCCCGGCGCGCACCGCCGCCCTGGCGGTCTCCCGGACGACGCCGTTGTGGGTCAGGTACATCCCGATCCTCCCAGCGTCCGGCCCGGCCTTGGCCTCCCGGAGCCATTGGTCCATGGAGGGCGGGGCCGGCCGCCCCGCTGGGGCGGCGCAGTCCGCCGAACCGCCGGAGCGCAGCATGTCCACCCCGTGGCGGACCGGCTCCAGCACCGCCAGGAGGTTCTCCCTGGCGGCCTTTTCGCTGCCGGGGAGATTGACAATCAGCGTCCCGCCCCGGATGCCGGCGGCGGCCCGGGACAGGCAGCCCCTGGGCGTGATCCGCATGCTCTCCGCCCGCATGGCCTCCGGAATGCCCCGGGTCTCCCGCTCCACCACCGCCAGGGTGGCCTCCGGGGTCACGTCCCTGGAGGAGAAGCCCGTACCGCCGGTGGTGAGCACCAGGTCCACCCGCTCCTCGTCCGCGCACCGGATCAGCTCCGTCTTGATCTGCTCCAGCTCGTCGGGAAGAATGGCCGTGCGCGTCACCTCCCAGCCGTTCTCCCTCAGAATCCCGCACAGGGCCGGACCGCTGGTGTCCTCCCGCTGGCCCCGCGCGCCCTTGTCGCTGATGGTGAGCACCGCCGCCGTATAGCTCATACCGTCTCCTCCCTCCGAAAATCTCCGTGCACCCCGCCGGTCTTCTCCAGCAGCCGCACGTCGGTGATGACCATGTCCCGCTGCACCGCCTTACACATGTCGTAGACGGTGAGGGCCGCCGTGGACACGGCGGTCAGCGCCTCCATCTCCACACCGGTGCGCCCGCCGCAGGACACCTCCGCCCGGATGTCCACGCAGCAGCGCGCCTCGTCCAGGGTCAGCGCCATGTCGATGCCGTCGACCGCCACCGGGTGGCACAGGGGGATCAGCTCCGCCGTCCGCTTGGCCCCCATGATCCCGGCGAGCTGGGCGGTGGACAGCACGTCCCCTTTCTTCACGCCCCCGTCGCGAATCAGCGCGAAGGTCTCCCGGCTCACCAGCACCCGGGCCCCCGCCGCGGCGGTGCGGCGGGTGGGGGCCTTCTCCCCCACGTCCACCATCCGGGCGCGGCCCTCGGCGTCAAAATGTGTAAAATCTCTCATCGTGTTTTCTCGCCTCCTCGCGGCCTGCGGCCGGTTTATGTCATTCTACCACAAACAGCCTCCGAAGGAAATACCCTGCCCGGAAAATACCCGCCGGTTGCATTTCCCCGCCCCGTATGCTACACTGATGCCATCAGAACCGGGCCTCCCCCCGCCAAAAGGAGATATATGATTATGGTACACATTGACCCCGCCCTCTGCACCGGCTGCGGCCGGTGTGCGGACAACTGCGCGGTTCACGCCATCGTGAAAACCGCAGACGGCGTCTGCCGCTGCAATCAGACCTGGTGCTTTGGCTGCGGCCAGTGCGTGGCCCTGTGCCCCGCCGGGGCCGCCTCCATGCCGGAGCTCCCGCCCCCCGTCCCCTACCGCAGCGCCTCCTTCGATCTGGATCCCCAGATCCTGCTCAATGCCATGCGCTTTCGCCGCAGCATCCGCCGCTTCACCGGCGAGAAGGTCTCCCGCCGGGAGCTGGAGCTGCTGCTGGAGGCGGGGCGCTGCGCCCCCACCAGCTCCAACAGCCAGACCGTGGCCTTCGTGGTGCTCGACGAGGAATTCGAGGCCCTGCGGCCCCGGATCTGGAAGGCCTTCGCCCGCATGGCCCAGGAGAAGGGCCGCAAGCTTCTGCTGCGCCGGTATGAGCGCTATCTGGCCCGCCCTGAGGAGCCGGACACCCTCTTTTACGGCGGCAATCAGATGATCGCGGTGACCTCCCAGCGGCCGGTGGACGGCTGTCTGGCTCTGGCCAACATGGAGCTGCTCGCCCATGCCCTGGGCCTGGGGGCGCTGTACTGCGGCTTTGCCGCCGCCGCCATCGAAGGCGACCCCGGCCTGCGGGAGTACTTCGGCGTCACGGAGCAGCGCCGCCTGGACAGCTGCCTCATCGTAGGCCATACAGACCTGACCTTCCACCGCACCGCCCCCCGGAAGCCTGCCCAGGTCCTCTGGCGGTGAGGGGGATCAGTAGGCGCGTATCCCCACCGAGCCGTCGTCCCGGCCCTTCTCAATGGAGCGGATGACCAGGTCGTACTGCATCTCCTCGCTGACCTTCACCCGCACCCGGTCCCCCGCCCGGCGGCCCAGCAGGGCTTTCCCCACCGGGGACTCCTTGCTGATGAGCCCCTTGGCCGTGTCCGTGCGCAGGGTGGTGACGATGCGCACGGTCATCTCCCGCCCCAAACGCTCGTTAAACGCCACCACCTGGTCGAACAGCCCCACCTCGTCCTCCCCGGAGTCCTCGGAGATCACCTTGGCGGTGCGGATCATCCGCTCCAGGTAGCGGATGCGGCTCTCGTTGCGGTTTTTTTCCTGCTTGGCGCACTTGTACTCAAAATTCTCGCTGAGGTCCCCAAAGGCCCGGGCGGTCTGCACGTCCTCAATCAGCTTTGGGCGCAGCACCCGCACCCTGTGGTCGATCTCCTCCCGCATCTTCTGAATGTCACCGGCGGTCAGCTCATCATACATAACAGCGTCCTCCTTATGTTGTCGCCATCAGTATACCATAAAATCCGCCGCCTCTGCCCAAAATTTTTCTGATAATTTGCACAAATCCCCTTGACAAATCTGGGAAAATATCGTATACTTTAGTCATCCTAACAAGGAGGTACGGTCCGATGTACAGCGAAACCTGATTCGCTGGCTACCCCGGCGGATCGCAGTTCCATTTTCTCCCGCGCAGCGCCTCTCCTTTCGCAAAACCACACAGCCTGGGCCGCCCGCCCACAGAAGAGCAAGTCTCTCAACGGCAACTGACAAGCGTATTGCAAAAGCGAAGACCCGCGCACGGGACCCCAGAAAGGCGGAATCTATTTGACAACAGAGCATGTGCAGTAGCCCCACGGCCGCAAGAGTGGCTGTGGGGTTACTGCTGTTCTGCGCCATATTTCCGGTTGCCCTTTCGGACAGTCTGTGGTACAATGGTGCAAAATTCTCACAGGAGGACGATCCATGGAACACTTTGACGACATTGAGCTGCAGGACTGCCCCCTCTGCCAGGGCGCGGGCTGTCTGGAGGAGGAGGGCGGCTGGTGCCTGTACGTCCAATGCCTAGACTGCGGCTGCCATACCGCCGAGCTGGCCTACAACAGCCTGGAAGAGCGCCGGGAGATGGCCCGCCGGGCCGCCCGCACCTGGAACCTGGGGAAGGTGATCTACCCCGGCCCCGGCGACTGATGCGTTTTATAAGAAAGGCATCTAAACGAACGTTGCCCTTGAGAGGAAAGCCACTACGCTTCCAGGCTCCCTGAACGGCAGCGGGTATGGCTCTCCCCGTTCGAGAATCATATGAACCCCAAAACGCAAAACCGGGCCCGGACAGCGCGCTGTCCGGGCCCGGTTCTCTTCTCTATGTACTGCGCGCTCTACGCGTCGATGCCCCGGCTGGTCAGGTACTTCTTGACCATCAGCGCCACCTTGAAGGTGATGGCGTCGTCAAACTCCCGCAGATCCAGCCCCGTGAGCTTTTTGATCTTCTCCAGGCGGTAAACCAGGGTGTTGCGGTGGACGAACAGCTTCCGCGCCGTCTCGGACACGTTCAGGTTGTTCTCAAAGAACTTGTGGATGGTGAACAGCGTCTCCTGGTCCAAGGAGTCGATGGGGTTCTTCTTGAACACCTCCACCAGGAACATCTCGCACAGGGTGGTGGGCAGCTGATAGATGAGCCGCCCGATGCCCAGGTTCTCGTAGTTGATGACAAACTTCTCCGTGTCGAAGACCTTGCCCACCTCAATGGCGATCTGGGCCTCCTTGAAGCTCTTGGCCAGATCCCGCAGGTGCTGGGCCACGGTACCGATGCCGATAACCACGTGGCCCTCGCCCCCCACCCGCAGCGTCTCCTCCAGCAGGACGGACACCCGCTGAACCTCCTTCTCCCAGCCGTTTTCGGGCAGCTGGTGGATCAGGGCCACGTCGCTGTCCCCCACGCTGAGGACGAAGTCGTTCTGCCGGTCAGGAAACAGGCCCTGGATCATATCCAGCAGGGCGGAGTCGCCGCCCTCCAGCTGCCGGATGACGAACACGCTGCGGGAGACCTCCGGCGGCACGTGCAGTTCCTTGGCCCGCATGTAGATGTCGCTGAGCATGATGTTGTCGGAGATGATGTTCTTGATGAACGAGCTCCGGTCGTGCTTCTCCTCGTAGTAGCTCTTCGCGCCGTTGAGGGCCACGCTGGCCATGGAGCAGACGGTGTGGCCCACCTCGTCGTCCCCCATGGTGAACACCGCATAGTCGAACCGGGAGCCCCAGCCCCCCAGGGCGCGGAAGGTCCGCCCCTCCGATGAGATGACCGCGCCGTCCGCCTGGTTGACACACTCCACATACTCCGGCCACTTCCGGCCGATCAGCCCCAGATCGCTGCAGGAGATGACGGTCCCCTCCGCGTCAATCACGCCCACCACCCGGTCAGTGGCCTCCTTGATCTGCAAGACAACGTTTTGAAAAATCCTTCCCGACATATGCTTCTCCTCCATCAACAGTGTCCCACGCCGGCGGCTTTGGGCAATATGCCTAACTGTCTCCCATTATACTTGGTCCCACGACACATTGCAAGACATTTTTTCTTTTTTCCACAAAAAATATTAGACCTTTTTGGCTGATTTGTAAATTCCCCCATTTTTCACATTTTTCCGCCAATTTTCATAACTTCTGTGACGGTCAAAGGCCGGTATTGCCCCGGCGCCAGCGACTCGTCCAGCCGCAGGGGCCCCATGGCGAGGCGCTTGAGGTAGCAGACTGCCGAACCACGGCTGGCTGTCATCCGCTTGATTTGGTGGAATTTACCCTCATGCAAAGTGACCAGCACTTCCCGGCCATCCCCCAGCAGCTCCAGCCCCGCCGGCCGGCAGACCGTGCCGTCGGCCAGGGTGACGCCCGCGGCGAAAGCGGCCCGGTCCGCCTCCCCCAGGGGCCGGTCCAGCCGGGCGAAATAGAGCTTGTCCACGTGGCGCTTCGGGGAGAGCAGGCGGTGGGCCAGCTCCCCGTCGTCGGTGAGCAGCAGCAGCCCCTCCGTGTCCCTGTCCAGCCGCCCCACCGGGAACAGCCCCCGGCGCCGCAGCTCCGGGCTCAGCAGGTCCAGCACCGTTCTCTGCCGGGCGTCCTCGGTGGCGGAGAGCACCCCCGCCGGCTTGTGGAGCATAATGTAGGTGCGGCGGCACAGCTCCACCGCCGCGCCGTCCACCAGGATCCGGCACAGCGCCGGGTCTGCTTTCTCCTCCCCAGCGGCGGCGGGCACGCCGTCCACCAGCACCCGCCCCTCCTTAATCAGCCCCTTCACCTCCCGCCGGGACCACCGCCCCGTGGAAGCCAGCAACTTGTCCAGCCGCTCCCCCGCCATACTGCCGCCGCCTTTCTCAGTTTTTTCCAGTGTACCGCATTTGGAGAAAATACGCAATAAAAAATGAGGGCGTACGAATATTTTTTCCGTCATCCGGATCAGCTTTTTCCTTTGCTTCCGGTTTGGGTATAGACGGCTCCGGAATTGCTGCCAGCTCTTCCTCACTGAACCGTTTCCAGAATGCCACCAGCGTTGACGCCCCAAACGGACACAGACTATACGCCTTCATTCCGATGAAATATTGCAGGTATGGGTTCTCTCCAATGTGTTTCACCAGCCATTCGTCGCTGCATTTCAGTCGCCGCTGAATCAGCAGTGCCCACAACGCCACCCGCGCCGGATAGGCTGGGTGGCCGTTATTCTTGAATTGTGCTGCATATCGTTCCTCTGCCACTCCCCAGGGTACCAGCGCTGCCAGTCTGATCCAATCATTTTTCGGATCCAGTTTCCCATATGGACATACGAAATCCTCTATCCGAAGTTGGCTGTTGTCCTTATACATCCGCTCTGCCCTCCATGAGCGCAAGCTTTTTCCGCTGCTTTTACCTTTTTCCTTGCACCTATTCCACCATACTTCGGCCCAAATTGCTTGCTTTCCTAGCCGATGGAGGTTGCGGAGTAGGCCCTAATACTGAAAAAGGGCAAATGCTCTGCATTTGCCCGTCAGCTTGTCGAAAAGCGGCCTGACCTGGAAGGAACCAGGCAGGCCGCAAAATGCAGTATAGATAAATACAAGGATAGCGGAGGGAAAGGAACGGAGAGTTGTCGCTTTGTCTTCCATCTTGCCAGCTTTTTGGGGTTCATGGCAACAAACTTAAGAGAAGCGAGAAAAGAAGCATCCAACTTGTCATATCTGGTGGCAATCCTGCGAAACCATCTGAGTTTTTGGAAGAAGCACTCAATCAAATGGCGCTCTTTATACAGCCACCAATCTATATGTTGCTGCCGCTGATGTCTACTTTCTCCAGCAATGCAACAGCATAGACTGAATCATGATCATTCCCCGCCGACAGCATGAATGCGACCGGATTCCCCAGTCCCATCCACAATAGCGTCCAGCTTTGTATTCAACCCGCCTCTGGTCCGTCCAACTGCCTTATCCGCCGTTTTTCCCCCCTCCGTTGGCACTTTCGTGAACCTTGATGCAGGCAGAGTCCAAACTCAGGTTCTCCATATCCGCATCTGCGGACAATGCTCGAAACACGGCCTCCAATGTACCGGCGTCCCGTCATTTGGCAAACCGGGCGTATACTGACTGCCGGGGGCCATACACCTCCGGCAATTCCCGCCACTGCGCTCCGCTGTGGGCGATCCAGAGCATTCCGTTGAGCATTTTTCGATCATCTTTCCGAGGACGGCCTCACTGCCCTGTCCTTTCTGGCGGAAGTACCGCTTTTACCCGCTCCCATTGTTCTGTTGTCAATTCATATCGTTTCATGTGCCCATTTTCGCACAGCCACTCGCATTGAAGTCTGGTTCTGGGCGTCTGGAACTGCATAAAAACAGCGGGCGGTTTCATGCGGACTGCTATACCCTGGAGTGGCTGGGCAGCCTGCCGGGGTGCTTTCCCACATTTATAGATGCCCCTACCAGCAGACCCCCATCGCCCCGCTCTCTTCACCTATCCATTTTTCAGGACCTCCCGCCGGATATAGGCGATGGTTCGCTCCTCTCCCTCGTCCCGCAGCATCAGCAGCAGCCGCTCCAGCAGGGCCTGGGTGCTGGGGTGGATGATGTAGTGGTCCACGCTCCGGGCGTAGTACTCCCAGGGGGAGGCGTCGGTGTACATATCCCCCTGGTAGGTCTGGCAGGCGGCGATCCGGTCGCAGAACATCTCCACCACATACCGCGCCGGCATCTCCATGCCGCCCATGTGGTGGGGGGGCTGGGGGGTGTAGTCAATCCAGTACTCCAGGTGGTGCTTGTTGCGCCCCTTGTGGTGGAGCCAGGCGGAGGAATAGCCCCGGTCCTGGCGCTCGGCCTCGTTGGGGCTGTGGTCCCCCTGGTAGTAGCGGACCCCCACCGGAAACTCGGCGGGGCCGTACTTGCTCAGGTCGTGGAGCAGCCCCTGACGGTACAGCCCCACTCGGAAACAGTATTTCATCACCCGCAGTTTGTGGATGGTAATGGTTGTCAAATGGCCCCAGAATCTGGACATGGTCCCGCCTCCTCATTTACTTGATTCGCTTGATCACAATCGCCCCCGCCGCGCCCACAACGGCTCCGGCCAGCACGCCGGATACCAGCAGCGCCGGCAAATACCAGAGGGCCCCCCGGCCCAGCACCGCCGCCGCCACCAGAATCTGGCCCAGGTTGTGGCCCACGCCGCCGGCGACGCTGACCCCCAGCATGGAGAATGTCCCCGCCCGCTTCAGCAGGAGCATCAGGGCCAGGCTTGCCGCCGCCCCCGCCAGGGAGTAGGCCAGGGAGTAGGCGTTCCCGAAGGTCATGGACACCAGCAGCACCCGCGCCAGGGAGACGGCCGCCGCCGGGCGCGGCCCCATGCGGTACAGGGCGAAGAGGACCACCAGGTTGGTCAGCCCCAGCTTCATCCCCGGCAGGGCCGCCGGCAGGGGAAACAGGCTCTCCAGCCAGGACAGGACCATGGCCAGCGCCACAAGGAGCCCATAGCGGGCCGCCGATCTGCTCATGCCGCCGCCCCCTTACCGCACCGCCGCGTCGAAGGCGGGGTCAGCGCCCCCCTCGATGCGCACCGACAGCCGGTGGGGCAGGCACAAAATGCTCTCGCCCGCCCGGGAGACGGCCCCGGTGCCGACGCAGGTGCGGTCCCCGCAATTGGCCTCGGTCACCGCCGCCGCCCCGCGGGAGATGGTGAGCACGTTGTAGCGGTCTGTCCCGATGGTGACCGTCAGGTCCTGGGAGAGGGGGTAGCGGGCGGTCTCCACGCCGTCCACCGCCACCACCGCCCAGGCCCCGGCTTCGCTGGAGCGGAGCAGCAGGGACAGCAGTCCCGCCAGCAGCAGCACGCCCCCCGCCAGCAGCAGGTCGAACCGGTATTTTTTGATCATGGCGCTTCCCTCCCGTGTCTCTCGTATGATTTTGGCGGCTCTGGGCAGAGTAAAGGCATCCTGCGATGACGAGGAGGCCCCCTATGCGCTCTGACGCCGCCCTTCCCCGGCAGCGGGCCCTGGAAAGGCAGCTGCTGCTATTTTTTCTCTTCTCCGCCGCAGGCTGGGTGTGGGAGGTGGCCCTGGGTGTCGTGACCACCGGGCAGGTGATCAACCGGGGCTTTCTCCGGGGGCCGTGGCTGCCGGTGTACGGCGTGGGCGGCGTGCTGCTGCTGGGCCTGCTGAAGGACCTGCGGGGCCGCCCGGCGCTCCTGATCCCCGCCGGCGCACTGGTGGGCGGCGCGGTAGAGTACAGCGCCGCCCTGCTGCTGGAGGGGCTGTTCCGCCGGCGGTGGTGGGACTACACCGGCTGGGCCGGGAGCCTGGAGGGCCGGGTGTGCCTGGCCAGCGCGGCGGCCTTCGGCCTGGCGGGGTGGCTGGTGGTGGAGCGGGCGGGCCCCGCCCTGGAGGGGTATCTGGCCCGTCTGCCCGCCGGGGCGCGGCGGACCTGCTGCCGGTGCCTGAGCGCCCTGTTCGCCCTGGACTGGACGGCGGCCCTCCTCCTCCCCCACACCGGGCCGGGGATCACGTTCCCGCTGTAGCTGCGTCTATCATACCACCAGGTATGGGTGGTCCGTCAAGAGAGAATTTCTCCGGCGGCGCTCCAGCGGCGTTTACGTTGGATGTTACGGACACGTCACCGACCAGATGAAGCGGGGCAGCGCGGACAGGATGCAGCAGTATATTGAGCGGATGAAAAGGAGCAGTTGGAGCGGCTGCAACATACCCCTTGCAGAAAATCAGGCAAGCGTCACTCTCAACAGCGGCTATGAAATGCCCATCAACGGCCTGGGGACATACAGCCTCCATGATAAAACCTGTGTCAATGCGGTCAAGTCCGCCCTGACCAGCGGGGTTCGGCTCATTGATACCGCCTCCGCCTATGGCAACGAGGAAGAAGTGGGACAGGCCATCCGGGAGGCCATTGACGAGGGCATCATCAAACGGGAAGATGTTTTTGTTATCACGAAGATTTACCCTGGCAGCGAAATGGCAAACCCGGAGCAGTCCATCCAGGCGTGTCTGGACCGGCTGGACATTGGCTATGTGGACATGATGCTCCTGCACCACCCTGACCGGAACGATGTGAAAGCATATCAGGCCATGGAAAAATTTGTGGAGGAAGGAAAAATCCGCTCCCTGGGCCTGTCCAACTGGTATGTAGAGGAGTTGGAATCTTTCTTACCCCGAGTGACGGTTACCCCGGCTCTGGTTCAGAATGAAATCCACCCCTACTACCAGGAGAATGATGTGATCCCCTATATCCAGGACCTTGGGATCGTAGTCCAGGGCTGGTATCCCCTGGGAGGCCGTGGTCATACGGCGGAGCTGCTGGGGGATGAAGTGATCTCCGGTATCGCCAAATCCCACGGCGTATCCTCCGCCCAGGTTATCTTGCGGTGGAATCTGCAAAAGGGTGTGGTAGTCATCCCCGGCTCCAGCAATCCCGACCATATCAAGGAGAACACCGAATTGTACGGCTTCGAGCTGACCGATACGGAAATGGCGCAGATCAACGCCCTTGACCGGAACGAAAAGCACGATTGGTACTAAACAGAATCCTGCCTGTGACACCCGTGACCGGCGGCGCACAGGCAGGGTAATTTTTTGTAAAATAGGAGACAGCCTGTATGAAGCTGCAAATTCACTGCGCTTTACCACCTTAATCTGTGCACCGCATATGTCTTTCCCCTGATTTGCAAATCGTTGGCCGGAATAACCCGCATCCACCAAAAACTTCTCCACATGAGAGAGATTGTCCAGGTTAAGGAGAATCATCTGGATGGCTCCATCCCGGTCAGTCACATCGGCGGTTGTTACGGCTATGGCATGGGGCAATCCCATCGTATCAACTATAACGTGGCGTTTGATTCCGGTTTTCTGGGCCGGGTTGTTTTTTTGCCCCTTCCAAATTCTCTCGGATCAGGTTATATTCTTCCCGGCTGATGTCACTTGGGTATTGATGTATTTCTCCCATCTCCCATTTGGTTTTCCTTTATTATCTTTCTCCTGTCCCTTATGTCAAAAGTTTTTAAACAGCCTCTTACGCACAGAAGGGACCTCTGATGCTTCCGACGCAAAATCTTTCAAAAAGTTACGGCTATTTTGCACAAGGGTCTTTCCAGGAGAGACTGGAACATTGCACAAATTGACTCTTGAATTTTTGGCGAAATCATCTATAATCAGCTCAAGTTTCCAGGTGGCCCGCCCCCTGGAGGCGGAGGAAAGACGCGCAACATCCTGTTTCAGCGAGGTAATATGATGACGAAAGACTTAACAAAAGGCAGCCCTATGCGGCTGATTCTCAGCTTCGGCGTCCCGGTTCTCTTCGGGTACCTGTTCCAGCAGCTCTACAACGTGGTGGACACCGCCATCGTGGGCAAGACCCTGGGAGGCGCGGCCCTGGCGGCGGTGGGATCCACCGGGTCCATCAACTTCCTGGTGGTGGGTTTCTGCGCCGGTGTGTGCGGCGGCTTTGCCATCCCGGTGGCCCAGCAGTTCGGGGCCGGCAACTACTACGAGCTGCGCCGGTATGTCACCAACGGCGTGTGGCTGTGCGCCCTCATCGGCACGGTCCTCACCGCGGGGACGGTGCTCCTGTGCCCCGGCATTCTCGCGGCCATGGACACGCCGGCGGACATCTTCCAGCGCTCCCACGCCTATATCGGCACTATTTTTGCCGGACTGCCGGCCTACTTCCTCTACAACTTCTGCGCCGGCACCCTGCGCTCCCTGGGGGACAGCCGCACGCCGGTGATCTGGCTGATCGTCTCCTCCCTGGTCAACATCGCCCTGGATATGCTGTTCATCCTGACCTTCCGCATGGACGTGTTCGGCGCGGCCCTGGCTACCGTGCTGGCCCAGGGGCTGGCGGGGGTGGGGTGTCTGGTCCGGCTGCTGCGGGGCTACCCCATTCTGAAGACGGAGCGGGCGGACTGGTGCTGGGACCGGCGCCGCATGGGAGAGCTGTGCCTGATGGGCCTGCCCATGGGCCTGCAGTACTCCATCACTGCCATCGGCAGCGTGATGATGCAGACCGCCGTCAACGGCCTGGGCACCGTCTACGTCACCGCCGTTACCGCCGCCAGCAAGGTCTCCATGTTCCTGTGCTGCCCCTTTGATGCCATGGGCTGCACCATGGCCACCTACGGCGGCCAGAACGTGGGCGCCGCCAGGTGGGAGCGGCTCCACCAGGGAGTCCGCGCCTGCGTGGGCCTGGCGGCCGGCTACGCCGCCGTGATTCTGGCGGTGGTGTTCTTCTGCGCCGAGCCTCTGAGCATGCTGTTCTTGGATGAGGCCAGCGCCGGCCTCCTGCCCCTGTCCCGGCAGTACCTGCTCACCGGCGCGCTGTTCTTCTTCCCTCTGGCCCTCATCAACATCTTCCGCTTTATGATCCAGGGCATGGGCTTCTCCCCCCTGGCCACCCTGGCGGGGGTGCTGGAGATGGCGGCCCGGGCCGCCCTGGCCCTTCTGGTCCCCTTCTTCGGCTTCACCGCCGCCTGCTTCGCCTCCCCCGCCGCCTGGCTCATGGCCGACGCCTTTCTCATCCCGGCCTACTTCCACTGCTACCGCAGACTGGCCCGCCCCGACCTGAACGGCGCCCGCAGCCTGGCCCCCGCCAAATAAAAACGGCGCCCCGCGGCGCAAAAATTCCCACATATCCCCGCCTCCCCCGCCATATCCTGGTGGGGGAGGCGGTTTTCATGTTAGGATATATTGTGTATGGCGACGGTCCCAAGCGGCCGGAGCTGGGCGAGCGCCAGCTCCCCGGCGGGACCTTTGTGACCCTGCGGATGGGCCTGTCCGCCCATCCGCGCGGCCCCCTGGCCCTGGCGCGGGCCCGCCAGGGGGCCCGGAGGCTGCGGGAGGCGGGGGTGCGCTCGGCGGTGTTCCCGGTGGATTTCCCCTACACCGCCCTGTTCATCCGCCAGGGTGTCAGCCCGGTGGACACCCTGCCCCTGCGGCGGGCCCTGGCCGCTCCCCTGACCCGGCGGCGGCTGGAGGGGCTGGCGCTGGCCCCCACCCAGGCGGTGGTGGCCGTGTCCGGGGAGAGGGCGTCCCGGGAGGTGACGGAGACCGCCAAGGCCCTGGCCCTCAGCTACCGGTATGTGCTGCTGAGCGTCCGGACCGGCGGGGAGGATTTCGCCAGGAGCCTCCGGCGGGAGTACGGCATCTCCCTGCTGCTGCGGCCCTCCCCGGACCAGCTGGACCGGGCGGACGCTCTGGTTCTCTTTGACCCCAGGCCGGATCTGGCCCTGGACAATCCCATCCTGTACACCCTCTACCCCGGCGGGGAGGCGGGCCGGGGCCGGCTGTCCCTGTGCCTGCCGGCGTCCCTGGGAGCCCAGGTGGAGGCCAACTGCGACCCGGAGCAGCTGGCGGCGGCCCTGTACGCGGCTGGCGGCGTGCCGTTGGAGGCGTTTTTGGCGGAAACCGCCTGCTCAAGCTCCGCACCGCTGACCGCCATTGAACGGAGCCATTTGTAAAAATGCCGCAGATAGCATGGTCAGCTCGTTTCCGTGCGGCGGCGGAAATTCCTGGTTGACAGAATGGGAAAATCCTTATATAATGCATGGATGACTCAGTAATGTGGGTTCTTATGCCTATTTTCAAGCGCGTCGGCCGGCATATGCGCCCTGGCGGCGACAGAGCCCCTATACGGAAAATCGAAAGGACTGAAGCGACATGAAAAAAGAGTTTAAGATGAGCCAGGCCCGCTTCGACGAGCTGCAAAAGGAGCTCGCCTACCTGAAGACCACCCGCAGCGACGAGGTGGCGGAGATGATCAAGGTGGCCCGGGGCTTCGGCGATCTGAGCGAGAACAGCGAATACGACGAGGCGAAAAACGAGCAGGGCAAGCTCTACTCCCGCATCAGCGAGCTGGAGAACATCCTGCTCCACGCCGTTATTCTGGAGGAGGGCGACATGCCCACCGGCCAGGTGACCATCGGCTCCACCGTCACCGTCACAGCGGTGGCCGGCGGGAGGAGCCGCAGCTTTAAAATTGTGGGCAGCCAGGAGGCCGACGCCATGCACGGCATCGTCAGCGAGGACTCCCCCTTCGGCAAGGCCCTTATGGGCGCCAAGGAGGGGGACACCGTGGTGGTCAGCGCCCCCGCCGGAGATATGGAATACCGGATCGACAAGATCGAGCGCTGAGGGGCGCTTGCACAAAAGAGGAGAAATAGGACTATGGCTGAAAAGAACAACGCCCCGGAGCCCCAGCAGGACCTCAGCGAGATTCTGCGGGTGCGCCGGGAGAAGCTCAGCGCCCTCCAGAGCGAGGGCCGGGACCCCTTCCAGGAGACCAAGTTTGTGGTGAGCTGCCGCGCCCAGGAGATCAAGGACCGCTTCGACGAGCTGGAGGGGACCGAGATCACCATCGCCGGCCGCCTGATGAGCAAGCGGGGCATGGGCAAGGTCAGCTTCTGCGACCTCCAGGACAGGACCGGCCGCATCCAGCTCTACGCCCGGAGGGATGAGATGGACGAGGCGGACTACAACCGCTTTAAAAAGTACGACATCGGCGACATCGTGGGCGTGCGGGGCGAGGTGTTCCGCACCCAGCGGGGGGAGATGAGCGTCCGAGGCCGGGAGATCACCCTGCTGAGCAAATCCCTGCTGCCCCTGCCGGAGAAGTTCCACGGCCTCACCGACAAGGAGACCCGGTACCGCCAGCGGTATGTGGACCTGATCGTCAACCCGGAGGTCCGCCGGAATTTCGAGGTGCGCAGCGCCTTTGTCAAGTACCTGCGCAGCTTCCTGGACAGCCGGGGCTACATGGAGGTGGAGACGCCGGTGCTGAACACCATCTCCGGCGGCGCCACCGCCCGGCCCTTTATCACCCACCACAACACCCTGGACATCGACATGTACATGCGCATCGCCACGGAGCTGCCCCTGAAGCGGCTGATCGTGGGCGGCATGGAGCGGGTTTACGAGGTGGGCCGCATCTTCCGCAACGAAGGCATGGACACCAAGCACAACCCGGAGTTCACCACCGTGGAGCTGTACGAGGCCTACGCCGACTTCAACGACATGATGGACCTCTTCGAGGCCCTCCTCAGCGGCGCGGCCAGGGACATCTGCGGCAGCTACCGGCTCCAGTGGCAGGGTGAGGACATCGATTTGGCCCCCGGCTGGCCCCGGCTGAGCATGGCGGAGGCGGTCAAGCAATATCTGGGGGTGGACTTTATGGCCATCTCCGGCGACGCCGAGGCCGTGGCCGCCGCCAGGGGCGCGGGCGTGGATATGGACGGCGTGGAGCCCACCTGGGGCCATGCGCTCTATGAGTGCTTCGACCAGAAGGTGGAGGAGAAGCTCATCCAGCCCACCTTCATCACCATGCACCCGGTGGACGTGTCCCCCCTGGCCAAGCGGTCCCCCAAGGACCCCAGGGTCACGGAGCGCTTTGAGCTGTTTATCTGCCGCAGCGAGATGGGCAACGCCTTTTCCGAGCTCAACGACCCCATCGACCAGCGCCAGCGCTTCGAGAAGGAAGTGGAGGACCGCATGAAGGGCAACGACGAGGCAGGGATGATGGACGAGGACTTCCTCACCGCCCTGGAGTACGGCATGCCCCCCACGGGCGGCCTGGGCATCGGTATTGACCGGTGCGTGATGCTGCTCACGGGCAGCGACTCGATCCGGGATGTGATCCTGTTCCCAACGATGAAACCGATTGATTGAGTAACCCTTTATAAGTCTGTATGCGTGAACTGGTAAGAGCAGGTGTGAGGTCTTACGCCAAAGGTTTACGCCAATTCACGCCAGACTTACGCCAAAAAGTGTTCGGAACTTATGCGATTTCCCGCAAGTTCACGCCACTTCACAGGAGTTCTTATTTACCCCACTGAGTGCGAACTCAGTGGGTTTTTTTCTTTTGCGCCTGTCCTACTTCAAAACAAGTAGGGCAGGCGCTTTTTTGTTGCCTAAAAAAGCGCTAAAAAGGATTTCAAAAATTTTTTTGGGAAGGGGGTTAAGATTCGACCCTCTTTTTGTGCTGTTGAGGGGTGTGAGGCAAGGGTTTTTTTATATGCCGTTGTTTCGGGGCTCATTTGTTCTATTCTAAGAATATCCTTTTTAGCAAGAGTAACAACGAAATTGATTTGTCCCCAATTTCTATCCTTCTGATAATGAGCAATATATTTTAATTGCTTCACTAAAAAAATTAGCTAAATTTCCACAGCCAAATCTATTTATATACGAGGAAAACCGTTCATCAGAAATATAGAGTTGGCCTAAATATGAAAGCATTCCTTTGTTACAACTATAAAAGTGTTCTGAAATGTAATCTCGCCATGCTTGCACAATTTGCTGAACCTCTTTGCAAGCGGGAGATTGCGTTTCATATAGCGCAAGCTTTTCGAATATCGTTTGCGCCATTGAAAGGAACCTCTCCATTTCTTCATTTTGGATTTTTTTACTTTTTGTAGAAAACACAGCTTCAAACTCTTTAAAACTATGAGTTTCTCCCCATTTTTCAAAAATTTCTGCTCTGAAGCTCTCCTGCAATTCAACTATTTTTGAATGTGAAAATGCAGAAAAGGAATTGGCTTGCTCTCCACTGATTTCTGCTTTTACCAGTTTGACTAAAGCATCTATCCGCTCTCTTTGTGCTTCTAAAATTGCAAGTTGCTTTTTTAGCACTTCAGATCGATTGTAATATGGAGAGTTTAGTAACTCTTTTATTTCTTTTAGGCCTTGTTTGAAAAATAGCGAGGAGTAGGCTAAATCAACAAAATAGCAAT
>ERZ779631.30-NODE-30-length-48026-cov-22.176023_pt1 | contig 48026 bp, 41 predicted proteins | sample MGYA00514193_ERZ779631 | MGnify/ENA primary metagenome ERZ779631 (study PRJEB29562, sample SAMEA4376710) | mouse gut metagenome | isolation source: Cecum | study: EMG produced TPA metagenomics assembly of the A DSS colitis mouse model was used to assess the...
GCTGGTTAAAAACAGCCTTGATAGTATATGAGCATCAAAAAAACGCTGTACTAGACTTTGCAAGCAAAATCGTGTGCCAACAGGGATGCTCTCGCCCCTATTGGAAACCCAGAGCCAAGGGATGCGTCTCGCCTGCCGGCTCGGTCAGTGCTTCAAAATGCTTTGCATTTTGAGGTCTCCATCGGAGACCCGCACCCCTCTGGACACCCCATATATTTTCCTCGAAAATGGTACCCAAACTGTAAAAATGCAGTTTGACACCATTCCTCGGAAAATATAAACAGATTTATTTCTTCATCTGCGAATTGAATGAAAAAATAAATCCGTTTATTCCGGCATAGCCGGCAAAAAGAAAAACGATTAAAGAACGGCGGTGATGACCATGAAATACAGAATTGCAATCTGTGATGATGAGCAGAATCAAATTGAATACATAACCTCGATTGTGGCATCGTGGAGTGCTCACGAAGGACATAGTTGCGAGATACGCACGTTTGCATCTGCCGAAGCTTTTCTATTTGAATACGAGGAAGATAAGGCGTATGATATTCTTTTGCTTGACGTTGAAATGAAAAACATGAACGGCATTGAACTTGCCAAGCGTATCCGCAAAGACAACAACCGTGCCGAAATCATTTTTATTACTTCACATTTTGAATTCGTTGGCGAAGGCTATGAAGTGGATGCACTCCACTATCTGATCAAGCCGATTTCTGCGGAGAAGCTCACGCAAGTGCTTACTAAAGCCGCTGAAAAGCTCTCAGTCGAACCTCCGTCGGTGGTAATCTCCTGCGAGGGCGAGACCGTCAAGCTGTATGAAGCAGACATTCTCTATGTGGAATCCTTTCTGCATTACATTGTCATTCATACGAAAGATAAAGAGTACAAGATAAAGGAAAATATGTCTGTGTTTGAAAACAGGGTAAGTGATTACTTTTACCGTATTCATCGTTCCTACTTGGTTTCGCTAAAATACATAACACGAATTTCCCGTACGTCCGTTAGTATCGGCAACACCGAACTTCCTCTTTCAAGGGGAAAGTATGACGATATCAACCGAGCATTTATTCAACATAACTGAGGTAGCCTATGAGAAAGAAAACATATTTGAAGCTGGTTGAATATCAGACTGAGCAATCAGAAAAGCACTTAAACGAGGTGCGAAGTATCCACAAAGAAATGAGAGGTTATAAGCACGATTTTCACCATCATCTGCAAACGCTGAAAGGTCAGCTTGAAGCCGGGGAAGTTGATCGTGCGCTTGCATACATAGAGCAGCTTGATAACCAACTGATGAATGTGGACACTCTACTGAAAACGGGTAATGTATCTCTCGATGCCATTTTGTCTGCAAAGATTGCCCAAGCCAAAGCGGAAAATATTGCTGTAACTGTGAAAGCCAATGTCCCCGATACATTAACAATTTCAGATTTAGAATTGAGTATTGTCGTTGGAAATCTGCTTGACAATGCCATTGAAGCATGCCGTACAGTAACGGGAGAGCGATTTATTCGAATCTTTATTTCCATGAAAGGAAATATGCTTTATTTTTCCATGCTCAATGCATCGGGTGCAAAGAGGAAAAAGACCGGCTCTTTGTTTGCAACCCACAAGGACGGCGTTCACGGTTTCGGTCTGCGCCGTGCTGAAGCAATCCTTGAAGAACACGGCGGCTGGGTAAAATACAACAGCGAGGACGGCGCTTTTACTTCGGAATTTTTGGTGCCTGCTGTAGAGTGATTTGCAATTCGTGCACTGGCAGAAGCATTTAGTGCACGAATTTTTTGTCGTGCAGCTTACTGTGTTAGAATATATACGTAGATAGGAGGGATGTCGAATATGAAAAAACCTAACAAAAGTTCGCACGATGAGTTGAATCTCACCAAATATTCTGTAATTCGAAACATTATCTATTGCCTGAATAATACAGCCAAATGCCATTTCCTGCTTTTGTGCTGGTGTGTTCTAAAAATATTGGTAGGCACGCTGATTCCAATACTAACAACCATTTTACCCAAAACAGTTATAGAGATGGTTACTGCGAAACAAAGCTTATACGAATTGATTGTCGCCATTCTTGTTTTTATGGGCAGTCTCGCCATTCTATCAGGTGCCGATATATTTCTGACCAAGTTCATATACCATCAGAAATTCAGAATGAACACTTTTTACCTCAAGCGAGTGGCACTGAAAGGACTGACCACAGACTATATCAATCAGGAAAACGGACTGTTTCGCAAGCTTCAGACAGAGAGTTTTATGTGCTGCAACGGTAACTACTCTCCGCTTTCCAATATATATGAAACTTTGATAAAATTCTGTACCAGCCTTCTGGGGTTATCTGTTTTTGGTGCTATGCTCGTTCAGGTACATTGGGGAATCATCGTTTTTCTAATTACAACAACCACAATCAGCTATTATTTGAATCGTAAAATTATTGCATGGACAGCCGCAAATAATAAAGAACGAATTGGTTATCAACAGCGAATTAGCTATATTAACAATATTTCCGGTGATATCCGTTCTGCAAAAGATATTCGCCTATACAAAATGGCTGTATGGTTTTCAGATATTTACAACAACAATATGAAAGGAATTGCCGGATGGTATAAACGGCTTACGCATAAACTTTTTGGTGTTGCAGCATATGACAGCGGCTTAGCTTTACTTCGTGAAAGTATCGCCTATCTATATCTGTTATATCTCATATGGAATGGACAAATAACTGTTGCAGAATTTGTTATGTATTTAAGTGTCGTTACCGGTTTCTCAGCATGGCTTGGCAATATTTTTTCGCAGTTATCCTCTCTTAACCAGATAAATCTGAAAATCAATTATTTTCGTTCATACCTTGAATACCCGGAAACATTCAACAGAAGCAATGGCTTGATAAGTCCGGTGAACGATTGTCCAAAGGTAATTGAACTCAAAAATGTGAGTTACAGATACGAGGGAGCAGAGCACGATACACTGCAAAATATCAACTTGAAAATAATTCCCGGCGAACATATCGCAGTTGTCGGATTAAACGGCGCCGGCAAAACAACGCTTGTCAAGCTGATCTGCGGTCTAATCGATCCGACAGAAGGACAAGTTCTGTATGATGGCGTTGATGTCCGTAAATACAATCGGGTTGAATTTTACAGACTTTTCTCTGCCGTATTTCAGCAATTCAGCATCCTGCCCGTGACCATTGCGGAGATCGTTGCCGAAACTGTGCTGGAGAACACTGATGAGGACAGAGTGAAGCGCTGTCTGACCGTTGCAGGGCTTTGGGAGAAAATCGAACAACTTCCCAATAGTGTAAATAGTCAATTTGGAAAAACAATATACGACGATGGCATAGAGTTTTCCGGTGGCGAGATTCAGAAATTGTTGTTAGCTCGTGCAATGTACAAGAGCGCTCCGGTTATGCTTCTTGATGAACCTACAGCTGCCCTTGATCCCATTGCTGAAAGCATGTTATATGAAAATTACAATCAGATAAGTTCCCAAAAAACAACTGTTTTTGTTTCGCATAGACTGGCAAGCACAAGCTTTTGTGATCGTATTCTCCTGATTGAAAACGGGAGAATCTGCGAAGAAGGCAATCATAATGAACTGCTTAAGCAGAACGGGAAGTACAGTATGCTTTTCGAGATGCAAGCAAAATACTATAGAGAAAATCCCGAAGAAACGGAGGTGGCAGAATGAAAAAAATGACCATCACAAAAAGAATTTCTGTCACTATGCGTGGTTTTTCAATCTTAAAACAGTACTGCCCTGGTCTTGCACAGGGGAAGGCTATGTATGAACTGATCAATTCCATTCAGCCTTTCGTCTCCATTTGGTTTACTGCACAGATCGTAAACGAGATTTCATCACAAAGAAGGCTTAAGACCATTCTGCTCTATGTTCTCGGTGCAGTGCTGATCAACTTTATCTGTGCTTTGCTCAAAAGCATAATCAATCATGTCTGTAACGAAAAAGAATCACAGATGTGGAGTTGGTTTGGAAAGGTATTCTCAGACAAACAGATATCTCTTGATTTTGTTGATCTGGAAAATGCCGCAATACAGCATCAGAGGCAGGAAGCTGAAGAAAACCTCTACATGTTCGGTAACGGTCTGGCACAGCTCTTCTGGGGGATATCCGCACTTGTACGAACTCTCGTATATATAGTGCTCTCTCTCGTAATGACGGTTTCCTTGTTTATCTCTACATCCGGAAACCGCTTTATTGATCATCCTATCTGGATAGGCATCATCCTGGTTTGCATTGCGGTTGGCGGTTTAAGCAAATCCAAAGCAACCATCAGCGAAAATGACGTATTTATGGAGTACTGTAAAAACACAGTTTGGTTTAATCGTGTCTTTATGTTTTTCGGTAAAGAACTGTATATGAATCCCGAAAAAGCCAAAGATGTTCGCATCTACAGTCAGAACACGGTTGCTGAAAAAATGCTGGATAAACTCATCACGCATGAAAGAGATAACCAATCCGATATAACAAAAATGGCTCTTTATCCCGCTATTGCCCAAATTATTATCGGTCTTGCAAATGCAATTTGTTATTTGTTTGTAGCGATAAAAGCCTTGTTTGGTGCATTTGGCGTTGGTAGTATTGTGCAATATGTTGCTGTTTTATCAAGGCTTGGAGAAGGGTTACAGGAATTGATGTATATCCTATCCGATAACGAAGTATATTGTACCCACCTACAAAATCTGTTTGAGTATCTCGATCTGCCAAATCATATGTATCAGGGTTCACTGACCGTTGAAAAACGAGATGACAACGAGTACTATGTGGAATTCAGGGATGTTTCGTTCAAATATCCGAACACGGACACATACGTTCTCAAGCATGTGAACCTGAAATTCAAAGTCGGTGAAAAATTGGCTGTTGTTGGAATGAATGGATCTGGTAAAACCACGTTTATCAAACTGATGTGCCGATTATATGATCCGACAGAAGGAGAAATACTGCTCAACGGTGTGAATATCAAGAGATATGACTATAACGAATACATGTCAATTTTCTCGGTCGTTTTTCAGGATTTCCGTCTGTTTTCCTTCCCCCTTGGGCAAAATGTCTCTGCCAGTGCTTCTTATGACAGGGAGAAAGTGATTGAATGTCTGAAGAAAGCCGGATTTGCTGAACGTCTCAACTCATTACCAAATGATTTGGATACGTTTCTTTACAAAGATATAGATGCGGAAGGTGTAGAAATATCCGGTGGAGAAGCACAAAAGCTCGCTCTTGCCCGTGCTCTCTATAAAAACACACCGTTCATCATCCTTGACGAACCTACCGCTGCGCTCGATCCAATTTCAGAGTATGAGGTTTATAGCAAATTTAATGAAATTGCAGGAACCAAAACCTCTATTTACATCAGCCACCGTCTTGCATCATGCCGCTTCTGCGACAAAATTGCTGTATTTCATGAAGGTGAAATAATTCAAATTGGAATTCATGAAGAACTCCTTGCTGACAGAAGAGGAAAATATTACGAACTGTGGAACGCACAGGCGCAGTATTATACAACGTAAAAAATGCCGCTTGCACTGACTTTTTACTGTCGGTGCAAGCGGCATTACCTATAAGATTAGTCTAAAGGCTTGTATTCAGTTACTGTTTTCAAATATGCTTCGGGATCGCCATTCAAAATAAGGTCTGCATACTCAAGCGGTGCATTGTAAATCAGATAATCCAGTTCTGACCGCTGATACATATTGTCGGCTACTTCGTTCTCAACGACGATAGTATCAATCGCAATCATGCTGCCATCATTGAATTTCAGTTCCACACAGCAGTTATCGAAGTTATATTCGCAGGAAATCAGCTTTTTCATAGGGTTTACCTCCAAAATTGTATTGTTTGGAAGTAATGTAAGCGTGGGTTTTAGTGTGGTATCTTTAAGTTTGGGAAACTCCGGTTTCCCACTTTGAGACGGACTGGCGGGTTATGCCCAGCTTTTTTGCAAGTTCTTCCTGTGTGTGATGGTGGCTCTTGCGAAGATATTGCAGATATCTTGCGATCAGGATCGTGTTCATGGGGATCATGCTCCTTTACAGTTGTTTCTTGATGGTTTCTCAGAGCGTGTATGAAAAATCATTTCCGTCGTCTGTATAACGGCGCCATAGTGCCGCAGTTATCACTTTGCGCGCGAATTGCGTCAAAATCAGTCGACGTAAGGCATTGCCCTTTATGCCTTTGCTCCTCCTTCTTTTACAGATGGCGGGAGTGATTTTTCATACATGCTCTAATACTACAGCGAACACCATCTGCTCTGAGTTTTTCTAAGAGCTATTATAGACAGGTTTCCCAATAAGGTAGTCGGTATACTGCCATATCATATAGTCGATTTTGTTCATAATAGACAGATAAATTTAAAGTGTTCGCTGTAGTACAAATACACAATAAGTATACAACATGTGGAGAGAAGATAAAAGAACCTGGTCAGCGCAAAAAAGCAGACAGCGGTTGCGCAATTACTGCCTGGTCGCCCATTAAAGTAGTGAAAAATATGCGCCAGAATGCTTGCTGTTTCCGCCTTCAATGTTTATAATGCTGACGAAATAAGTCGGGGCGTGAACAATCATGTTGCGAATACATCGTATTGGTGAAGATTGAAGATTTTGAGGTAAGGAACTGTTAAGATGTGAAGAGGTAAAATATGAAGAGGTAATATATGAATAAGAAAATTTGCGGCATATTGATAGAAATGTTTGCGGTAATGGCATTGGCAAGTGCGTGCTCCGGCAGACATGAAGTGGAAGATGTGGAAAATGCGCCGGAGAGCGCCGTGATCGAGACTGTCGATCCGGGATCCGTCACTCCTGACCTCAACCGCAATGGCAAAGCCGAGGAAGTGCGCCTGACAGATCTGAATGACGGACAGGGACAGCGCCTGGAGATTTGGGAGGAGGATGTCCGGGTCTGCCAAAAGGACGGTTATTTTGCGCACACAGGGCAAAATAGCATATTCCTGTGCACGCTGGACGGGGAGGACTATCTCCTGTGCTACCGCCCGACGATGTATCAGGGTGTCTGCACCTATGAGTATGTGCTGTCCACCCTGGCAGATAACAAAGAAAAGACAGTGCGCTATGATCGCGTTGATTTTGATATCAACTTTGGCTCTCCCGTCCATGATGGATTTGACGCGCAGGCGATCGCGGCGTTTATGGATGAGATCAATGACCTGCTTTCCCACAGTGTCCAGCTGCTCAACACGGACAGTGATCTGCAGGGCACCTTCGAGAGGGAGGGGCGTCTGTATGACAGCCTGTGGTGGATGGACAGTCAGGAACCGCCGGTGTTTGCCAGAGATGAGAGCAAGTCGCTGCTGGAAAATCTGGAGGAATATCAGAAGGCAATGCTGCAGTCCTTTCTCTGACAATTCCCAGTCTGTCCAGGAACCGACCATGCCGTTTGTGTGGTGGATGGACTGTGTGTGTTGGATCGTGATGATCGTTTTCATAGCAATCTCCTTGTATTTTGATCATAATATTGATACTCATTTAATTTCCGGCGCTCTCATAGACAGAGATCCCCCGCTGGAATATTTTGTACGCGATGATCCAGATGACTACAGCCACCGCACATTCCGCGCCGATCGTTTTCCATAGATTGGCGTCGATCAGAAAGAACGTGGATGGTATGTATGCCACGAACGCAAAGGGCAGAATGGTCATCAGCACTGCCTGGATCGGTTTGGCGTAGATCTCGATCGGATATTTTGCAAAATCCGCGACCTCGTAAGCGGTCGTCATGATCGCCGAGCTGTCCTTTAACCAGAATGCAATGGATGCCAGGATCAGTTTGACGGAGGTGTAGATCACGGCCCCTGCTGTCACGGAAACGATAAAAACCAACAACTTTAGCGGAGTGACCTGCACGGTGCCTTTGGCGACGGCGCGTCCCACCAGGACCAGACCGACCAGGATCTCACCCAGCGCGTCAAACTGAACCTTTTCACAGACGATCTGGAAAAAGATGTTCATGGGGCGCAGGATGTATTTGTCGAAAGTGCCCTTGATGACCATCTGCCAGCCTACCATCCAGATATTGTCTGTCAGCAGGTGGTCGATCCCTCTCGGAAGCTGGGCAAAGCCATAGATGAAGAGCATCTGTTCTAACGTCCACTCCTGCATGGACGGGATCTGCTCAAAGACAAGATACAGAAACGCGAGCCCGGCTGCCTGGGAGATCAGAAAGCCGCTCAGCCCGATAAAAAAGTCTGTCTTTGACTGCATGGTTGTCTTCACATACTGGATCACAAAAACGCGGTACAGAGTAAATGCATCTTTTGCAACTGTAAATATATTTTTCCGTCCAGGGAACTGTTCATGATCTGAAAGAGAAAAAATAGCAGCATGGACAGTTAATGCTTGCCTATTATGTGGGATAGCATTTATAATTGAAGTATAAGAGCGCGATCAAAAGATGGTCTAACATGCTCAAAGGAGGTTCGGAAATGAATGCATTAGATCCGTTGTGTACGATAAAACCCCCAGTGGAGGTGCGCTGCCGGGAGGAGCTTGAAGTGCTTAGGAAAATAGACGAGGAGCAGGGGAACAAAAGGCCGGACAACTGGCAGATGTCCCCAAGGGCAGTCAGGACATTTATCTTAGGCAGTGAAAAGCCTGTTGAATATCAGGGAAACAAGTATCAGATCAGGAAAAAGTACTTTGGAAACGATGCGCTCGTCGAGCGAAGTGTCGTCACGCTGGCGGGAAACCGTGGGCTGATGCTGGTCGGCGAGCCGGGTACGGCAAAGACAATGCTCTCGGAACTCTTGTCTGCCGCGATCAGTGGGAACAGTAAAAATACGATACAGGGAACAGCCGGGACGACAGAAGATATGATCAAGTACTCATGGAATTATGCCCTGCTGCTCGCCAAAGGACCAAGCAGGGAGGCGCTCGTGCCGGCGCCGCTCTATGTAGGCATGGAAAAGGGGATTCTGACACGCTTTGAGGAGATCACCAGAACGCCTGCGGAGATCCAGGACAGTCTGATCAGTGTGTTGAGCGACAAGGTGTTGAATGTGCCGGAACTTGGGGACGACGGTTTTCTGTTTGCGCGTCCCGGTTTTAATGTCATCGGAACTGCCAACACAAGGGACAAGGGCGTGAACGAGATGAGCAGCGCGCTGAAGAGGCGCTTCAACTTCGAGACTGTCATGCCGGTGAATAAGGTGTCGCTCGAGAAGCAGATCATCTTGAGTGAGGTCAGCATGCTTGCCCAGGAGAGTCATGTCGATATGCCGGTGGATGAGGATGTCGCGGAACTTCTCGCCGCCACATACCATGAACTGCGGGAGGGGGTGTCATCTTACGGACACCGGATCGACAAGCCCAATGCGGTGATGAGTACGGCGGAGGCAGTGTCTGTCTATTATCAGACAATGCTCACGGGATATTATTATGGGGACGGGCATCTTGATGTGGAGTGCCTTGTCCAGAATCTGGTCGGTGCCATTTCCAAGGAGGACAAGGACGACTTAGAGAAAGTAAAGGGATATTTCAACACAGTGATCCGGGATAAGAGCAGCAAAGAGGGTGGATTATGGAAACAATACTACGAAGCGAGGAAATGGCTGAGATAATGCTGCTTCCTGTCCGGCATCACAGCCCGGCGTGTGCGCACCAGATCAAAAAAATCATTGCGGAGTGGAAACCAAACGCCGTTTTGGTGGAGGGACCGGACAATGCCAATGCGCTGCTGCCGGTCATGCTGCATGGGGATACACGCGCACCGTTTGCGATATATTACGCTTATCATGACAAGGCAGAAAAGATATCAGCAGAGCAGGCGCACTACAAGTGCTATTATCCGTTTCTCGACTACTCGCCGGAGCTTGTGGCGCTGCGGGAAGCGCACAGAAATATGACAGATGTGTCATTTATTGATCTGTCTTACGGGGATATTCTCGCAGCATCAGCAAATAAGGTGTCGGAGGGCGAACCGCCGCGCAATTACAATGACGACTATCTGCTTGCGCGCAACGGGTATATAGAGAGGCTGTGCGAAAAGGCGGGGCTGCGCAGTTTTGACGAGTTCTGGGAAAAATATTTTGAGATCAATGGTTTATATGAGGACAGTGCCATCTGGTTTTCCCATCTGAATACATACTGTGCGCTTGCAAGGGAGAATACGCCGGCGGAGGTTTTGCAGCGCGAAGGCTGTCTGGCGCGGGAACAACACATGGCGGCCCGGATCGCCCAGCAGGTGCTGCGCGGCTGCGGTGCAGCGGCAAAACAAGAAGAGCCGGTCAGCCAGGAGAGCGGCAGGGACAATAAAATCCAGCGGATCCTTGTGATCACAGGCGGATTCCATACAGTGGGATTAAAGGAACGGTTATGTGGCGAAAGTTGGAAAGATACCGTCCGCTACGCTAAGCAGATTGAACATTATGTTCCTGACCAGGACGAGAGTGTCTATCTGATGCCATACTCCATGGAGGCAGCGGACGCCCTGAACGGTTATGCGAGCGGCATGCCGTACACAGGTTTTTATCAGAAAATATGGGAAGGACTTTTCAGGCAGATACAGGATCCATATGAGGAATCCGTGTTAGAACTGCTGATCGCGTCGGGCAAGGAGGTAAGGAGAGCGGAGGGGGCGGTGTCCACCTATGACGAAATCTGTGCATGGCAGATGGCGCAGGGGCTTGCAGCGCTTCGAGGGAAGCCACAGCCAGGCGCTTACGAGCTGCAGGACGCCGTGTTATCCTCATATGTAAAGGGCGAGTACAATATCGCTTCGGACATGCCGCTTCGCGCTCTGCGCCGATTGATGACGGGGACCGGTTCGGGAGCGCTCTGCACACTGGCGGATGTTCCACCGATCATACTCGATTTTCAGGATCAGTGCAAAAAGTTCGGGATCAGGACAGACAGTACCATGGAAAAGGAAGTGACGCTCTCCATTTTCTCCAGCAGAAAACACAGACAGATGAGCCGTTTTTTTCATCAGATGCTCTTTCTGCAGACAGTGTTTGCGAAGCGTGTGAAAGGTCCTGATCTGCAGCGGGGTAAGGACCGCAGTCTGATCCGTGAGATCTGGAAATACAAGTACAGTGCGCAGGTATTTGCGGATCTGATCGATGTGTCAGTTCACGGTGCGACCATGGAGGAGGCGGTCGTCAGCCTGGTGCAGGAGCGGCTCTTGCAGGGCACGAAGGCAGACGGAGCGGCGCTACTCCTGACACAGGTATTTGAGATGGGGATTTCCAGTCAGCTTGCCGCCGTATATGAGCGCGTGCACGAACTGATCCTGAAGGATATGGATTTTTACTCGGTTGCAGATGCCTTGAAATCCCTTTTGATGATGGAGGAGTTAGGAACTTTGTACGAATCGCGCATGAGGTTCGGAGCGCTTTTGCACACGGGGGTCAGAAAGCTGATCACGCTGCTTCCGAGTATCACGCGAATGCGCGACGAAATGTTAGACGAAGGCATGAACGCATTGAAGTTATTGTATCAGATCACTGGAAAGAGCAGCCAGGAAGATACGGGAGAGAGGGAGAACTTTTATGAAGCATTGCAGCGTATGCAGGAGGATGGACAGATCCATGCGGGATTGAACGGCTGCATTCACGGGATCCTCTACGGGGGCGGCAGGGAGGATCCGCACGCAGTGGGTGCAGTGTGCAGAGGATATCTGACAGGCACGAGGGAACAGCTGCTAAAGACAGCGGTCTTTTTCAGGGGGCTGTTCTATACAGCCAGGGATCTGATTCTGATGGAGCCGGAGATGCTTGTGTTGATCGACACTTTTCTGGGGGAGGTCAGCGAGGCGGAATTTATGGAACTGCTTCCGCAGCTTCGAATGGCATTTGCATATTTTGCGCCCTCCGAGACGGACAAGATCGCACATCAGGCGGCAGGGCTCCACCGTAAGTCAGGGCGTGACCTGATGGAAAGGGATGCTGTGCTGCCGGGCTGGTATGCGTATGGCAGGGAGCTTGATGCGTATGCGAGGCGTGTTTTAGAGAACCCATGAAAAATAGATGCAGGGAAGGGAGTCAATAGGGTATGCAAGACGAACAGGAAGTCCTGAACCGGTGGCGGCTGGTGCTGGGAAAGTATGCGGCAGGGCAGATATCATTTTCGGCGGACAATGTGAGAATGATGGAAATGGAAGAAGTGTTGGATTATCTGTATTCCAGGGAATACGGGGATGACCAGGAGATCCGCAGGGACCGAAGCGGCGGCAGCGGGGATTCACAGCTCACGGTGCCGCGCTGGCTGTCCAAGATCAAGACGCTCTTTCCGCGAAGCACGGTGGAGATTATGGAACGGCACGCACTGGAGAAATACGAAATGACAGAGCTGTTGACCGATCCTGAAGTCTTGCGGAAACTGGAGCCGAACAAGGAGCTTTTAAAGACGATCATGCAGTTAAAGCATATGATGAAAGGCGATGTGCTGGAGCTCGCCAGGCAGGTGGTGCGCAAAGTAGCCGACGAACTGACCAGGAAGCTTGAGCAGGAGATGAAAAAGACACTTTTCGGGCGGTTGAACCGCAATGAGAGCAGTCCGGTGCGATCTATACGGAACCTGGATATGATAAAGACAATACGCAGGAATCTCAAAAATTATGACACGGACACAAAGCAGATCATCCTAAAACAGGTGTATTTCAGTTCGCGCATGAAAAAGTATAACCAATGGCGCGTGATCATCTGTGTGGATGAGAGCGGATCGATGCTGGATTCCGTGATCCACAGCGCCGTGATGGCGGGGATCTTTGCAAAGCTGCCGATGCTGGACACAAGGCTTGTCATCTTTGATACCAATGTGGTGGATCTGAGCGGATACGTCAGCGATCCGGTCGAGACGCTCATGAGCATCCAGCTCGGCGGCGGCACGAATATCGCAGGGGCGCTCGCCTACTGTGAACAGCTGATCGAGATACCGCACAGGACGATGGTGGTACTGGTCACTGATCTCTACGAGGGCGGCAGTTACCGTCATCTGTATCAGGTGAGTAACGGGATCATTGAGAGCGGCGCGAAGCTGATCGTGCTGCCCGCCCTCGACCATGATGCGGTGCCCAACTACGACAAGAAAGCGGCGGCAGCGCTTGCGGATATGGGGGCGTCGGTCGGTGCGATGACACCGGAGGAGCTTTCTGGATTTATCGCGAAAATATTGTAAAAGTTATTGTGAGTTGTTTTTGTGCAGCAGATGGAGGGTTTGCATGGGTGATTGGGGATCGGTCCTTCGGGAGATCGATGACGATTATTTAGTGGGGATTTCCAACAAGGGAATCGTAAAGCGCGCATATAAGGATATGGAGACGACTGTATGCAAGGTTTCCGGCGATCCGGCAGAGGATATGATCACTGTGAGTGTCGGGGAAGAGACAGTCCACATTAAGATACCTCTCGGCGAAAGCACCTGTTCCTGCCCGTCGAGAAGCATCTGCCGCCATGTGGTACTCGGAATCCTTTCATTGCAGAAGGCGTCAGAAACAAAAGACGCAGACAGTGAGACAGTCGGGGAAGAGGAATCGATTGAAAGCAGCCAATCCGATGACACGATGGCGGAGAAAGTACTGCAGCAGATCGCGGACTATCCGATTGGAAAACTCGCCAAAAGCCTGGGGGTCCGCAGACTGCAGCAGCTGATCGAAAATGCCAGGATCGGAAATAGACCGCAGATCACTTATGCAAGTGCTGTGACCGTGCAGCCCTTGACGCAGGCGACGGAAGTCAGGCTGCTCTATCCGCTGGAATACTCGACGTGCACCTGCCATAAGAAAGAGTTTTGTGTCCACAAGGCGGAGGCGGTCTTGTGGTGCAAGCTCGCATCAGGGCAGACGAACATTGAAGCGCTGGAGCAGAATCAGGATGTAAGTGCGGAGTATGACATGGAACAGATTCAGGACGCAGTTCTTCAGATGAAAGCATTTTTGGAGGAGCTTTTGGACACCGGATTGTCGAGGACACCGCACGATGCTCTTGACCGTATGGAACGCCTTGCAATGATCTGCCACAATGCAAAGCTGCCTGATTTCGAGAGTGACTGGCGGCGTCTGCAGGATTCCTACAGCAAGTATCTCAGGCGGGCGGCATCGCTTAGGATCCAGAAGCTGCTGTGGCAGTTTACCTCATTTTACAGACAGGTGGAACTGCTGGGAAATGCGCAGAATGTCCTTGAAGTGTCAAGGCTTGCGGGGGCGTTCCGCGCAGAATATTCGTTGGCTCTCGATCTGGATCTGGTCGGTATCGCGATCGAACATTTTGTGAGCAGGAGCGGTTATGAGGGCGAGACGATCTATTTTCTGGAAGAGAACACGAAGAAGTGGTATACTTACACACAGGCAAGGCCTGTATTTTATGACAATGCGTACACGATAAATAGTGCAGGACAGCAGTATCCGCAGGAGACGCCGTGGAGGTTGGGACTGCCCTTTCACGAGCTTGCATTCTGGCATATTCATCTGGAGCAGGCAAAGTGTGACAACAGGGGGAGACTGTCATCGAGCAAAGAGACAAAGGGGCAGCTTCTGCAGGATCGAAGAACGGAACAAAATATGCTGACTGCAGATATTTTAGGGAAGTGGTACTATCACGACTTTGCGCAGCTCTTTGAGGAACTGTTTCAAGACGGACGGACTGCGCCGGAAAAGAGCGGACTGCCGGGGGCAGACAGCACGAGTCGGACCAAACTTGTGTTTTTAAGACCGGTATCGTGCGGGAAAGCCGTTTTTCTGGAGACAGAACAGAAATTGTATATGGATCTGTATGATGCGTCAGGAAAAGTGGTTGTGGTGGAAGTCGCCTATTCCGAAAATGAGGCGGAGGGAATCCGGTATCTGGAGAAGATCACAGACGAAAACCTGCCGTGTTTTTTTGGCAGAGTCTATCTGCGCGACGGCAGGCTCCGTCTGTATCCGATCTCGGTTTTCAACAGGAACGAGTTGAGCGGAACAGGATAATATTTATGGTTTTGCGGTAGGAGTGGGAAAAGATGGATATGTATGATAAGGATGAAGCGCTGGGTCAGCTGCTGTGCGATGTGGAAAATCTTATGGAGGACTTGTATCAGAGTGGGTTTGACACCGTACATGACAGTACGTTGAAAGCGTTAAAAGACATGGTTGGGCGCACTGCGGCGTACGGCATGGAACTGCTGTCGCAATTGCTCTCAGAGCTGGCAAAAGGGGTGGAGATGCGCCGGCATCAACTGGAAAAGAAGACGGGTCCCCTGATCGGTGTCTATGTGCAGATCGAGCGGTATGTGAATATTTGCAGGGAAAAGATAGAGTATGACAAGGGCAGGTGTTACTATTTGGCTGATAAGCAAACAAATATTCATCAGATTTCTTGAATTTCAATTGAATAACCGCATCTAAAAAACTATAATTATCATTATAACAGTACTACATTCATCGTTTTCAGTGGACAGGAGGTATCAAAATAGATCATGACGATAAATGCAGACAATCAACAGATCAGTAAGATGATCGCCCTTTTAACGAAGCTGGGGGTATCCGCGCAGGATTGCGAACTGGCGAAAAAGTATCTGAATGGAGATGCCGGGGACGAGGTTCTGGATCAGTTTGAGCGAAAGGATCTGTCAGGAGGAACGCGGCAGATATACGATGACGCCAAAAAGATCGTGCGCTTTTTTAACGTAGTCTATGCGATCGGTCAGGGATCCTGTCACAGTCTGTTCTGGTACAATGCGATCGACCGTGTTGAAGAGTATGAATTGTATAAGAGAAAGTACTGCCCTCGCTGAGGGAAGAGGGAGGAGGAAGAGGCGGACATGAACTATATGGAACGTTTTGGCGGCTGCATCGTCAATGACCTCTCGTTAAATGGAAAATTGACAGGGTTTGGCTGGTGTCGCGGCTGCGTTGAGGATGCGGGCAGATATCGTACCTATTATCGGGAGGACACCGAGAATGGTATGAGCGTAGAGCTGCATTTTTCAGGAAGCTTTGTCGGATGGCATCAGGAGGAAGTGACGGTATATGATGTCAGATTCTATCGGGAGGACAAAGAGAAAGCATGTTTTTTGAGGGATGTTCCGTCAAGATATTTCAGTGAGATCGTTCTGCAGCTCGACAGCGCAACTGCGTCCGGCAATGAGCGGGAGGAAAACTGGAGGGCAGAACGCTTTAAATGATACCGAAAAAGGAGGGAAACGATCATGATGATCAATACAGATGACAAACAGATCGCCGAGGCGGTCGCATTTCTGGAGAAACTGGGGATTTCGGAGCACGACTGTGCGCTGGCGGAAAGATATCTGAACGAGGCAGTCGGGGACGAGGTGTTAGACCAGTTCCAGAGGATCGACTTTACAGCTGTGAATATTTCATATCGGATGATACAAGAAGAGCTCAGTGTGATCAAATGGAGGATGACTCAGGAAGGAAATAAGCTGTGGAGCCGGTTGTTCAACGTGCTGTTTGCGATCGGCCATAGCACGAGCAGTGTCCTGTTCAACAGCAGATGTGTGGATGGCGAGCAATGCAAGTCATTGGTTATCTACATAGAGAAATGTTCAAAAGAGTCAGGGTATCTGAACGAAAATTGCATAACGGGTTATGATATGCGCAGAGTGATGCAGGAGATTTACAATAAACCTGAGAATCTGCAGGGGATCATCGAGCAGTTGAGGGCGGAGGGTGCCAAATATTATCTTACAGTCCTGGCAGTTTATTTCGGGATGAAGTACACGCAGGCAGGAGCCCTTGAAGCAGGGGATGCCGTGTTTCTGAAAGCGTATGAGGAGGGGATGCTTGACTGCCTCGATGAGTGGCTGGCAAGGCAGGGGTGTGCCTCACATGAGGAGATCGCGGCTGCGATCCGGGCAGACCAGCTTGCACCCAAACTGCTTGATAATGTAAAGAAATGCAGCTTTGCGGAACCTGAGCGCAGGCAGCTGTGCTTCATCAGCAGTATGGCATACCTGAATTTTACGATTTCCAATGTGCTGCGGGATATCGTCAGGACATGTGCTGCGGTAGATGCGGAGTGGGCACTGTTTGCGATCGCCGGTGTGACGAGTACATCAGCGGATTCCAAGGCGAGGATCGGCAGCTACAAGAATGCAGACTACAGTGAGACATTCTGGATCGAGCCTGAAACATATATTCGGGTTATGGCGTATCAGATGGCAGAAAAATATTATTATACAGAGTATATACGCAAGGTCCAGGTCCCCATTTTAAAATGTCAGCTTGAAAAATATCAGGAGGACTATCTGCGTGCCATGGACGACAGTGGATATGCGTCGCTGCTTGCAAAGAAGGGGGACAGTATGGGACGAGCCATCGAGGCAGTCAATGTGTTAAAGGATGTATTGAAGGAGGCAGATCCGGGGTTGTATGAGCGGGTCGATGCTGGAAAACCTGATTATGACAAGATCATTGATCATCTGGTCCGTGAAACGCCGCACGCGGAACTGGCGAGAGAATACCTGAGAGGCAACAGTAAAATATCAGAGTTGTATCCATATGAGACGGAGTTTTCTACAGAACACATAATTAGGGACTATCTAAAAGAACATAAAAGACATTGTAATGATAAGGTATTTTTGAACAGATGCAAGGCATTTTTGATCCTGATCGGATGGGAGAAGACAACGATTGTCGAGAGGGATGAAGACGATCAGATGAAGCATGTGGAGCTGTTTTTCCGGATGCTCGACAGTGAAGGGCTGGACATTGCCCATCAGCTCAATGGTTTTGTGGCTTCATACACCGCATACACCGGACCCAAAGGATGCTCGGCGGAGACATTGCTGAAAGGGGCAGTCAATGTATTTGCAGCATATCTGGACAGCGGGCGGCGCGCAGAAGTCGTCTTGGCTTTTTCCAAAGCAAAGGCGGAGGGGCGCTATCTGGTGCTGCTCGCGATGCGGAGAGATACCGCGAAGAACAAACAGGAAATCTTGAACTGCGCATCGGACACCGCAAAGCTTGTCAGGGAGGAACTTTTAGACATTTTATATGGCCAGAGGGACTGGCAGGATGAGGTTAAGGCGCTTTTGGGAGCAAAGAAAGCGGCGCAGCGGGAGACCGCCGTACAGGTGCTGTCGCACTGGCAGCAGGAGGACGGTGATCATAATTATAATGAAGTGCTCCTGCAGGCGATGGAGAAGGAGAAGAATGCCAAGGTGCTCGCCCTGTTACAGAGTGTGCTCGACATACAGGAGAGCGATCTGCCCCAGAAGACACTTTCTAAAGAGGAGCTCATAAAACAGCTGCACAAGGGCAACAAGAAGAAAAGTCTGATATGGGCATACGAAACCCCTTTTCCGACAGTGCACCGGACGGGCGGAGAGGAAGTTTCCGAGGAGGAGCTGCAAGCCATTCTGTTGTGTTATGTGTCGCAGGACAAAAATGGCGTCAGCAAAGATGCAAAGGTACTTGTGGATGATGTGCGGCCAGGAGAGCTTGCGGCATATATGAATGAACTGTTCGATAAATGGCTTGCGGCTGGTGCGGAGTCCAAGAAACGCTGGGTGCTCTATGCGGCATCGATCCACGGAGGGGAGGAGATCATACAAAGGCTGCAGCACCAGATACAGGAGTGGCCCAAGGAGGCAAGAGGAGCGATCGCGTCAGAGGCAGTGAAGGCGCTGACATTGAATCCGTCTCCGCGTGCGCTCTTGATAGTGGATGGTATCGCGAGGAAATTCAAATTCAAGCAGGTGAGAGCTGCTGCGGTCGAAGCGCTCGAGTTTGCGGCGGCAGAGCTCGGCATTACCCGAGAGGAGCTCTCGGACCGCATTGTGCCAGACCTTGGATTTGATGAGAACATGGAAAGAGTATTCGACTATGGAGAGCGTACTTTCACAGTGAGGATCACGCCTGCGCTTGAAATCGAAGTGTATGACGGGAACGGAAAGAAGATCAAGAACCTGCCTGCGCCGGGAAAGAAGGATGACGCGGATAAGGCGTCACAGGCGTATGCGGATTTTAAGGATATGAAAAAGCAGATGAAGACGGCTGTTACCAGCCAGAAAGCGCGTCTGGAATACGCTCTGTCTGTAAAGCGTGAGTGGGGCACGAACGCCTGGAAGGATCTGTTTGTGAAAAATCCTCTGATGCATCAGTTTGCGATTGGCCTGATCTGGGGAATCTATGAGGACGGCAGTCTGGTGCAGAGTTTCCGCTACATGGAGGACGGCTCTTTCAACACACAGGACGGAGATGAGTACATACTGCCGGAGGGCGTATCCATCAGCCTGATACACCCGATGGAACTGTCTGATGAGGACAGGGCGGCGTGGAAGGAACAGCTTGATGACTATGAGATCACGCAGCCTGTTGAGCAGCTTGAGCGGGAAGTGTTCTACACGACACAGGAGGAGGCAGACAGGCAAGGATTGGAGCGTTTTGGCGGATGTGTGATCAATGATCGCTCCCTGAACGGGAAGCTGACGGGGCTTGGCTGGTATCGCGGCTCCGTGCAAGATGGGGGCGGATTTTATACCTATTACCGTGAGGATATAGAGGCGGGAATGGGTGTGGAGCTTCATTTTTCAGGGACATATGTCGGCGGCTTTAATGATGATGACGTGACCATCTATGATGTGCGGTTTTATAAGGCGGGAACGATAGAGCACGGCAGCTATGTCTACGATGAGGCAGACAAGGAAAAGGCATATCGTTTAAAAGATGTCTCACCGCGGTACTTTAGCGAGATCGTACTGCAGATTGCCCAGGTGACTGCATCGAGTGACAGACGGGACGAAAACTGGAAGAAGGAGGCGCAGCTGCTTTAGGCAGCTGTTCCTCCCTCGTTTTTTATGCACACGGGCATCCAGAGGAAGAATGTCAGCAAAAGCTGAGGGTGCCCGGCGCTGCACACGGGCATCCAGAGGAGGAATGTCCCTGTGCTATACAAGCGGTGATCGGGAGTGCCGTGCAGTATCCTCGTACAGCTGGCGGTATGCGTCATTTCGAGCCGCATCAATTGTCTGCCGGATCGCTTCGGTCACATTTTTGTCGCGGAGTCTTGCCGTCAGGAGCGGTGAAAACCGTTTTCCCTCGAGGGCGATCGCATCTGCTACAGCCTCGTCAAAACTTTTCTTTGGCTGTCCGTACAGCCACGCGTAAGTCATCGAGTTGTCGATCCAGTCGATCAGACCGACCACATCGACAATCTGCCGGTCCGGGCATTCGAGGCGTCTGTACGCTTCCGGATATCCGTGCGAACCATCATACCAGCTGTGATGACCGAGGGCCGCCGCCGCGTAGCGGCGCGTCGAGGCACATGCCTTTAAGCGCGCGCTGCCGACGACCGTGTGCAGTTTGGTGATCTCATACTCCTCCTCAAACCACTCTCTTGCAGTCCTTGTAAAGAGATTGATGAAATTGATCTTGCCCACATCGTGGAAGACACCGCTGTTCATCGCATGCTCGTGCACTGCCCGGCGCTTGGCATCCGGATCGGAGATCTCCTGTATGTATTCGATATCGTCAAAGAAAGCCGGCTCTTCGCCCAGGAGGATCGTGCAGAAAACGGCTGCCGCGCTGCCGACGACCTGTGAGTGAACGTATATGTCAGGCGCAAAATGGATCAGCATGACCTGCTGGAATTCCCCGTAGGAGATGCTGTGAGCCGTCTCGATGAACGAGGTGGAGAGCTGCCTGAGCGAGTAGAAGACCTGCCTGTTAGTCTCCGCCTTGGGGATCGCTTTCGTGAAAGCGATGACTTTCCGGTAAAGCGTCTCCAGAAATTTTTCGCGTCCCGACAGCTGTTCCGGGTATTCCCGCAGATAGTGGCAGTAGATGGCAGGGAGGGAGATGACGGAATAGATGCTGTCGGATGAAAAATCTGAGACATCGGTGAGATCCATCAACTCCTCCATCCGCCCGAGCAGTTCTTCGAGCGTGAGCAGTCCGCAGTAATACTCGATGGCGTAGCGGTAAAATGTCGACCGCATGGGAGGAGCTTCATTTTTGCTGACTGCCTCCTGGATCCGCCGGCTGTGGACGATATGCACGGATTCCATGATGGCGGTCACATCCTGCGGGGTCATGTCGTTCTCGCGGTTGTAGGATATGCTGGATGCCATCTGCTGGTGTGTCATGTAGATGTATCTGTCCCACGGAAGATCCGGTGTCTTCTGCTGTAGTTCCTCGTCCTGCAGGATCTGGAGCGTCTGGTGGGTGGAGCGGATCTTGGCACTGGCGGACCGGAACTGCCCGAGGGCTGTGTTGGCGCGGGAGCGCAGGATATAGCCTTTTGTCTCGGTGTCGTCTATGTCATCGTAGTATTTCAGATATGCCGCGGCTTCTGCGAAGCACAGACGCATCTGTGCCATGTAGTATTCGATATCGGACCAGTCGAGCCCTACCATGGTGTTGCACAGGTTATGGCGCCCGATCCCGAGCCAGTACAGACAGCGGATGATCGCGTTGCGGTCCCTGTTGTGCCGCGCGCGGCTCAGCAGCGCCTGATAGATCTGGCGGAACAATCCGCCGTCGAGCTCGCTGGACGCGTCCGCCAGCATCCTGGCAAATTCCTCCAGCTCCGCCAGTTCCTCCGGCGATGCCTCGAACAGTCTGTCGTACAGCGAAAACACGCTGTCGCGCAGCAGCTCGATATTGCGGTTGATCTTGGCTTCTATGAGCTTTCTGTTTTTCAGGAGCGTTTCGCGGTATGTCTCAAAGGAGCTGCAGTCCTGATTTTTGCACGCTGCCAGTACAGCGATATCTTCTAAATTTGCGACATATTCTTCCTGATATGGCTGCATAAGTGATCCCTCCTCAACTTATTTTTCACTTGACAGGCGCTTGCGCAGGATCTCGTTCAGCCGGTCCGAATCGATAGGTTTCGAGCAGTGTTCATTCATACCTGCCTCCTTTGACAGCCGGATGTCCTCCACAAAGGCGTTGGCAGTCATGGCGACGATCCAGATGCTCTGCGCATCCTTTCTGGGAAGCTGTCGTATTTTTCGCGCCGCGTCGTAGCCGTTCATCACGGGCATCTGGATATCCATGAAGATCAGGTCATAGTAACCCTCGGGTGATCGCTCGAAAGCTTCCACAGCGAGGAGCCCGTTCTCCGCCGTCTCGATCTGCACGCCTGTCAGCGACAGCAGTTCGATCGCGATCTCGCGGTTAAACTCATTGTCCTCGACAAGGAGAAGGCGGAACCTGCCGTAATCCAGCCGGTTTCCGGAGCAGTCAGAGAGGTTTCGCTGCGCTTTGCATGTCAGCTCGGACAATGTGGCAAAGAGCCGGCTCTTGAACAGCGGACAGGGGACAAAGGCGTTGATGCCTGCCCTTGTCGCGCGGTACTCGATCTGCACCCAGTCCGCCTCCGCGACCATGATGATCGGAAACTCCCTGCCGGCGAGTCCGCGCACATGCGCCGCCATGTCGAGGGCGGACATATCACTGAGCTCGCGCCCCAGCAGAAGGGCGCAGGGCATGCGGTTTTCGTACTGCGCCTCGGTCAGCCAGGTCACTGCGTCCATGCCGTTTTGCAGGCATACCGCTTTCATGCCGCCCTCCTCCAGGAAATCGGCGATCTGCCGCGCCTGGCTGTCTGCGCTCTCAGCGATCAGCACGGTCTCTCCGGCAGGAAGCGACGGCGTGTCTGTCGGCGCGGGGGCGGCTGTGAAGGGAATGGACACATGGAAGCGGCTGCCTTTTCCCTCCTGGCTCTCGACAGTGATCTCCCCGCCCATGCGGTCGAGCAGGTTCTTGACGATCGACATGCCAAGACCGGTGCCCTCGATCTTGTTGATCGCGGTCGTGTTTACGCGCTCAAACGGCTCGAAGATCCGGTCGATGAATTCCTGGCTCATGCCGATCCCGTTGTCCTCGCACAGGAAGTCGAGCCATATCCTGCCCGACGCATCTTGACCTTGCTGGTCAAGATGCTGGGAGAGTTTCACGCGGACAAAGCCGTACTCCTGCGTGTACTTCACGGCGTTGTTGATGATATTGACAAGGATCTGGCGCAGATGGAGCGGATCGCCGATCAGGTTCTCCTCGCTGATCTGCCCGATCTCCAGATGAAATTCCTGATGCTTCTGTGCCGCCTGCGGGCGCACGATGATCGTGATGTCGTGCACCATGTCGGCGAGGGAAAAAACTTCCTCGCTCAGCGTCATGCGGCCGCTTGCGATGCGCGACATGTCGAGCACATCGTTGACCAGATCCATCAGATGCGCAGAGGCGGTCTGGATCTTCTGGAGACAGTCGAGCACGCGCGGTTTTTCGTCGATGTGCGTGAGGGCGATGGATGTCATTCCCATGATCGCATTCATCGGCGTGCGGATATCGTGGGACATGTTCGATAGAAAGCTGCTCTTTGCCCGGTTCTCCTCCTCGGCGGCGCGCAGTGCGTCGGAGAGTCTGGTATTGGCGTCCCGAAGCTGGTCAAGCATAGCCTGGCACGGTGCCTCGTCACTGTTTTCCGTCGTTGGCATCCTGCCTGTGTCTTCGTTTTTTATCGCTTCCATAGTTCCATAGTTTCCTTTCTGGCTGTAGGATTTGTAATGTTTTCAAATGCTTTGATGCAGGCCTCTGTTTTGGATCGGTCCAGCACTGCGTGAAAGACGGAATCAAAATAATCCCCCATGCTTTCCGCCAGCAGTTCCTTCCACCAGGCGGCGATCAGGCAGGGATCGTTGCGGAACACGCCGCAGCCGTAGGCGCCCAGCACCAGATGCCTTGCGCCCTGGCAGGCAAAGACCGCCAGCGCCAGTGCCATGCGCCGCCGCATGACACGCTCCGCCTCAGCGGAATCCTCGCCCTTCAACAGCACCTGTCCCATGTTGACTGCGGGCAGCGTCAGCACGGACGCCCTGACGGGGTTCCCGACCAGACGGAAACGCCCGTCCCTGAAAAAGACTACGTCGGGGGAGTAGATCGCGTGGTCGGTGTACATCATGGAGGTCTGCGCCCTGTTATTGCGGTAGTACGCCTCGTGTGCCGTCAGCGTCCTGTACAGGATGCTCGACGCCGCCAGGCTTTCCTCCTGCGCCATCGCTCCGTTGATGAAACCGCCCCCCGGATTTTTGGCGCTTGCAAAGTTCAGGACACCGATATTTTCCCTGCCTTCCCGCGAAAGCTTCCGGATCGCATCGACGGTGGAGAGGTTTTCCACACGCACTTCAAGTGTTTTTGTGCAGGTGCCGCCGCCGTATCTCTCCAGAAGTGCCGCGCCCTCATCCGGCGTGATCAGGCGGCTTTTTCCTATGGAGGCGTCCATGTCTGACTGGATGCTGACCCTTTGTCCTTCACACTCATAATACCCTTGATCCATGATCTTTAGGGTTTCTCTAGCGACTGCTTTTCTGTCCATAGTTTTCTCCTCATAATTAGGAACTGTTCAAAGATACCTTTTCTCCAATAGCACCACTCAAAAATCAGGCGCACTATTTCAAAGTGATTTATTGACAGTTCCTTAGTAGCCAATAATGGTGTATTCTGTATCACATCATAACATATTTTAGAGGAAAGCTCAAATATATTTGCTGTTTTCGAAGGCTATGGTTGAAAATACGGTATTTTGATTGTACAATGAGTTTGAAGGTCAAATAGAGTGAAATATTTAGGAGGCGCCTGTTATGGGAATAAAACTACCACCGATTGAGAAAATACATGAAGCGTACAGTGCGGTCGCTGACGGCAGGATCACGCTTAGGGATACGGAGGCAGATGTTCTGTCTTCGGATCACGCCAAAAAATATATAGTAAAGTGGGAAGGAGAAACCTATTCTTCCAATGATAATGCATCGTATTGGAAGGGATACCTGGGATATCCGATCATAGCGGTATTGATGCTGCAGGGAAAACTGTCATTGGACAGGGAAATAGCCGGGAATTTCAGCGGGATAAACTGGAAAAAATTGAATACGGAACACAAGAACAAATTTTCGGAAGCGGTAAAACAGATCATGGACGGATTCAAAATGTCCGGAGTGGACTGCGGCAGGATAGACGACGAGATCAATAAGGTATACAAGGAAATGGAGCAGTTGACGATCAGTACAAAACGCAGCTCGCTTCGTCCGCCTAAGTGATCGGTTTATCAGGGCTGGTATGGGAAAGAGACGGGGATTGACAAAGATGTACAAATTGAAGCTATTTTTTGCGGCAGCAGGTTTATCATGTTTCATCTATGGTTGTGGAGATAGAGAGATTTCCGTGGAAGCCAGGGAAGAGATACAGACCGAAACTATGATAAGTACTGTAAAGGAGGAGGAATCCATTGAGCAGACAAAAATCGGTGAGATATCAGAGACAGAATCTCAGGCTGCTTCTGCAAGTATGGAGAGCGAGACATCCACGCCGGTCATCGACAGAAAACTTATAGTGATCGACGCAGGGCATCAGGCAAAGGCAGACACTTCAAAGGAGCCGGTCGGTCCTGGCGCAGCGGAAACCAAGATGAAGGTATCAGGCGGTACGGTAGGTGTGAGTACAGGACTGCCCGAATACGAGCTGAATCTGTCGGTCGCGTTAAAACTTCAGGAGGAGCTTGAATGCCGTGGGTATGATGTCATCATGTGCCGGGAGACAAACGATGTCAACATCAGCAATTCGGAACGTGCCCGAATCGCAAATGAGAACCATGCGGATGCATTTATCCGTGTTCATGCGAACGGTTCAGACAATTCGAGGGCGAACGGTATGATGACGATCTGCCAGACTGCATCCAATCCGTATAACAAAGATCTGTATCAGAGCAGCAAGGCGCTCTCAACCTATGTGTTGGACGAGATGGCAGCCAGCACGGGTGCGAAGAAGGAGCGTGTCTGGGAAACAGACACGATGAGCGGTATCAACTGGTGTCAGGTACCCGTCACGATCGTGGAGATGGGGTACATGACAAATCCAAGCGAGGACCGGCTGCTTGCGGCGGATGAGTATCAGGATAAAATTGTCGATGGCATTGCAAACGGCATCGATCTGTTTCTAAGTGAATAGAAAGTGAGAGAAAAGGGTTCACAAGCCCTTTTTCTTTATGTGCAGATGAGACCAATCGGTGCGGCAGTGCATCTAATAAGTGTAAGGGGCGGGAGGGACAAATATTAAAAGAAAGCCGGCGGAAAGGAAATTATGACAAAAGAACAATTGGGAAATTTGATCATCGCATCGGAGGACACGATGTACCATGTGGCAAAGACGCTGCTGCGCAGCGATGCGGACTGTGCGGACGCCATACAGGAGGCGATCGTGAAGGCGTTCGCATCGTTTGAGACACTCCGCAAAGACGCGTACGCCAAGACCTGGCTGGTCCGCATCGTGATCAATGAGTGTTATGCCATCATGCGGCGGGAGAAGAGGTTTGTGCCCCTCGAGGACTACAGCATGGTGGAGGAGGCAGCAGAGCGGACAGACTACACGGATCTGTACCGGGCGCTCAGCCATCTTGCGGAGGAGATACGGCTCACAGTCACGCTCTATTATATAGAAGGGTACAGCGTCAGGGAGATCGCGGCGCTCATGGACACGACGGAGAGCGCGGTGAAGAACCGTCTTGCGAGGACGCCGAGTGGGACGAGGCGGTGCCCAGGGGGGCGGCGCGCTACGGGGAAATGTGGTATTATGACGTGCACGGCGGCGAGCGGCACAACAATTATATCACGAACTTAAAGGCGGGTGAGACGGCGACCGTGCACATGGCATGGCTGGTGCCGGAGGAGGAGCTGGGCTGCCTGTATCTGAACCTTGACACACACGGCGGCGCATATGAGATCGATCCGGCCGGGATCGGGTATGTGGATATCCGGCAGCAAGGTTATGAATAAAACTGAATAGTATATGCGGCAAAGACCACCGATCCCGGTGGTCTTTGTGTGTTCAAGGCTGCAATATCCAGTAGACTTTCTGCGCCACTCATGGTACAATTAATAATTATTACACTTCGCTCCCGGTAGGCAGCCGAGCGGTAGACATGTCGGCACAGGAGAGACAAGAACCGGGGACGGAAGCGAATCATGCCGAAGGAGTGAACCGTGACAGATATGGAAAATTTAGATTCTAACAAACAGCTGGATCTGCATTTTCCCATGATGGAGAATGACGAATACCAAAAAGCGCAGGATCAGGAGATCAAGCTTGGCATTGAGCAGGGGCTGGATGTCTCCCTCTACGCCAACCCGGAATATAACTGGCTGCAGATGGAGCAGATCCGTCTGGGGCTCAAGGACAAGGTAGAAGCCGCCCTCTATGCCGATCCTGCCTACAACTACGAGACCATGCGGCAGGTCCGCCTGGGGCTCTGCGCGGGCATCGATCTGCGTCCCTACATCGACAAAGGCTTTGCGGATGACGACTTAAAAGAGATCCGCCTGGCGATCCTGAACCGCCTGCCGATCGACAAATGGCTGTGGGAGGGCATGTGTGCGCCGCAGATCCGCGAAGTCCGGTTCGGACTGTGCGAGCATCTGGACATCACGCCCTATTTTGACAGACAGTACAACTGGATGCAGATGCAGGAGATCCGTCTGGGACTGGAGAAAAAACTCGATGTCTCCCGCTATGCAAACCACTTGTACAGCCATGCCCAGATGCGCGAGATCCGTCTGGGTCTCGAGTCCGGTCTGGATGTGTCAGCCTACAGCAGTCTGGTCTATTCCGCGACGGACATGAAAGAGAAGCGGCGCGCGCTCATCAGCAGCAAGAAGGCGAGCGGAGCAGGCAGCGCCGAGAAAAAGAACGCCAAAAAGTCGATATTTGACACCCTGGACAAGAAGGAATTCGTCATCTCCGTGGAGGAGAACGGCAACAAGGCGTTCGCCTACATCCCGTGGGTTCCGGGAAATGCCGTCATGAAGGAGGACATCTACCACGATCTGGAACAGCGTGGGATCGTCTATGGCATCCGGCATGACGCCATAGACGATCTGATCGACAAGAGACGGATGAACGAGAAAGTGCTCATAGCGGAGGGGATCCCCGCCAGCAAGGGACAGGACGGGTGGTTTGAGTTCTTCGTGCGGCTCGACCTGCCCCGCATCCCGGCGCCGCTCCCGGATGGGGGTGTCGATTACGTCAATATCGAGGCGTTTGAGATGGTTGACGAGGGCGAGAAGATCGCTGTATACCATCCTGCCCAGAAGGGTTTCATCGGAACAAATATCTACGGTGAGTCCATCCACGCGGAGAATGGCGCCGACAAGAAACCGCTGCGCGGTGTCGGATTTACCATCGCCCCGGACGGCGTGACCTACATCTCCAGGATGAACGGAAAGTTTGAGTTTATCGGCGGGCGCATCCTCATCACCAACATGCTGGTCGTGCGCGAGGATGTCACCGCCGTCACCGGCAGGCTGGAAGTGGACGGCTCCGTCCATGTGATCGGCAGCATCTACTCCGGCGGCTACATCAAGGCGACAGGGGATATCATCATCGAGCACAACGTCGAGACCGCGCAGCTCATCGCCGGTGGAAATATCATGATCAAAAAGGGCAGCTGCTCCAAGAATGACTGCTTTATCGAGGCGGGCGGCGAGGTCTCGGGAAGTTTCTTCGAGGCGGCAAACATCGAGGCGGGCGGCGACGTCAAGGCAAATTACATCATGAACAGCAACATCAACACCAGGGGCAGGGTGATCGTGTCCGGGAACAAGGCGAGCCTGCTGGGCGGAAAGATCTGCGCCATCAAGGGCGTTGACACATACAATCTCGGGAACAGACTGCACCTGAAGACCGTTCTGGATATCGGCAGGAACGAACTGTACGCAAAAGTGCAGGCAAAGTATGCGGCAGACAGGGAACAGCTCCTCGAGGAGCTGGATGCGCTGGAGAAGATGCGCAGAAAGATCCGCATGCTGTGCGCCTCCGGCAAGGATGTGCCGGAGGATCAGCAGCGCAAGGTCTTTGCCGCGATCGAGGTCAAGACACATGCACTGGCGGAGCTCGACGGCGAGTCGGCAAAGCTCGCCAACCTCACGGAGCAGACGATGAAGGAACCCATACGAGTCAGGGGCAGGGCATTTGAGGGCAGCTCGATCACGATCAACGGCATCTCATACCTCCTGCCGTCGGAGGTGAGAAGGGTGGTCTTCAAACTCCGAAACAAGCAGGTTGTCATGGTGGGACTGTGAGCGCACGACAATATCCAGTACTGTTCAGTATCGTAACAGTGCCAAAAAATATATAGAAAGTATGGTAAAATCATGAATCGTGATACTATTTTAATTTTTGAAGACAACGCAATCGACCGGGAGATCTTAGTCGAGCTGTTCCGGTCAGAGTACAAGATCCTGGAGGCTGAAAACGGAAGACAGGGCATAGCGCTCCTAAAGGACCATATCGCCTCCATCGCAGTCGTCCTGCTCGACAATCTGATGCCTGTGATGGACGGCTTCACCGTGCTTGAGCACCTGAAGGACAAATCGATCCTCAACAGGATCCCGTTCATTATGATCACGGGTGACAACTCCCACGAGGTGGAGCGAAAGGGCTATGAGTACGGGATCGTCAGCTACATCACAAAGCCCTACCAGCCCGACGTCGTGAAGCAGGTAGTCCGCAATGCGATCGGCTGGTTTCAGTACAAGATGCAGCTCGAGATGATGGTCAAGAAACAGAACATCAACATCCAGAAGCAGAACAGCGTCCTGAAACAGCAGGCAAAGAAGATCAACCATATCAACGAGATACTGATCGATTCCCTCAGCAACATTGTGGAATTTCGAAATATGGAATCCAAGCAGCACATCAAAAGGATCCGGGAGTATGCCCTCTGCCTCGGAAACAGTGTCATGAAGCTGTTTCCCGAGTATGAGCTCACCCCCGAAAAGCTGACGCAGATCGGCTGGGCGTCCTCGCTGCACGATATCGGAAAGATCGCGATCTCGGACAGCATCATCCTCAAACCCGGCAAACTGACGCCCGATGAGTTTGAGCTGATCAAGTCCCACACCACCAAGGGTGCGGAGATCATACAGCACAGGATCTGCCTGAATGACCGGGCGATCTACGATTACGCCTGCGATATCGCCAGACACCACCACGAAAAATACGACGGCAAGGGCTATCCGGACGGGCTGAAGGGGGACGAGATCAGCATCGCGGCGCAGATCGTCTCCCTTGTGGACGTGTACGACGCACTCACCACAAGGCGCGTGTACAAGGAGGCATACGATTCAGAACAGGCATTCCAGATGATCGTCAACGGACAGAGCGGATCGTTCTCCCCCAAACTGCTCAAGGCATTTGCGGAGGTGCGCACGGATATCGAACGCCTGTTGGTAATGTACCCCGACGAGGAGGCATAAACAGCGCATCGAAAGGAGAAAGAGATGCAGGGCAATACAAAGATGATCGCAGTGGCAGGAAAAGGCGGCGTGGGCAAGACTTCGCTGGCTGCAGCGATGGTGAAGGTGCTGGTGGAGCGCTATCCCGGCAAGCGGATCCTCGCCATCGATGCAGATCCGGCAGTCGGTCTGTCGACCGCGCTTGGCGTGGAGGTACATGAGACGATCGATGATATCCGAAAGGCGGTCGTGTCGACAGTGGAGGAGGGCGATACCAGGACGGCACTGGAGTTGTTGGCGGAGTCGGAGTACCGCATTTATGATGCTATGGCAGAGTGTGACGGTTTTGCGTTCATCGCGGTGGGGCGCCCGGAGAGCGCGGGCTGCTACTGCAGGATCAACAATTATCTGAAAGCAGTGATACAGCTGCTTTCAGATAATTTTGATTATGTGGTGATCGACGGCGAGGCCGGCATAGAGCAGATCAACCGCCGCGTGATGGAGAAGGTGACGCACCTGCTGCTGGTGACGGATTCAAGCCGCAAGGGGACACAGGTGATCCAGACGATCAAGAAGGTGGCTGATGAGCTTGTGATGTATGAGTGGACAGGGGCTGTGATAAACCGCATTTTGTCCAGAGAGTCCGTCAAACTGATCGACACTGGCGACATTCCCGTTGTCAGCTATATCGGTTCGGATGAGAAGCTTGCCGAGACAGACCTGAAAGGGGAGAGCGTGCTGGCGCTGCCCTCTGACACGGAACTTGTGCGGGGAGCAGGGGAAGTCCTCGACAGGATGGGACTATAGTGTGCGCTGACAGGTCTTTGGATGCAGGTTGTCGGCAGTATGGGGAGACAAGATGAGAGATTTATCACAGTTATATTATTTTGAGAGGCTTCTGGAGGAGGCAAATAACGATCTGGTGCGCGAGGGCGTGGCTGCAGGTCTGCACCCGATAGGAAGTGTATGTTCACTGATACCAGAGCCGCTTTTGAACCTGCCGGGGTGCTTTTCGGTGAGGCTTCGCGCGCCGCGGACCGGTTCGATCGATATCGGTACATATTATATGTCAAGCCTCTTATGTGAGTGCTGCCGCGCGGTCTTAGAGCGCGCGGTGGAGGGCGGGTATCAGTTCCTCGACTGTGTCATCGCGCCGGATGCCTGCTCCCAGATGAACCGGTGCGTGGAAAATATCGAGCATTTAAAGTGTGTTGACAAGGAGGGATTTTTTGTCTCCTACTGTGATGCGCCGATGAAATCAGACGATACCGCGCTCCGTCATTATGTGAGGCAGATGCAGGCGCATGTCCTTGCGCCGCTGCAGGAAAGGTTCGGCGTTGACATTTCAGATGAGAGCCTCCGCAAGGCAGTAGGACAGCACAACCGGATCTGCAGTCTGCTGCAGGAGATATCGGAGTACCGCAAGGAGGAGGATCCGCGCATCACGGGTTACGAGTTTGCAGTCCTGTGCACTGCCTCGTACTGCTGTCCCAAGGCGCTTTTGATAGACAGGCTCGCATCGGTGGCTGAGGAGCTGCGCACGCGGGAGGCCGATCCGAAGCCGGCGTTTCGAGTGAAAGTCGTTGTCGCGGGTTCTGAGATCGATGATCCCGGATTGATCAGATTGATGGAGGAGACCGGTGCGAGGGTCGTCGCGGACCGCTTTTGCTTTGGCTCGCTCCCGGAGCGTGTACCGATCAGGCTGGATGATACGCAGGACGTGTTGACGCAGGTCTGCAGACATTACCTGACAATGGGAAAATGCCCGCGCTATATGAATGCACAGAAAGTGTCGGAGCGCCAGGACTACGTGAGACAGCTGGTGCAGGAGTACCGTGCGGACGGCGTGATCTACCAGCAGATGAAGTTCTGTGATTACTGGGGTTATGAGCGCGCCTACGCATCGAAAAATATGCGGGAAAAATACGGGGTCCCGACGCTCTCTATAGACAGACCGTATGTGACAGGAAATTCCGGGCAGCTGCGGACACGGTTCCAGGCGTTTGTGGAGAGTCTGGAGATCAAGAGACTGTAGAAAGGCGTAGGAGCAGACAGATGGGAAAACAGATGGGGAGCGAGAAGCTCGGTTCATTCTATACAGGCAAAAGGGCAAAAAAGCGGCGTGAGTGGCGCGGTGTCAGGGACACTTTCTATGACTATCTGCAGTGGCTTCGGATCTGGGGTGTACTCATCGGTTTTGCCGCAAAACCAAACAACGTGAAAGCGTTTTTCCGGTATCGCTGGATGGTCAATTATCTGGTGGTCCCCGATTTTTTTGACAGGCACACCGAGGGGATGCGCGGCTCACAGCTTCGCATCACCCACACAGCGCTCAGCATTGTCGTCATCGATATGTGCAAAGCCATGACGAGGATGTTCAGAGCAGATCCCAATATCGGAAACGACGAGAAGCTTCGGAAGAAAATGGTACTGTTTGATGAAAATATGATGAGCGAGATCATGAATGGATTTCCAAATCTGATCTGGACTTCGGTGGAAGTGCCTGCGGTGTACACCTGCGCCATGATGGTCCAGAATGGCGTGGTGCACTATACGGACGCGGCGCAGACGTACGGTGTTCCGTCAGATGTCTGCCCGATGCCGCTTGCGGAGCTTGGCGTTGCCCTGGAGGACGACTATCCGAGGATCGGGGCATGTGCGGTGCACTGCAACACGACTTGCGACGGCAGCCTGATGGGAAACAGCATCGAGGGACAGTATTTTGGCATTCCGACTTTTGAGCTTGCCGTGCCGATACGCCATACCTATGAGAGCGTGGAACCGTATGCGGTGGAGGAGATCCAGAACTGCATCGCTTTTATCGAGGAGCACACAGGTGAGACATTTGACTGGAATGCGTTTTTCAAGAGTATGGAGCTCTTTAATACCGAGACGCAGAACATGCTCGACTGGTTTGAGATCAGCCGTACAAAATACCCGCAGATGATCGGGACGAACCTTGCGCTCTACCGCTACTGTGTCTACCAGGCTACAGGCGGCAGATATGAGGTGTTCCGGAAAGTCGAGCAGAAGCTCAACCGCTATGTGCAGAGAGGATATGAGCGCAGGGAGCTCGTCTGCCAGGAGATCAGGCACCGCGCGATCACATGGGGCGTGCAGTCAGCGTATTACACAGCTTTCACAGTCTGGCTGCAGAACTGCTGGGGCGTGGCGGCGCTCGTGGATATGCTCAGCCTGTGTTCCACGCGCATGGTGGACACGCAGGACAAGGATCAGGCGTTAAAAGATCTGGCGTATCTGTATGGAAAGATGATCATGCGCAGCCGCTCCAACGGCGGTTACGAGGTCGGTGTCGAGGATCTGTGGCGCTTCTGCGAGAGCTTTGACGTGGACGTGGTCATCATGTACTGCCACATGGGGTGCAAGGCGATGTCAGGGTATCATGGGCTGTTTGAGGAGGAGGCGAGAAAGCACGGCGTTCACCTGATCTGGGTGAACCACAATCTGATGAAACCGGAGGACGGTTCGAGAAAGGACATGCGCACGGAGGTCAACCGGTACATGCGCACCGTATTCAGGGAGGAACCGCTCGATCCGAGCCTCGAGGATTTTGACGATGACAATAACTGGTAGTACAGGGAATAGAATGATAATTATATAGTACAGTATTCTGTGCAGCAGTGAACATGCAGACTGAAGGTAGCAGGAGGGTGAAAAATGAGATATTTCGGTGGCTGTGATGCGGGGAGTACATACACTAAATGTGTGATCATAGACGAAAACAGCACGATCGTGGCGAGTGTCACAAACAGGAGCCGCATCAATCCGGTATTGAGTGCAGAGGCGGCTTTGAACGAGGCGGTTTCGCAGGTGGAGGGGCTGCATTCGCCACAGGATCTGGTGTATCTGGTCGGCACGGGGTACGGGCGGAACAAAGTGCCCTTTGCCGACGAGAATATATCGGAGATCAGTTGTCACGCGATGGGCGTGCACATGGCAGATCCTGGTGTGCATGCAGTCATCGATATCGGCGGTCAGGATGTCAAGGGTATCGCCATCGACACGGACGGGACGGTGCTCAACTTTGCGATGAACGACAAGTGCGCAGCCGGAACGGGACGCTTTTTTGAGAGCATGGCAAACGCTTTTGAGATGTCGCTGGAGGAATTTTCCAGACTGTCCCTAAAGGCGAAGAACGTGATACCGATCACTGCGCAGTGTACCGTATTTGCCGAGAGTGAGGTCGTGTCCCTTGTCGGGGAGGGAAAGCCGATGGAGGAGATCGCGGCGGGCATACAGCTCTCCGTCGCAAAGCGGTGCTTTGTCATGGCAAAGAAGGCGGGGGCGACAGACAGCATCGCCCTGACAGGCGGCTGTGCCAAGAACGAGGGCTTGAAGCAGGCGATTGAGAAAGTGCTCAAGATCAAGGTGGTGGCGCTGCCGGTCGACCCGCAGCTGATGGGCGCGCTCGGGGCGGCAGAGTACGCAAAACGTGTATCTTTACGTTTAATGTAAAATGCACGTTTAACTTTCCTTTTTAAAAATTGTGTGGTATAATGATTTTTACGGTGCAGAAATTGTATAAGGCATAAAAAAGCAACTATCAGTTTTTTTTATTACGAATCCTAAACAAGTGTTTAATTGTTGAGGATTCGTAAAGGAAATGAAAGGGAGAAGATAATGAGAAGAAAAACGAGTATTATTTTAACTGTGTTGATTATGGCATGCTCTGTGACAGCGTGTCAGAATGCTGCCGCGTCGATCACCCAAAATGTTATCGAGGATAATCAAGTGACGACGAAAACCGAAGAGTCGGAGACACCTTCTAGTGTGGAGCCAGAGCTGTCAGACGAGGAGCTCGAAGAACAGGAGCAGGAGCTTTACAACGCATATATTGAAGTCAATAATTTTATGCTTGGCAGGGTCAGTGATTCCCTGGAGCGCTATTTCAATTATGTAGATATAGAGCAGGAAGAGTTTGCTCTTTTGGATCCGGATTATGACTATTACGACTGCTACTCTTTATCGGAGTATGACATTGAGCAGGTTGAGAGCGCCTACGAGATGGTGAACAGCAAGAGCGACAAGACTTCATTGGATGAGGCGTTTCTGAAAATGTATCCGTCCCTGAAAATGGTGATATCGACACTCAATGACATTGAAGTCTACACTGAGATGAAATCATTTCTGGATGATGATTACCAGAAAGCAAAGGAATATCACGCGAATTTGCTAAGCGCTCTGGCAGATTATATGGATGATGGTGATGCATTTATGGCGGAGCTCGATATTGTTGCCAATGAACGTCAGGAAAAGGCGTACGAGAGGATGAAAGAGGAGGGGCTCGAGGTATTCTATGCGATGAACAGGGTGCTGGATCTCGCCAATGATATAGAGACCGAGCTGTACAATCAGGGCGTTTGGGATGAGAACATCCTGGATATGGATCTGGAAAAGATTCAGCCGCTCTATGATGAATTTGTAGAGAATGTGGACGCGCTGCTCGCATATGACAATGATGAGGAAAAACTTGCAGCGGAAGGAATCTCCAAATACGGCTGGTGGAACAGCTTTATCAGGGATCTGAAGGATACCAAGGTTTCCCTGACAGAAGTGCTCCAGAAAGTCAAAGACGGGGAGGAGCTGAGCCAGTTCGACATAAATGCAAGTTTTTCAGGTCAATGCTCACTGTCCTCTTTTGATGCGGGACTCTCATCGCTGATCAATGACTACAATAACATCATCGATGTAGGTTAGGAAACGGTCATGATGATATTGAAGCTATTACTGGGTGTGGTGATCGTGGCAGCAGTGTTTTTCATACTGACCTTTACCGTGTATTTTTTCAATCTTGACATGAAAGCGGCGGCAAAGATCATGCCATGGATATCAAAGCGCTACGATAAAGTTAAGAAGGAAAAGCGGCTGTAGACAAAGCAGTGTATTTGATAAAGGAAAATCTGAGTATGAACCTCTATGATGATATGATCAAGGAAATCATAGAACAACTCGATCAGCTTGCGTCTGCGGAAAGTGCGAGGCTTGCGGAGCCGTCAAAGGCATGGCGGGATGTGGGGGAACACCGCATGATACTCGGCAGCGAGACGGCATATGAGCTTGGCGGGCAGAGTACGCTTGGATTGAGCGGATGCTTTTACACGACGCAGCCGCTGCTTTTGCCGCAGGGCGTCTATCTGTACGGAAGTGATTTGGCACAGATCACGGGGAGCTGTTCCTATGCGCGGATCGTGTTTGCCCGGCTGGAAGGGAGCGATGACAAGGAGGCGATGTACCGGAAACTCCGGGAGATCGACTATGTGCGTTATCACGTTCACCCGGAAGGATACATGGCGCGCATCTCGCCGGTAAGCCAGCGCGAGCCGGTGCGCATCAGCAGAAGAGTACTGGCGGACAAAAAGATGTGTTTTGCCGATATCGGGCACATGTATCTGGAGCGGTATCAGAAGATTTCCGGTGTAAAGAATGTCAATGTGATCTTTGTCACACACAGGGATTTTGATTATCGCACATTGGAGCGAAAGCTTGGCAGGGCAGAGCAGATCACACAGTCGCTCAACCATATTTTGACGAGCCTCGACATGGATTGCGATACCTGTAGTCTGAAAAAGGTATGTGACGAGGTGGAGGGGCTGCGCGAGCTGCATTTTGGACAAAAGTGATAGATATAGCGGAAATGAAAACCGCAGGCAGTAACGCCTGCGGTTTTTATGTACAGGGGCACCCAGAGGAAGAATGTCATCAAACCGATAAATCGGTTCGCTGACGGGTGCCCGGTGCGCGAGTAGTGGAGAAGGTCATTCCCCTGCTCGATTCATATATAATATGCTTCTGTGAGCGGGAATCTGGATATTGACTGATGCAGGCACGATGTACATGGCACTGCCGCGAACATCATGCTACGTAAAAGTACATAAAGATAAAGTGGCAGATACTTCCACCCATCACAAACAGATGAAAAATCTCATGTGAGCCAAAATATCTGTGCAGAGAGTTGAATACAGGAAGTTTCAGTGCATAGATGACGCCGCCGATCGTATAGATGATGCCGCCAGCCAGCAGCCATCCGAATGCCGCGTGGGGAAGCGTGTTCCACAGCGTGCCGAAAACGAGCAGGCACAGCCAGCCCATAGCGATATATATGATCGATGAAAACCATTTTGGACAGGTGATCCACAATGCTTTTACAAGCATTCCGGCGATGGCGACGCCCCACACAAGGGCAAGGAGTGCATATCCCATGCTGCCGCCGAGTACGATCAGGCACACAGGCGTGTAAGAACCTGCGATCAGCACAAAGATCATCATGTGGTCGATCTTGCGAAAGATGCGCAGTACCTTTCCGGTGGCATTGACGCTGTGATAGAGCGCACTCGCCCCGTACAAAAGGATCATGCTCGCGGCGAAGATGGCAAGTGACACGGCTGTCATACCTCCGTGAGCCTTGGTGATGAGCGGCGACGCCGCGATCGCTGCCATAAGACATGCGATGAAATGCGTGATCGCGCTTCCGGGTTCCCTGATTGTCAACTGCATAACTGTTCCTCCTTAATTGAAAAGACAGCCTTTGTGGATATCTGGCAATAATTTTCTCGCAGCGCCAGGCACAAAGGGATATAGCTGTTATCACATTTTAAGTAATATTAAATGATGTGTTATAGATGTTAATAACATATAATGTAGTATTCAAAACTACATGCGGATTAAATTAATACTACTACTTATTATGTTCAATGTCAATCACGATTATCAAAAAAGAATGAAATGCCGCTTGCAAAAAAAGAGGACTGTGCTCAGTCCTCCTCGATCACGTGTATCTCCAGATAGTCAAAGTCGATCGATTCAATGAAATTATCCGAGGTAAAACGGGTTTTGTCGTGCTTCTTGAAATCAGCGATATTGCTGTCGAGCCAGATCGGTTTCCCGAGGTCGAACTGGTAACAAACCGCCTCAAGCGCGTCAAATACTTTGTGTGTACGCGTCTCAGGACGCTCATCTCGGATCACAGTGTCCCTGAGCATATGGTTGTCTTTGAAAGTTCTTGCCCACAATCTAAACATAGTAAAATCTCCTTTTCATAGCAGTCCAGCCGTGTTTGTCTGCCGTGTCAGAACAGGATCAGATGACATCTGGTGTCCTGTGCGGCTGGATCACTCACATTGTACCATGAATGAGAGAAAATAAAAAGCATAACTGACAGGTAGTATGATCTTTTGAGGGCAGAAATATTTATGTAAAATTTAGATTTCAAATGACCATATTTTCCAAAAATGTGGTACAATAAAAGTCGTTGTGCTTAGGAACGGCAGAGATGGAAGCGCATAGAGAGAAAAGAGAGGCGGGGTGTTTATGGAATATAGTGCAAATGGAAATTCTGATGTGGACAGCTGGAAGGAAGTGATCCTGATCTATAGCTCCGCCCTGAAGGAAATCGGCACGAAGCTTGAGATCCTCAATGACGAATTCCAGCATGTGCATCAATACAATCCCATAGAACATATCAAGTCAAGGATCAAAACCTCAGAGAGTATCGTAAAGAAACTGAAAAAACACGGATATGAGTCAACGATCGACAATATGATCCAGCATGTCAATGACATAGCGGGAATCCGGATCATATGCTCCTTTACGACGGACATATACAGGATAGCCGAAATGCTCGAGCGGCAGAATGACATTCAGATCCTGTCGGTGAAGGATTATATCAGTAAGCCAAAGGCGAGCGGATATAAGAGCTACCATATGATCGTGTCCATTCCGATCTACCTGTCAGAAAAGAGAGTGGACGCAAAGGTTGAGATACAGATCAGGACTGTGGCAATGGATTTCTGGGCAAGCTTAGAGCACAAGATCAACTACAAGTTTGATGTGAACGTTCCGGAACATATCAAGGCGGAGCTCTACGCGTGCGCCAAAATGGTGGCGGAGCTCGATGCCAAAATGCTTTCTCTCAACGAGGAAGTAAAACAATTGTCGCTGGATTAGCGGATATGGAATATGCTGTAAGAATATGTTGTAAAATGAGGAGTGCCCCGATCATTTCTGATACAAGATCTCTTGAAATGACCGGGGCTATTATGAAAAAATTTATCTATGTGTAATGAAAACACTACGTTGCTGTCGTTTGCTATGGATTAATATTAGCATCGCTTTATGAACAAAGTATGAACAAAATGTTAGTTTATTGTTAATTTGTATATCGCTGTAAAAAAAATAACCATATTTTATATGCAAAACATACAAAAAGTGTGATCGTTCCAAGGTTTGACGAAATAGTGGGACTTGTTTTTTGCAACTTCTGATTGTAAGACAACGGGATTAATGATAAGATGATATCAGGGTCAGAGATAATATATAGCTGATAGGAACAGTTAAAATAGATACAAAATGGTTGCTGGAAAGGTACGGTTGATGGGATGGATAATTTCATGGATAAGCTGGCGCAGAAATTCAGTGCGCAGGAGATGATCAAGGCAAATTCACAGGCAGAGGCGGAGGAAATGAAACGGCTGCAGCTGCAGGTATCGGAGTATGAGAAGATTTTGCAGGAGATGAGAAAGCTTAATTATCGCAATGCAGAGCTTTCCGAGAAGCTTGGTCTCATGATCGGCGACAATGCGGACAAGATCCAGGGCATGAAGGAGGACGAGCAGCGGCTGATCGCGGCGCTGAGGGATCTGACGGACGAGCAGACGAGGAACCGCGAGGCAGAGCTTGAGCGGAAGGAGGAGGCGCGCATAGAGCGGGAGCGCGCAGAGGAGATTCAGAAGCAGACAGATCTGTCCGCCATAACGGATCTGCTCGAGAATAAATTCCAGAAATCCGATGATTATGTGCACCGGGAGAATGTCAAGGTGTACAGGAATGTACAGGCAGTGGTGGTCGATGAGATCAAACGCTGTATGGAAAGTGCACAGAGTGAGCGGACAGCGCTCAAAGACGAGCTGAAAAAAGAGCTGAGTGCCAAAATGAACAAGGTGATGTTCTTCAGTGTGATCTCAATGATCGCGTCGATCGTCAGCGTTGTTCTGTGGGTGCTCACGGCTGTGGGTGTGCACTGAGGGGGCAGATATGGCAAAGATTTCATTTAAACCTGGCAACATGCTCTATCCACTGCCGGCAGTGATGGTGAGCGTGACGGACAAGGCGGGCAGGAGCAATATCATCACGGTCGCGTGGGCAGGAACGGTCTGCACCAACCCGCCGATGGTGGGGATCTCTGTCCGACCCTCAAGATATTCGCATCATATGATCGCGGAGACGGGGGAGTTTGTGATCAATCTCACGACAGAGGAGCTCGCTTTTGCCACGGATTACTGCGGCGTGCGCAGCGGAAGGGACACCGACAAATGGAAGGAAGCGAAGCTGACACCGGTGAAGTCGGATCTTGTAAAAGCACCCTGTATCGCAGAGAGCCCGGTGAACATTGAGTGCAGGGTCGTGAAGACAGAGCAGATGGGATCGCATGATCTGTTTCTTGCCGAGGTGGTGGCTGTGCACGTCGATGACCGCTATATGGATGAGAAGGGAAGTTTTCATCTGGAAAACGCCAAACCGATCGTGTACAGTCACGGCGAGTATTATGATCTGGGAAAGCGGATCGGAAAATTTGGGTACAGCGTACAAAAAAAGCCTTGACGAAAGAGATGAAAGCGATTATCATAGAATTTGGTTAGAGTGGTTCAGAAAATAAAATTATGTAATAGTGCCACGGAGATGCAGCACCAGATCTTCTTTGATCGCAGCATAGACTGCGCAGGAAGATCTGGTGCATTTTCGTTTTATGGGGACGGCGAACTTTTTTCTTTACATTATCTTCAAAGGCTGTTAAAATGATATCTGGCAAAGTTAATATCCTGATTACAACAGATATAAGGAATACAATATGCATTCAAATAAGAAAATAAAGCTGTGTTACATAGAGGCGGCAGCGATCGTCATGCTGATCTGCGTGTTCTTGTTTCCAACGATTCAGCTTTTTAAACATACAGGAGATAATGTTTTTACAGTGCGGTTAAACGGAGTCGAGGTCGGAACACTCTCGTCGTTGGAGAACCTGGACAGCTTACTCATGCAGGCGAGGCGCCAGGCGGTCAGGGAGATCGGGAGCGATGAACTCGTGTTTATGGATACGGAGCTCGAGACAGTGGGCAGCGAGAAGCTCTGGGCAGCGGTGGATGACGAGGAGGAAGTCATAGCAAGGATGGCTGATGTCATGAAGCGCAGCACGCGCGAGACGCTGCACCGCTCGTATACCGTCAAAGTCAACGAGACTGCGGTAAATCTCGGGTCATACGATGAAGTGCACCAGCTGCTCGAGCAGGCATTGATGCCCTACGACACCCAGGATCGGTATCAGGTTGAACTCGGGCTGGACAAAGACCGCGAGATCAATGTGCTGGCGGCGGTGATATCGCTGAGGGATAAGGCGCCGTCGGAGGAGGAGCGGTTTGATGCGTCTGCGGGAGTGACAGCAGACCTGGAGGAGATCTTCGAGTCGGTGGAGCCAAAGACGGATAAAAGTTTTGAGGACTACACTGCCGGACTGACTGATATTGAGTACGCGGAGAAGATAGAAGTCGTGGAGGCGTACCTGCTTGAGGAAGAACTCACTACTGTGGAGAAGGCTGTGGACCTTGTGACAAAAGAGCAGGAGACGCAGATCATCTATAAGGTTGTTGCGGGGGACACGCTCTCGCAGATCAGTCTTGACAACAATATTCCGATGGATGAGCTGGTCGCGATCAACGATGCCCTAGAGGATGAAAATACGATGATCCGCATTGACCAGGAACTTGTGATCACGGTGCCGGAGCCTGAGCTTTCGATCCTGTGGAAGGAGGAGCAGGTATACACGGAGGACTATGAGGCAGAAGTGCAGTATATACCAAACGATGACTGGTATACGACGCAGAGAGTGACGCTCCAGGAGCCATCGGCTGGAAGGCGCAAGGTGGCGGCGGAGGTCGCATACAAGAACAGCCAGGAGATCGGCAGGGAGATCTTGAAGGAAGAGATATATGCGGAGGCTGTACCCAAGATCGTTGAGCGCGGGACCAAGATACCGCCGACATACATCAAACCGATATCGGGCGGAAGACAGAGCTCCGGATTTGGCGCGAGAAGTGCGCCGACAAAAGGGGCATCCACAAACCATAAAGGTATTGACTGGGCAACACCGACCGGGACGACAGTGGTAGCATCCAATGCGGGCACTGTCGTACATGCAGGCTGGGCAAGCGGCTATGGTTATGCAGTTTACATCAACCATGCAGATGGCAGACAGACCAGATACGGGCATCTGAGCAAAGTGCTGGTCAAGACAGGACAGACAGTATCGCAGGGGGAGCGGATCGCCCTGAGTGGAAATACAGGCCGGAGTACCGGACCGCATCTGCATTTTGAGATCCGCATCAACGGAAACGCGGTCAATCCGTTAAAATATTTAAATTGACATTTGTCGATTCTGCACAATTTAAAAAGGAATAATATGGATGAAACACCCGTGATTGCGATGGGTGTTTCGTTAATATATACAAAAAAAGGAATCATATAAAAAATATACATAGCAGTCTGGCAGTTTACAAATATATGAAAAAGGTATATAATCGTAAGAGTTTGATTTATAACAGTATACAGATGATAGGAATGATTTTTCAGACACACTCTTTGGTATAAACAGAAAATTGTATAGAGTACAACTGAATAGAGAACAATGTAGATAAAGAACAGATAATTTGTCAGTGTGAATATAGATGTATCTGTGCGGAGGCAGGCAGTGGGATCCGGCAGCTACAAGAAAATGATGAGGTGGGCGATGGAACAATACGCAATTAAGGGGGGCAGTCCTCTGGTTGGTGAAGTTGAAATCGGCGGCGCAAAAAATGCAGCACTGGGAGTGCTCGCCGCGGCAATTATGACAGATGAGATGACAGTTATTGACAATATACCGGATGTTAGGGATATCAATGTCCTGCTTCAGGCAATGGAAAGCATCGGTGTCATTGTATACCGGATAGACAGACACACAGTAAGGATCAATGCATCTATGATATCAGGACTGGTGATCGAGGATGATTACATCAAAAAGATCAGGGCTTCCTACTACCTTCTAGGAGCACTTCTTGGCAAGTACAAACACGCGGAGGTAGCACTTCCGGGCGGCTGCAATATCGGGAGCCGCAAGATCGATCTGCACATCAAGGGGTTCAAGGCACTCGGGGCAAGCGTAAAGATCGAGCATGGATTGATCATCGCGGATGCGCAGCATCTCAAGGGAGCACATATCTACCTCGATACGGTATCAGTCGGAGCCACGATTAATATCATGCTGGCTGCGGCACTGGCAGAGGGAAGAACAGTGATCGAAAACGCGGCGAAGGAGCCGCATGTGGTGGATGTGGCAAACTTCCTGAATTCCATGGGTGCCAATATCAGAGGGGCAGGCACGGATGTGGTCAGGGTATCCGGCGTCAGGAAGCTGCATGGATCAGAGTACCCGATCATACCGGACCAGATCGAGGCGGGAACTTTCATGTTTGCCGCAGCGATCACAAAGGGAGATGTCACGGTGAAGAACGTGATACCGAAGCATTTGGAATCCACGACGGCAAAACTTTTGGAGATGGGATGCCAGGTGGAGGAATCCGATGACGCAGTGCGTGTAGTCGCGTCGAAGCGTCTTGAAAACACCCATGTAAAGACATTGCCTTACCCCGGTTTTCCAACAGATATGCAGCCGCAGATCGCGGTGTCGCTGGCGCTTGCAAAAGGGACGAGCATCGTGACGGAGAGCATATTTGACAACCGGTTCAAGTATGTAGATGAGCTTGCTAAAATGGGATCAAATATCAAGGTTGAAGGAAATACAGCGATCATAGAAGGCGTGGAAAAATTTACGAGCGCTAATCTCACAGCACCCGATCTTCGGGCAGGGGCGGCACTTGTACTCGCCTGCCTCACAGCGGAGGGATTCAGCACGGTTGACGATATCAAGTATATTGAGCGTGGCTATGAGGATTTTGAAGTGAAGCTTCAGAATCTTGGCGCCCAGATCGAAAAGGTGGAGTCGGACAAGGAACTGCAGAAATTCAAGTTAAAAGTCGGATAAGTCTATTGACATTGAACACGAATTAGTATATGATATATCCGATATGACAATTCAATATTGTGAGTCACGCATACGTGAGATGCTCTTATTCAGAGTGGTGGAGGTACAAAGGACCTGTGAAGCTACGGCAACCCCGTTATTTCTGGCGGAAGGTGCCAACCTGAGCGAGTTGCTATTTACACATGAAGATATATACAGATGGATCGACATGATGGAAATAGTTCGAACAATAAGAGGATTTGATTATCAGGCAACCAATCACTTCCGCTTATTCTATCGAGTAAGCGGTTTTTTATGCACACGGACACGGAGAGCACGAAGGCTGCCCATGTCCGGCGTGTGAGCGGGGGGAAAAGGTCTGCTGTGCAGCCTAGTACTCCATCCAGACAGAAATTAGAGTTGTGGGCTGCATGATTTGAGCCAGTGCCAGGCAAATTTCGACGGCGATGCGGTGGCATCGTCTAGAAATTTTAACGACGCAATAGTGCGAAACAGGCGGTTCACGATTCTAATGTCTGACTGGATGGAGTACTAGGGATCACCCCGCTCGATCGAGGAGGAAAATACCAATGGAGAAACTTTTATTTACTTCAGAATCAGTAACAGAAGGGCATCCTGACAAAGTGTGTGATGCCATCTCTGACGCGATCCTTGACGCTCTGATGGAGCAGGATCCAATGAGCCGTGTGGCGTGTGAGACTGCGACATGTACCGGATTTGTGCTGGTGACAGGCGAGATCACAACGAAGGCATATGTGGATATCCCCAAGATTGTCCGAGACACTGTAAAGGAGATCGGTTACGACAAGTCTGAATATGGATTCGACGGAAATACCTGTGCCGTGTTCACTGCGATCGATGAGCAGTCAGGCGATATCGCGATGGGTGTGGACAAGGCGCTGGAAGCGAAAGTGTCTGGTGACAGTTCAGAAAATAAGATGAGCGATGCACAGATCGAGGCGATCGGTGCAGGCGACCAGGGTATGATGTTTGGTTATGCGACGAACGAGACGCAGGAGTATATGCCATATCCGATCTCGCTCGCACACAAGCTGGCACTGCAGCTCACAAAGGTTCGCAAGGACGGCACACTGAAATATCTGAGACCCGACGGAAAGACACAGGTATCAGTAGAGTACGACGAGAATGGCAGCCCCAGGAGACTTGAGGCGGTAGTGCTCTCCACACAGCATGACGACAATGTGACACAGGAACAGATCCATAAAGACATCAAAGAACATGTGTTCGATGTCATTCTGCCAAGGGAGCTGATCGACGCAGATACCAAGTTTTTTATCAATCCGACAGGGCGCTTTGTGATCGGGGGACCGCACGGCGATGCAGGACTTACAGGGCGCAAGATCATAGTGGATACCTATGGCGGATATGCACGTCACGGCGGCGGGGCATTTTCCGGGAAAGACTGCACGAAAGTGGATCGCAGCGGGGCATATGCGGCGAGATATGTGGCAAAGAATCTTGTGGCGGCAGGACTTGCAGACAAGTGTGAGATCCAGCTTTCCTATGCGATCGGCGTGGCGCAGCCGACTTCGATCAACATCGATACATTCGGAACCGGCAGACTCGACAGCGAGAAGCTTGTGGCGATCGTGCGCGAGAATTTCGACCTTCGGCCGGCTGGCATCATCAAAATGCTTGACCTCAGAAGACCGATTTACAAACAGACAGCAGCTTACGGGCATTTTGGACGCAATGATCTGGATCTGCCTTGGGAGAAGCTGGACAAGGTAGATGTGTTGAAGAAATATTTGTAGAAAGAGTCTCAAAAAAATAACTCCATATAGACCTCAGTATGATAATATTAAAGTGAAAGTTTTATCATACTGAGGTTTTTGTTTGCCGTGTCTGACGGCACGCATGATCGTATGAGATAAGATTACAAAAGATAAAATAGTAGTGATGGGGGAATGGCACTATGGAGAAGAGTAAGAAGTACTATGAACTACAGGCGCTCGATCTGTGGGATTTTCCTACGCTTATCAGAAAAGCCAGGGAAATACAGGGGATCACGCTGGAGGCACTGTGCAGGGACATCTGCTCGTTTAGTATGATAGGCAAGATCGAGAGAGGAGAACGGCTTGCGCGAAAGGAGCTTCGCGACCGCATTCTGGCAAGACTTGGCGTGTGCAGCGATGGTTACGAAAACTTTCTGTTTTACGGGGATTATCTGGTATGGAAGAGGCAGCAGCGCATCGTAAATGCAATCGAAAAATCTGATTATGCGGTGGCGGAGAAGGAGCTGGCGATTTACGAGAAGAGGAGGGGCGGGTACAATCTGGAGAAACAATTCTGTCTGGTGATGCGGGCACAGATCATGCAGAAACGCCATGAAGATCCGAATGCGATCGCGGAGCTCTATGAGCAGGCGGTGAAACTGACAGTCTCCGACATTGACCATGTGTCCGTAAAAGAACTCTGCCTCTCGGTGCAGGAGCTGGATATGGTACTGGAGTATGAACGGTGCTGCCACCCGGACCGGCTGGCTTCGCGGTGCGAGGAGATCCTTGCTTATATCAGCAGCGAGATGTTTGATACCTACAGTTATGTGAAGATCTATCCGAAAGTCATTTACTATCTGTATCTGAGCACAGTGGATCGTGACAGGGATTGGAACCGTCTGCTGCGTCTGAGCAGCAAAGGGATAGAACAGCTGCGCACGACAGGCAGAATGTACTATCTCTGGGAACTGATCGGGATCAGAAGGGAAGGTCTGACGTGGCTTCTGGACAGGATCGAGAACGATGGGGAGGGCAGGAAACGGGCGGCTGTCCTGAAGGTAATCGACATGATGACGGAGTGGCTCGATGCGCTTGATTTTGTGCATGATCTGTGCGGAACACATCGGGAAATGGAGACGTCTTGTTATCTGTATCAGCAGAAGGAGGCGTACTGCATCAGTGATGTCATCCGGAGAAGGCGTGAGATGCTTGGGATGACGAAGAAGGAACTTTGTGATGGGATCTGCTCCGAGAAGACGATAGGGAGATTGGAGGCAAATAAAACAAAACCGCAGATTGAGATCGTGAGGCTGCTGTTTGAAAAGTTGAATTTGTCTGGGGAGTATCAGAGGGCTCAGATTATTACGAAGGATGTGAAAGCTGTTTCTATACTTGGGGAAATCGGAGCATATACAAATAAATGTGATTTTGAAAAAGTCATAAAATTATTAGAAGAATTGAAAAAGTACATATCTTTGGAGAATCCAATAAATAGACAATATGTGGAACGAATTGAGACAGGAATTAACATTAGACAAGGTAGGATGACAAGAGAAAGAGCAACAGAACAGTTTAAAAAGGCATTAGAATATAGTTTGCCATTTGAAATAGTACAGGATAATGTTCCAAATTATTTAACTAATGCAGAAATATCCTGTTTGATCAATATTGCAATTTATGACAATAGTCTATATATGAACAATATTTTTGGAATGTTAGAAAAGTTTAGTGCTCATATGGAGAAGGAAGATGGAATTTCTGAACATATCTCGGTATGGGAAACAATTATGACAAATATAGCGAATATATACGGAGATGTGGGTGAATATGAAAAATCAGATTTCATTAGTTTAAGAGTGATGAGAGAGTGTATTTATTGTTATAGAATGAATACTTTAATAGCCAATTTATATAACAATTGTTGGAATAACAGTCATGGTCAATATATAAAGAAGGTGATAGTCAAAAAGTGTGTTGTTAATAGTAAATTGAATTGAATACAAATAC
>ERZ779631.31-NODE-31-length-47055-cov-11.647000_pt1 | contig 47055 bp, 36 predicted proteins | sample MGYA00514193_ERZ779631 | MGnify/ENA primary metagenome ERZ779631 (study PRJEB29562, sample SAMEA4376710) | mouse gut metagenome | isolation source: Cecum | study: EMG produced TPA metagenomics assembly of the A DSS colitis mouse model was used to assess the...
TCCCTGGTGAAGACCGCTGAGGGCGCCATGCAGGAGATCCAGGACATGCTCAACCGCATGGACTACCTGGCCACCCAGTCCGCCAACGGCACCTACGACAACGAGGTCGACCGCCTGAACCTGCAGAAGGAAGTTACCGCTCTGAAGGACGAAATCAACCGCATCGCCAAGAGCGCCAACTTCAACGGCATCCAGCTGCTGGACGGCTCCAAGGACGCCGCCTCTCTGGGCGCCGCCACCACCGAGCTCACCGGCGCTTCCACCTGGGCGATTGGCGCTACCGCCGCCAACCCCACCCAGGGCACCAACACGATCCTGCACAAGGACGGCAAGGAGGAGAAGGCCACCGTATTTGAGGTTGACCTGTCCGACGTGGCGTTTAACGTGACCACTACCACCGCCGCTGCCGCTACGGTCACCCTCACCGTCGGCGGCCAGGCCCTCACGGTCGGCGTTGCGGCCGGCGCGGGCATTTCCGGCGCGTCCATCGCCGCCGGTCTGAACGGCAAGACCGTTGCCCTGAATGGCGCGACCTATACCATCGCGGCCGAGGGGACGAAGCTGGTCTTTACCATGTCCGATGCTGATGCCGCCAAGCTCACCACCGCCGCCAGCTTCACGGGCAGCTACAATGTGGAGATCGGCTGCAACGACACAACGAACCGCGCCCAGGAAGGCGACAGCGTGTTCTCCTCCCACGCCATTCAGACCGGTAACCCCAAGACCAGCGCCACACTGGCCGACACGACGGCCACTCTGACTGCTGCGGACTTCGCGGATGGCGCGGGCGTTAAGATCGGCAATGAGACCTATGTCTTTGCGCTGACCCAGGAGACTGCGGATAATTTTGCGAATTCCGCCGGCGTCAAGGTGGTCAACCTGGTTGACCTGGCAAACTCCGATGGTACCGGACTTGATACCGGCGTTACCAATGTGCTGGAGCAGGCCTGTGAGCGTCTGACCCTTGCCGCCAAGGATAACGACATGTTCATTGTTGAGCATGACGGCGCTAACGACGGCAAGATGAACTTCCGCGAGAAGGTGGACTATTACGACAACGAGGACCACGTGGATCTCTCGAAGGCTGATGTCATTCAGGCGCAGTTCAGCAAGTTCACCGGCGTCACCATCAACGATCCCGCCAAGGCCGACGGGGCTCCCTCCGCTCTGACCCTCCAGATCGGCGACGACAGCAAGGACTACAACCAGCTGGCTGTCAACATCAAGTCCATGAAGACCGCCGCCATGGGCATTGACGGTGTGAATATTGGCACGCAGGCGGGCGCTCAGGCCGCTGTTGACGTGATCAAGAACGCCATCAACTACGTCTCCGGCGTGCGCGGCGATCTGGGCGCTGTCCAGAACCGTCTGGAGCACACCCAGAACAACCTGTCCGTGATGGCCGAGAACATCCAGGACGCCGAGTCCACCATCCGCGACACCGACGTGGCCGAGGAGATGATGAGCTACGTCAAGAACAACATCCTGGTCCAGTCCGCCCAGGCCATGCTGGCCCAGGCCAACCAGGTGCCTCAGGGCGTCCTCCAGCTGCTGGGCTAATCGGCAGTTTGAGCGCGGCATAGCAGCTGCGTAGCCAGGGGCAGCATGGCGGGGTCCCCGCCGAAGCCCAGCGAAGCGGGTTCGGTGGGGGGAGGAGGGGCAAAGGAGCGGAGTGCCGTTTTCCGCGTCAGCGGGAAACAGAACGAAGCGGATTTCGCCCCGACGAGGCCCAGGCCAACCAGGTGCCCCAGGGCGTCCTCCAGCTGCTGGGCTAATCCCGCACCGCATAGCGGCGGACCTGCCGCCGGCGGCATAGCCGGCAATGGCGGTCCACGTCTCAAACGCAATCCCATAGGCATAGCAGGGGGGCCGGGCTTGTGCCCGGCCTCCCTTTTCCTGCCCTTGAAAAAGGCGAAGGCCTTTCTCCCGAAGCGCGGCGGCGCGGGCCGCAGGGAGGGGGTTCCCCTTTTTCAAACGCAGGAAGGAGAGGAGATCGACGATGAAACAGCAAACCCAGCCCCTGCTGAGCGTCAGCATGATTTTTAAAAATGAGATCCGCTGTCTGGAGCGGTGCCTGAAGTCTCTGGCCCCCCTGCGGGAGGCCTTTCCCTGCGAGGTGGTGATGGCGGACACCGGCTCTGACGACGGCAGCCGGGAGATCGCGGAGCAATACGCCGACCTTGTCTTCGACTTCCCGTGGATCAACGACTTTTCCGCCGCCCGGAATGCGGTGCTGGAACGCTGTACCGGCAAATGGGCCCTGGTGCTGGACGCGGACGAGTGGCTGGAGGGGGACCCGGCCAGCCTGACAGACCTGCTGAAAACGAACAAGCAGGACAACCTCGGCGCGCTCATGGAGCGCAACTACAAAACGCCGGAGCTGGCGGCGGGGGGCGTATACAACGACTTCAGCGCCATCCGTCTGGTGCGCATGTCCAGCGGCATCCGGTATACCAACGCCGTGCACGAGCGCTGGGATGCGGATCAGCTCATCATCCGCCAGGTAATGGGGCTGATGATTCACCACGACGGCTACGTTGGCGGAGTCGCCTGGGACGACGCTAAACGGCAGCGCAATATGGAGGCCCTGCGGAAAAAGCTGGCAAAAAACCCAGAGGATCTGCAGACCCTGGAGCAATGCATCGAGTCCGGCCAGGGGCAGCCGGATTTTATGGACTTTGTCCGGCGGGCGCGGGATGGCGTGCTGGCAAAGGCGGCGGGCTGGGAAAACCTGGGGCCCTCCATTTTCCGCCACGCGGTAAATGTCGCCTCGCTCTCCAATCTGCCGGAGACGGAGGAGTGGATTGAGGACGCACACCGGATTTTTCCCAACTCCATTTATACGAAGATTGACATCGCCTGGATTGAGTTTGGACGCAATTGGGCCCAGGAGAACTACGAGAAATGCGTCCGCCTGGCTGAGGGTTATTTTCAGGCTCTGGAGGACTACGACGCCGGGCGCTATGATCTGCTGGAGACGCTGTTCAACTCCCTGGGCTACGCCTCGCCCAACAACCGTCTGCGGATGCACATTTTCCTTGCCGACGCCTACCGCCAGACATACCGCCCCCAAAAGTGCCTGAAGGAGCTGGAAAAGGTTGACGGCTCCGCTCTGGATATGAACCAGGTGGACGCGGTGGTCCGCACCCTTGTGCAGCTCCACAGCAAGACCTCCCTGGACACCGCCCCGCTGGTTCTCCGCCTTTGGGACGAGCTGAGCCGGTCGGTTCCCACCGAGCAGCAGTCTCAGGCGCGGCAGGCCCAGTTCATCCGTACCGCCGCCGCCGTTTTCCCGCCGGAGTACCAGGAAAACGAGCGTGAAAACGAAAAATTCCACCGCCACGCCTATACGCTGTTCCTGCCGCTGGAGGGGCGGTGTGTTCTGGGCGGCGCGGCAGCCATCATGGAGCTGGAGGACCCGGCGGCCCTGGCGGAGAAGCTGGCGGCGGCGGAGCTGGAGCAGCTGCCTGCAGCCGCCCTGGAGCGGGCGCTGCTGCGGGGCGTTCCTTTCCCGGACCGGCCCCTGCACATGGAGCAGGCGGACGCGCTGGCCTCCCGTCTGGCCGGCTGCGGCGGCTTTCCGGAGCTGGTGGAGCGGGCCGCCGCCGCGGACGGGGACCTTCAGCAGATCTGCTGGGCGCGGGGCCTCGTCCTAACGGCGGTGCGCAGCTGCGGCTGGACGGACGCGGAGAAGGACATGCGCTTTGCCCGCGCCTTTGCGGCGGTGGAGCGCGCCTATCTGCCCCTCTGCTACACGCCGCTGATGCTGTCCCCGGAGGGCGTCGGGACCCTGCCGCTGATGCACCGCTTCGGCTGGTACTGTGCCCGGGCCTTTTCCCGGCTGGAGCAGGGGGACGCCGTCGGCTATGTCCAGCTTCTGCGGGAGGGTCTGGCCTCCTGCCCTGCCATGCAGCCCATGGTGGAATTTTTGACGGAGCACACGCCGCAGCTCCAGGCCGCGCAGCCGCCAGAGGAGCTGCTGGCCCTGGCGGAGCAGGTGCGGGCCATGCTGTCCGCCTTCGCCCCCGGCGATCCGGCGGTGGCGGTGCTGAAGGCCAGCCCCGCCTACCAGCGGGTGGCCGGCCTGGTGGAGGGCGGATGAGCCGCCTGACAGATACACGGAAGAGGTGAGAAAATATGCAGCAGCTGCGGATCGGCGTCATCGGCGTGGGCAACATGGGCAGGAACCATGTGCGCATCCTGTCCGAGGAGGAGCGCTGTTTCCATCTGGCCGGCGTCTACGACGCGGACGGCGCGCGGGCGCAAAAAATCGCGGAACAGTTCGGCACAACGGCATTCCAGGAGATGGAGCCGCTTTTACAGGCGGTTGAGGCGGTGGTGATTGCGGTTCCCTCCTCCCTGCACCGCGCGGTGGGGCTTCTGGCCGCCGCGCACGGGGTGCACGCGCTGATTGAGAAGCCCCTCGCCATGAGCGCCGGGGACGCGCAGGCCCTCTGCCGCGCCTTTGCCGCCAGCGGGAAAATACTGACGGCGGGCCATGTGGAGCGCTTCAACCCGGTCTATACCGAGCTGTCCAAGCTCCTTATGCACGAGCAGATCATCGCCATTGAGGCCCGGCGCTACAGCCCCTTCGACGGGCGGATCAAGGACGCCAACGTGGTGGAGGATCTGATGATCCACGACCTTGATCTGGTGTGCCATCTGATGGAGGGGCACGCCGCCGTCCGGCAGTCGGCCTTCGGCCAGGCCGTGCACAGCCGGCGGCTGGATTTCGCCCACTGCGCCCTGCGCTTTGACAACGGCGTCCAGGCCTCGGTGAGCGCGAGCCGGGTGACCCAGGGAAAAATCCGCGAGCTGAGCGTACATACCCGCGGCGGCTTCATCACGGCCGATCTGCTGGCGAAGACGCTGCAGGTCAGCAGGAGCACCAACATGGTAATCGACGAGGGGCAGGAGCACTCCTATCGCCAGGAGAGCGTGACGGAGAAAATTTTTGTGCCGATGATTGAACCCCTTCGCGCGGAGCTTATCGCGTTTTACGATGCGGTGGTCAACGGCCGGCCCGTCAGGGTGGACGGCCAGACCGCCGCCCGGATGATTGCGCTGTGCGAACGCATCACCCAGCAGGCGGAGTCCGCCTGCTCCGAGTAAGGGGCCATAAGGAGAATTGTCATATGAACATACCGTTTTTTGACCTCAAACGCCAATACCAGACCTTGAAAAGCGAAATGACGGAGCGCGCCGCTCAGGTGATGGAGAGCTGTTCCTTCATCGGCGGTCCCTATGTCAAAGAGTTTGAAACGCAGATTGCCGGTTATCTGGGCGTGAAGCACGCCTTCGGGTGCGGCAACGGAACGGAGGCGCTGGTTCTGGCGCTGCGCGCCTGCGGCGTCGGACCGGGGGACGAGGTCATTACGACGCCCTTTACCTTTTTCGCCACTGCGGAGGCGGTGGCCTCTATCGGCGCGGTACCTGTATTTTCCGACATTCGCCGGGAGGACTACACCCTTGACCCCGAACAGATCGAGGAAAAGATCACCGCCAGAACTCGCGCAATTCTGCCGGTGCACATCTTCGGCGCGCCCTGCCGCATGGAGGAGATCACGGCCATAGCCGCCAGGCACGGCCTGCGCGTTGTGGAGGACTGCGCCCAGGCCATCGGGAGCATGTACAGAGGGAAAAAGGCGGGCAGTCTGGGGCATATTGGCTGTTTTTCCTTCTACCCCACCAAAAATTTGGGCGGTTTTGGCGACGGCGGCCTGGTCACTACCGGCGACGGCGATCTGGCCGTCGTTCTGGCCGCGCTGCGGGAGCACGGCGCGGGAAAAAACGGTGCGCGGGCCCTGGAGATCCTCGGCGGAGCAGCAGAGACGCCGGCCCTTAGCGAGCAGACCGGCGCGCTCTACGACCCGTATAAATATTATAATTATATAATCGGCTATAATTCCCGGCTGGACGCCATGCAGGCGGCGGCCCTGTCGGTGAAGCTGCCGCGGCTGGACGGCTACAACAGCGCCCGCGCGGAGATTGCCGGGGCCTACGCCAGCGGGCTCTGCGGCGCGCTGGAAAAGCCCCGGTACGCCGCTGATACGGTCCCCTGCTGGCACCAATATGTGGTGCGGACCCCCCGCAAATACGAGCTGTGCGACTACCTGCAGCAGCACGGCGTCGGCTGCGGCACCTTTTATCCGGTGCCCCTGCACCTGCAGAAGGCGTTTGCAGATCTGGGGTACCGGCCCGGCAGCCTGCCCGAGGCGGAGCGGGCGGCGGCGGAGACGGTCTGCCTGCCCATGTTCCCGGAGCTGACTGCGGAAGAGGTGGCTTTTGTGATCGATACCGCGAACCGCTTTTTTGCGGAGAAGGGGGGATGCACACCATGAACGACGTCTATATCCATCCAACCGCGGAGGTGAGCCCGGAGGCGGAAATTGGCGCGGGCACCAAAATATGGAACCAGGCCCAGGTGCGGGAGGACGCGCGGATCGGCGCGGGGTGCGTCATCAGCAAGAATGTGTATATCGACGCGGGCGCAGTCATCGGAAGCCGGGTAAAAATTCAGAACAACGTGAATGTGTACCACGGTGTCGAGATCGAGGACGATGTTTTTCTGGGGCCGTCCATGACCTTTACCAACGACCGCTTTCCCCGGGCGTTCAACAGCGATTTTCAGGTGAGCAGAACGCTGGTCAGGCGGGGGGCCTCCATTGGCGCAAACGCGGCCATCCGCTGCGGCGTCACCATCGGGGCCTACGCCATGGTGGGTACCGGCAGCGTCGTCACCAGAGACGTTCCCGCCCACGCGCTGGTGGTGGGTAACCCCGCGCGGCAGATCGGCTGGGTGTGCGCATGCGGCCAGAGGCTGGAGGAGGGCGCCGCCGTCTGCGCGGCGTGCGGGGAGAGGCCCCCCCTGCCGTCCGGCACAGGCGTTCATCCGGAATGAGAGGAGGTCCCATGGATCAGGACAGAGCCCGGCGCATCGCTGAGGCCATCGAGCTTTTTGATAAGCAGCAGTATCAGGAGGCATTCTCCGCTTTTACGGAGATGTATCACGCGTCCCGGAGCGCTGGCGACAAGCAGGAGATCTTTCAGCTGCTGGAGGAGGTGTTCTACCGCCCCAATGCGGCGGAGCTTGAGAAGAACTACACCGGCAACCTGTCGCTGCTGCAGGCGTACCCCTACTTCTGGGGCAGGGCCCTCCGCTCGTTCGAGGCCCTGCGTTTTCAGCTCTTTCCCGTCAGCGAGGGGCTCTATTGCTGTTACGACCGGGAAAAGGATCGCTTCGGGGATATATACGACGGGGATACCCCCCGCCAAATGCGGTATTTCTTCGAGCGTCTGGACGAGCCCATCCGCGCCACGGACGAGGACAATTGCTACAATCTGACCTTCCTCCACGACAACGTCCGCAGCAGCGAGGACTTCGCCGGCGACAACCATATCTATCTCTTATACGCAACCCCGGAGCCGCTGGAGCGGCTGATGCTGGCCTGTGATCTGGCCCCCCTCCTTCGGCAGCAGAAATTTGTCTTCCTGCTTGGGAAAAAGAACTGGAAGCGGTACCCGATTGACTTTCAAAAGACCTTTGGCGTGGATTACGCGGAGCGGAGCCCCGCCCCGGTCCGTGTGGAGGAGGTCAAGCGGATCTGTTTTTGGTATAAGCACGCCTATTCCGGCACGGAGCTGAGCCTGGGCGTTTTGGGCGCGGTGAACGAGATACAGATGTACAGCGCCATGGTGTTCCACACGGATTCCACTGTAGACGGGAAGCCCATGTATGACCTCCCGGAATTCCGGGGGCTTTTGAACCGTCCGGAGGAGATCTGTACGGTGGAGCAGATCGAATCCCTGCTTCGCACACGGCGCTGCGATATTCGGCTGGAGGGCCTGCTCGACTATTTGGCCTGGCTGCGGCAGCAGCGCCCCGCGCCCCACCGCTACACCGTAAAGGAGCTGTTCTGCGGATATTTCCTGTTCCGGTATGAGCAGCGGCACATAAATCCACGGGTTGTGCCCATGCTGCTCTTTGACCCCCACGTGTGGAATACCAGCGTCTACAATGCCGTCGTCAGCGCCTTTCCCTACCGCACCGTGCTGACCAGCGTCAGGGAGCCCATTATGACCTTTGGGCGCAGCTATCTCTACGGCCTGATCGGCTGGAGTAAATTTCAGACCCAGTACATCCTGGGTTCGGACTATGTCCATGCGCAGTTTCTGCCGCCGGAGCTCCAGGAGTGCTACTTCGGCTTCCGCTTTGAGGATCTGAAAACAAAGCCGGAGGCCGTCTGCCGGGCGCTGTGCCGGCATCTGAACGTCCCCTTTGCGGAGCAGATGCTGGAGACGGAGGCGCCGCTGGCCGACCGCACGGGGCAGGTGACGAGAGGGTTCGATCAGGCGCCGCTGCACCGGGACATCAGCGCCGTGCTGACAGAGTTCGACCAGCTGCGGCTGAAGCTGTTTTACGACCCGATACTCCGCTATTACGGCTACCCCTGCTTTCCTTTTGAGGAGTACCCCCTCTCGGAGGAGGTTGTGCGGGAGCTCCTCCGCTATCCCTTCCGCTTTGAACGGCTCAACAAGCACTATCTGCCGGACAGCGCGCCGCCGGAGGAGACGCTCCACGAGTGGATACAGGAAATTCTGCAGGGGGCCTGGAGAAAGCAGGCCATCTGCCCCCGTCTGATTCCCCCGGAGGAGACGGCGCATGTGTAGAGTGTACTGGCTGACCGGCCTCTCAGGTGCGGGGAAGACCACCATCGGCCGCCTCTTGTGCGAGCGGCTGCGGGCGGCGGGAGAAACCGCGGCGCTTCTGGACGGCGACGAGCTGCGCCAGGTTTTTGGCGGCGACCTGGGCTATACGGAGGCCGACCGCCGCAAAAGCGCCATGCGCAACGCCCGGCTGTGCGCGCTGCTGGCGCGGCAGGGCATTACGGTGGTCTGCTGCACGATCTCCATGTTTGACAGCGTGCGGTCCTGGAACCGGGAGAACATACCGGGCTATTTCGAGGTCTATGTGAAGGTCTCCATGGAGACGCTGCGGCGGCGGGATCAAAAGGGGCTGTACAGCGGCGGGCGGGATGTAGCCGGGATCGATTTCCCGCTGGAAATGCCCAAAGCGCCGGATTTGGTTCTGGAAAATGACGGTCAACGGACGCCTGAGGAGCAGGTGAATCTGTTGCAGAGTACAATAGGAGGACAACCATGAAAACAGAGTGGGATTACACAAACCTGGCAGAGGCGTATCTGCGCCGGCCTGAATATGCTGCCAGTGCAATTCTGGAAATGTTTGAGCGCGCCGGCCTGAAGCCGGGGGACAGCGCATGCGATGTCGGCGCCGGCGCCGCCCATCTGACGCTGGAACTGGCAAAATTGGGGCTGCGCATTTGGGCGGTGGAGCCTAATGATGCCATGCGGCGCAACGGAACACGGAGGACCGCAGACTATCCCGGCGTACAGTGGTTCGAGGGGATTGGCGAGGATACGGGCATGGAGGCCGCCAAATTCGACCTCGTCACATTCGGCTCTTCATTCAATGTCTGTGACCGGCAGAAGGCCCTGATCGAAACCAGCCGGATCCTGAAACCGGGCGGCTATTTTGCCTGCATGTGGAATCACAGGGACCTGAGCGACCCCTTGCAGCAGAAGATTGAAGCCGTTATCAAGCAGAATATTCCCAACTATGCGTATGGTACGCGCCGCGAGGATCAAACGGCTGTCATTGACGCGTCGGGGCTATTCGGGGAGGTCCAGTTCATCTCCGGACAGGTGACGCACCGGCTCAGCGCCGAGGACTTTATCGAGGGCCGGAAATCCCATGGAACCGTTTACAGACAGTCGCCGGATGTGTTTGAAAAAATTATAGGGGACATCCGCGAAGTGGTTGAGAATCTGCACCAGGAAACCATTGCCGTCCCATATACCACCCGCATTTGGATGGCGCAAAAGAAATGATGCGTTTGCCATGAAATTTACCACCAAAGCCGACACGCTCCGAGCGCTGGCCGGAAGGCTGTCCACCGCCCAGGTCCTGCCCCAAATCTCCCTGACCGCAGGGGAGGCGCGGGACAATCCGGCGCGGGCCCTGGAGCTGCTGCGGGAGGCGGACCTGCTGAACACGCACCTCATCGTCCGCAGCAGCGCCCGGAACGAGGATACGGCGGAGGGCTCCAACGCGGGCAAATTCCTCTCTATTGCGCGTGTACTGGGCGAAGCCGCTGTCCTGGCGGCGGTTTCACAGGTGGTGGACGCTATGGGACCGGACCGGGAAAACCAGGTGTTCATCCAGCCCTTTCTGACCCGTGTGGAGCTCTGCGGCGTGGCCTTTACGGCGGACCCCAGCACCGGGGGGCACTACTACATCCTCAATTATGACCGGACCACCGGCTCAACCAGCTCCGTCACAGACGGGACGGGAACCCAGCTGGAGACCTTCTGCCACTTCAAGGCGTCCCCGGCGCAGCCGCCCGCCCCGCTGGACCGGGTAATCGCGCTGTGCCGGGAGCTGGAGGCGCTGTTTGAACACCCGGCGCTGGATATTGAATTTGCCGTCTCAGATGGTATACTGTACTTACTGCAGGTCCGGCCCCTGGTGCTGACCCGGCCCCTGGCCGATCTGGAGGGGCAGCAGCGCTGTCTCCGGCTGATTCGGGAGAAGTTCCGCGCCTCTCTTCTGCCCCACCCGGATCTCTGCGGCCAGTGTACCATCTACGGCGTCATGCCGGACTGGAACCCGGCGGAGATGATCGGCGTGCGGCCCCGGCCCCTGGCGCTGAGCCTATACAAGGAGATCATTACCAACGGCGTGTGGGCCTATCAGCGGGATAATTACGGGTATCGGAACCTGCGTTCCTTCCCGCTCATGGTGGATTTTCTGGGCCTGCCTTACATTGATACACGGGTGAGCTTCAATTCTTTCCTGCCCAAAAGTCTGCCGGACCCTCTGGCGGACCGGTTGGTGGGATACTATTTGGACCGGCTGCGCACGCACCCCGAGCTCCACGACAAAGTGGAGTTTGAGATCGCCTTTACCTGTTATACCTTTGATCTCCCCGCGCGGGTAACCGTACTGTCAGAGGCCGGCTTTACCGCGCAGGAGCAGGCCTGCCTGGTGGAGGCGCTGCGGGAGCTGACCAACTCGATCATCCGCGAGGACGGCTTCTGGCGGAAGGACGCGGAGAAGATCGAGATCCTCCAGAAGAAGCGGCAGGATATTCTCTCCAGCGGCCTGGGGCCTGCCGAGAAAATCTACTGGCTTCTGGAGTACTGCAAGCGCTACGGCACGCTGCCCTTCGCGGGACTGGCCCGGGCGGGCTTTATCGCGGTGGAGCTGCTGCGGTCCATGGTGACGGCCGGCGTACTGACAGAGGAGGAGCGGTCCCTCTACATGAACGGCCTCTCCACCGTTGGAAAAAATATCTCCAGGGATTTGGCCGGCCTCTCACCTGCGGCATTTCTGGAGAAATACGGTCATTTGCGCCCCGGCACCTACGACATCTGTTCCCCGCGGTATGACCAGGGGCGGGAGCTGTACTTTGATTTCTCTCAGCCGCAGAGCGGCGGAGCGGAGCCTCCGCCCTTCAAGCTGTCCCTCCAGCAGTACGAAGTCCTCCAGCAGATGCTGGAGGCGCACGGGCTGCACACCGACGTGCTGTCCCTGTTTCGCTTTATACGGCACGCGATTGAGGGCCGGGAGTACGCGAAATTTGTCTTTACCCACACCCTCTCCGATGTGCTGGAACTGCTCTCCGAGCTGGGCGCGGGCTTCGGCCTGAGCCGGACGGAGATGTCCTACCTGACCATCCAGCGGGTGACCGAGGCCTACTCCTGCACTGAGGATCTGGAATCGGTGCTGCGGGCCTCCATCCGGGACGGCCAGGCCCTGGAGCGGGCCGCCGCCGGCATCATGCTGCCGCCCCTCCTGTGGGAGGAGGCCCAGATCCACAGCTTTTTCCTGCCGGACGGAAGTCCCAACTTTATCACCCAGGGCCGCTGCGCGGCGGAGACGGTGCTTCTCCCCTCAGAGGCCCCCCTGGAGGGAAAGCTGGTGCTGATCCGGGGCGCAGACCCCGGCTATGACTGGATTTTTTCCCGGTCCATCGCCGGTTTTATTACCGCATACGGCGGCGCTAACTCCCATATGGCCATCCGGGCGGCGGAGTTCGGCATCCCGGCCGTCATCGGGGTGGGGGAAAAACAGTTTGCCCGGTACGCCTCCGCCCGGTGGCTGGAGGTGGACTGCAGAAACAGGAGGGTGGTGATGCTGTGAGCAGGCTGATCGCGCTGACGCAACGGGTAGAGCGCATAGAGGCCATCGGGGAGCGGCGGGACGCCCTCTCCCAGGAGTGGGCCGCGCTGGCGGAGGCCTGCGGCTTTCTGCCCCTGCCTCTTCCGAACCGCCTGACGGCTGTCCGGCAGCTGCTGGCGGCGGTGAGGGTGGACGGCATCATCCTCACCGGCGGCAACGACCTGGCGTCCTGCGGCGGCGACGCGCCGGAGCGGGATGAGGCGGAGCGGTTTCTCATCCAATATGCGATAGACCGGCGGACCCCTCTGCTGGGGGTCTGCCGTGGCATGCAGATGCTCCTGGACTATTTCGGCGCTCCTCTCCAGAAGGTGGAGGGGCATATCCGCGTGGAGCACCCTCTGGACCGCGGCGGCACAGTCAACAGCTTCCACAGCTGGGGCGCGCGGGCGTGTCCGCCGCCGCTGGAGCCTGCCGCCCGCAGTACGGACGGCGTGGTGGAGGCCGTGACGCACCGGGAGTACCCGTGGATTCAGGGTGTCATGTGGCACCCGGAGCGGTATGCGCCTCTGCGGGAGGAGGACATTCGGTTGATCAGGGAGGTATTTCGGCTATGAAAACCATTATTTTGGCTGCGGGAAGAGGCAGCCGCCTGGGCGAACGGACCAGGGAGAAGCCCAAGTGCATGTGCACGCTCAAGGGCCGGACGCTGCTGGACCGCTGCCTGGAGACGCTGATGCAAGCGGGGATCGCCAGGGAGGAGATCGGCATTGTCACCGGCTACCGCAGCGATATGTTCCATGAGCCGGGCATCACCTATTTTCACAATGCGGACTGGGAGCGGACGAACATGTTCTACTCTCTGACCATGGCGGAGGCCTGGCTTGCGCAGGAGCCCTGCCTGGTCTGCTATTCGGACATTGTCTTTACGCCGGCGGCGGTCCGGGCCCTGGCAGCTTCCGGCGCACCGGCGGCGATCACCTCCTACAGCGGCTACTGGGCGCTGTGGAAGGCGCGCATGGACGATCCCTTGGAGGACCTGGAGACCTTCCGCGCCGCCGGGGACGGCAGGCTGCTGGAGATTGGGCAGAAGCCCGCCGGCCCCGAGCAGGTCCAAGGCCAGTTTATGGGGCTGCTCCGCTTTACGCCGGAGAGCTGGGGCTGGGTGCGGGAGACCCTCAAGAAGCCTCTGCGGAAGACGGTGGAGAAGCTGGATATGACCACGCTTCTGGAGGGGATGGTCCGGGCGGGCTACCCGATCCAGACCATCTCCACCGACGGCCTCTGGCTGGAGTGCGACAGCGAACACGACATCGACGTCTATGAACAGCTCTTTGGTGATTGTTTATGATCGTTGATCTCCACACCCACTCCACCGCCTCCGACGGCCAGTACACCCCCTCTCAGCTGGTCCGGCTGGCGGCTGCACGGGGCCTGGAGGCACTGGCACTCACCGATCACGACACCCTCGACGGCCTGGAGGAGGCCGTGGAGTCCGGGAGGCGCGCCGGCCTTCGCGTTCTGCGGGGCGTGGAGCTGGGGGCGAAGGAGTACAGGAGCCTCCACATCCTGGGATACGGCTTCACCCCCGGCGCGCCCGGCCTGGGAGCGCTCTGTGCGCGGATGAGGGAGGGGCGGGACGAGAGAAAGTACCGGATCCTTGATTTCCTGCGTGAGAAGGGCCTGGGCATCACCTTGGCGGAGGTAGAGGAGATCGCCGGCGGCTCCATCATCGCACGGCCCCATTTTGCGCAGGCGCTGGTCAGAGGCGGCTACACGGCAACGGTCAAGGAGGCCTTCGACCGCTACTTGGATACCGACGAGTACCAGCGGATCGAACGCGCGAAGCCGGACGCCCGGACCTGTATAGAAGCGATCCGGGCTGCGGGAGGAATGGCCTCCCTGGCCCATCCGTACCAGCTGAACCTGGAGGAGGAGGGCCTGGACGCGCTGGTAAAGCAGCTGGCCGGATATGGCCTCTCTGCAATCGAGTGCTACTATCCCAGGCACGGGCCGGAGCAGCAGGCCTTTTATCTGCATCTGGCGGAGAAGTACGGCCTGTACGTCTCCGGCGGCAGCGACTTCCACGGCGAGCGAGTCAAGCCGGATATTTCCCTGTCCGCCCTGGACCTGGACATAAGCTGGGCCGCCGGCCGGGGCGTGTGAATCTGCGCCGGCGGAAGGTCCATACCCGCAAGGACGCCATAAGACTCCAAAAGGCCCGGAAAACCAGTGGTTTTCCGGGCCTTTTGGAGCTGGAAATCAGACTCGAACTGACGACCTGCTGATTACGAATCAGCTGCTCTACCAACTGAGCTATTCCAGCGTACCGCAACAGATGTAGTATACCACATTTCCCGTCTCCAGTCAAGACCGGGCGGCCGCTGGGCGCACAAAATTTTTGCCGGCGATAACATATCGTATTTTTGCCCCCCTATCCTGCAAGTGCCGCCGCAAAATATGCGGGGAAGCCGGTTTTTACGAAAAATCCCCTGGTAATCCCCGGCGTCGTTTCCGGCAAAAGTGCCGCAAATAGACAAAATCTCAGAAAAAACATCCCGCTGCCTCAGCAGTTTTCCGCAGGTTTTCTGTTCGGCAGGTTCACATAAATTTCACAATAACTTCGTAGTACAGCAAGTTATACACATTTTCCACAGGGTTTTCCACACAGTCAAATCCTTCTGATTCCAACCCTCTCCCTTGAAATTGACATTTTTTGGAACCCCCCCTATCCGCTGTTTACACCAAATCGCGGCCCCCGCTCCGTTTACATAACGACACTTTATGCAATTTCCCCGCATTTCTCATCCATTCCTCCGGCCCTCATATCTCCAGATTGGCGTAGGCATTCAGGCTCATGTCCGCCCGGCTGCCGGCCAGATATTCGTAGTAGGCCTGGCTGCCGATCATAGCCCCGTTATCACCGCACAGGCGCAGGGGCGGCAGATACAGCCGGATGCCTGCCTCCCGGCAGGCCCGCTCCAGGTCCCCTCGGATGCGCCCGTTGGCGGCTACGCCGCCGGCGGCTGCCATGGTGCGGCGGCCGCACTGTTTGGCGGCCTCTATGGCACGGGGCACCAGCTCGTCGCTGATGGCCGCCGCCACCGACGCCGCCAGGCTGGACCGGTCCAGCGTCTCCCCCTTCTGGGCGGCGTTGTGCACCAGGTTCACCGCCGCCGTTTTCAGGCCGGAGAAGGACATGTCCAGGGGATTTCCCGCCACCCTGGCTCGGGGCAGGGGGTATTTTGCATCGTCGCCCCCTTGGGCCAGCTCCTCCATGGGCCGCCCGCCGGGGTAGGGAAGGCCCAGCACACGGGCGATCTTGTCGAAGCACTCTCCCGCCGCATCGTCCCGGGTGGCCCCCAGGATGGCCATGTCCGTATAGCCCCGCACGTCCACCAGCATGGAGTTTCCCCCGGAGATGCACAGCGCCAGGAAGGGGGGCTCCAGCTCCGGGAAGGCCAGGTAGTTGGCGGCGATGTGCCCCCGCAGGTGGTGCACCGGGATGAGGGGCTTCCCCATGGCGAGGGCGGCGCTCTTGGCGAAGTTCACCCCCACCAGCAGGGCTCCGATGAGCCCCGGCCCATAGGTCACCGCCACCGCGTCGATGCCGGACCGGGTCACCCCCGCCTCCGCCAGGGCCCTGTCCGTCAGGGCGGCAATGGCCTCCACATGCTTGCGGGAGGCGATCTCCGGCACCACGCCGCCGTAGACGGCGTGCATGTCCGCCTGGGAGGCGACGGCGTCGCTGAGGACCTCCCGCCCGTCCCGGACCACCGCGGCGGCGGTCTCGTCGCAGGACGATTCAAACGCTAAAATCAGCATATGTGTATCCCTTCCTGAAAAAGCGCCGGGACGGGAGCCCTCCCGTCCCGGCAAATATTGACGGGTCTGTGTAAAATGCGGGTTTACAGGTCGATGGCCTTGAGCTTCTCCTCCTTGACCCCGTGCTTCTCGGCGTAGCCGGTGAGGATTAGGGTCAAAGCGCCGTCGCCGGTGACGTTGCAGGCGGTGCCGAAGCTGTCCTGCAGGGCGAAGATGGCCAGCATCAGGGCGGTGCCGTCGCTGTCAAAGCCCAGGACGCCGGTGATCAGGCCCAGGGAGGCCATGACCGTGCCGCCGGGGACGCCGGGGGCGCCGATGGCGAAGATGCCCAGCAGGAGGATGAAGAGGATCATGCTGCCCACGCTGGGGAGCTTGCCGTAGAGGACCTTGGAGACGATCATGATGAAGAAGGTCTCGGTGAGGGCGGAGCCGCACAGGTGGATGTTGGCGAACAGGGGGATGCCGAACTCCACCATGTCGGAGCGGAGGCTCGTGCTCTTCCGGGCGCAGTCCAGGGCCACGGCCAGGGTGGCGGCGGAGGACATGGTGCCCACGGCGGTGAGGTAGGCGGGGCCGTAGTGCTTCACCACCTCAATGGAGCTGCGGCCGGAGTACACCCCGGCAAAGCCGTATAGCGCGGCCATCCAGATGTAGTGGCCCGCCATGACGATGACGATGGCCAGCAGGAAGGCGGGGAACTGCTTGGTGATGGTGCCGTCATAGGAGAGGCCGCAGAAGGTCAGGGCGATGAAGAAGGGCAGGACGGGGATGACCACCTTCTTCACCACGCTCAGGACGATGTTCTGGAACTCCTGGAGCACGGCGGTGATGGTCTTAGCCCTGGTCCACACGGCGGCCAGGCCGATGAGCACGGAGAACACCAGGGCGCTCATCACGGGCATGATCTGGGGGATGTCCAGCTGGAACGCCACGCCGGGCAGCTCCTTGAGGCCCTCCATGCTGCTGGCGATGGGCAGGTGGGGCACCAGCAGGTAGCCGGCCACCATGGACATGAGGGTGGCCAGCACGGTGCTGATGTAGGCCACGGAGATGGCCACCATCAGCATCTTGGTGGCGTTGGAGCCCATCTTGGTGATGGAGGGGGCGATGAAGCCGATGACGATCAGGGGCACGCAGAACATGATGACCTGGTTGAGCACATACTTCAGGGTGACCACGACGGTCATGGCGCTCTCCGGCAGGAACAGGCCGAAGACAATGCCCACCGCGATGCCGATGAGCAGCTTCAGGGGCAGGCTCATGCCTCTCTTTTCAGTTGCCATAATAGATAATCCTTCCTTTCGATCATAACACACAATACGAAGCGCTCCGCAGGGGACGATACTTCAGCATACGCACAGCGGAGCCCGGGCATGCGTACGCTGCGGAAAACAGGGGGAGGACGGGCTCACGCCTGGGGCGGCTGGCCGGTCATAATGCGGATGATCTCCTTGTCGGTCTCCCGCATGCCCAGGCGGCCCAGGCGGCCGATGTTGGTGATGGTGGCCTCCACGCCCTTGGCGACGATGCCCTCGCCGCCCCGGAACTGCTGGCTGCTGCGGTACATGTTGTACCCCAGGATGCCCGCGTCCACGGCGGCGGCGATCTTGGCCGCGCAGGAGGGCTTGGCCCCGTCGCAGATCATGCCGGAGATGGTGGCCAGGGCGTTGACCAGGGTGTGGGCCACCTCGTTGAAGCCGCCGCCCTGGAGATAGGCAATGGCCGCCCCCGCGCCGCAGCCGGCGCTGACCGCGCCGCAGTAGGCGCTCAGCCGGCCGATGCCGGTTTTCATGTGGATGGTCAGCAAATCGCTGAGGGTGACGGCCCGGAGCATGGCGTCGTGGTCCACCCCCAGCTCCTTGGCGTACTCGATGACGGGCACCGAGGCGGTCATGCCCTGGTTGCCGCTGCCGGAGACGATGATGACGGGCATCTCGCACCCGCTCATGCGGGCGTCGGACCCGGCCGCCGCCATGTAGCGGGCCCGGATCTTGATGTCGTCGCCGTAGTGGTCCCGGAGAACCTTGCCGATGTTGGCCCCCCAGTCCCCCCGCATGCCCTCCTGGGCGATGGCGTAGTTGTAGTCCACCTGGCGCTGTACGATCTCCCGCACATCGTCCACATCCATGGTCTGCACGAAGTCCACGATGGCCTCCACGCTCAGGCAGCTGCGGTCCGTGAGGCCGGCGGCGCTGTCCCCGGCGGACACCACCGCGCCGGATTTGAGCAGGGTCTCCCCGTTTTTCTCAATGAGCACGATGTTGGTGTGGTAGTCGGCGATGCGCAGGCGGACCTGATCGGTCCCGGCGGTGAGGGTGATGATGATGTCGAAGATGACGTCTCCCTGGGCGGGGGCCACCTTCACCTCGTGGGTGTCCAGATAGGTGCGGATCTCCGCCTTCTGCGCCTCGGTGACCTGGGAGATGACCTCCAGGATCTTCCCCGCGTCGCCGGCGGCCACGCCGGCGGCGGCAGCGGCCTCGATGCCCTTCAGGCCGCCGGTGTTGGGCACAACGACGCTCTTGACGTTCTTGATGATGTTGCCGCTGGCCTCCACCAGCACCTTGTCCGGCAGACGCCCCAGGACCTCCCGCGCCTTGGCCGCGCCGTAGGCGATGGCGATGGGCTCGGTACACCCCATGGCGGGCACCAGCTCCTCCCGCAGTATCTGGACAAAATGGTGGTAACGCTGATCGTTTTTCTCCATAATATTCCTCCCTTCTCATTGGTTCGGCGCGCCGTGCGCCGGCTCTGACCGCCGCCGGAAACCTCTCTCTCCATCACGCCCGGTCTCTCTGGCCGTACAGTCAAAGCGGGTATTTTTGCATAAAATACCCTTGTTGCAATATATCATTTCCCGGCAGTTCTGTCAAGGGTTTCACAAAAAGCGCGGCCCTTTGGAGAACTCTGATGACAGGCCCGCCGGGCTGTGGTAAAATGGGCCCAGCTTTGTATGAAGGAGGCGGGGACATATGCCCCAGATGAACAAGGGCGGGAAATTCATTTTCGGCAAATCACGCATTCGGGAGGACCGGACCATCTGCCTCCCGGACCAGGCGGTCCGGGAGTACGGCGCGGCGTCGGAGGGCTGGGTGTACCTCTTCACCGGCAGCAAATCGACGGGCGGCTTCTGCGTGACCCGCCGGGGGCTGCTGGAGCCCTCCCGGCTGGGCCACATCCTGGCGGAGCGGCCGGCCCTGCGGGACTGCCGGACGGAGCCGGGGGCGTTCGTCCCCTACAAAGGCCGCGCCTACTGCTGGCTGCCCGTCAGCGGGGAGGGGGTCATTGCCCTGCCGGAGGCGGCACTGACCTTTCTGGCGCTGCGGCGGGGCATGGAGCTGCTGGCCATCCGCTCCAGCGACATCGCCTTTACCATGGGGGCCCGCGGCCCCCTTATGGAGCGGGCGGCGGCCTACGAGGGAGCGCTGGAGGTCTATTGACAGACAGTGCCGGCGGGAAACTCCCGCCGGCACTGTTCCGCCGCGTCCGCCCCGCGCCGTCAGCCCCCGCAGCCGGCGCACGCCCCGCAGCCCCCGGCGCAGGTGCGGCCACTCTCCTCCCACAGTGTCTCGGAGACGGGGGCCCAATTCTGTGCGTAGGGCTCCGTCCGGTCACACAGGGTGTCCACATCCTCCGGGGCCTCGCAGTCGGTGGAATGCGCCCCGGTCTCCCGCACCATCCGGCGCAGCTTCTCCGGGTTCTCCAGCATGGGGCAGGGCCGCAGCATGTTATCGTTGAAGGGCTGGCCGTCGTGGTAGGCCATGAAGAGGGGGCTCTTGAGGGCCTCCAGCAGGGTCACGTCCCGGATGTTCACGTTGGCGTAGTGGATGAACACGCAGGGCTCCACGTCCCCGGCGGCGCTGATGTGGAGGTACCGCCGCCCCCCGGCGATGCACCCGCCCACATACTCCGCGTCGTTCTGGAAGTCCATGGAGAAGATGGGCTTGGTCTCCCGGTAGGCGCGGATGCGGCGGTACACCTCCGTGCGCTGCTCCGGGGTTGGCAGCAGGCCGGGCGCGGCCCCCCGGCCCACAGGCATGTAGTGGAAGTACCAGACGAACAGCGCCCCCCAGTCGATCATCTGGTCGAAGTAGGCCTCGCTGGTCACGTCGGCAAAATTGGCGCTGGTGTAGCAGGTGGAGATGCCGAAGGGCAGGCCGTGGGACTTCAGCAGCTCCATGGCCCGGACCACCTGTTTATAGACGCCGCTGCCCCGGCGGCCGTCGGTGGCGGTCTCAAAGCCCTCCACGCTCAGTGCGGGGACAAAGTTTTTTACCCGCAGCATATCCCGGCAGAACTGCTCGTCCACCAGCGTGCCGTTGGTGAAGGAGAGGAACTCGCAGTCCGGGTGGCGCTCGCACAGCGCCAGCACATCCTTTTTCCGCACCAGGGGCTCGCCGCCGGTGAAGATGTACATGTAGGTCCCCAGCTTCTTCCCCTGGCTGACGATACTGTCCATCTCCTCCAGGGTCAGGTTCAGCTTCCCGCCGTACTCCGCCGCCCAGCAGCCGGTGCAGTGCAGGTTGCAGGCGCTGGTGGGGTCCAGCAGGATGGCCCAGGGGACATTGCACCCCTCCCGCCGGGCGGTGTCCTCCTGTACGCCGGAGCCCACCAGGCTGGCGTTGACCAGGAAGTTCTGGAGGAAGGCCCTGCGCACGCCAGGGTCCAGCCGGAAGATGCTCATCATCAGCCGGTACCAGTTGCTTTTCGTCTCCAGGGCCGTGCGCACCGCTGCGCGCTGGGAGACATACCAGCCGTCGGGGGTGAATTTGTCCACCATGTCCATCACCTTCAGGGCGTTGGCCTCCGGGTCCTTCTCCAGGTAGTCCAGCGCCTTCTGGAGGGCGGCGGTAAAGGCCGCGCTCTTTAATTTCTCAGAAATGCCGCTCATAGCACGTGAGCCCCTTTCTCTAATGTGCTCACATTCTACGAAAAAAGCCGGTTCTTGTCACGGGACACCTGGAATTCCCCTGTGCCAATTTGGGACACACGCCTCCACCTCTCACCTTTTGGGACGCTTTGGCGAATCTGTCACTCCCCGCCGGCGGCCGCCGCGGAGGCGCCCGGTCCATGGCGGGCGCCCTACTCCAGATCCTCCAGCACCTGCCGGGCCCCCCGCACCAGCAGGCGGTGGAGCCGCTCCAGGTATTGCTCCGGCGGCTCCGGGTCGGCCGCCGACAGCCAGCGCAGCACGGAGGCCAGAATGGCGTCGGCAAAAAAGGTGATGCAGAAGGCCCTGTCCCGGTTATCCACAAAGATTTCCGCCGCTACCGTCTCCATCATCGGGGCCGTCACCTCACGGAAGTACTCCTGGAAGGAGTTCTGCCCCTGGATCTGAAGGGCGCAGCGGTAAAATGTCCGCTCCCGGTAGAAATAGAGGCACAGCGCCCGGAACAGCTCCCAGCTGTTTTCGTGCTCCGCGTCCCGGACGGGCCGGACGAACTCCGCGTCAAAAATCCAGTGGACCAGGGCGTATTTGTCCTGGAAGTGGTAATAAAAGCTCTTGCGGCTCATACCGCAGCCCTGGCAGATGTCCGCCACGCTGATTTTGGCAAAGGGACGGCAGGCCATCAGCTCCTTGAGCGACTGGGCCAGAGCCCTTTTGGTGATGTTGGAATCCGGCATTGCCCCTCCTCTCCGCCGTCTGGACGGCTCTAAAGATAGGTTTTATTATAGCAGACTTTTTCCCCGCCGCAAGTCGCAAAACCCACGAACCGGCCAAAATCCCCCCGGTCCGGCGCAAAAATTTCCGGCCCCCGTCATTTGCCCGTCCCCGGCGGCATATCCTTAGGGCAGAGACAGGAAATACGGGGAGGGCGCCCCTCGCCGGCGGCCGCGCCCCGGGAAAAGGAAGGACTTACGGTATGAAACGAACCCTCTCAGGGCTGATGGCCCTGCTGATGCTGCTGTGCCTGGCGCCCGCAGCCAGGGCGGAGGCGCTGGCGGTGGAGAGCCAGGCCTGCCTTTTAATGGAGAAGACCACCGGGGAGGTGCTCTATGCGGTCAACGAGCACGAGCAGCTGGAGCCCGCCAGCGTCACCAAGATCATGACCCTCCTGCTGGTCATGGAGGCCATCGACAGCGGCTCCCTCCGCTACGACGATCTGGTGACCGCCTCGGCCTACGCCTGCTCCATGGGGGGCAGCCAGATCTGGCTGAAGGAGAACGAGCAGATGACCGTGGAGGATATGCTCAAGGCCGTGTGCGTGGTCTCCGCCAACGACTGCTCCGTGGCCCTGGCGGAGCACCTGGCCGGCAGCGCCGAGGCCTTCGTGGACAAGATGAACCAGCGGGCGGGGGAGCTGGGGATGAAGGACACCAACTTCGTCAACCCTACCGGCCTGCCCGCCCAGGGCCACGTCACCAGCGCCTATGACATCGCCCTGATGAGCCGGGAGCTGATCCTCAACCACCCGGACATCCGCCGCTTTACCACCATCTGGATGGACTCCCTCCGGGACGGGGCCTCTGGGCTGGTGAACACCAACAAGCTCATCCGCTTCTACCAGGGGGCCACCGGCCTGAAGACCGGCAGCACCGACGCCGCCCTCTACTGCCTGTCCGCCACGGCGGAGCGGGACGGCATGGAGCTCATCGCCGTCATCCTCAAGGCCCCCACCTCCACCCAGCGCTTTGAGAGCGCCAAGGTGCTGCTCAACTACGGCTTCGCCGCCTACGGCCTGGGGGAGGCCCAGCTCCCCCAGCCCCTGACCCCCATCCCCGTCACTTTGGGGGACGCCCCCAGCGTCACCGTCCGGCCGGAGGGGGAGCGCACCATCCTGGCGGCAAAGGAGAAGCTGGCGGCCATGGAGGCGGCCGTGGAGCTGGAGGAGCGCCTGGACGCCCCGGTGGAGGCGGGGCAGCAGGTGGGACGCATGACCGTCACCTCCGGCGGCGAGACCCTGGCTGTCATCCCTCTGGTGGCAGAGCAGGCGGTGGCCCGGCTGACCTACTGGCAGATCGCCCAGCGATGCCTGCGGATGGCCTTTATGGGGGGATGAGGCCTCTTCCTGAAGAAAACAGCCGCGCACCAAAATAGGTGCGCGGCTCCTTCGCCTGTCTATTTGCTGATTACTTTTTTGCGGTACTCACTGATGGCCTCCAGCAGCTTGTCAAATTCCAGCTCGCCGGACACGGCGCAGAACAGCTCCTTGACCTCCTTCACGCCGCCGTCCCCGTCCAGCGAGGTGCGCAGACTCTCGGCGCACGCCGAGGCATACTCCAGCAGGAAGCGGACAGAGGCGATGGGGAGCAGACGGTCCGTGCCCTCCTTCCCCGTGGTCATGCCGGCCCGTATTTTCTCGATCTCCCTGTGCAGCTGCCGCCAGACCGCCTGGTCCGCTCCCGTCAGCCGCTGGGGAATCGGGCGCCCAACCGAGGTCAGGGCCACAAACATCCGGACCGCCAGCATCTCAACCCCCGCGCCCGCGTCCTCCAGGCCGCCGGACAGCTCCGCCGCCAGACTGCTGATATAGGCCTCCGTATCCAGGGGGAGCAGGTAGAGCATACAGGTGTCGGCGTAAATCTCCCGGAACAGCGTACACAGGTCCTTCAGCAAATCCCGGAACAGCGGCACATACAGCTCTTTAAGCTCGACCACATCTGATGTGAAGGACAGGTTCTCGGCCTCCCCCCGCGCCTCCCGGAGGACATGTGCGGCGAAGTCGCTGTAGCGCTTCTGTTTGAAGAACTCGAAGGACCAGTAATAAATGGCGGCCTCCATCTCGCGGGCCACGGTACAGCCCCCCAGCTCCGCTGTAAACAGCTCCACAATCCCCTTGACAAGGTGGCGGTCATAGTTTTGAAACACGATTTTTGCCAGCAGCACCGCCGCCGCCTTGGCGAAGCACACAGTACGAAACGCCCGCTTTCTGTGATGCTCCCCCACATAGTGCGACGTCTCGTGGGCCAGCGCGCTGAGGACCTCCACCGGGTTGTAGAGCCTGTGGAAGGGGATGGTCACCAGCACCAGGCCGGGGACGTCCTTCCTGGCCTCAAACAGCTCCACCGCGTTGATCCGCTCACAGGGGTAGGATACCAGCAAAAAGCGGATCCGCTCCTTCTGCAGGTCGCCAACCAGGAGGACCTCGGAGACCATGTTCAAAAAGGCCAGCGTATACTCCAGCATGACGATGGGGATGTCGTAGATCATGGGCCGGGTCTCCGGGTGGTGGGCCAGCTGCCCCTCCACCCGCATGACGTGCTCCATCAGATGGCTCCAGTTCTCCACAAAGCGCTGGAAATACTTGGCCCTGTTGTCAAAGAGCCGTATCTCCTCCTCGTTTGGCCGGCGGAGGCGCTGCTCCAGGTGGAGCCGGACCTGATCCAGAAAAGCCTCCACCCCCGGCAGCATCAGGTAGACGAACTCGTCCAGCACCGCCGTCCTGCTCATCCGCAGCAGGGACTTGGTCAGCTCCGACAGGGGCTTGAGCCAGCTGTGCACCGTATCATAGCGAATCCCGCTGGCCTTGTCCAGCGCGATCTCCTGAATCCTTCTGTCGGTCTCCACCAGCTGCCGGCAGGCCTCCCGCAGCCGCCGGCTGCTGTCATATCCGCTGCCGTCGTCCACCGGGACATACTCCAGATCCTCCTCCATGGTGATTCCCAGCCGGGTGGTCACCTCCGGGAAGGTGGTGCTCAGCGGAGGCGTGGCGTCATAATTGGGGATGAACCGGGACCGGTACAGGCGCACCAGCTTGCTCAGGGGGAGGTCCTTGCAGTTGAGCAGGATGTCGTCCACGCCCACGACGGCGGAATAGTGTTCCTTGATGTTCAGCGCCCGTATCACATGCTCCATCTGCTCCCGCACCTGCTGGAAGTCGGACACGGAGAAGCGCATGGAGACCGTGGGGATGATGTCGTCGTCCTCGGGAAAGAGGACGGTCTCCTTGACGCGCCTGTAATCAATGCCGCAGTAGGTATACACCTTGCCCACGCAGGAGTACTTCCGCAGCCGCAGGGCGAACTGCAGGATATTGGACATGCGGTCGGACCTGACAACCACCACAAGATCGCTCAGCTCCATGGTGTGATAGATGTGGCAGCTGCAGCCGTTCTTCTCGGCGTCCTTCAGCAGGTGGTTCTTCAGCGCCGCATGGAGAGGCGCGATGTTGGCGCTGGGCGCGTAGTGGATGCGGGCCGCGGCCATGCACCAAGTGTCGCCCCGCCAAAACTCCTGGTCCTTCCTGTCCTGGTCCGTCAATACGTACAGGGGGTGGTAGTAGCGTTCCCCGCTGTTGCGGGCGGCGATGGCCCGGTTATTCTCGTTGATGGCCTGGAAAATGCGGTCCCCATCTATACGCAGCCTATATGTATACATAGCGTCAAAGTGGCCCAGCGTAATCCAAGGCCCCCGGCTGCTTTTGGAGAGCGCAGGCCCCTGCGTAAAGCAGTCCTTGTCCATTGACGCAATTTTTTCAAGCAGTATGACCCGCAGTATCACGCAATCTTTCCTCCGTTTTGTTCAGCCGTCTTCTCCTGACGCTTCGCCGGCACAAAGGTCTGCTGGAGAGCGGTCTCAAAGTTTGCCCTGCAGACAGGGATGGGGAACGTACAGCCGGCGACGGCCTGGAGCAGAAAGTCGTCCCGCATCTCCCAGTCGGGTGAAAACACGAAAAATTTCCCCAGCAGGTGGCTCTCCCCATTCAGGAAGTGCATCCACGCCAGCAGGGTGAAAACCTCATCGATATACCGGATCACCAGATCGCCGGCACGGCCGCAGAAGCGGGCCCGTATGGCGTCCAGCTCCTTGCGCAGACGGAGCAGGCGGGTTTCCTGAAGCGTGGCGTCCTCAACCTCCGCCCCCGCACAGCTCTTGTAGAGCCACAGCACGCATCCGGCGCAGACCGGCCCCATCAGCGCCTCCGCCCGGCCCCCTCCGCGCTCTGCCGCCTCCTCCAGGCAGGCCCGCAGGATTCCGTCCAGCATCAGGGACCGTTCCCCCTCGGTGCGCCCCCGGGCGGCCCGGTCCCACAGATGGGATATTTCCGAGAGGACCTGCATCTGCTGCTGCACCTTTTTCCAGCAGTAATCCTGCGCCGCCGCCTTATCACAGACAAAGCCGTCGGTGAATTTGCACAGGGCGCGGGCGAAACAGCGCTGCATCTCCTTGGCGCTGTCCCTGTCGTGGATGGAAAGGACGTCGGCAATGCCGCAGAGGACCGACTGGTGGTGGCGCTCCAGGTCCTCCTCCCCCTCCTTCCGCTCGTCCCACTCCTCAATTTCCCGGCTCCATTCGTCAATGGCAATCCGTTTGCGGCGGTAGGATTTGAACACCAGGGAGGAGAGCGCACGCCAATGGATGAACCCGCCCATGACGATCACGGCCAGGGAGAGCAGCGCCCCCTCCAGCATGCCGCTCTCCGAGAGCCACACGCACAGCAGCATCGCAATCAAATGCCCGATGACGAACCGGGAGTAGGTGGGATAGACCGCCCGCAGCAGGTCGCTGTACTTGAAGCCCAGCTCCTCCTTGTCCAGGGCGGCGTAGAGCCAGGCGATCAGGATGCTGCCGAAGCCAACGGTCTCCGCCGTCCTGCGCACGGCATTGACGTTCAGGATGACGGGGAGCGTCTGGATGTGCAGCAGATGCGCGGTGACGCTGCTGCCGGTCAGCGCCTCGCAGGACAGCGAGATGGCCAGGAGCGTCCACAGGAAAACCACGCACCGGCAGTAGAAAATATACCAGTACCGCTTTTTCATCCGCGCGCGGTTTATATGCGCCTGTTCCTTCCGCCACTCCCGGTAAATCCTTACCTTCAGGGTACCCAGCATGGTGCAAAGCGCTTCGATCATGGCGGCTCCCCTCCCGCATCCCACCAGCCGAATCAACAGAACCCGGCTGCAATTGACATTATTTTACATGGCAGAGGTAAAAAGCAACCACAAAACCTTCTCTATGATCGTTCCGGCCTCGCGGCGGCAGATAACGCGAAAGGTTTTGTGGCTGTTTTTCTATCCCCTGTAGACGTCGCCCTGGGGCTGAGGAATGTCGCGGGGGGTGAGTTGAGAAAAGACCTTTTTATAGACATAGTAAGATTCCTCCGGCATCTGAGGATTGGGGGCCTGCCTGCCGCGGACATCTGGTACATTCCGCTGTCGGCTCTCCTCACCAACATAAATGCTATTCATCTTTTTATGCATAATACCTGCATCCTTCCTCATCCAATCTCTCCGCCGCAAAAGACGGAGTGTTTATATGGTATACCACACTTCGCACCCGTAGTCAATTCTATAGATGAACAAATCGCGGGTATTATCTTTTGTAAATTCTGCAAAAATCCTCGCCATTTTCAGGCGTTTTTACAGGAAACTCCCTTCTGCGGCGGCACATGCGCGGCGGACCGGCAGCGGGAGTCTCGGCGGCGCAAATATGTATATTTATACACATTTGCAGCCTGACCGCCCACACCGCGGACAGTTTCCGCCCGCCGCGTCCGCCTGCTACAGTCTATGCCCTGTGCCCGCCGCAGGGAACCGGATACGCCTCCGGCAAAAACATGTCAGCGCTCCTCCTCCGGCAGGGAGTCGTCCTCCTCCACCCAGCTTTGGACCTCCGTCACGGTGTAGCGCCCCGGCCCGGTCCGGGCAATGACCCGCTCCAGGCCGGCGTTGATGATCATGCGGCGGCACATGGCGCAGGAGGTGGTGTCGGCGAGGATCCCGCCGGTGGCCGCGTCCCGCCCCGCCAGATAGAGGGTTCCCCCCGCCATGTCCCGCCGGGCGGCGGAGATGATGGCGTTGGCCTCGGCGTGGACGCTGCGGCAGAGCTCGTAGCGCTGGCCCTGGGGGACCTGCATGGCCTCCCTGGTGCAGCGGCCCAGGTCCACGCAGTTGCGGCAGCCCCTGGGGGCCCCGTTGTAGCCGGTGGAGATGATCTCGTCGTTTTTCACGATAATGGCCCCATAGCACCGGCGCAGGCAGGTGGCCCGGCCGATGACGGTTTCGGCGATGTCCAGGTAGTAGTTCTCCTTGCTGATGCGCTCCATGGCGGCGTCTCCTCTCCCAGTCTCCCCTCCAGTATGCACGAAGCCGGGGAAAAAAGCAAGAAAAACCGCAGGGAAGTTGATTTTCTTTCCAATCCTTGCTATACTATCCCCAAAACAGCGCGGCAGTCTGCCGGGAGGTGACCACTATGAAGCTTTTGACAACCGGCTTTGCCCCCTTCGGCGGGGAGCGGATCAATCCGGCCTGGGAGGCGGTGCGCCGTCTGCCGGACCGCCTGGGGGAGGCGGAGCTGATCAAGGCGGAGATGCCCACCAGCTTTGCCGGCTGCGCCGCCGCTCTGGAGGAGGCCTGCCGCCTCTGGCGGCCCGACGGGGTGCTGTGCGTGGGCCAGGCCGGGGGCCGGGCCTGCGTGACGGTGGAGCGGGTGGCCATCAACCTGGCGGAGGCCTCCATCCCTGACAACGACGGGGCCAAGCCCGTGGACCAGCCTCTGGTCCCCGGCGGCCCGGCGGCCTACTTCGCCACCCTGCCTGTGAAGGCCATGGTCCGCCGGGTGCGGGAGGCGGGAATCCCCTGCCAGCTCTCCTACACGGCGGGGACATACGTGTGCAACTGCCTGATGTACCGGGCCCTCCACCTGGCGGCGGAGGTCTATCCGGGGATGCGGGCGGGCTTTATCCACGTGCCCTACGCCCTCCGGCAGGCGGCGGACAAGCCCGGCTCTACCCCCAGCATGTCCCTGGAGGCCATCACCGCCGCCCTGGCCGCCGCCATCGAGGCCGCGGCCCTGGGTCAGGAGGACCTGGGGACCGGCATGGGGACCACCCACTGAGGCGGCCCCGGCTTCGCGGTGCGGGTGCGCCGCATGGAGCGGGCACACTGAGCGGTGCCCGCAGAGGAAGGAGAACACCACCATGGACATTGCCCATCTCCACATCCCCTCCCGGCTGGCCCTGGCCCCCATGGCCGGCGTCACCGACGCCGCCTGCCGCCAGATCTGCTCCGAGCTGGGGGCGGGCCTGACCTGCACCGAGCTGGTCAGCGCCAAGGCCCTGTGCTACCAGGACAAGAAGAGCCGGCAGCTGCTGCGGCCCTTCCCCGGCGAGGGGCCCTTCGCCGCCCAGATCTTCGGCAGCGACATCGTCTGCATGGCGGAGGCCGCCCAGATCGCCGCGGAGGCCAGCGGGGCGGACCTTCTGGACATCAACATGGGCTGCCCCGTGGGGAAGGTGGTCTCCAGCGGCGACGGCGCGGCCCTCATGCGGGACCCGGAGAAGGCCGCCCGTCTGGCGGAGGCGGTGGTGAAGGCCAGCCCCGTTCCCGTGACGGTGAAGATGCGCCGGGGCTGGGACAAGGGCAGCGTCAACGCGGTGGAGCTGGCGGTGATGCTGGAGCAGGCGGGGGTGTCCGCCGTGGCCGTCCACGGCCGGACCCGTGTGCAGATGTACGGCGGCAGCGCCGACTGGACCACCATCCGGGAGGTGAAGGAGGCGGTGTCCATTCCGGTCATCGCCAACGGCGACGTCTTCTCCCCCCAGGACGCGGTGCGCATTCTCCAGTACACCGGGGCGGACATGGCCATGATCGGCCGGGGGTGCTTCGGCAACCCCTGGATCTTCCAGCAGGCGGCGGCGGCCCTGGCGGGGGAGCCCGTCCCGGACCGCCCCCCTCTGGACCAGCGGTGCGACACCGCCGTGCGCCAGATCGAGCTGGCGGCCCAGTACGGCTGCGAGAAGACGGCCGTGCTCAGCGCCCGGCGGCACTACGCCTGGTATCTCAAGGGGGTGCCCCACGCCTCCTATTACAAGGAGCAGATCGTCCATATGGAGACCCTGGAGGACGTATACAGGGTGACGAGAGGAATCAAGAGGGACCTGCATGATGACTGAGGAGCTGGTCCGCGCGGCGGCGGCAGGCGACCAGGACGCCTTCGCCCAGCTGGTGCGGCTGTACGAAAACAAGGTATATTCCCTGGCCCTGCGGATGTGCGGGGAGGACGCCGCCGATGTGGCCCAGGAGGCGTTCCTCGCCGCCTGGCGGGGCCTGCCCTCCTTCCGGGGGGAGGCGGGCTTTGCCACCTGGCTCTACCGCCTGACCGCCAACGCCGCCATCGACCACCTGCGCCGCACCCGCCGCCAGCGGGGGGATCTGAGCCTGGAGGACGGTCCCCTGGGGCTGGACGCCGCCGACAGCGGCCCCGGCCCTCAGGAGGCCGCCGAGGGGGCGGAGCTGCGCCGGGCAGTGGCGGCGGGGCTGGCCCGCCTGTCCGACGACCACCGGCAGGTGCTGGTTCTGCGGGAGCTCCAGGAGCTGAGCTATGAGGAGATCGCCCGCATGCTGGACATTGACCTGGGGACGGTGAAGTCCCGCATCTCCCGGGCCCGGAGCGCCCTGCGCAGGATTTTGCTGGAGAGTGGGAACTTATCCGGATACCTGCCGTCTAACACAGCAGAGACACGAAAGGGGGGACGGCCATGAGCAGCTGCGCCGCATACGAGGCCCTTGTCAGCGCCTATCTGGACGGCGCGCTCTCCCCGGAGGAGCGGACCGCCCTGGCGGAGCATATGGAGTCCTGCCGCGCCTGCCGGCAGTATTTTGACGACCAGGTCGCCCTCCACGAGGCCCTGCTGTCCCTGGAGGACGTCCCGGCCCCAGCGGATCTGGCGGAGCGGGTGATGGCCCAGGTTCGCCTGAGTGCGCCGGCGAAGAGGAACCCCCTGTCCCTTCCCCGCTGGGGGCGGTGGGCGGCCCTGGCGGCCTGCTGCGCCGTGGCGGCGCTGGGACTGTGGCGCGTCCAGAGCACCGGCGGCGCGAACCAGGCCGTTCCCATGCTCCAGCCCCCGGCGGCGGTAAGCCAGGACAAGGCGGAGGCAGAGCGGCACGACGAAGGCGGCGTTCCCCAGGCGGAGGCGGCGCTGACGGTCCCGGAGGCGGCCAGCGCCGCCCAGGAGGCCCTTCTGGCCGACGAGGCGGAACGGGGCGGCGGTCCGCTCAGAGCCGCTGCCGCGGAGAGCCTCACCCTGGAGGAGGCCAGCGAGGGCTTTGGCCGCTCCCTGGCGGCGTGCGGGGACAGCCGGTTTTTGTACTGCACCCTGGAGGCCGGGGAGGACGGCCGGTATACCCGCGCGGTCTACGTCTTCACCTTCGGCGAGATCGCCGTCATCGACCAGGACCTCGCCCCCCTGCCGGACGCGGGGGAGTGGGAGGACGCGAGCTGGGAGGGCCGGGACCTCCGCACCAGGGATGCGCCGGCGGGGACCGACCTGCTCTACCAGCCCTCCGGAGGGGAGGGGCTGGCCTATCTGGCCTCCTACGACGACAGCCTGGCGTACAGCGACGCGGCGGCGCTGCTGCTGTCCCTGGAGATTGAGTAGAGGCATCCCCGCCAATCGGGCTGCCGCTCCCTCCGGAGTGAGAGATGGGGCCGGACGCTGACGCGTCCGGCCCTTGGATTATGCGATTTGTTTACTGTTCTGCTGCTCGCCAAAGAGCACCTTGATAACCTCGCCGCAAATAAGGCCGGCGGATTTAGCCCAGGGTTGTCAAATCCTGTTCCCCTCGCGTACTGCAAAGAGGTATGCTTATAATTAAGCCGATAAGCCAATATTCGTCAACAAGAAACATGTTCTCTGTGATACTGAATAAGCTCCTCTTTGGTAAAAGAGGGCAGATACCCATATTCAGCTGCCATCACCTTCAGCATGGCGGCCGCCTTTACCTGGGTATTGATGCTCTTTGCGGGATTAAATTCAATATCAGTAAAACAGCGGTAATAAAGTAAAAACCGGCGGCGGGGTAGGCACTGACTATCCCGCCGCCGGTTTTCATCCTTCCTCGCCCTGCTCCCCGGATACACGCCCTTTCGGATTTGCTCCCCGTTTCTCAGGGCTTACAGGCGCCGCAGGGGGCGTATCCCTGGTCCAGCAGGTCCTGGCGGGAACCGGCAAACTCCTGCCGGTTGGCCTCGCTGATAGAGGCCGCGCCGGAGCAGTCGGGGGTGTGGAACTTCTTGGAGCTGGTGTTGAGCACATAGACGGTCTCCCCTCCGGCGGAGGCCGCCGTCTCATCGTCCAGGCGGCTCTCTCCGGTGGCGTAGTCGATGACCACCCCCGGCTGGATGTTGTAGACGTACACGTTGAAGCAGACCCCCTCGCCGCCGTCCTCCACGCTCAGGGCCTCCATCTGCACCCCGTCCGCCACCAGGTTTTCCCCGTCATAGAGGGGTGTTACCTGGTAGAGCACATGGTTTTCCGTCTCCTTGACGTAGTCTGCCACCAGATTTTCGAAGGGCAGCATGCCGTCCACGTTCATATACCGGGTGCCGGTGATGAGGTTCTGCTTGTTGGCGTTCTCCCCGGTGAGCTGGAAGCCGATGAGGTGGCAGCGGTTGTAGAGGTATTTACCGTCCACGCAGTCGTATTTCACCGTCTGCCAGCCGCTGGGCTTCACCGAGCCGATGGAGCCCCGCTCCTCGGTGGGCATTAGATCCACCCCTACGCAGGACCGGGCGAAGCCGCAGCGGCCCAGCTCGTCCAGCGGGCTGTAGTACTCATAGGAGTCCGTGGTCAGCTCGTCCTCCGTGAAGCCGGGCACATTGTCGTCAATAGGCACATAGGCCTGTCCGAAGTAGGGGGGGATCTGGTCCAGGCTGACGGTTCCGGGGGCGCACAGGTCATCCCGGCCGCCGTGGGGCCTGCAGCCCGCCAGCGCCAGAAGGCACCACGCCGCCAGGGCCAAGGCTGTCAGCCGCTGTTTCCACATTCTCATCGTCTGTAAACCTCTTTGGTAATCTTCTCGTGGCTGGATCCGGCGAATTCCTCGCTCCTCACCAGAGTCCATCCCTCCAGGGGGAGGGTGAAGCGGAGGTCCGCCGGGTACCGCCGGTTCCAGCGGTAGAGGACAATCTCCTCCACACGCGCCGCCCAGGGGGCGGGGTCCGCCGTCTCCGCGAAACACAGCTCCCCGGGGCCCGCCCGGTCCAGGGGGTCCTCCGCTGTGCACAGGGTCTCCGGGGGATCGGGGAATTGGGCGCGGGTGTAGGGGCTCATCCACACCGCCCGCCCGGCCGCCTCCCGGAGGAGGTCGGCCCGGAGCAGGCGGTCCTGGCTCTGCCGGCGGCGGTTGAAGCCCATCCCGTTCCCGTCGTCCAGGCACACCACGAGAATCATGGCAGCGCCAGCACGTTCCGGCACATCCGGGTGAGAATCACCGCCGTCTGGGCGCGGGTGGCCTGGCCGGTGGGGTCCAGGCGGCCGTCCACGCCGGCGATGAGCCCCGCCTCCACCGCCCAGGCCATGGCCTGGGCGGCGTAGGGGGCCACGCGGTCCGCGTCGGGGAAGATCCCCAGATCCGCCCCGCCGGACACGTCCACCCCCTTATATTCGGCGTAGCGCCAGAGAATGGCGGCCAGCTGCTGCCGGGTGATGGGGGCCTCCGGATTGAAGGTGGTAGGGGTAGCCCCGGTGACCACGCCGCAGGAGGCGGCCCAGGCCACGGGGACGGCGTAGTACTGTCCGGCGGACACGTCGGTGAAGGGGGCCGCCGGCGCGGCGGGCGCGCCCTCCATCCGGTGGAGGATGGTGACGACCATGGCGCGGGTGGTGGTGCCGCCGGGGGTGAAGGCGCCGGGCGCGGTGCCCCCCATCATGCCCCGGCTGTAGACGTAGCGGACCTCCTCATAGAACCAGTCCCCCGGCCCCACGTCGGCAAAGGGCAGAACGACGGTCTCATCGGTCCCATCAATCTCGTCAGGCGCCTCGGGCAGGGGCTCGTCCTTCCCGCCGCCGGGACGGCTGCCGGGGCGGTCACTGCCGCCGCCGTCGTCCTCATCGGCCTCCTCTATGGACACGCTGCCGGACATCCGGCCCTCCAGGGGCTGCAGGTCCCGGCCCAGCAGGACCACGCTGGCGGCCTCCGGCAGGGGCTCCCCCCGCCCGGTGCCCAGATCCAGCTCCCCCAGGGGCAGCCGCTCCCCCCGGTTGAGGGGGGCGGTGTCGGTGAGGTAGAGGGTCACCTCGGTGCGGCCCGAACGGACCTCCGCCACGCAGTCGGGGCTGTAGACGTCCCTGCCGCTGGGGGTGAAGGTGCAGTCGGGATACGCCCCGTCCAGGGTCAGCTCCACCTGTGCGCCGTAGACCCCGGTGCCGTCCAGGTCCTCCAGCACCAGCCAGAGCACGCCCTCCCCGTCCCCGTCGCAGATGAGGGCGGGGCGGCGGGCGGCCAGGGCGGGGGCGCACAGGCTCGCCGCCAGCAGCAGGGCGGACGCAAGGGACAAAATGGATTTCGCTTTCATAGTCAGTTGCTCCCTCTCAGGATGATCTCCGGCAGCTCGTTGCCGCCGGGGCTGTTCAGCCACAGGGTCTCCGCCGTGACGCGGCCCGTTTCGGTGCTGTTGGGTTTGTCGGTGCGGTAGAACTCCAGCTTCATCCGGCTGGGCAGCAGGTTGACGCCGGTGCAGTCAGAGCCCTTATCGATGCCCTGGAGCGCCGCCTCCTGCTGAACGCTGGGGACGAAGACGAACAGGCCGTCGCTGATGTCGCTGACCTCCTTGTCCTCGGGCACCTCGGCGAAGAGGTAGATCTCGCCGGGCATGACCCGCTCCTCCGGCTTGCCCTCCGCGCCGTCGTAACCGGTGACGGTGAACTCGCCCTTCACCCGCACGCCGCCGTAGACCGGGTCTCCCCGGTAGGTGCCGATCACCACCAGCGTGCCCTTGGGAATCCCGCCGTAGGCCTCGCCCAGTACGCCAATGGCCGCCGTCCCATTCTCGTCCTCATAGAAGGCGATGTCGTCGCCGGCGTAGCTGATGAGCTCCACCTTGGCCCCCTCCGGCACGCCGGAGACGGTGACGGTCTTGGCGTCGTAGGTCCAGATGCGGGTATCGGCGCTGGTTGTGCCGGGCTTGTTGAAGTAGGTGAGGTAGGCGCTCTGATCGTCCACTGACAGATTATCCTTCGAGAAATCCCCGGAGCGGGCGGTAACCGTCTTGTTCGCGCCGTCGGTGACGGTGACGGTGAACGCGCCGGAGGCAGGGGCCGGGGTGATCTTCACGCCGGAGACGGAGGTCTCCTTGCCGAGGGTAAAGACAATCTCCCCCTCCTCGTTGGTCCCCAGCGTGTAGGCCGTCTCGGGAACGGTCATGTCGTAGGCCACCCGGACCTCCCCGGCATCAGCCTCACCGATCCTGTTGCCCAGAATGTCGTAGGCCACGACGGTATACTGGTAGGTCCGGTGGTTGCCGGAGCCGATAACGTCGGTGTAGGCGGTATCGGAGGTAAAGGCGATGGATTTGCCGTTTCGTTGGATCTCATAGCCCTGCACCTTGCCGGTAATGCTGGGCGTGATGGTCACCTCGATCTTGTTTTTGGTGACGCCGGCGTCGTTTTTCACCAGCGCGGCGGAGGCGGTGAGCGTACCTTCAGCAGCGCCGGTGCTGCCAAGCCTCTCCCGGCGGCTCTGGTCGCTGAGGTACCAGATCGCCCGGGTCTCCTTTTCATACTCCTTCAGGGTCTCTACCGTCTCATCACTGAGGCTCATACCCCAGCGTGTGAAGAACTCGGCCAGGTTCTTTCCGGCAGTCTCGGCGGCGATGAGGGCCACCCTGTCGTCGTAAGGAGCGTCCTTGTACTTCCCGGATTTCCAGAGCTTGAAGAAGCGGTTGTAGAAATCCATGGGCTTACCGTCGTCATAGGCCAGGTGGAGCTGCCAATACATCCCCAGCTGGACAAACACGTTGTTGGACGCGCCGGGGAGTCCCTGGGCCGTCTTGGTAAAGATGGCGGGGTACTTGTCGCTGTTTTCCAGCCGGGAGGGGAGGGTGTTTTGCTTCCCGTCGCAGGTCTGGACCATGAGGGCGTAGAGATTGTTGGTGATCTCCGCCTTGCCCAGCTTATCCATGTTGTGGCCGATCTCGTGGGCGATGCCCCAGCCGAAGAGGTCGTTGACTTTTGCATCCGTCCCCGGCTTCGCAATAGGCTTGCCGCCTACCATGCCCTGGCAGGAGCTGTAGCCGATGCCCACGTGGCTGCCGGCGGCGTACATGAACGCGCCGGTGAACATGGTCATGCAGCGGATGTTCTGGCGGGACTGCATGTCGTTCTCCCCATAGGTCTTATCAATCCCCTGGGTGGTCTTGCAGATGTGCAGCAGGTCCTCCCAGGCCAGCACGGAGTTGGTCAGCTGGGCAATCTTTGCGTCCCTGTTCCCGGTGCCCAGACCGTTGAGCGCCGCAAGGGCGGGCAGGGAGAGGAGCACCGTCGGGGTGGCGATCTCGGTGACGTTGCGGTACTCGCTGGTCTTGTTGGCGTCGCTGACCTTGATGGCGGACACGTAGGCCTCCAGCTCACCCACATAGGCCCCGATGGCCGCGCTGCGCTCTGTCTCATTCATACGGTACCAGCCGGACACATCCAGCACCGGAATATCCGTGGCCTGACGGACGTGGAGGGAGATTCCCTCCGGATTAGCCCCGCTGTAGGTGAAGTAGAGGCTGCCGCCGTGGCCGACGTCCTTCCGGCCGGTGATCTCGGGCAGCACCAGCACGTTGCGGCCGTTGACCAGCGTCCCCATGGAGGCCTTCCAGGCGGAGACCTCGCCGTTGAACTGGGTGGCGCAGACCGACAGGCTCCCGCCCTCGGGGATGCCCTGGGCATAGATGGTGATCTCCTGGCCCGCCCTGGCGGCCACGCCCAGGGGCTGCAAATCGCTGCCGCCCTGGCTGTACTTCGCGCTGTCAGCGCCGGAGGAGCGGGACTCCACCCCCCGGAGGATCACACTGCCGGCGGGATCGCCGCCGGAGCTCTCCAGCAGGGCCTCGGCCAGCTTCAGCTCGTCGGCCAGGGTGCCGCGGTAGAGGTAATACTTGCCCTCCTCGCTCTCCAGGCGCTGGCGGTACCCCGCAATCTGCTCCGTCGTGACGCCCTCTTGCAACGCATCGTGGAGCTCATTTTTGAAGAGCCCGGCGATGTCGTCCGGCAGGTTCTTCTCCGGGTCGTACTCCAGGAACAGCAGCTCGGCGCAGCTGATCTGCGTGTAGTCCCGCTGCTCGGCGGCGATGCTGATCTGGATCACGTCCTCCAGGTTCCCCAGGGGCATGATGGCAAAGCCGTCGTTGGCCACGCCGTTCGCGCTGCTGTAGTTGGGCACGTTGGGCCACTTGCTCTCCTGGGCGTTGTTGCTGTCGGAGATGCCGGAGGCGGGGTTGGGCACCATCTGACGGCCGGGCCCGCTCAGCTCGTCCCCCTCATACCAGACCCGGAAGCTGTAGGCCCGCAGGTTGGTGGGGAACTGTCCGTCCCGCCGGGGGATCCAGATGGCGGTGGAGAGGTCCACCGGTTCGGTGAAGGTGCACACCACATGCTCGTCCCGGCTCCAGCTGGTGCTGGCGGTCCAGTGGGTGCGCAGGTCCCCGTCGATGATGTTTTCCGCCTTAAAGGGCGCGGCGGCGGTGTAGGCGGACCGGTCCACGTTGTTCTGATCCGCCAGCCGGATGCTCTTGATTTTGCTGCTGTCCAGGCGGCCCGCTTCGGGGATGCCATCGGGCATGCTGTAGTCCACGGCCTTGGGGGTGCCGGCATAGACCTTGGAGGGCGCGCTGACGCCCATGTCGTTGCCCGCCGTCACCCGGATAAAGTACTCCGTCCCATTCTCCAGGCCGCCGATGGTGGCGCTGGGGCTGGTGAGATCGTCGGCAAAACAGATGTAGTCGGCAAATGCCGCGCCCTGCTGGTCGGTGTAGTAGATCTCGTAGAAGGTGGCGGTCTTGATGGCCTTCCAGGACACGGCCAGGGCCCCGTCCATGGCCGCGACGGTGACCATCTCCGGGGGCGTGGGGGCGGAAGCGGGCTCCGGCGTGGCGGTGACGGGCTGGGAGGCCCGGCCGGTCCACCCGCCGTCGATGGGGGTGACGGTGAACTGGTAGGGGACGTAGTTGTCCAAACCGGTGACCTCGGCCCGGTTCACGTCCACATCAGTGGTGCGGACCTCCTCGCTGCCGTCGGCGGGCCACCAGGCCACCCGGTAGCCGGAGACGTTGGGCAGGGCCTCCCAATCTAGGGACACCTCCTCGTCGCCGGCCTGGGCGCTCAGCCGCTTGACCTCGCTGTAGGAGGGCGCGGGGTTCTCAGGCACGATGTCCTGAAGGAACTCCACCAGCTCCAGCACAGCGTAGCCCTCTTTCTCCGTCTTGGTGACGGTGACGGTGATCTTCTTCACCGGAATCCGGCTGCCCAGATCGATGGTGATGACCTTCTTCTCCGCGCTGCGCCCGATGGCGTGCGCCCCCTCCGGCGGGGTGAGGTCGAAGGGGTATTCGTGCTCCTTGCCCTGCTCGTCCTCCACAACCACCGTGCCGGCCAGGGGGGCTTCCCCCTCGGGGGCGGTGATGCGCAGGGACTGGAGCTCGGCGGTATCCTCCAGGGGAATGGGCAGGACAATATTGCCCCCATTCTCCGGTTTGGTGAGCGTGACGGTTTCCGCATTATCCACAAAGAGGTCCTTCAGATCGCCGGCGACCGTGACGCCCGCCGCAGGCATCAGATCCCTGATGTGCTGCGGGTTCACCGGCGGAGCCAGCAGGGCGGTGCTGAGCACCTCGGCGCCGCCCTCCGCCTCCAGCTGGCGGTTGACATAGGCCAGATCCACGATGTCGACGGCCCCGTCGCCGTTGAGGTCATAGCGCGCCAGATCCTCACTGTCGGTGGAGCCCAGGGCCTCGGAGAGGGCCTCCCGGTCCTTCTCCGTCACCCTGCCGTTGCTGTCGAAGTCGCCCAGGGTGAAGGTCGCGTCGCCGGTGCCCAGGATGACATGGCGGGCGTGGGTTTTCAGCTCCACGGCCACCTCGGCCGCAACATACCCCTTACCGGTGAAGCGCAGGGTATACTCCCCCGTGGGGAGGTTGTGGACGGTCAGGTCCAGATATCCGGGCCAGCCGTTCTGCAGGTCCCCGCCGTCGCTGTTCCTGGCAGAGACAACGGCGGTATATTGGGAGCTCAGCGTATACTCCCCCGGTTCCGCCATCCGTACGCTGCCCAGGGATGTGCCGCCCCTCCGCAGCTCGGCCTCCACCTCCCGGGCCGCAAGGGCATCCAGGGTCTGGGCGTAGTCGATGCGCAGGGTGGCGGAGATGCTGCCGGTGACGCCGCCTTCCTCCGTCCCGGCGGCCCGGGCGCCGCCCGGCGGCAGGAGCGTGAGAACCAGCGCTGCGCTCAGCAGCAGGGACAACAATCGGTGTGTGATGGATTTCATAGTCGTGATTCCTTTCTTCCGCGAAGGGAGACTTTGGAAGCTATTATAGCAAAAAGCGGAGCGCTTGACAATCACCAATTGCGCTCCGCCGCGGCCTTGCAAAAAATAGGGGACCACCCCCTTTACAAACGCCGTTCTGTGTGGTATACTATGAGAAAATGAATCCTGCGCCAGCTGCGCGCCGCCTTTTGCGGCACATGGAATAGGGTGAGAATCCCTGCGAGTCGGTCACTGTGATGCCTCCCTGGAGGGGCTTAGTCAGATACATGGCAGCCTGGCGGCACTCCGCCGAAACCGGAAGCGCGCTTTCTGTTCCGGCCTCACCGCGTCACGCGGCGAGGCTTTTCGCGTTCCGCCGGCGGGGCGGGGCGCTTTTTTGCGCCGCAAACCTCGTGTTTCCTCCGGCGCCGATGGGGCGGGGCCGGGAAACAATATCGCTCTCTCTTTGATCATCGGCTCTACACACAAAATGCCAAGGGCTCTTCCGGGTCTTCAAGACCGCCCGGGAGAGTCCTTGGCGTCTATGGACTTTTGGGATCCCGATCCCGCAGGGGTGGGGAGGGGGAGGCCGGGCGGACGCTTCCGCCCGGCCTGAAAATCCGCGGCCCCAGCCCCTCAGCGTGCGCCCTTCCTGGCCCGCTCCTCCAGGAGGATTCCCAGGAACGCCGCCGCGATGATGAGCCAGACTGTCATATGCGCTCCTCCTTCGCCCTTACAGCAGCTTGAACTGCCCCAGCAGCGGCACTTCCTTCTCAACGCCCTGGACGGCGTTGATGATGCCGATGAACCAGCAGACGGCGCAGAACAGGCCGCCCACCGCGCCGATGATCCAGCCCACCAAGGGCACTCTGGCCAGAATGCCGCAGATGGTCCCCGCCAGCCAGATCACGAGAGACTGGTTGAGGTGGAAGCGGCTTCTCTCCCGGTCCCCGGCCACAAAGGCGATGATGAGCCCCACCCATGTCAGGTAGGCAACAACATCCGTTGTACGCTTATCCATTCCGTATTGTCCCCTTTTATGATAGATTTTTCAGCAGCGCAGGAAAACGGCCTACAGCTGGCGCAGGGTGATGTCCCCGCTGATGCTGGAGACGTGGTAGGTCCGCGTCCCGCCGTCCATATAGACGGCCTCGCCGGACCGGGCCCCCATGGGCCCCACCAGGGGGAAGCCGGCGTCCAGCTCGCCGCTGACGGAGCTGAAGCGGAGGGTGAAGCCCTCGGTGCCCGGCATGGCGATCTCGCAGTCGCCGGACTTGGAGGACACCTCCAGCGCCTCTGGCTGCTGGCTGGTCTCCAGCTCCACGTCGCCGCTGGCGCTGCTCAGGCGCAGCTCCCGGGCGCTGCCGCAGATGTCGATGTCCCCGCTGGCGGTGACGGCCCGGACGGCCCCAAAGGCCCCGTTGAGCTCCACGTCGCCGCTGGCGGCCTCCGCCCACACCGTGCCGGCCACACCCTGGCCGTCCAGGTCGCCGCTGGCGGATTTGAAGGCGAGCTCATCGCAGTTGAGCTGGCGGAAGCTCACGTCGCCGCTGGCGGTCTTGATGGACAGCCGCCCGGCGTCCAGCCCGTCGTCGATGTCCACGTCCCCGTTGACGGTGGTCAGCTGCAAAAGCTCCCAGGTCCGCCGGGGAAGGGTCAGCTCCACGTCCGCCGCGGTCAGGCCCCGCAGGGAGAAGAAGCTGCTGCTGGCGGTGCTCCCCTGGCGGATGGAGAGGATGCCGTCGTCGCTCATGCGCACCTCCAGCCGGTCCACGTCGCCGGCCAGGACCACATCGCCTCCGTCGTCGTCGCTGAGGTGGACGCTGATGTCCCCGTTGACCACCTGCACATCGACGCCCCGGATGTCCTGGGAGGGGAAGGCGGTGCCGGTGACCCGGCGCACCCGGCCGCTCTCGCAGTAGAAGCCGCCCCGGTCCCGGTTGTAGCCCATGGAGAAGGACCAGCCCCGGCCCTCCCGGCTCTCGCCCTCCTCCGGCTCCCCCGGCTCCCCCGGCGCCTCCGCAGGGGTCTGGCCGTCCTTGTCGCCGTCCACTTGGACGTATACCCGGCCCTTGAAGCCGTCGGGGTACTTCTCCTTGATCTTGTCCGCCACCCGGCGCACGATCTCCCCGGCCTGGTCCACGGCGTCCATGGTCTGGCTGACGGTCTCCCGGACCACCTCCTCCACGCCGTGGAGCAGCTCGCTGGTGAAGTCCCGCACGCCGCCGTCCCGGCGGGGCAGCTCCCCCTCGGGGCCCAGGCTGTCCAGATAGGCCAGCAGCTCCTCCACGCTGCCCAGATCCTCCAGGGCCTGGCGGTAGGCCTCCTCCTCCGCCACGCCGGCGGCGGTCAGGTCCTGCCAGCGGCTGTAGAGGTTGTCGCTGAGCTCCTCGATGAGCTCCACCTTGGCGGTGCTGTCGGCGGCGGCGCTCAGGCGCTCGGTCACCGCAATGATAAATCTCGTTCTCATGGTATCCATGGTCTCAGACCTCCTCCAAAGAAATCAGGGCATCCAGCAGATCCCTGGTGGTTTGCCACTCCTGGAAATTCTCCTCCCACTGGCGGCGGCCCGCCTCGGTAATAGCGTAGTACCGCCGGCGGGCGCCGGGCCCGTCCTCCCCCCAGTAGGAGGTAATGAGCCCCGCCGTCTCCAGGCGTTTGAAGGCGGTATACAGCGTGGCCTCCTTAAAGCCGTGCCCGCCGCTGGTGCGCTGCTGCACGCTCTTGTTGATGGCGTAACCGTAGCTGTCGCCGCGCATCAGCTGGGTCAGGATAATGGTATCCGTATGTCCCCGCAGGGTATCCGATGAAATGGACAATGGGAACACTCCTTTCCGGCGGCCGTTTTGCAGCCGCTCTGTGTGATGAGGTTATCATAACAGGAAGTACCTCGTTTGTCAAGGTAGCTCCCACAAAAAAGTATTAAGATTTTTTAAAGGTGGGGGAGGGGGGACGTCTCCCGCCGCCGCCCTTGCCGTCCATACGCCCATATAAGGCAATCCATATCGCAAAAAAGGCGGGCCCCACAGGGCCCGCCCTTCACATCTATCGCTTTTCCACGCTGACGGCGGCCAGAATATCGCTCTCGCCGGGGTGGTAGGTGATGGACACCTGATCGCCCTTGCTGAGAGTCACCGCCAGCAGCTGGTCCGCAACGCTGACGGAGTAGTAGGCGTCGTCGCCGATGAGCATGATGAAATACACCGTGCTGCCCTCCACCACGGCAGAGCGGATGTCGGCGATGGCCCCCTCCACCGTCTCCGTGCCGGAGAGGCTGGCGCTGCCGTCAATGACGCCGTTCTGCCCCAGCATGGCCAGGTAGTTCTGCTCGCACTGGGCCACCGTGTCCCCGGTGGCTACGATCTGGTACTGCTGGACGTTGACCATGGCGTACTTCTTCACCAGCTGAGCGGCGTCCTTCATGGCCATGAAGTAGGTGGGCTGGCCCCCCACGTTCAGCAGCAGGGGGAAGGTGGCGGTATAGCGCAGATTCTGCAGCTCGCCCTCGGCGCTGTCCATGGCGGAGTACTCCGTAGCCCCGGCGCAGGAGTAGTACTTGCTCTCCTTGGTGCGCTGGTTGGTCAGCAGAAAGCCGATGTTGGACTGGTCCATGCCGGTGGAGGTGACGCCGGTGTAGACCCACACGTCGTCCCCCATGGCCAGGTAGTTGTAGCCCTCGGTGGTGACGGTCACGTCCCGCTGTCCGAAGATGGAGTTGAGAAAGCCGTTGTGGTACATGCCGTAGTAGTCGTACTGCTGCATGATGAGCTCGGCGGAGTAGAGGTTGTCCACCCAGGCGGGGACCTGTTCGCAGTACTCGCTCTCCCCGGTGAGGGCGTTGACCAGCACGGCCCCCTGCACGTCGGTGCCGCCGAACAGGCCGATCTTCCGCACCAGCCGGGGGCAGATCCAGTAGGGCGTCCCCTCCTCGTTGACCTCCATCACCGGCTGGGAGAAGAGGAAGGTGGGGTAACGGAAGCGGATGTGGCGGTAGAGGTTCCGGCCGAAGTGCTCGGCGGTGGTGTACTTAATACCCTCGCTCAGGCGCACAAGCTCCACGTTCTGGGTGACCATGTCGATGACCAGGTAGGCGGGCAGGCCGTCCCCCCGGTTGGTCAGCCACTTGATGAGGTCCATATACATCAGCGTGGCCACCCGCACGGGCCGGCCCTTGTAGTTGATCTGGGTGTAGTCGTCCACCACGTCGAACTGGCTGACCATGTCGGAGAGCTCGCCCAGCTTCCGGTCCCCCAGCCGCTCGGCGCTGGCCCGGTCCAGCATGGGGATCTGGTCGTAGGAGATCTCGTCCACCTCGACGGCGAAGTCGCCGGCCTCAATGGGAAGGAGCCGGGCGTAGTCCTTGGCCCGGAAGAGGACGCTGCCGGCCAGGGCGCCCACCAGGGCCACCGCCAGCAGCAGCACGGCGGCCAGCAGGGGAATGGCGCACTGCTTTTTCAAAAACGTCACATAGTTTTTCGCCCCCTGCCCCTGGAACCCGGAGGTAAAGATGGCGCAGCCGCAGTACACCGCGCACAGCAGGAGGACGAAGGTGTAGAAATCCGCCGACTGGAGGCTGATGGCGGGCAGCTGCAAATAGAAGTAGATAAAGCCCACCGCCAGCGTCACCGCCAGATTGATGAGCACCCTGACGACGGGCCCCCCGACGGCCCGGCGGGGCTTTTTTTTCTTCGGCGGACGGGACTGAGAGGGGGCGCCGCTGTCAAAGCCCTCCCACTGAAAGCCGGTGGAGTCGGTGCCTGAAAATCCCATGGTTGCGCTCCTTTCTTTGCCGCCTGGGCCGGCGGCGGGCGGACGGAACCGGCCGCAGCGGCTCCCCGCAGGGTGAAACGGTTCCGGTCCTTGGCGGCGGGGCCCCCGGGGCCCCGGAATACGGCAGGCCCCTCGCCGCCGGAGGCGGCGAAAGGGTTATTGTTTATTTTACTCCTTTTCCCGCTCGATAGCAAGCCCCTTTTCGCCCAGGGTCAGCACCAGCCGGTCGCCCCGGTGGAAGCGGCCGGTTAAAATGCCGTCCGCGATGGGGTCGTCCACCGCCTCGTGGAGGCGGCGTCGCAGGGGGCGGGCGCCGCTGGCCGGGTCGTGCCCCTCCCGGGCCAGGCGGGCCGCCGCCGCGTCCTCCGCCCGGAGGGTGAGGCCCAGGGGCTCCAGCCGGGCGGCGGTCTGGGCCAGCATGCGCCGGGCGATCTCCGTCAGATCCGCCTCCGACAGCTGGCGGAAGACGATGGTGTCGTCGACGCGGTTTAAAAACTCCGGGCGGAAGGTGCGGCGCAGCTCCTCCGTCACCGAGCGGCGCACGCGGTCCTGACGGCCCGCCTCGTCCTCCTCCCCGCCGGCGAAGCCCAGGGGGCGGCCGCTGGTGATCTGCCGGGCCCCCACGTTGCTGGTCATCACCACCACCGCGCTGCGAAAATCCGCCCGGCGGCCGTGGCTGTCGGTGAGGGTGCCGTCCTCCAGAATCTGGAGCAGCAGGTTCCACACCGAGTGGTGGGCCTTCTCCATCTCGTCGAAGAGCACTACCGAGTAGGGGCGGCGGCGGACCTGCTCGGTGAGCTGTCCCCCGTCCTCGTGGCCCACGTAGCCGGGGGGCGATCCCACCAGACGGCTGGCCGCGTGGCCCTCGGCGTACTCGGACATGTCGATGCGGATGAGGGCGTCCTCCTGGCCGAAGAGGGCCTCCGCCAGGGCCCGGCACAGCTCCGTCTTCCCCACACCCGTGGGGCCCAGCAGCAGGAAGCTGCCCGTGGGACGGCCCGGCTCCTTGAGCCCCACCCGGCCCCGGCGGATGGCCCTGGCGATGGCCGTTACCGCCTGGTCCTGGCCCACCACCCGGCCCCGCAGGGTCTCCTCCAGGCGCAGAAGCCGCTCCCCCTCGTCCTCGGTGATCCGGCGCACCGGGATGCCCGTCCACTCCGCCGCCACCGCCGCCACGTCCTCGCCGGTGACCGAGACGAGCTCGTCCGTGCGGCCGTCGCTCCAGCGGGCGCGCTCCTCCCGCAGCTGGCGGGCAAAGTCGTCCTCCACGTCCCGCAGGCGGGCGGCGGCCTCAAAATCCTCCCCGGCGATGGCCTCCGCCTTCTCCCGGCGGACCTGGTCCAGCCGCTCCTCCAGGGCCTTCAGGTCGGGGGTGCGCTGCTCGCACTCCATGCGCACCCGTGAGCAGGCCTCGTCCATCAGGTCGATGGCCTTGTCCGGCAGGAACCGGTCCGGCAGGTAGCGGCGGCCCAGCTCCACGCAGGCGCGCACGGCCTCGTCGCTCACCGCCAGCTTGTGGTGGGCCTCGTACTTGTCCCGCAGGCCCAGGAGAATCTCCACCGCCGTCTCCGGGGAGGGCTCCTCCACCGCCACGGGCTGGAAGCGGCGCTCCAGGGCGGCGTCCTTCTCGATATACCGGCGGTACTCATCCCGGGTGGTGGCGCCGATGACCCGGATTTCCGCGCGGCTGAGGGCGGGCTTGAGGATGTTGGCGGCGTCCACCGCCCCCTCGGCGCTGCCGGCCCCCACGATGGTGTGGAGCTCGTCGATAAAGAGGATCACGTTGCCCAGCTTCCGGATCTCCGCCAAGGCGTTTTTCACCCGCTCCTCGAATTCCCCCCGGTACTTGGTGCCCGCCAGCATGGCGGAGAGGTCGATGGAGAGGATATTCTTGCCCGCCAGCTCCTCCGGCACGTCCCCGGCCACGATCCGCTGGGCCAGGCCCTCGGCCACAGCGGTTTTGCCCACGCCGGGCTCCCCGATGAGCACGGGGTTGTTCTTGGTGCGGCGGGAGAGGATGCGGATGGTTCGGGCGATCTCCCGCTCCCGGCCCACCACCGGGTCCAGCCGGCCCTCCCGTGCCAGGGCGTTGAGGCTGCGGGTAAACTGCTCCAGGGTCTTCGACCGGGGGGCGTCCTGGTGGGAGACGGGGCGCAGGGCCGCAGTCTCCCTGGGCAGGCGCTGAACCACGCTCATGCGCTGGACCAGGGCGCTCTGGAGCCGCTTGGGGTCCGCGCCCACGGTGCGCAGCACCCGCATGGCCATGGTGCCCTCCTCCCGCAGGATGCCCAGCAGCAGGTGTTCCGTGCCCACGTAGCCGCTGCCGGTCCGGCTGGACTCCCCCACGGCGTTTTCGATGACCCGCTTTGCTCTGGGGGTGAGGCCCTGGGGCGGGGCCAGCCCCGGCAGACCCGCGCCGATGATGCGCACCACCGCGTCCCTGGCCCCCTCCTGGGTGACCGCCTGCTCTGTCAGACAGCGGTGGGCGGCCCCCGCCTCCTCTCGCAGCAGGCCCAGCAGCAGGTGCTCGCTGCCCACATAGCTGTGGCCCAGCTCCTCCGCGGCCTCCTGGGCCAGGCGCAGGGCGTTCTGCGCCCTGGGGGTGAATTGGTTGTCGTACATGGTCCCACCATCCTCGCATGCTTTTTCCTCGTTCAGTATGCCCTCCGCCGGGGGTTTTACACATTTCTTCTGGGGAGGGCATATTTTACTCTTGCATTTTTGTCAGTTCATGCTACAATAAGGGTACCATTCTATGAGGAGGTTACAGCTATGGCTCACAAGATCACCGACGCTTGCGTCAGCTGCGGCAGCTGCGCGGAGAACTGCCCCGTCGAGGCCATTTCTCAGGGCGAGACCCAGTACGTCATCGACGCCGATGCCTGTGTGGACTGCGGCGCCTGCGCCGCCAACTGCCCCACCGAGGCCATCGTGGCGGAGTAACGCGCATACATAAGCGTAAAAGAGCGCCCGCTCCCGGAAGGGGGGCGGGCGCTTGCTTTTTTACTGCGGGGGCGTCGCGCCCCCCGGGGGCGGGGGGGGGGGGGGGTTCCGGCCGACCCCCCCCGGGGGGGGGGGGCCCCCGGGTTGTG
>ERZ779631.32-NODE-32-length-46740-cov-8.626775_pt1 | contig 46740 bp, 44 predicted proteins | sample MGYA00514193_ERZ779631 | MGnify/ENA primary metagenome ERZ779631 (study PRJEB29562, sample SAMEA4376710) | mouse gut metagenome | isolation source: Cecum | study: EMG produced TPA metagenomics assembly of the A DSS colitis mouse model was used to assess the microbial...
GGCGAGGGCGCCGATATATAAAATGTAAGGCATACATGCAACACTTCTTATACAAGTGTTGCATTTTTTTGTGTCTGTATCACAATGAAACAGGGTAATTATATTATATCCTTATAGAACAGGGGCTATGCTTTTATGCGCGGAACGTATTATGATTAGAAGAGTTTTCAGGATTTTCCACGCATATTATGAATTATGCTTTTCAACCCGCATTCTTTGTGATATAATGCGAGTCGGGAATTGTGTAGTGCATATATATGCAGAGTATGCATAATCCGGATTTATGCAAATACATATACAGCGAATCGGATGTGCAGGCAGCCCATGACGATGGAAAGGATAGAGACAAATGACAGGGATTCAAGTATGGTTTTCTGATTTCTGTGACCTATTTTATAAATGCTTTATCAGAGAAGACCGCTATAAATTATTATTAGACGGAATCGGCGTCACTATTAAAATTTCTCTTTTAGCAGTATTTATCGGTATATTGATTGGTATGCTGATTGCAATGTGCAATTTGTCCAAGAGAAAGCTGCCGAGAGTGTTCGGCGGCATTTATACGGACGTGATTCGGGGAACGCCTTCCGTTACCCAGTTGATGATTATTTATTTTGTAATCTTTGCGACAGTAAATCTGGATAAGTGGATTATCGCGGCGATTGCATTTGGTATCAATTCCGGTGCATATGTGTCGGAGATCATAAGGGGAGGAATTCTCTCTGTTGACCATGGGCAGACAGAAGCGGGAAGATCACTCGGACTGAACGCTTTTCAGACAATGACGAGGATCGTGATTCCGCAGGCGGTTAAAAATATTTTTCCAGCGCTCTGTAATGAATTTATCGTACTGATCAAAGAAACGGCCATTGTCGGTTATGTAGGACTGATGGATATTCAGAAGGCGGGCGATTTTATTAAGAGTGCAACATTCGAGGCGTTTATGCCGTTAGTTGGAACAGCCGTGATTTACTATGTGCTGATCAAGATATTGACGCTGCTGCTTCGCCAGATTGAGAAACAGTTAAGAAAATCCGATGTCAGGTAGGAAGGAGTATGTTTTATGATTCAGGTAAAGAACTTACATAAAAAATTCGGAGACCTGACAGTTTTAGACGGAATAGACGAGCATATTTCCCAAGGGGAAGTGGTGGTGGTCATCGGACCGTCCGGTTCGGGTAAGAGTACGTTTCTTCGATGTTTAAATCTGCTTGAGAAAGCGACCGACGGTGAGATTTATGTGGACGACCAGCTGATCAATGCGCCCAAGGTGAATGTGAATCATGTCAGACAGAAGATGGGAATGGTATTCCAGCAGTTTAATCTGTTTCCGCATCTTACAATTATGGATAATATTACGCTGGCGCCTGTACTTCTTAAGAAGATGACGAAGGCGGAGGCTGTCCGGAAAGGACAAGAACTCTTAGAACGCGTGAATCTTTCTGAGAAGGCGAACGCTTATCCGGCACAGTTATCCGGCGGACAGAAGCAGCGTGTTGCGATTGCGCGGGCGCTTGCGATGAATCCGGAGATTATGCTCTTTGATGAACCGACTTCGGCGCTTGACCCGGAGATGGTAGGCGAGGTATTGGACGTTATGAAAGACCTTGCCGAATCGGGTATGACGATGGTGATAGTCACCCATGAGATGGGATTTGCCAGAGAAGTGGCTTCCAGAGTACTCTTTATCGATCAGGGCAAAGTCATGGAGAGCGGCACGCCGGATGAGGTGTTCAGCAATCCGAAGAATGAGAGGACTAAGCTCTTCTTAAGTAAAGTATTATAATATGGCATAGAGTATTGCAATATTATAAGTCGTGGAACAATTCCACTTATTATGGTATCAAACCATCTTCCGGGCATAGCGGATTGCGGTATGGCGGCAGGAGAGATGGTTTCAGATACAGGTAACAGACTGTTGATGTGACAGGCAGTTACTGATACACAATCTATTTATTATAGGAGGAGACTATTATGAAAAAAATGACAAAGGCAGCGGCGCTTGTACTTACCATGGTTATGATGGCGTCCGCGCTGACAGCGTGCGGAGACAAAGCGGATGCGACAACAGACGCGGCTAACACAGAGACGGCAGCTTCCGATGAAGCAGCAGAGACAGATACAGCCGGTACAGAGGCAGATGCAGCCGGTGCAGAGACAGATACAGCCGGTACAGAGGCAGATGCAGCCGATACAGAGGCAGCAGATGCAGGGGCAATGACAAAGACGGAGGGTGTTATCACATTCGGGACAAATGCAGAATTCCCGCCCTTTGAGTTCGTTGCAAGCAGCGGCGTGATCGATCAGTATGACGGTATCGATATGGCGATTGCAAAGCAGATTGCAGAGGAAAATGGTATGACGGCTGCAGTTGAGAATATGGAATTTGACTCGCTGCTCATCGCATTACAGAACGGACAGATTGATGCGGCCATTGCAGGTATGACAGTGACAGAGGAGAGACTGGAAACCGTTGATTTTTCCACACCATATTACACGGCAACACAGGTTATGATCGTGAAGGAAGATTCTGATATTGCGGCTGCGGCGGACATGGCGGACAAGAAGATTTGTGTTGTACAAGGCTATACCGGCGAGATTTGTGTGAAAGATATGGGATATCCTTACGAGGCATTTAAGAAGGGTACGGAAGCAGTGATGGAACTGGTAAACGGCAAATGCGATGTAGTCGTAATTGATTCAGCAACGGCACAGAAATATATCAGTGATAATGAAGGACTTAAGATTGTGGAAGATTCCACAGCTTTCGAATCTGAGGAATATGCGATTGCCGTAAAGAAAGGCAATACGGCGCTTCTCGATATGATCAATAAAGCGATTGAGACGAAGCTTGCTGACGGCACGATTTCCGAGCTGGGTGTAAAGTATACCGAGGAGACTACGGCTGAATAAAAATGTGAGGGCTGCTGCACCGAGTATGATGAAGTATATCACATATTAGTGCGCAGCCCTTTTGATTGCTTTATCGTGACGACTATTTGTTTTAGAATCGGGTACTTGAATTTAATGCTCGATTGAAATTCCATAATCCAAGATTATATTGCCTTTTTCATCAGGTGTCGTAAATCTCGGGCAGTTACATCGTTCAAAACACCAGTCATCTTCTTTGCGCTTCAAACCATGGTCATTCAATGCTTTCAAGCACATGGTATGCGTATCCATTGCATAGAACTCATTACTATTCTCTTTGCCATACAGATAACATACGGCATAATCCAACGGCTCTATATCGACATATTCAAAACCCTCCGGAACTTCTGTGTTTACCGGAAAGAACATACCAATCCAATGCTCGGGCATACCGTTCACGATATGTACGGCACCAATATAGGCATCTGCGTTAAAAGGAAGAGGTTTCATTGTTTCTAACGCTGCAAACCAATTATTTTCCCACCACTCGTTCCAATTCGGACCATTTACATATTTTTTGCCGATCAATCGTGTTGCAGGGCATGTTTCTCTTTTTATCTCTAAAATTTTAACAGCCATGTTACGCCTTCCATCTTGCCAGAGTCGGGAAATACTGCATCAATCCCGCTTTTGCTTCCTCGATTGTCTTGCTGCGTCCGCCCTCGACTTCGAAAGGCGCACAGAAATCAGCCATTTCTTCCATGGTACAGTCCTGCGCAAACGCCCCTTCCTTATAGCAGTAGCAGCAGTACTCGTCATTCTTACTGCCGTCCTGATTGATCCCGTATTGATCCTCCTGCATCGGCATTCCGCAGCTTTGACAAATCTTTAATCCTGTTGTTTCCATTTTGTAATCCTCCTATTGTTTGTTGAGTTGTTTTGGCAGACAGTGCGATAGACATTAGGTTTACTGTCTGCGGTGTAGTGTAGGATTACTGTAACAGAGATAATATGACATCAGCATGTCATATTTTATAAAATAATAAAAGAAATTTCTTCACTCATACAATCTTCCCATCGCATGAATCCGCTTCTGTATTTCCATCCGCACCGATTCAGGTTCAATCACTCTCGCGGAGGGACCGAAAGACAGAATCAAGCCGTATACCCAGTCGTCTAAAGTACAGCGGTAGTGCACTTCAAAGTGCCCGTCGGGCAATATGGTGATCTCGTCTTCATCGAAACGGTCATAGATGCGGTAAGCTTCACATTTATCAATCCATAAGACGATTTCAGGATTGCAGTTCTCATCCGGTTCGTCGCAATTTGGATTGGTTCTGTTTGTATCGGCATCCGTAGCGGCTGTATCTGGCAGCAAAGTGTTTTCCCACGGCTGATTCCCCGTCATGTCGTCTCTTATGTCAAACGTTTCGTCCAGAACTTCCACTCTTTTCATACGCAGTACCTTAAACAGACGCATAGCCTGTCTTGTCCTGCAAAATGCGCGCAAATACCAGGTATATTCCTTGAAGAGGAGCTGTACGGGTTCTACGCACCGACGATTCATTTCTCCGTGCTGCCCATAATAATCAAATAGTATAACGTGACGGTTCAAAACAGCGTCTTTAATCTGAGCGAATAACGCTTGTCTGCGTCCGCTCCAATCAGAAAAGTCTATGGCGACCCACTTATCCGGTTTTTCCATGAAAAAATCTCCGAGTTTTTGTAAGATTTCTTCTTCTTCACGGACGCCAGTTTCCCGAAGACTGGTCAGAGCCGCGAGAATCTGTTTCTGTTCTTTCTTGGAAACCAGCATTTTGTTGAGTACGAACTGTTCCGTCAGGCTGATGCCGCCGCCTCTTCCTTTGGTCGTGTAAATAGGAATTCCCGCCATGCTGAGTGCATCGACGTCACGGTAAATCGTCCGTACGGATACCTCAAACCGCTCGGCTAATTCCGTGGCAGTCACAGTCCCCTTATTCATTAAAATATAGATGATACTGAGCAGTCGGTTAATCATTGACGGATTCCTTTTCTATCTTCCTAAATTTTGATCTGCGTCCATTTTCCCTTCTTAAACCGTGTCGATGCAAACAGGAATCGTGATATCTGGTCAGCAAGCACACCCAGCCATATTCCAACAATACCGAGCCCAAAAACATATCCGCCCAGATAGGAACCGGCAGTACGGATGAAGGTCACGCTGATTGTGGAAGCGACCGCAGTGTAGAAAGTATCTCCCGCGCCGCGCAGGCATCCCATGTACACGACCTGACTGATTTGGAATGCGACCACAAAAATGATGACGCGCATGATACTTACCCCGATTGTGACGATATGTTCCTCCTCAAAGAAGAGCCGCATAAGCGTTCCGGCGCCGGCAAAATAGAGTACTGCGAGGCATACGGAAATAATACCGCCGAACATTCGGCATATGCTGCCGTATTCTTTGGCAAGCTTCTCGTCTCCGGCGCCGAGACTTCGTCCGATCAGTGCAACCGCGGCAGCCTGCAGACCGTCTCCGAAGGAGAATGACAGTCCCATGATATTCATACCGACCTGATGTGCGGCCATAGCGTCCGTTCCCTGCTTGGCAGCCATGATTGCCGTCATCATGAAGCCGATTCGCATCAGAAGCTGTTCAAAGAAAACACTGTAGCCGACTTTGACAAGATTTAGAAAGCTTCTTGCCGCCGGAAAAACACGGTTTTTCATAATGTACGGAATGCTGATGAATCCGTTCGGTTTTAAGATGGAGAGAATGCTCATAATACATGCGACTACGGTTCCTAATACCGTCGCTAACGCCGCGCCGTGGATTCCCAGCGCAGGGAAACCGAAATGCCCGCCGATCAGCAGATAGTTGAAAATAATGTTGACGGTATTGGAAGTCACATTGGTGCGCATGGTAATCTTGGTGTTGCCAGCGCCCCTTTGTGTGGAATTGATCCCCATCTGAATGCAGTTGAAAATCATACCGCCCATGATGATCTTGAAATATGCCACCGCGCTGTCATGGGTTTCGGGCGTGGAACCGCACAGACGGATGATCGGACCGGCAAGTGCGACGAATAGAATGCTCAATACGACCGCGGCAGCAATGATAAAAACAACTGCGGTGCTTAAGATTCGATTGGCTTCCTCAGGTCTTTCCTCGCCGCGCCTTCTGGCGACGAGTGCGGAGATGGCCACATTGAGGGCAAAAAATAAAGACAGTCCGATGAATTTCGGCTGTGTTGTAAGTCCGACAGCGGCAACGGCGTAGGAACCTAATGAACTTACCATCAGCGAATCAACCAGCCCGGCAAATGCCACGAAGAAGGATTCTATGATGGAGGGCCATGCCATGTTGAAGGTAATGCGGATATTTTCTTTGCTGTGTCTGGGAGCCTTTGGCTTTTTTTGCATTGGAATTAATTTCCTCTTTGACGGTTGCGGAGTCATTTTGCTCTTCCTCTTTTTCTTATGCATATTAAGTGATTTCTTGGTGATAAATGAAACGAAGCGTAACTTTTATCCTTGTGATTTCTGAATGCATGGATCAGTCAAAGTCAATATTGTCATTAATAAATTTAAATATTACATGAAAGTACACTTGCGGGTCGTAGTCCATGGCGTTGGCATGTCCGGCTTCTTTGGCGATATAGAGTTCTTTTTTGCCGGGAAAAGCTCTGTATACTTCATAGCCCATGTCCGTGGGTACGAAATCATCCTTTTCTCCATGGATAAAAAGCATCGGCTTATTACAGTGTGCAAGCTGTGAAAGAGCGGATGCCTCCACGTAGTCATAGCCTAAGCGGCGTCGGCTGATGATACGGCAGGTGTGGAGAATCGGAAAAGCAGGAAGATGATAATCACGTTTCATGACGCAGGCAAAAATATCCCAGACGCTGGTGTAACCGCAGTCCTCTATGTAGCCGACTACATGGTCAAGGTTCTTGCCGGCGGTCATCATGACGGTAGCACCGCCCATGGACACGCCGTGGAGGATGATTTTCGCTTCCGGGTCCTTACAGATGATCCACTGGATCCACTCGGCAATATCTTCTTTATCAAGCCAGCCCATGCCGATGTATTTGCCTTCGCTGATTCCGTGCGCGCGGTTGTCAGGCAGCAGTATATGATATCCCTTCTTATAGAAAACCGCGCCGTAGGGCAGCATGAAATGATGGCTGTCTTTATAGCCGTGGATGGAAATAATCCACCGATGAGTGTCGGCGTCATGCATACGGTATTTTGCCCGCAGGATTAGACCGTCGTGGTTTGTGAGGGAAGCATTTTTCATGGTCTGTTCAAATTTAGCGCCCATGGACCGGAGCTTTCGTCTGTTTTCGGTATAAGCGGCTTCGGCAGGGGAAATAAGTTTTTCCGGTGCAGTGTCGGACGCATCAAGACAGTCCCTCGCGCTTGCCGGAGACTCCGGCGGCGTCTCGTTTCTGTTCGGGACCGCCCTCAATATGTTTTTGATAAAAATAAGGCTGATCCTGCGGAGAATCAAAAGGAGTGCAGCCAATATAAATAAGATTTTACGGCAAATTCTTTTCATGATCTATTACCTCCTCTGTACAGTATACCATTTTGCCGGATACATTCAATAGTGCAGCATTCAATAATACATGCAATAGTGGGGGAAGTCTTCGTTGCAATCGGAGTGCAAATGAAATATAATGGAAACGTATTTCGGGTTCTATAGTATAGATCGTAAATCGGGTGGAGTGCATAGCGATGTCATATACGTCTTATTCATTTGCTTTATTTGTAATTTTGACAGTTTGTGTATATTATATAGTGAGAAAGAAATGGCAGTGGGTTGTGCTGCTTGTTGCAAGCATGTTTTTCTATTTATGTGCCGGCCCTGCCCTTTCAATCTATCTTCTGCTGTTTTGCCTTGCGACCTGGTATGGCGCGAAACGGATAGGAAGGCGGAAATCCGGTATGCAGGTATCGGAGAAGATGCTGGGACTGCTGGCAGTTTTTTTGATTTTCATTAATATCGGCGTTCTTTTCATCCTCAAGTGGAGCGGTATGGAGCTGGCGCTTCTTAACCGGTTGTTCGGGACAAGTCTGGGGTGGCGGTTTGTGATGCCTCTGGGGATGAGCTTTTTCACATTTCAGAATACTTCGTATGTGATTGACGTGTATAAGGGAAAGATTCAGGCAGAGCGCAATTTCTTTCATTATTTACTGTATGCGAGCTATTTTCCGTATATCGTGTCAGGACCGATTAACCGGTACGCAAAGATGGAACGGCAGTTTTTTGCAGGACATGCTTTTGACAAGGAACGGTTTTATCAGGGACTGCTGCGGATCCTCTGGGGCTATCTGAAGGAGATGGTGATCGCGGACAGAGCGGCGATTTATGTCGAGGAGGTGTTTGGCCACTATTATATGTATCGCGGACTGTTTATTCTGATTGCCGTCCTGCTGTTTTCTCTGCAGCTTTATATGGACTTTAGCGGGTGTATGGATATTGTAATGGGAATATCCATGCTTTTCGGGATAGAAATGACAGAGAATTTCCATGCGCCGTATGCAGCGACGACTACAGCGGAGTTCTGGAGAAGATGGCATATCTCGCTTACATCATGGCTTAGGGATTACATCTATATACCGCTCGGCGGAAACCGTAAGGGTAAAATGCATAAATATCTGAATGTGATGGTCGTATTTCTGTTCTGCGGAATGTGGCATGGCGCGGGCGTCACCTATCTGATATGGGGCGGACTCAACGGATTGTATCAGGTCATCGGCGATATGACGGTTACCGTCAGAAAGAAGGTCTGTGAGCTTGCAGGACTTAATGAAAACAGTCACGGTGCGATGGTTCGCAAGAAACTGACGACGGCGGTACTGATTGAATTCGGCTGGCTGTTCTTTCGTGCGGAAGGCTTACAGGAAGCGTTTGTGATGTTACGGCGTATGTTTACCGGATGGAATCCGTGGATATTGGCAGATGGCACGCTGTATCAGGCAGGACTGGATGTATGGGATTTCCTGATTTTGGTTGTGGGGACAGTGTGTGTCGGCTGGGTTTCCCGCATGAGCAGCAGGCTGGATCTGCACCGGTTGTTTGTGTCGCAGAGCTGGCTGTATCAGACGGTAGTGATTCTGGGTGTTGCAGTGATATGGTATTTGTTTGGGATTTACGGACCGGGATTTGATCCGGTTGACTTTATCTATTTTGAGTTCTGACAGATATGAACGGAAATAATGTATAAGCAGGGATGGTAGTGATTGATGGGTAAATATATCAGAGCAGCGGCAGGAATAATGATGGCGCTGTTAGTTTTTGGCAGGCTGGGGCATGTGCTGGCAGCCAATTATGACGGAAATCAGTCAATGGACGGGTTTTACCGGCTGGAGCGGGACACGGTGGATGTTATGTTCTATGGCAGCAGCCATGTCTATGCCGGGGTGAACGTCGTTGATTTATGGGATGATTACGGGATTGCCGGATATAATCTGGCAGGGACGATGCAGACCTTATGGAATACCTATTACAATATGGAGGAGACGCTTAAGTACCAATCGCCGAAGGTAATGGTGGTCGATTTGTACGGTCTGCTGATTGAAGATGAGTATTACGGTTCATCCAATGTGATCAAGAATGTGAGCAGTATGCGGTTTTCCCTGAATAAGATCAAGAATGTCTGGAGCAGTGTGCCGCACGAGGAATTTCTGACTTATCTTGCTTCTTATCCGCTGACGCATGACAGCAATACGGAATTGAAACGGGGCAATTATGACGAGAAGGTAAACAATCTCGGCGGTGAATGGTATAAGGGGTATCGACCGACGTACGCAGTCACCGAGTATGGCGCGCTTCCGCAGATCGATGCGAATCCTGAGAAGGCTGTGCCTTCAGAGAAGAATAGGGAATATCTTGACAGAATGGTGGCATTTGCGAAAGAGCATCAGATTCAGCTTATGTTTATGGTGGTGCCTTATGCAGGTCTGCAGAAGCAGGACCAGTCGTTATATCGTTGGGCGGAGGAATATGCCGGGGAAAACGGTGTTCCATTCTTAAACGGCAATCTGTACTTGAAGGAAATGGGATTTCATCCGGCAACGGATTATGCGGAGGCATCGCATTTGAATTACAGCGGTTCGTGCAAATATACGGCGTATCTTGGCGAGTGGCTTACGCAGAATTATGAACTTACAGACCGCCGTGGCGGGCAGGCGTGGGATTCTTGGCAGAAATACAGTGACTGTTATGCCGCTTACAGGGCAAATCTGGAATTAAAAGGAAGTAAGGATGTAGAAAGCTATCTTCGCAAACTCGAGGAACGTGAGGATTATCTGATCATTATTTCTCTGGACAATCAATACAAAGAGAATGAATTAGTCGGGATGCTTGAAGAGTTTATGGGAATCGATCCTTATGAACTGGACAATTCGGCTTCGGTCGTGCTGGATAACGGGACGATACGGTATCAGACGCCGGCGCAGCCCAAATATCTGTGGTATACGGAGACGGATCTGTCTGATATCGCGGTAGTAAGAGGCGAAGAAGGCAGCATGGAGGTGCTGGTGAACAATCAGGTGCAGAATCATTCATTCAGCGACGTTACGATTATGGTATACGACAAGACGCTTGACACGATAGCGGACGTGGTTTCTTATAACGCAGACGGCGTCCTGACCCGTTGAGCGGTTGCCCATATTTGCGATAACGTGAGGCAGGTTTATGCGGAAACACTTCATTTTGTGGGGTGTTTCCTTTTTTGTGCAATATGTCCTTTCAGTTTATAAAAAGGCACCTTTTGACACCCTAGATGGGGTTCGGTTTTTTACATTTCTTTATCAAATCTTCATAATTGATCTGTATCCTATTCTTGAGCAGCAAACAATAAGGCTGATAAGAAAATCAGCGGATTCATATTTGGAAAGGATAGTGTGCAGATGAATGCAATTCTGGAAACAACAAATTTATGCAAAAAATTCAATAAACAAACGGCAGTAAAAGATTTGTCCCTTCGCATTGAAAGAAATACCGTCTATGGGCTTCTTGGTCCCAACGGAGCGGGTAAGTCTACGACGCTTAAGATGATCACGGGTATGCTTCGGCCGACTTCCGGTCAGATCCTATATGACGGTCATGTGTGGAATCGACGGGATTTAAATCAGATTGGCGCTTTGATTGAGTCTCCGCCGCTTTATGATAATCTTACCGCCGAGGACAATCTAAGGGTGCGGACAACGATGCTCGGCCTCCCGCAGTCCCGGATAGAAGAAGCGCTGCGTACAGTGGATTTAACTGATACGGGAAAGAAGCGGGCGGGTCAGTTCTCCATGGGGATGAAACAGCGGCTCGGTATTGCGCTTGCATTGCTAAATCATCCGAAGCTACTCATTCTGGATGAGCCAACTAACGGGCTTGACCCATTGGGAATTCAGGAACTGCGCGAACTGATCCGGTCTTTTCCGGCGCAGGGAATTACGGTAATCTTGTCAAGCCATATCTTAAGTGAAGTGGAACAGACAGCCGACCATATCGGCATCATGGCAGGCGGCAGACTCGGGTACAGCGGTACGATAGACCAAGGGGAAGATTTGGAGGCGCTTTTTATGAAGGTGGTGCGGGACGCAGGAAAGGAGTGTGCGTAAATGTTTCAGTTAATTCATTCGGAGAAACTTAAGATGAGTCGTTCTTTCGGCAGTTATCTGCCATTGTCCGCCGCCGCACTTCAAGTGCTTATTTCACTCTGTTTAAGCATGGGAACGGCGTATTATAGTGTCAATGCGTGGAACTGGTGGTATACGATGATCCTGCCGGGCATGCTGGCGGTGCTGTGCTATCTTACTATGAAAAAGGAGAAAAAACAGCATTATGCCAATATGCTGACAACGCCGATACCACCGGAGCAATGTCTGACGAGTAAAGTGCTGTACTGTGCGGCGAAGCTTTTGTGTGCAAACCTGCTGATTTTCTTCGGGACGGCTGCAGGCGGGATGTTGATAGGAACGTCAATACCAGTATTAAACGGTTTTGCGGCGGCACTGCTCTTAACGGTCTGCTATTTGTGGGAAATACCGCTCTACCTGATGCTTAGTGCACGTTTCGGCATGTTTGCAAGTATTTTCACATGTATGGCGATGACGATTGGCAGTCTGGTAGCACTCGGGGCATCAAAATTATGGTGGATCTGCCCGGCGTCCATTCCTTTCAGGCTGATGTGCCCGGTATTGCAGATCATGCCGAACGGACTGCTTGTGGAGACCGGAAGCAGATATATGAGCGCGGCCGTCATAGTTCCCGGTGTGATGCTGTCGCTTGCCTGGTTTGTGCTTCTTACCTTTGCCGTGGCAAGGTGGTTTGGCAGGAGAGTGGATTATTGAAGAACTGTTTTACTTATCAGACAAGTGAAGGAGAATGGAACAATGTACAGTTTATTACGCAATCTGAAAGCAGATTATCTCAAAACGAAGCACACGCCGATGCGCGTGGCTCATCTGGCCATTCCGTGTGTGATGGCTGCGGTTTTTCTTGCTTATTATGCCGCAACGCCATGGAATGCTTTCAGTAAAGTACAGGCATATTTTCAGATGATGGGACTTGGCTATCCTTTCCTGATCGGGACATTTTGTGCTATAGTAGGAGAGCAGGAATCTCATGCCGGAGCCTATCAGATGATGCTGGCAGTTACTGACAGAAAGAGCGTATTTGCTTCTAAGCTTCTGCTGTTGATATTGTCCGGAGTATGTTCGGTCGTGCTTGCATCGGTGTTGTTCGGAACGGGGTATTATTTTGTGTTGGGACAGCGGATTGTGAAGTATTCATTTTACTGGATCGCGGCATTGATCATGGCTGGAGGAAGCACGTTCTTATATATATGGCATATGTTTCTTGCACTGCGGTTCAATAAGGGTGTGTCAGTCTTGCTCGGCATTGCGGAGAGTCTGCTGTCAGCGGTGTGTCTGACCGGATTAGGTGACTCCGTGTGGATTTATATTCCGGCGGCATGGGCGTCGAGGCTGGTATGCACTGTGATGAACGCATACGGTAATGAACGGATACCGGCTATATACAACAGCCGTTATGAAAACGGTGTATGGGTTTGCGTGACGGTAACTGTGGCGGCTTTTATTCTATACATGGTGTGGGGATGCCGTTTTGATGGCGTGAAGGGAAACGAGTAGCGGACTTGTATACATTCAGGGCAGGTTATTCTGTGGGGAAGACACGGATTTCATGGAAAAAAGGAGCAGGCAGGTATGGCGAACATCTTAGTAGTGGACGATGATATGGCTATATTGACGATGATACGCAGAATTCTGGAAAAAGACGGGCATAATGTGACAACTATGTCAGATTCCGTCAGGGTAAGTGAAATGAAGACGAACATGTTTGACATGATTCTCTTAGATGTTATGATGCCGGGTAAAGATGGATTTACATTGTGTGAAGAACTACGCAGTGTCGTGGATTGTCCGATTCTCTTTCTGACGGCAAAGTCGGAGGAGAGCAGTCTGGTGCAAGGACTTCATGCGGGCGCGGACGACTATATCAGCAAGCCCTTCGGCGCGGCGGAACTGCGTGCCCGGGTGGCGGCACACTTAAGGAGGGAGAGGAGAGAGCATTTTGCAAGTCTCGTTTTTACCGATTCCCGGTTTAACTTACCCGCCAAACAGCTTGCGGTAAACGGCGAGGAAATTCCATTGACCAAGGCGGAATATTCGATTTGTGAATTTCTTGCGAGGAATCACGGACAGGTTTTTTCTAAAGAACAGATTTATGAGAGTGTATTTGGGTTTGACGGCGAAAGCAGTGAAGCGACGATCACAACGCACATTAAGAATATTCGCATGAAGCTGGAGCGATATCACTACTCGCCGATTAAGACAGTATGGGGCATCGGGTATAAATGGGATGAATGATTGGTGAAGGAACAGAAATATTATGGCAAAAGGAAGATTCATGAATAGGAATGTAAAGCGAAGAGAATGGCCGATAGGCTTATTTTTTCTGAAGTATTTCCTATACACTTTTGTAGGGATTGTGTTGACAGTTCTTCTTCTGGCATGTACATTCGCCATATTGCTTAGGAGCGATGCGGTTTATTCTGCAGGTTATGCGGAGAAACAAGCGAAAGCGGCGGTTGAAGCGATACAGAGAGCGGAGCAGGTGACACCGGACTTGATTCCGGCATTGTGTCAGTATGCGGTATTTGATAAGGAAGGTCATATCCTGAGCACAGATATGGGAGATAAGGAAGTACGACGGGCGTGGAATGTGTTAACCGGCAGAGAGGATAACGGCGGTACGTATATCGGAGCAGATTATTTTCTGGGGATCCCGCGGGATTCGGAGTGTTGTGTATTACGGTATCAGCTGCTTGTACAATACCAGTCTGCGGTACTCAGAAGATATTTGCCGCAGCCGGAACTCTTGCTGCTCATCATTTTTCTTGTGATTGTATTCATGGTAATCCTACTGGTTGCCGTTCGATTTAATACGGTTGTCGCAAAGAAACTGTCACCGCTTGCCGATGCGGCGGATATGATACAGCGGCAGGAACTGGAATATGAGATTACACGTGGATCCGTGAGAGAAATTAATGCGATCTTAAATGCCATGGACGAAATGAGGATTGCACTAAAAGAAGCTTTAGAAACACAGTGGCGGATAGAGCAGACGAAGAATGAACAGATGTCGGCGCTGGCACACGACTTGAAGACGCCGCTTACGCTTGTGAGGGGGAATGCGGAGCTGCTTACAGACACGCATCTCACAGAAGAACAGAAAGAGTATACTGAATACATTATGGACAGCGCTTTGCAAATGCAGGATTATGTGCAGATGATGATTGAGGTAGTAAGGTCGTCGGCCGCAACGCCTGTCAACAGAAGGCAGATGCCTGTTACGGAGTTCATGGAAGAACTGAAATGTCAGGCAGCAGGACTGTGCACAATTCGTCGTATAGAATTACATTGGAGCTGCGCGGGTTTAACGGGGCAGATTTATGCTGAACCACAGATGCTTGCGCGGGCGTTTATGAATATTTTTGCAAATGCCACGGAACACACATCCTGCGGCGGAAGTATTCTGTTTGAGGGAAGTCAGGATGAAACACACTTTGTCTTTACGATTACAGATTCCGGCCAAGGATTTACGCGGAGTGCTCTGCGCCATGCGAAGGAGCAATTCTATATGGACGATGACAGCCGCTGTGTTACAGGCTCCCACTACGGCATGGGGCTGTATATTGTCGATATGATTGTGAAGCAGCATGGAGGAGAATTGATTCTGGCGAATGTATCGGATTCTTTTGATGCAAATGAAACGGCGGTGTCTTTGACACATAGGAATATGTTAAGCGGCGCGAGAGTTACCCTGCGGCTTCCGGTAACGTAGGCTTCCGGCAACGATAAGATTTCGCTAGGAATGTATGTTTGCATATGGTATACTGGTAAGCGTAGATTGTTGAATGTCAGACTGCAGTTCTGATGACACACAAGAAAGGATATGTGAGAATGAAAAAAATGTGGGAAAAATGGACGGGAGTTAGTCTCGTCAAACGTATTATCGTAGGATTAGCGATTGGTGTGATTCTTGCGCTGGCGGTTCCGCAGGCTTCCGGGATCGGGATTCTGGGAGATGTATTTGTGGGCGCGCTCAAAGCGATTGCACCGCTTCTGGTATTTTTCCTTGTTATGAGCTCTTTGTCAAACGCGGGGAAGTCACATGGCGGCGTGATTCGGACCGTCATTATTCTGTATATGTTCAGCACCGTGCTTGCCGCTGTCATTGCGGTATTTGCAAGCATGATTTTTCCGGTGGATATGGTACTTCGCGAGGCAGCGGATACGGCGGCTTCAGCACCGCAGGGGATTGTTGAGGTGCTTAGTACACTCTTGATGAACGTGGTGGCAAATCCTGTATCTGCGCTGGTGAATGCCAATTATATCGGTATACTTTCATGGGCGGTGCTTCTCGGCGTAGCGTTCAGGGGCGCGAAAAACACAACGAAAACAGCGCTTTCCGATATTTCGGAAGGTATTTCCAAAGTAGTTACAACAATCATTAATCTGGCGCCGTTCGGTATCTTGGGTCTGGTTTATACGAGTGTGACAACAAGCGGTCTGGAGACTTTTACGGTGTACGGCAAGCTGCTTGTTCTGCTGGTAGGCTGTATGCTGGGCATCTACTTTATCACCAATCCCATTCTCGTATACTGGTGTATCAGAAAGAATCCGTATCCGCTTATTTTCAAATGTTTAAAGCAGAGTGCGATCACGGCGTTCTTTACGAGAAGTTCTGCGGCGAACATTCCTGTCAATATGAAGATCTGTGAGGAGATGGGTTTGGATAAAGATACTTATTCCGTGACGATTCCGCTCGGTGCGACCATCAATATGGACGGCGCGGCAATCACGATTACGGTTATGACGATGGCGACCGTACATACGCTCGGTATTCCGGTAGACATTCCGACGGCGATTATCCTTAGTCTGCTGGCGGCTCTGGCAGCCTGCGGTGCATCCGGTGTGGCAGGCGGCTCTCTGTTATTGATACCGATGGCATGTTCCCTGTTCGGAATCTCCGATGCGGTGTCCATGCAGGTGGTAGCGGTCGGCTTTATTATCGGCGTCATTCAGGATTCTGTGGAAACGGCGCTCAATTCGTCTTCTGACTTACTCTTGTCGGCTTCGGCAGAGTTCAGACAGTGGCGGCTGCAGGGGAAAGAAATCAAGTTTTAGGGTTATGGTGCCATAAGGTATTGTTCACAAATAAAAAGACTATCAATGGAGGGGTATATGGCGAAAATCATAAATCAGATCAATATAGAAGAGGACGGAATCTATCTGGTATTTGGTGTGACGGATGAGGAGCAGCTAAAGCTCCTCCATTTTTCATCGGGTCCTTTTGGCGGAATAGAAGATAATGGTCAATATATACAGGAAGGATTCCAGCTTGTGCAGGTTAATTTTTCTGGATATAACAGACCCTATGAGAAACACGGCAATAAGCATATTGTGACGGCACCGGGGTATCTACTGAAATATGTCGGTATGAAGGATGAACGGAACGGGATTGGCAGGCGGCTCGTGATTACCCAGCAGGACAGCCTTACGGGAGCAAAGGTCGTTTCTTATCTGCAATTTTATACCGGTACTTCCACCGTGCGTATGTATCATGAGGTGGTGAATGAGGGAGAGGAGACACAGACATTAGAATATATTTCTTCTTTCTATTATCTTGGAATAGAGAAGGAAGGCAAGACGAGCTCCGATGAGAAAATGAAGCTGACCTATGCCTGTCATGGATGGCAGAAGGAGATGAATTTCCGTACCGTGACGTTTCCGCAGATGGGGCTTGGGCAGACGCAGCCTACGGTGAACCAGAGGACGTCGTCTACCTTTGAACTGACGAATACGGGGAATTGGTCTACGAAGAAATACCTGCCGATGGGATATCTGGAAAATATGGAGGCTGACTGTGGACTATACTGGCAGATTGAGCATAACGGTTCTTGGCATGCGGAGATCAGTGATGAGAATGGGCATTTCTATCTGGCACTCAGCGGACCGACGGAGGTGCAGTCGCACTGGTTCAAGATTCTGCAGCCCGGAGAGCGTTTTACGACAGTTCCGGTGGCAGTGGGTGTTTCCACGGCGGATTTTGACCGGGCGATGGGACAGTTAACAAGATACCGCAGGATGATTCGACGTCCCAACAAGGATAACGAGAATCTGCCGGTTATTTTTAACGATTATATGAATTGTCTCTTCGGCGATCCGACTACAGAGAAGGAGATTCCGCTGATTGATGCGGCGGCTGAGATTGGCTGTGAGTATTATGTCATAGACGCCGGCTGGTATGCGCCCGGCGAGTGGTGGGACAGCGTAGGTGAATGGCAGCAGTGCAGGGAACGTTTTCCCGGCGGAATAGAGGAAGTGACGGCGTATATCAGAGAGAAAGGTATGATCCCCGGTTTATGGCTGGAGCTGGAGGTCATGGGAATCAATTGTGAGAAGGCGAAACGGGTGCCGGACGACTGGTTTTTCGTAAGGCATGGCAAGAGAGTCTTCGACCGGAGCCGTTACCAGCTGGATTTCCGGAATCCGGCAGTGATAGAGCATGTCGATGAAGTGGTTGACCGTGTGGTAAATCAGTATGGCGTGGGTTATATCAAGATGGATTACAATATTGAGCCGGGTATCGGTACGGAACTTCATGCGGACAGCGTGGGGCAGGGGCTTCTGGAGCATGAGAGAGCCTATCTTGCGTGGCTGGACGGCGTATTTGAGAAATATCCGGATTTAGTCATTGAGAACTGCTCCAGCGGAGGGCTTCGGACGGATTATGCCATGTTATCCCGCTATAGTATTCAGTCCACATCGGATCAGGAGGATTACCGTAATTACGCAATAATTGCTGCCAATGCCTGTGCGGGACTGACGCCGGAGCAGGCAGCAGTGTGGTCCTATCCGCAAAGAGACGGCGACGAGGAAGAAACGGTTTACAATATGGTCAATGCGCTTCTTTTGCGTATTCATCAGAGCGGACATATTCCGCAATTGTCGGTGGAGCGCAAGGCACTTGTAAAAGAGGGAATTGATTATTATAAAAACATCCGGCAAGATATCCGTCTGGCACAGCCCGTCTGGCCGCTCGGACTGGCTGACAGTCTGGACCATTGGTTTGCATCGGCTTTAAAAACGGAGGAGAAAGTGTATCTTGCTCTCTGGCGCAGAGGCGGAGAGGATGATACTTGTCAGATACCGTTGGCCAAATTGATTTCGGGAATCAATTTGGCAGGACATAAAGCGTCGGTGTGGCTGGCGTATCCGGCAAAGGCGCTTGCGGAGCATGTGGAGTACGAAATTGTGGATGAGACAGAACCGATACTTACAGTGAATTACCATAAACCGGTGATGGCGAGGATATTTGAAGTGGCTATGGAATGTGATTCCTGAGAAAACCGGAATATACTTGGGCGATAATCTGCATTGTTAAAATGCAGATTATTTTGTATACTTATTTGTAGACAGAGTATGTGTTGGGAGGTTTTGCATGAGTCAGGAATCTTTTTCATTTGTTATATATATGATCCACGCCTGTGCTAATAAGTGGAATCTGATGCCGTCTGAGGTTTATCAGAAATTACAGAGTGTCGGGTGTATAGAAGGCTACCTTGTACCGCATTATGATATTCTGCATACACAAGGTACGGGATATATTGTGGAGGACATCAAGGAATACTTGAGAGTGCGGGGGGGGTGACAGTATGATTGTTTATCACGGCTCATCACAAGTGGTAGAAAGCCCAAACGTAAAAATTTGAATGGTTTTGTGGTAAAAACTTTTGATGAGGATTTAATAGAGTGGATTGACTTTGTGTGCAAGTGCCGTGATGGTGAGAAGGAGTATCAGAAGTATGATTTGATATTCGGTAAGGTTGCGAATGACAAAGTATTTCGAGTAGTGGATATGTATCATACAGGAATTTGGGACAAGGAACGTGCTCTTAAGGAAATCAAAGTTTATCCTGCCTATGACCAGATAGCTTTTATTACGCAGAAGACGATAGATAGGCTGTTGGTATTTGAATCATATAATGGGGTTTAGAAGATGGATGAGGAAACATTAGAAAGAACGTACCAAGAGAATTTGGAAGAAAGAATTATTACTTACTTATCAGAATTAAAAGATATTTCATTGGAGAAAGCGATGGATATCTATTACCACAGCATGATGGCGGAGAAAATTCACCGTGGTGTAGAGGGCATACAGTACCTTGATTTTAAGGTATTGGTTGAGATATTGTGTGAAACGGAGAAAGAGTTACTGACTTAATCTATAAGATGTGCGCTTATGAAGCAGCGTAACACGGATGAATGATACATGTGCAAATGTCGGCAACGATTTTGACATCAAAGAAAGAATTGCCATTTACTTTAGTTCGCTACTATGATAAAATACAACGGTATTTGATTATATGAAAAGCGCAGGATATGTTATGCGCTTCAGAAATGATGCGTGGTAAAGCAGCGCAGAAGAGGAGGAGAATTATGAAAAGAAAACTTGCACTTATTATGGCACTGGCATTGACAGTGGGAACGGTATTGACAGGATGCGGGAAGGCGTCCGATGGCGCGGCACAGACGTCTGCGGACAGCGCGCAGACCTCAGATGAGAGCGATGTGGCTTACATTCAGGGAAAAGGTACTTTGATCGTAGGCATCACGGATTTTGCACCGATGGATTATAAGGATGACTCCGGCGAATGGATTGGTTTTGATGCGGATATGGCGCGCATTGTGGCAAAGAAGCTTGGCGTAGAGGCACAGTTTGTAGAAATTGACTGGGATAACAAGATTATGGAGCTGGATTCCAAGAACATTGATGTGGTGTGGAACGGCATGACGCTTACTTCGGAAACAACATCTGCAATGGAATGTACAAGACCGTACTGCAACAACGCGCAGGTAATTGTAGTTCCTGATACTGCGGATGCAGAAAGCGCTGACCTTGTATATGCGGTAGAAGCAGGTTCTGCCGGTGAAGCAGCGGCTAATGACAAAGGGTTTCAGACCAATGTGGTAGCTTCTCAGGCGGATGCGCTGATGGAAGTTGCCGCCGGTACATCAGGTGCCGCAATCATTGACTTACTTATGGCAGGTGCGATGATCGGTGAAGGCACGAGTTACCCGAACATGAAACACACAGATGAGTTGACTACGGAAGAATATGGTGTAGGCTGCCGTAAAGGTTCTGACTTGGCTGCCTATATTAATACCGTTTTTTCGGAAAGCTATGCGGACGGTTCCATGAAAGAGACAGCTACTACATACGGTGTGCAGGAAGCGCTGGTAGAACAGCCGAAAGCCGAGTAGTAACAACGGAGTAAAAACAGAAGACTTCTGTCGTTTCGGTACGCAGATAGACGCCGAATCGGCAGAAGATTTCGATTAAGGAGAAATATTTATGTTTTGGAGTGTTACACAGTCACTGTTGGGCGGTCTGCTGACAACGTTTCAGATTTTTATCTTTACGCTGTTGTTTGCATTGCCGCTCGGTTTGGTTCTTGCCTTTGGTTCCATCAGTAGATTCAGACCGCTGCGTTATCTGATACAGGTGTTGGTGTGGATTATCCGCGGTACGCCGCTGATGCTGCAGCTTATTATTATCTTTTACGGTCCCGGTCTATGGCTCGGACATAATATATGGAGCGGTAATGAAGCTGGGCGGATTTCGGCTACCGTTGTGGCGTTCAGTATCAATTACGCCTGCTATTTCTCAGTTATTTTCCGTGGAGGAATCGAGGGGGTTCCGGCGGGGCAGCGCGAGGCAGGACAGGTGCTTGGTATGACCAAGGCACAGATTTTCTTTCAGGTTACACTGCTGCAAATGGTGAAACGTGTAGTGCCTCCGATGTCCAACGAAATCATTACGTTAGTCAAAGACACTTCTCTGGCACGTATTATCGCCGCATATGAATTGACGTTTGCGGGTTATTCCTTTATGAAGAGCAATGGTCTGACATGGCCGTTGTTCTATACAGGCGTATTCTATTTGATTTTTGTCGGTGTCCTGACACTGTTGTTTAATTATATTGAGCGCAGACTGGACTATTTTAGGTGAGGTATAGACATGGCGATTCTTGAAGTGAAAAATATAGGAAAACAGTTTGATTCCACCAAGGTGCTTGACGATGTCAGTTTTTCTTTGGAGGAAGGTAATGCGCTGGCGATCATTGGTTCTTCGGGTTCCGGCAAGACGACGCTTCTGCGGTGTCTGAATTTCTTGGAAACGCCTGATCAAGGATCTATCAGTGTCAGAGGCGAGACGCTTTTTGATGCGTCGATGCCCCTTAAAGAACAAGGGAAAGACCTGCGCACAAAGCGTCTGCACTTTGGGATGGTGTTCCAATCGTTTAACTTATTCCCACAGTATACGGCGCTTGAAAATGTGACGTTGTCCGAGAAACTGCTTGCCAAGGAAAGACCGGATTTTAAACAGAATAAGAAGGATATTTATGCACAGATAGACAAACATGGTGTGGAACTTCTCGACCGGATGGGCCTTGCGGATCGCATGACTCACTATCCCCATCAGTTGTCAGGCGGACAGCAGCAACGGGTTGCAATTGCGAGAGCGCTTGCGCTTAAACCGGATATTCTATGTTTTGATGAGCCGACGTCCGCGCTTGACCCGGAGTTGACCGGAGAGGTGTTAAAAGTTATCAGAGGGCTGGCGGATCGGAAGACAACGATGATCATCGTTACGCACGAGATGGCTTTTGCAAGGGATGTGTCGGATCAGCTTATTTTCATGGATGACGGTATTATCGTGGAGCAGGGAGACCCGAAGCAGGTAATAGACCATCCGCGCGAGGAGAGAACGAAGCAGTTTCTGACCAGATATGCGCAGGGATAGGGGAAGATATTGTTGACGTAAAAATATAGTCGTGATACACTTTATTCAAAGCATATTTTTCTATACGTAGGACGATATAATTCGATATCGCCTTGTACTCTTAGGGAAAAATCCCTATCATAAGAACAATTCTTAGTGGCTGAAAGAATGATATTTTTATAGTAGTCACCAATTCAGAAAATTCATGCTTTTCATTTCAAATTATAGAAGTAGGAGTTTTCTCGAATGGCTCCTGTGGTACACGGGAGGAAGTAAATATGGTAAGGGATATCGAATGGAAAGAATTCTTTTCCGATGATGAACGTTATGCTGATATCATCAATGGAATTGCATGTCAGGGCAGACAGGCAGTGACAAAAACGGATTTACAGGAACTTGATACGCAGATAGGTTTTCTGCGAGGTGTGAATTTTGTTCATCGATTGCACGATACATTTATGAATCGGAAAATTAAGATTCGCGATTGTGTCAGGAAGGCGGCGTTTGGAATTAATTTTGCAATTATCGGAATTGAGAGTCAGGAAGTAATGGATTACTCTATTCCGCTGCGGAATATGGCTTACGATGTAGGAGAATATGAAAAGCAGGCAACCAAAATCCGTAAGGAAGTCAGAAAAAAATATAAGGGACTCCGTGCCGGGGAATATTTATATGGATTTCGAAAAGAGAGTCGTTTATATCCGGTAGTAACCTTCATTTTGTACTCCGGCACCGAGGAATGGGATGGTCCACATTCCTTGTATGAGATGTTAGATTTTACTGATATACCGGACGGATTAATAAAAATGATACCAGATTATAAAGTTAATATCATAGATATCAGAAAATTTCATGATACCAGCGTCTTTAAGACTGATGTACGGCAGGTATTTAACTTTATCCGATGTGCAGAGGATAAAAAAGCGCTGCATAGGCTGGTGGAACAGGATGATTATTATAAAAATATGGAAGAAGATGCGTTCGATGTAGTATCTCATTTTGCCAATGCTATGGAGCTGCTTGAAGTTAAGGATTATTATGGGAAGGAAGGTAAGGTTGATATGTGTAAGGCGATTAAGGAGTTGATAGAAGATGGCAGAGAAGAAGGAAGTCGGGCGGAGGCAGAGCGGTTTAATCAGTTGATCATTCTATTGTCAGAGCAGGGACGTTTGGACGAACTTGTGCGGGCGGCAAAAGACAGGAAATATCAGGAGCAGTTATTCAGGGAAGAGCTTGGAAGCAGATGAAAATTGCTCTCAATTTATAAAACCGTCTCATTGCATGGTTGTATCAATTCATCTATGATGTAGTGAGGAGGTGGCTGGAATGGCAAATGAAGATAAGAAAGATTTCAACGCGATGCTGCATAAGGCTTCGGACATGCCGAAGATACAAATCGTGACTGACGAGGCTTCGATCAAGAAGTACGGTGGGGAAAGAATGTATTTTGCACCGCCGGTCAGTTATGATATGATCATGAAGAAAATTCCGTATGGCAAAGTGGTGACGGTGGGAATGATCAGAGATTATCTGGCGAAAGAAAACGGTGCGGATTTCACGGATCCTATCACGGCAGGAATTTTTGTATCTATTGCGGCATGGGCGAGTTATCAGCGTACAGAGGATGAAACACCGTACTGGAGAACGCTTAAGGCAAACGGTGAGTTGAATCCGAAGTATCCCGGCGGAGTAGAGGCGCAGAGAACAAAACTGGAAGCGGAAGGGCATACGATCATCCGGCGGGGCAGGACGAACATCAGATACTATGTAAAGGATTATGAGGAAACAGCTTTTGTACTATAAGAAGCAGAGGAAGGCAATCATGGATAGACAGACGGATATGACCGATGAGTACCAAAAAGCGAAGAAGATGTCAATCATAGCGGTGATTTTGATTATATTTGCTTTTTCCTGTCTGATCGTGCCGGCATTGACGCAGTATTACGATGAGTTCAATACCGTGCTTTTGCCGGTTATTGTGATCGGATTTTTTGGAGGGAACATTGTTGCGCTGATTTTAATCGGCAAGGCATATCCGGCACTGCTTGCATCGGATTGTATGAGGATGGATGAACGGTATGAGAAACGAGAACCGGTACAGATTTTGCTGCCGGCGCAGGAACTGCTTGTACAGATGTTTGTGAATCACAAATTCAAGTATATGGAAGAAGGGTACTATAGGAGAAAGATATTTTCTTTTCTGAAAGATTCTGTCTGTTATTATGTTCGCATGACCGAGGATGTTGAGGCACAGAATGCTCTGCGCCGTGAGGTAGAACGCCTTTATCAAGCGGGAAAGAAGGATAAGAATCTGTGTATGCTCTTATTTGTGTATATGGATGAAGTCGGTGAACGTGAGAAAAAAGATATCAAAGAACTTGGCAAGCAAAATATTGTCGTGGAGAGTGTGGTCAATCCCAATATATCCTTGACGGTGCTTGTGATTGCCGTAGACCGCAGAGATAACAAAGGGTATTATATGGAAATAGGGCGGCACGGAAGGATGACGTTGTATTGGTATGGGTGCAGGATGTTGAGGAAAATGTTTGGCCCTGACATCATCACATGAATAAAAGGAAACGTAAAACCCACGCTCCCTCAGATAATAATTTCCTGTTCCCGGAACAATTCATCCACGGCGCTTACATAATCTGTGATGCGGTTCGACTTGCGTATCTTTTTTAAATATTTATCCGAATTTGAGAAGCTTTGACTCATATATGTCCAGAGATCCTTCATTTTGAACAGAACGGGGGAATCTCCGGACATAATCTTTATATACCCGTCAAGAATTTCATCATGAAAAGCACGCCAGCATTCCTTGGAGAAGACCGGACGATCAGCCATACTGTCTGTTATGGATATGACACGAGTGTCAGAAGTGCGCGCCGCGATAGAACGGGATTTGTGCAACTGTACGGCAAGAGCCGGATTTCGGATGATACCCCGCCCGATCATGACACGGTCTGTATTTACCGGATCTTTCGTATTAGGAAGCGGTGACAGGGAGGAACTGATTGCTGTCGTGACATCTTCAAGACTTTTCAACGATACGATATCCCCATTGTAGCATAACGGTATTTGGGGAAGACGATTTTGTAGGCGATTGACAGCTTCGGCGTAAGCTTCAGGGTGTGTTGTACCCGTATAAAATTCCTTCAGTAAACGTGTATGAATGATGAGTTCGTGAATCGGGTATTTTGCATAGACGTCCAACAGGCGGTCCCACTCAGACAGATCGGCTACACCGAGCCGTGTCTTGATAGAGATCTTCAGGGGACATTTTTCATATATTTCATAGAGAAACGCATCCAGTTCATCGGGAATACTCAAGAAACCGGCACCCCGCTTCTTAGCGGTGACAGTACCGGACGGACAGCCGAGGTTCAGATTGACGGTATCATAACCGTAAGATGCGAGATTACCCGCAACGGCAAGAAACCGCCCGGCGTTATTGGTGAGCACCTGCGGTATCAGCGTGATCCCTGCATTATTTTCCGGTACAATATCGCGGAGTTCTCTGGCGTTCATGGACTTGCCTCTGGGGAATCCTTTAGCCGGACAAGAATTGCCGTTGGCAGAATCTGACGCGGAGACAAACTTTTTATCGCTGATAAAACCTTTATCAGTGATAAAATCTTTATTAGTGACAAAGTTTTTGTCACTAATAAAGGGGGTGAAATATTTGTCGATTCCGCCAAAGTATCGTGCGTGGGCGTTGCGATATATGTAAGTAGTAATGCCTTCCATGGGCGCCAGATAATATTGCATTGCCGAAATCCCTCTCCGAACGACAACTTGTTTGACTGATTTTCGAGCACTTTATCAAATCAGCGGAGCAAATTCAATTTTGCTCCGCACATTCATCCTGCGCAAACAGATTGTCTCTTGTGATGTTTTGCAGCCATTTACCGCTGCGGTAACGTTTGATGACCCAAGGCCATTTCACGAATTCGTCGGTACATAACAGGAAGTAGACCACCAATACCGGAAGCCTGAAAACAAAGGCTGCAATAAATCCGAGAGGCACAGCATAACACCACATGTCCACGGTATCGCAGATGAGCCCGAAACGGGTATCGCCGCCAGCCCGGAAGACGCCGGCGATCAAGGTAGTATTTACTGCGGCTCCCATAACATAGTAAGTGTTGATGAGAAGCATATATTTCAGATAATGCATTGCGGTATCTGACAGGGACGCAAAGCGCAGTACAAAAGGCGTGGCGATGAGGATCAGCACACCGCCGATGGCGCCGGTAATGACTGTCAGTTTCAGCAGTTTGGAGGCATACTCTTTGGCACGCTCCATGTCGCCCTCGCCCATTACATTGCCGAGCAGAATACCGCCGGCGCTGGCGGTACCGAAACAGAGCACGGTGCCGAAGTTGCGGACAACGACCACGAGAGAGTTGGCAGCCACGGCATCGCTTCCGAGGTGCCCCAGTATGACCGAATACATGGAGAAAGCAACGCTCCATGAGATATCATTGCCGAGTGCGGGAAGGGACAGTTTCACAAAGTCCCTTAACAGCAGCTTATTGCGGATAAACATGTAGGCAGGATTTAGTTTCAAATCTTTGCTGAACACAAAGGAAACAAGAATACAGCCAAGCAGTTCCACAATACGGGATAAGGCGGTGGCGATTGCAACCCCTGTAGCGCCAAGCTGCGGCGCGCCGAAAAGACCGAAGATAAACACCGCGTTCAGGAATATATTGAGTGAGAAAGCTATGATATTTAAAATCATGGAGATTGTCACTTTGCCGATGCTCCGCAAAACGGCGAGATAAATTTCTATCATACTCCAGCACAGATAAGTGACGGACATCACGCGCAGATATCCGGCGCCGATGCCGATCAGTTCCGCATCGTTAGTAAAAATCTTCATCATCAGTTCCGGTGCAAAAAAAGCAAAAGCGGAGAAGAAGACCGTGATGAGAAGAGAAAAACGCATGGCAATTCCCTCAACCACACGAATCGGCTGTAATTCTTTTTTACCCCAGTATTGCGCGCACAAAAGAGTTGCACCGGTGCCGAGTCCATAGTAAACCATAAAAAGGACGCTGGCGTAGTTGGACGCAAGAGATACGGCCGAAATGGAAGACTGCCCCACATAGTTGAGCATGACGACGTCCGCTGAATTGACGGCGGCGCTGAGCAGGTTCTGAATCACGATCGGCACTACAAGCTTTATTATTTGAGAGTAAAATCTGTCTTTCATATGTAATCCTCTTTGTGTGATATGTAAGCGTTATGCTATCAAGAATACTCTCAGGGGCGCGGAGTTGTCAACCGGATTTTTCAAAGGGATTCATCTTCTTATCCGAGTGTGCGATTATTCTTCCCGCCCGTATTCCGACGGCGTCATGCCGCATGCCTTCTTAAAGTAGCGTGTAAAGTGCGATACATTGGAGAAACCGGCCTGCGCGGCGGCCTGTCCGACAGGAAGCTTCTCCACACGCAGCAGATATTTGGACCGTTCAATCCGTGCTTCCAACAGTTCGGATTTTGGGGAACGGTTGAAAAACAGCTTGTAGTAATTATAGAACTGGCTTGTACCAAGATTTGTCAAGGCTGCCATATTATCTACGCTCCATTCCCTGCCTAAATGAGTCAGGATTTCTGTTCTTGCTTTCTTGAACTGTTCATAGAGGTCGGCAGCAAAAACGGATTCTTTCGGATAAGTGTGTAATTGTCTGGAAAAAAGGATGAGCAGCAGATGCATTAATTTGTCAAGCTGTGCTTCGTAATGTTCCTGTTTGCCGACGCTTTCCACATAAATATACTGCATCAGGGTGTTCATGGCGTCAGGATCCGGCGGATATACAATGCGGTTGACCGGAAGATCATAGGCTTCCAGAAAACTGTCGTCATCACATGTAAAATGGACAAAACTGTTTTTGAACCGCCTGACAGCCTGATAAATCTGTGGTGTTCCGGGTGTATAGAGTATAAAAGCCCCTTCTTTGGTGACAATGTTTTCCGTACCTAACTGCATTTTCATGGGCGTTGTCAAATACAGGAGCAGGTAGTCGCCGCTGCCTTCGGGACGGTCGATTTTGTCATAATCAGGGTTGAAGCGATTGTGATCACAGTAACCGATATGGAACATGTATTTCTCCTTTATGCTTGTTTGACTTCATTATGTCAGCGTCTTCTGACTCATGCGGAAGATATACAAATCATCATAAATAAAATCGGAAAAAAAGTCAAATAGAACGGAAGAAAAGATATAGATATCGGATTCTTTTCTGATAGAATGAAACTACCACGAAGCAGTCATGACAAGCAACAGTAGCAGAAAGTAATAAAGGTTAATCAATATGAGCGTGGCAGAAAATATTGACGCATCGGAATGGAGGACAGGATGAAGAAATCACAAGTAATTATTGACAAAGAGTACATTATCAGCGAGATTGACCGGAGAATTTACGGTTCTTTTATTGAACATCTCGGCAGAGCGGTATATGAAGGAATCTATCAGCCGGAGAGCCCTTTTGCAGACGAACAGGGTTTTCGTAAGGATACATTGGAGTTGGTGAAAGAGTGCAACGTACCCATCGTGCGTTATCCGGGCGGCAATTTTGTGTCAGGATTTAAATGGGAGGATAGTGTCGGACCGAAGGATCAAAGACCGGCGCAGGTAGATCTTGCATGGCAGGTTGTAGAATCGAATCAGTTTGGCTTAAATGAGTTTGCAGATTGGTCTAAGAAGGCTGGCAGTGAAGTTATGATGGCGGTCAATCTCGGGACCAGAGGCCTTCTGGAAGCCAAAGATTTGTTAGAGTACTGTAACTTTAAGGGCGGTACGCAGATGAGCGATCTGCGTAGGTCTCATGGCTATGAAGAGCCTCACAATATCAAGACGTGGTGTCTTGGCAACGAGATGGACGGTCCTTGGCAGACCGGTCATAAGACTGCGTTAGAGTATGGTAGAATAGCTAATGAAACAGGTAAGGCTATGAAGATACTGGATCCTTCCATCGAATTGGTAGCATGCGGCAGCTCCGGTTCCCAGATGCCGACCTTCGGAGAGTGGGAGGCTACCGTGCTGGATGAGAGTTATGGTACGGTTGATTATGTTTCCATGCATCAGTATTACGGCAACAGAGACAATGATTCCGCGAATTTCCTTGCAAGCAATGTAGACTTAGACCAGTTTATTTCTTCGGTAATATCAATCTGCGATTATGTGAAGGGTAAACATCATGGCAAGAAGACCATTAATATTTCACTGGACGAATGGAATGTATGGTATCATTCCAATGAGGCGGATGCGCAGTTGGAGAAATGGGTACAGAAACCTCACCAGTTGGAAGACGTATATAATTTCGAGGACGCGCTTCTTGTAGGAAGTATGCTGATCACGATGTTACGCCATGCGGACAGGGTGAAGATCGGCTGTCTGGCACAGCTTGTAAACGTTATCGCGCCGATCATGACTTCTGATACCGGGGCATGGAGACAGACGATATTCTATCCCTATATGCATGCGGCGACTATGGGACAAGGAACAGTCTTAAATACGATTGTGAAATCTCCGGTTTATGAGGCGAAGCAGTACGGTGAAGCGCCTTATCTGGATTGTGTGGTAGTGGAGAACGGTGAGAAAGAGGAATTGGTAGTCTTTGCGGTCAATAAGGATTTGGAAGAGGATATGGAAGTGACCTTGGATTTGAGACAGTATGCAGGCTATCGCGTACAGGAGCATATTGTTCTGCATAATGACGACCTTAAGGCGGTCAACACAGAGGAGAATCCTGACAATGTTGCGCCTAAGACCGGCGGTAATTCCAAAGTAGATGGTGGCGTTTTACAGGCAGTTTTCGAGAAAAAGAGTTGGAACGTGATTCGCCTTTCCAAATAACATAGTTCTTCCTTTTATGCTTATCAATATATTACGCCGCAGACGCCTCGGATATCTATGCCGGGGCGTCTTGCACGAACTGCTTTGAAGAAATTCAGGCTGAGGAGAAAGGATGGGAGTATTATGGAAAAAGATATGACGAAAGGAAGCCCCATGCGGCTGATTCTAGGGTTTGCAGTGCCGCTTTTGTTCGGGCTGCTTTTTCAACAGTTCTATAGCATGGTAGATGCGATCATCGTAGGACATTATCTGGGCGTGGATGCATTGGCGTCGGTGGGAGCGACCGGTTCTGTCAACTTCCTGATTGTCGGCTTCTGTATGGGTGTGTGTAATGGATTTGCGATTCCGATTGCGCAGGAGTATGGCGCCAAGCACGAAGAGAATCTGCGTAGGTACGTGGCGAACTGCGTGTGGCTTTCCGTGATTTTTGCGGTGATTATCACAGTGTCGGTGGTAATACTTTGCCGGCCGATTCTGCAGACGATGAAGACTCCTGCCAATATCATAGACAGTTCCTACAGTTATATCGTGATTATTTTTCTGGGTATACCGGTCACATTTCTCTATAATATGACTGCAGCGATTCTGCGCTCCTTGGGAGACAGCAAAACGCCGGTGGTCTTTCTGGTGATGGCGGCTATCATGAATATTTTTCTTGATCTGTTATGTATTATCGTATTTCATATGGGAGTTTCAGGCGCGGCCGTTGCCACCGTGGTTTCGCAGGCTGTGGCGGGAATGTGCTGTCTTATCTATATGTATAAAAAATATACAATACTCAAAATGTCGAAAGAGGAGTGGAGATGGAACCGCGACTGTGTAGGCAAGCTGTGTAATATGGGCATTCCCATGGGACTTCAGTATTCCATTACCGCAATCGGAAGCGTAATCTTACAGAGCGCGGTAAACGGAATCGGTTCGGCCGCCGTTGCATCGGTGACGGCGGGAGGCAAGCTGAGTATGCTGCTGATGTGTCCGTTTGATGCGATGGGGTCTACGATGGCGACTTACGGTGGACAGAATGTGGGCGCAGGGGATTTAGACCGCGTAAATAAGGGACTGAAATCTTGTACGCTGTTGGGACTCGGTTATTCGGTGATTGCAATCGGGATTGTGTACTTGACGGGAAGAAATCTGCTTCTTCTGTTCTTAGATGCGGGAGAGAGCACGATTTTGAATAACGCCTTTACGTTTGTCTGTACCAACGTATTGTTCTATTTCCCTCTGGCGCTTGTCAATATTGTCAGATTTCTCATTCAGGGCATGGGATTCAGTAAGCTGGCTGTATTTGCCGGGGCGTTTGAGATGCTGGCAAGAGGACTGGCGGGATTCGTGCTCGTACCTTTTTTCGGTTTCAGAGCAGTGTGCTTCGCCAATCCTCTTGCGTGGATATTTGCCGATATATTCCTGATTCCGGCATTCTTCTATGTCCGCAGAATCATGGAAGGAATTCTGGCAAAATCTAAATCGTAAACTGATGTAACAAATCTGTTAACTCTGCGGCGCGCTCCTGCAAGGTGTTCGCCGCAGTGTCTAATGTCTGAATCGCGTCGCGCTGTGCGGTCACCGTCGTGTTGACGTTGGCTGAGCCGGCGGAAGTTTCAGCGGAGATGGTTGAGATGCCTTCGATGGCAGTCAAGGTAGCGCTGCGGGCACACTCCATGTTCTGCATACTCTCGGAAATCTGTGAAACGGAAGTAAGCAGTGTGTGTACCTGATCATCCATGGCGTGGAAAGCTTCCGTGGTCTGAGATACCGCTTTTTCCTGATATTCCACGGTAGATTCCGCTTCTTTGGCAATATCCACAACACCGTATGTACTCTTTACGATATCGTCTATAATCACCTGAATTTGACCGGCAGACTGTGCGGACTGGTCGGCTAATTGACGAATCTGCTCGGCAACAACAGCGAAGCCGCGTCCCGATTCACCCGCTCTTGCCGCTTCGATAGAGGCGTTTAAGGACAGAAGATTCGTTTCCTTGGCGATACTGTTGATGCTTTCAACAATCTGCCCGATGGAGCGTGACTTGTCTGCCAGCGCTTCAATGGCATGGATGACGTTATCCGTAATTTCGGACGTTTTCTTGGCGCTGTCGGTCAGGACGGACATGGAGGAGATGCCTTCATTAATGGAGGAACCTGTCGATTCCGTCAGACTGATAATGTCCTTTGTCTCGCTGGAGATTTCATGAATTCTGCCCGACAAAGTATCCATTTGCGCGAGACAGTCAGCGGAGTTTGCATCTAACTGTGAAACACCGGAGTCAATCTCGGTGATGGCGTTCTGAATATCTCCTGCGGTCATGACAAACGTCTCGGAAGAGGAAGATACCTGTTCGGCGGCAATATTCAGAGAATCGCTTGCCGCGGTGACATTGGTGATCAGTGATTTCATGCTGTCGGTCATTGAGTTGACGCCGGCGGCTAAGAGTTTAAATTCGTCCTTTCCTTTCGATTCAAGATGAATCGTCAAATCACCCGCAGCAACCTTTTTCAACTGATTTAATATATGGTAGATATTGCCGTTCATATGAGCCGACAGCAGACAGCCTAATAGTGCGGCGATGATTACGCCGATAACAACAAGAACAAAAGCGACTGTCTTGATTCCCGATGCCTGCGCAAGGATAGTTGATTCGGGAATGAGAGAACAAATCATGGTATTCGCCGACGACATGGGAGAGTAAAGAAACAGATAGTGAGCTCCGTTATAGGTGACGTACTCCATGCCGGCTTCTTCCTGCGTGAGAGCCCGCTGATAGAAATCCGAGGTGATGAACAATGAATCGCGCTCGGATGAGCCGTCAGAGTAAAACGTCGTGCCGTCCTGTGTGATCAGCGCGACATAACTGCCTTCACCGGCGTCCATTGTGGCAAGCGAATCCCGGATAATTTCTTTATTAATATCTATCAGCATGATAGATTTGCTGTTGTTCATATATTTGGCGATGCGCAGAGAGTAATTACTGCTGTCCGTGCCGAGGGCAGCGTCGGCATCGGATATGTTGCCGAACAGATAATAGGCAGAACGCACATCGGCAACCTGCATACCTTCCGGGGTTTGGGTATAAGCGGTGTACAGCGCTTCTTCGGTTGGAGAGCTGCTGGTGATGGACGGTACGCTGTCGGAGATAAAATATAGGTTATCGAGCAGGGAGTTGGTGTTAATCTCCCGGCTTACGGTTTTTTCAAATGAGCGGACGAGCGTCTGGCCTTCGGTGCTGTCCATTAAATTTTTAAAGTAGGTAGTCAAGTCTGCATCGGAGAGATAAGATTTATAAGTGGAACGCACGGTGTTGACAATCAGCGTTATGTATTGGTTTGCCATGTGCATGGTCTGCATAGCGGATTCTTCATAACTTGAAATAATGGCATTGGATGCCTGCCGGTAGGAAACGACGCCCAGCACGATGATACATAGTACCGGGATTAGAAATGCGCCGATCAGTTTTGTACGCAGTTTCCGATAAATAGGTATAGAATTGTGTATTTGATTTTTCTTGTCCTGCATAATATAACCTCCCTGCGGATTTTGTAACTATATGAATCAGTATACCACATATTTGCATTGAGGTAAAAGAGGGTTCGTGATAGAATAGTAAAATAATGGTAAGAATGTTACTGTCTGTATGCTGGGAGCGGGGATATATGTTGTTTGCGGAATGGGTGCAGATAGGAATTAAAGAAAAGGGGAGAAGCATATGGGATATCAGGAAGCACACGACAAATTGGAGAAATTCGGGCAGTTACATGTCCTGAAATATTATGATGATTTGAGCGGCTATGAGAAGGAAGCGTTAATTGAGCAGATTGAGAATACGGATCTGGAAGTGCTTTCACAGTGCCGGCACAAGGAGGAACTGAATCCGCGGGGGCAGATTACGCCGATTGAGGTGATGCGGCTTACTGAGATTGAGGACAAAAGAGAGGAGTATACGGCGATTGGTCTGGATGCCATTAGAGCGGGTAAAGTAGGCGCGGTGCTTCTCGCGGGAGGCATGGGCACAAGACTCGGATCCGATGCGCCGAAAGGCGTTTACAACATCGGACTGACCAAAGAGGTATTTATATTCCAGCGTCTGATAGAGAATCTGATGGATGTGGTACGGCAGGCGGACGCATGGATTCCGCTCTACATTATGACCAGTGACAAGAATCATGAAGCGACCGCGTCGTTCTTTGAGGATAAGCATTATTTCGGTTACAATGCCGACTATGTGACCTTTTTCATGCAGGATATGGCGCCGGCTTCTGATTATGACGGTAAGGTATATATGGAAGAAAAGTGGAAGATGTCTACTTCGCCCAACGGTAACGGCGGCTGGTTTCTGTCTATGATGAAGTGGGGAGTGGTAGACAAAATTAGGAAATCGGGCGTGGAATGGCTGAATGTGTTTGCGGTGGATAATGTGCTGCAGCGCATTGCGGATCCTTGTTTTGTGGGGGCGACCATCGCGACGAACAGTGCGGTAGGCGCCAAGGTAGTCAAGAAAAATGCACCCGACGAGAAGGTGGGGGCAATCTGTCTGGAAGACGGCAGGCCATCTATCGTGGAATATTATGAGATGACCGACGAGTTGATGGAAGCAAAGGATGCGCAGGGAGAGCCGGCATACAATTTCGGCGTGATTCTGAACTATCTTTTCCGGGAAAAAGATTTGGAAGAAATCGCCGCGAGGAAACTTCCGCTTCATATTGTGGAGAAAAAGATTCCGCATCTGGATGATAACGGAATGCCGGTGAAACCGGAGAGTCCGAACGGGTATAAATTCGAGCAGCTTGTGCTTGATATGATTCACGAGCTGGATTCCTGTCTGCCTTATGAGGTGGTCAGAAATCATGAGTTTGCTCCGATTAAGAATAAAACAGGGATTGATTCGGTGGAGAGCGCGAGGAAGTTGTGCGAGGAGAATGGGATTGAGCTGTAGACAGAGGTAGTGCCTGCAGGAAAATATGATATAACATTTTGACTGGTTTGAATAACATTAACATCTTGTATAGAATTGGGTTAAGAGTGTACAATATGTATCAATCAAGGGAAAATCACTTGAGAATAGAAAATTGATAGTCGATATTGCTTAACATTTTCACAATTTAGTTTCAGAAAGGGCAGGTGTTTGAGATGGCGATTTTGGTGACAGGCGGTGCAGGTTATATCGGTTCCCACACAGTGGTTGAATTACAGAATGCAGGATACGATGTTGTAGTGGTGGACAATCTGGCGAATTCCAGTGAGAAGTCTCTGGCGAGAGTGGAGAAGATTACAGGGAAGCCGGTGAAGTTTTATAAAGCGGATATACTGGACAGAGAGGCGCTTGAGAAGATTTTCAAACAGGAGAAGATTGATTCCTGTATTCATTTCGCCGGGCTTAAGGCAGTAGGCGAATCCGTACAGAAGCCGTGGGAATATTATGAGAACAATATTGCTGGCACGCTGACGTTAGTAGATGTGATGCGTAAGAATGGTGTGAAGAATATTATCTTCTCGTCTTCGGCGACAGTATACGGCGATCCGGCGATGATTCCGATTACAGAGGAATGCCCGAAAGGACAGTGTACCAATCCTTACGGCTGGACGAAATCCATGTTGGAACAGATTCTTACCGATATGCAGAAGGCTGACCCTGAATGGAATGTGATTCTGCTTCGTTATTTCAATCCCATCGGCGCACATCAGAGTGGAACCATTGGCGAGAATCCGAACGGTATCCCTAACAATCTGATGCCTTATATTACGCAGGTAGCTGTGGGTAAATTAAAAGAACTGGGTGTGTTCGGCAACGATTATGATACGCCGGACGGAACAGGCGTCCGTGACTACATCCATGTAGTTGACCTCGCAGTCGGACACGTGAAGGCGCTTAGGAAGATTGAAGAGAAAGCAGGACTTTGCATCTACAATTTAGGTACGGGCGTAGGTTACAGTGTACTTGATATCGTGAAGAATTTCGAGGAAGCTACCGGCGTGAAGATTCCGTATGTGATCAAAGAAAGACGCGCAGGCGACATTGCCACATGCTATTCCAATGCGGATAAGGCGAAGAGAGAACTTGGCTGGGAAGCACAGTACGGCATCAAGGAGATGTGCGCAGACTCTTGGAGATGGCAGAGCAACAATCCGAACGGTTATGATGACTAAGCGATAGAACGGATAGCGGTTATTGTTTGCATTAGAAAATGAAATATAAAAGAAGAGGAACAGACGGGACAGTCGTTCTTCTTCTTTTTTAGTGCGTAGAATTTACGGGGCGTCTTCTGACGCTCGATTTTTTATGCTACATACAGATACATAAATATGAAATGGCAGATGCTTCCGCCCATTACAAACAGATGGAATACTTCATGAGAACCGAAATTCTTATGCCGCGAGTTGAAAATAGGCAGTTTGAGGGCATAAATCACGCCGCCTATGGTATAGATGATGCCGCCGGCAAGAAGCCATAGGAATGCGTCTGTCGATAAATTATTCCGCAAGGTTCCAAAGACTGCAAGACATACCCAGCCCATAGCGATATAAATCACGGAAGAAAACCATTTCGGACAGGTGATCCAGCAAGCTTTTGTGATCATGCCAATGATGGCGATGCCCCACACAACGGCGAGAAGCGTGTAGCCGAGTTTGTCACCGAGAACGACAAGGCACACGGGCGTGTAGGAGCCGGCAATCAGAACAAAAATCATCATATGGTCCAGTTTACGGAAGACATTTAAGACTTTTTCCTTGACGGTCACACTGTGGTATATGGCGCTGGCACCGTATAAGGCTACCATACTGCAGATAAATATCGCCATCGCAATAAAAGCAGTAGGATTTGAATCGCCGGCAGCCTTCACCATCAGCGGTGTAGCGGCTATGATTGCCAGCATCATGCCGATAAAATGTGTGATGGCGCTTCCGGGTTCGCGAATTGTAATTTGCATAGATAATCCCTTCTTTCTTCATAATCCTAATAATTCATGATCCTAATAATTCGTACTCCTCGTAGCAACAAGGAAACTTTGTTATGTAGTTTTGAAAACTACATATAATATATCATAATACTACTACTTAAAGTATGCGAAGTCAATAAAATTATGCATAGGAATATAAAGATTATACGGAAAAGTCTGGAATGACTAATCTTCCTCGATAACGTGGATTTCCAGATAGTCGAAGTCTATGTTCTCGATGAAATTATCCTGTGTGAATCTGGCTTTGTCATGGCGCTTGAAGTCCTGAATGGTAGAATCAAGCCAGATCGGTTTGCCAAGATCGAACTGATAGCATACTTCGTCCAGAGCATGAAAAACTTTGTGCGTGCGCGTGTCATCGGAGGAATCTGCGATGACGGTATCTCTTAACATGTGGTTATCCTGAAATTCTTTAGCCCAAAGACGAAACATAGCTGCGCTCCTTTATACATGATCATATCTTTTTGATATTATTTCACATGATAATCTACTATAATACTATACAAATCCTGCCATTAAAAGTAAATACTTTTTCTTTTGCATATAAAATGTTACACTTAAGGCGAAAAGAGCGGTTTGCGCATGAAATGCTATATAAAGTCTGAGGGAATAAGGAACGTGAACGTAGAAAAAATCACATTGTTACAAAAAAAATATATAAAAACGGTCATATCTTTGGCACTATCCGTCATAAATATTAATTTAGTGGTGTCTTTGGAGGAGTGGACGCAATCCGCGCCACGGATTGCCGTCGCGCTGTTTGGCGGCGTAGGAGCAGTGCTGTTTTATCTGTTGATTGACAGATTCATGAGGCGGCAGGAAAGAAGACTGAAACTCCACGCACTGCTGTGGGGTGCGTTTATGACGGCCGCATACGTGCTGGGATGCCGGTTACGCCGCGACGGCACCGCGCTTGCCGGATTGAAAGAGCTGCCGGGACTGATAATGCAGATAGGATGTCTGACGATGACGGCAGCAGCCTGCGTCTCTTTGGCGCTTTGCGGCAGGAACGTCAAAACGCATGAAGAGCCGAGTCCGAAACGGTATCGCTTCGGGCAGGTCTGGCTGACCGGAAGTCTGCTTATATTCTTGTGCTGGCTGCCTGTTTTTCTCGCCTACTATCCGTCGGTGTTTGCATACGATGCGGAAGGACAGCTTTATCAAGTAATTGCGCATGATTATAGCACCCATCACCCGCTTCTCCATACACTATTTCTGGGAGCCTTTTTTAAGCTGGGCGGTCTGCTGCCCGGTTCTTATTCGGCGGGTATGGCGATGCATTCCGTAGTACAGATGTTACTTATGGCGACAGTATTCGGATATACGATCGCCTATCTGTATCGGCAGTGAGCATCGGTATTTCTGAGAAATATAATGCTTCTGTTCTATGCGCTATTTCCGACGAATTCCATTCTGGCGCTCAGCACGACGAAAGACGTATTATTTTCGGCGCTTGTGCTGCTGTATACACTGTCTCTTCACAGGCTTGTGACGAAGTTGGGGCGCGCAGAGACGAATGATGACAAAAACGGACTACAAAACGGACTACAAAGCGGGTTACATGCGGTTAATGAGGATGGGGCGGCGACAGGAAACTGGCTTCTATATATGCTGTGGTCGGTACTGCTTCTACTGTTTCGAAACAATGCGGTATATGCCTTTGTGCTCACTGCGCCATGCTTGACGTTCGGGCTGTATAGAATGCGTGATGTTAAGCCCGGAGTGTGGAAAAGATATCTTGTATGTACGCTTGCCGTACTTGTTCTGTTTGGGGTGGGAAATGTCTCACTGAAGGCTGTTACGGGCGCTAGGAACGGCAGTCCGCGGGAAATGCTCAGCATTCCTCTGCAGCAGATGGCGCGTACCAGAGTGAAGGCAGAGGAGACACTGCCGCCTGCCATGCGGCAGGAAGTGGAGAAATATCTGCCTTCGGAATGGGTTTTTGCGGCGTATAATCCGTATCTTGCTGATCCCGTGAAGAACCGAGCCGTGATTCATGACAATCCGGCGGGATTGATCAAAACATGGATAAAACTGGGGGTGGCCCATCCTCAGATTTATATAGACGCCTTCCTTCATAATTCTATCGGGTATTGGTTTATAGAGGATTGCACTCATGCGCAGATATACGGGATAGGAACGGAGAGCGGTTTCGGATATCTCTCGACTGATAACAGGACGATGCCTGCCGGGTGCGAGATCATAGAGCACAGTTATCTTCCGGGGCTGCGTGGATTGATGGAACGGATCGTCTCGGATAATGTCTATCAAAATGTGCCGGTCGTCCGTATCATATTTGCACCGGCGTTGTATTGGTGGATGCTGTGTATGTACATGGCGGTAATTATATATAGAAGAAAGTACAAAATGCTGATTCCGATCGTGTTTTTAGTTGTCTATTATTTGACGCTTCTGTTTTCGCCGACAGTACTCATCCGCTATATGTACCCTTACGTGGTGACGATACCCGCTATATGTTGTTGTTTAAAGTCGGATTTGGATGAGTTGACATGAAAAAATATACAATAAAAATTAAAAATTTATGAAAATTTTGTGTAAAATATACATTTTTGACGGATAGTGTGGTATACTGTACATAAGTACTATGCAGTGAGACAAAATGAAGTTTACACTGCAGATATACGATACGAATGAGCACGGATTAATGGTGGGTCCGGGTTCAACGATAATTAAAATATGGTGATTTCTAGGGGGAAAAATGGAAATAAGAATAGACAGAGACGGCGACATTGATAGCTGGAAAGAAGTGACGCTGATTTATAACTCTGCTTTAAAACAGATTTCTACGAAATTGGAAATTTTAAACGATGAGTTCCAGCATGTACACAGATACAATCCGATTGAACATATTAAATCGCGTATCAAGACGCCGGAGAGTATTGTTAAGAAATTGAAGAAGCACGGATATGAATCTACGATCAATAACATGATCCGCTATGTCAATGATATTGCGGGTATCCGTGTAATCTGCTCCTTTTCTTCGGATATTTATCAGATTGCGGAGATGATCAGCAACCAGAGTGATATTAAGGTGATTTCGGTGAAAGACTATATTGTCAATCCGAAGGCCAGCGGATATAAGAGTTATCATATGCTGGTGACTGTGCCGGTATATCTGTCTGACCGTATTGCCGATACGAAGGTAGAGATACAGATCAGAACGGTTGCCATGGATTTCTGGGCGAGCCTTGAGCACAAGATACACTATAAGTTTGAGGGGAATGCACCGGAGCACATCAAGGATGAACTGGTGGAGTGTGCGCAGATGGTGTCTGATCTGGACGCCAGAATGCTGGCGTTGAATGAAGAAATCCAGCATATAGAGCAGCAGGAATTGGACGAATATTAACCCGGACGGACCGGTGCATCCGGATGGTACGGATGATGAAAGAATGATGAAAGAATGATGAAAGAATGACGAAAGGGTATCGCAGGTGGCAGTGAAGACTGTCGTGCGATACTCTTTTATGATGCTTTCAGAATCTCTCCATAAAATGAGGAGTGCCCAAGCACCTTTCGGCGCTTGGGCTATTATGAAAAAATTTATCTATGTGTGTAATGTTAAACATTACATGTTTCCCTGATTGGTATAGTTAAAGTATACGATTCAAATGTGAATAAATTATGAACATCCTGTAAAGTTATCGTGAATATTTACAATGAAGAGCAAAAATGAAGGTTGAAGTTGTACAAATTACATAAAAACGGCATGTTAACGGAACTGCCGGGATTTTGCGCGCAAGTATGGACGGCATACGCTTTGCAGTTGTCATGTCGATAGAAAGATGTTAAAATGCCAGTAAGCTGTTTAGTTTTTTGTAATAGGCATATTAATCGGGGATTGATACAACTGAGGAGCGCAGCGGCAGCGGACGGAGGAAACGTAATGGATACTTTTATTGATAAACTTGCACAAAAAAGAAATGCGCAGGAGATGATTCGCGCCAATATGACGGCAGAGGCGGTTAAAATGGAACAGCTTCAGAACCAGATGCAGGCGTATGACGAATTGATGAGGGAAATCCGACAGGTCAATTTGAAGACGGTGGAGAATGTAACAGAAGTGCAGGCTGTCTTGAAGGAATGCATGGAGAAACTGGAAGCCATGCAGGAAGCAAATTCGCAGAGTGTAAATGCGCAGGGAGTCGATAAAGAACAGGAACTGGCGCAGATTAAAGAACTTTTGGAAGAGAAATTTAAGCAGTCGGATGATTTCCTACATAGGGAAAATGTAAAAGTATATCGCAACGTGCAGGCGGCAGTGTCCGATGAACTGAATAAACAGACGGAAGTGCTGCAAAGTGAGAAGAGACATAGTAAGAACGGAGCGGGCAAGGCAACGCTGGTGTTTACCATTCTGACGATGATTGGCGTGATTGTCGATATTATTGTGCAGTTGTTTTCAATTACCATTCAATTCTGACGGATGGGAGAGAAGTTATGAGCAAACAGGTTTGGAAGCCGGGTAATATGCTGTACCCTCTGCCGGCTGTGTTAGTCAGTGTGGCTGACCGTGAGGGGAACGCGAATCTGTTTACCGTGGCATGGACCGGCACGATTTGTTCCGATCCGCCGATGGTATCCATTTCCGTCAGACCCGAGCGGTATTCTTACCATATGATAGAAGAGACGGGCGAATTTGTGATTAATCTGACTACGGGGGATCTTGCGTATGCTACGGATTATTGTGGTGTGAAGAGCGGAAGGGACGTCGATAAATGGCAGGAGATGAAACTGACGCCTGTTCCCGCAGAACATGTGGGAGCGCCTTTGGTAGCGGAAAGTCCGGTGAATCTCGAGTGCAGGGTGACGCAGAAACTTGAACTGGGGACACACCATATGTTTCTCGCCAAAGTGTTGTCGGTTCATGCGGATGAGCAGTATATGGATGAGAATGGCAGGTTTCATTTAAACAGCGCTAAGCCGCTTGTCTATTCACATGGGAGATATCTTACGGTAGGTGAAGAAATAGGAAAGTTTGGGTACAGCGTGCAGAAGAAAAGAAAGCAGGGAACGGGGAAGAACTGATTTGGCACGATGATATAAGATAAGAAGAGACGATAATACGAGAAGAACCGGTAAAACGGTTCTTCTTTTTGGATTATATGAAGCAGATTCAGTCCTTGTGCGTTGGCTTATCTGATTTCCGTGCTGCTATCAGACTGCCGCGCACAACGGCGTCATCGCCGTAGCGTTTCCGTATGGAGTCGAGAGCAGCGTCCAGCCGCTCTTTTTTTCTGGAAGAGGACAGGGTGCGCGCCGTAGGGGCAGCAGGCTGCATGGTCTGCGGCAGATCGAAAAGGGAAAGCTGCACCGGCTCCGTGTCGGCGACAAGTTTGGAGGAGCGTATGCCCAGAAGCCGCACCGGAGTTTCGTCCCAGATTTCATCAAAAAGCGCGCAGGCAGTCTGATAGATTAAATCCGTCTGGTTGGTAGGGGTATAGAGCGTCATCTGGTGAGACACTTTTTTGAAGGTGTTATATTTGATTTCCGTACTGATCATGCCGGCTGTCTGATTTTGGGCACGAAGTCTGTGTGATACGGATTCGGCAAGGGAGAGCAGCACGCGGTAGACAGTTTCTTTGTCTGTGGCGTCCTGACTCAGGGTGGTGGAGTTACCGATTCCCTTGGCGTCAGCCTGCACGGTCATTACTTCGGAGTTGTCGATGCCGTTGGCGTATTCCCACAAGAGGGCACCGTGACTTTTTAGGTGGGCTTCAACAATAGAGCGGTCTGCACAGGCTAAATCTCCGATAGTCAATATCTCTAACTTATGCAGGGTTTCCACGCTGGAGTGTCCGCACATGAAGAGAGTGGAAACAGGGAGAGGCCACATTTTATCTTTGATTTCATAGGAGTACAGAGTATGCACCAAATCGGGTTTGCGGAAATCGGAAGCCATCTTTGCCAGTACTTTCCGGTCGGAAATCCCTATGTTTACCGTAAATCCCAACTGGTCCCTGACGCGGTTCTTGATGATGCAAGCGGCGTCTTCCGGGGAAGAATAGTGATTTCTTATCGGGGCATAATCCATATAACATTCGTCCACGCTGACCTGTTCGATGTCGGGAGAAAAATCTGACAATAGTGTCATTAATTCCTGACTCCTGCGGTGATACAGATGGTGGTCAGGCGGTTCCAGTGTCAGGTTCGGGCATTTGCGCATGGCGTTGACAATCGGTTCACCAGTGACGATACCGTAAGCTTTTGCCGGAATGGATTTTGCCAGCACGACACCGTGGCGTTTCGCCATGTCACCGCCGATAATGGCAGGGATGGCGCGCAGGTCAATGTCGGAGCCTTTATGCAGTTTTTCCAAAGCGCTCCAGCTTAAGTAAGCGGAGTTGACGTCTATGTGAAAAATGATTTTATCCATACTTGGATTATACATCACTTTACTTTTTGTGGAAATACTGTTAGAATATAAAATGTTACGAATTTGTTACAAAAAAGAGACGAAGAAATTATGATGAAATTATTTACGAGACATTATAAAAAAATGAGAATTGCATATATTAAGATTGCAGCGCTTGCAATCTTTGCGGCGATATTGTTTTTCCCGAGTTATCAGGAACTGGAACATACGGGGAACAATATTTTTACCGTGTATCTGAACGGTACGAGAGTCGGTATTGTGGGAGATCCCGGTCAGGTAGAACGGTGTCTGATCGCAGCGCGCAAAAGACTTGCGGCAACCAGCGATGAGCTGGTGCTTGCTGACAGCGAGTTAAGCTATGAAGGTACGGAGGTTCTCTGGGGAACTGTAGACGACGCGAGCGTCATAACTTCTAATATGACGACGGTGCTCAGGGGAAGTGTCAAAGAGACATTGAACCGTTCTTATACCGTGAAGATTAACGAGTATACCGTGAACCTTGCGAGCACGGAAGAAGTATTGGCACTGCTGCAGGCGTCTATCAATAAGTATGACGATGAGAATGAGTATTATGTGGATTTGGTGCTTGACGGGGAACGGGAATTAAATGTTCTCACAACACAGATTTATTCTGCCGTGGAGCAGCAGGAGGAAGAGGAAGCAGCTGAAGAAGTCATGACCAGCGTCGGAATAAGCGCGACATTGGACGAGATGTTCGCAGATATCGAACCGGCGGTCGAGAAGGATTTCTCGGATTATGATTTGGGACTTAAGTCTCTGGAATTCGGCGATACGGTGGAAGTGGTGGAGTCCTATCTGCAGGATTATGAGATTACTTCGCTTTCACAGGCGATAGAGGAAGTGACGAAGGAACAGGAGAAGGAACAGATCTACGAAGTGGTGTCCGGTGATACGCTCTCCCAGATTGCTGAGAAGAACGAGATACCGCTGGCGGATCTGATTGCTATGAATGAGACGATAGAGAACGAAAATTCCATGATTCGTGTGGGGGACGAGCTGATCGTTACCGTACCGGAACCGGAGTTATCGGTAGAACGTACAGAAGAAGTATACTATGAGGAAGATTATGAGGCGGACATCATATATGTAGATAATGATGACTGGTATACCACACAGACGCAGACGCTGCAGGAGCCGTCGGCAGGGCACAGAATGGTAGTGGCAAATGTTTCGTACCGCAATAATGAGGAACTGGTGCGTGATATTTTAAAAGAAGAGATTACTTATGAAGCGGTGCCGAAGATTGTAGAGCGGGGAACGAAGATTCCGCCGACCTACATTAAACCGATTTCAGGAGGACGCCAGTCGTCCGGATTTGGTAGAAGAAGAGCGCCCACGAGAGGGGCCAGCAGCTATCATAAAGGAATTGACTGGGCTACGCCGGTAGGAACGGCGGTTATGGCGTCTTCCGCAGGAACCGTTGCGAAGGCAGGCTGGGGAAGCGGCTATGGCTATGTTGTGTATATTAATCATGCGGATGGCAGACAGACCAGATACGGGCACTTAAGTAAAGTGCTTGTCTCGCAGGGACAAACCGTAAGTCAGGGACAGAAGATTGCCTTAAGCGGTAATACGGGCGTCAGCACGGGACCGCACGTGCATTTTGAGATTCTGATCAACGGTTCGCAGGTGAACCCGCTCAATTACCTGAATTAAGGCGCTTGGCGGCGCAGGTTTGATGCCGAACGTAGATTCCCATTTACAAATGTGTAAAATATGGTATACTGTTAATTAATTGTTTTAGACTTCTAGATTATAAGATTTGATTTTAATGATTTGATTTCGTTTAATATACAGGGGACAATTATGGAACAATATGCGATTAAAGGTGGGAATCCGTTAGTCGGCGAGGTGGAGATCGGCGGTGCCAAGAACGCGGCGCTGGCTATTCTTGCTGCGGCAATCATGACGGATGAGACCGTAGTGATAGAGAACGTACCGGATGTCAGAGACACAAATGTACTGCTTCAGGCGATGGAAAGCATCGGCGTTATCATCAATAAGACAGACAGGCACACAGTTAGAATTAACGCTTCTCAGATTAATGATTTAATCATAGAGGACGACTTTATCAAGAAAATCAGGGCATCTTACTATCTGTTAGGTGCGTTATTAGGCAAATATAAGAAAGCGGAAGTTGCGCTTCCGGGAGGATGCAATATCGGACTTCGGCCGATTGACCAGCATATCAAGGGCTTTCGAGCATTGGGTGCGAGCGTCAGAATTGAACATGGTTTGATTATTACGGAGACAGAGAGACTTTCCGGCAACCATATTTACATGGACGTTGTCTCGGTTGGCGCGACGATGAATGTGATGATGGCGGCAGTTATGGCGGAAGGGCAGACGGTAGTTGAGAACGCGGCGAAGGAACCGCATGTCGTTGATCTTGCCAACTTCCTTAACAGCATGGGTGCGAATATCAAAGGCGCAGGTACTGATGTCATCAGAATCAAAGGCGTGGCGAAACTGCATGGTACTGAATACGGTATTATTCCGGATCAGATTGAAGCGGGCACGTTCATGTTTGCGGCAGCCGTTACCAAAGGCGATGTGACGGTCAAGAATGTGATTCCCAAACACTTGGAGTCCATCAGTGCGAAATTGCTTGAAATCGGATGCGAGGTAGAGGAATCCGACGATGCCGTCCGCGTCGTGGCGTCCAAACCGCTCGGGCATACGCATGTGAAGACACTCCCCTATCCGGGTTTTCCTACGGATATGCAGCCGCAGATTACGGTGACTCTCGGATTATCAGCCGGAACGAGTATTGTGACGGAGAGTATCTTCGAGAACAGATTTAAATATGTGGACGAGTTGACTCGTATGGGTGCGAACATTAAAGTGGAAAGCAATACGGCGATTATCGACGGGGTGAAGAAATATACCGGCGCGAGCATTACGGCGCCTGATTTAAGAGCCGGTGCGGCTTTGGTGATAGCGGGACTGGCAGCGGAGGGAGTCACGACCATAGATGATATTAAGTATATTGAGCGTGGTTATGAAGATTTCCATCTGAAGCTGCAAGGGCTTGGCGCGCAGATTGATAAGGTATCTACCGAACGCGATTTACAGAAGTTTAAATTGAAAGTCGGATGACCGGATTGCGACGATTAATAGTAAGCCGGTTGGGTTGATATTTTGATATTGACATGTATCTTATATAGGTGTATGTTATGTATAGATATGAAAATTCCATATTGTGATGTTTTCTCTTATTCAGAGTGGTGGAGATACATAGGATCTGTGAAGCCACGGCAACCC
>ERZ779631.34-NODE-34-length-45797-cov-8.325172_pt1 | contig 45797 bp, 43 predicted proteins | sample MGYA00514193_ERZ779631 | MGnify/ENA primary metagenome ERZ779631 (study PRJEB29562, sample SAMEA4376710) | mouse gut metagenome | isolation source: Cecum | study: EMG produced TPA metagenomics assembly of the A DSS colitis mouse model was used to assess the microbial...
TCATTGAAATAACGCTCATGTCTCTACCTCCATTTGGTTGTTCTTCCATATGCCAGACCATGCTGCCACTTCCGCGTCTTGAAGCACCGGCCGCATAAGTGTGACCATATTCCGCATACGGACACACTGACATATGTGATTACTTGATTAATCATTAATGAGTCCGCCGGCATTACAATAAACTCTATACTTTCCATCTAATACCAACGCGCACACACTTAGATAGATTAGCATAAAAAAACCCCTTTTGCAAGGGGTTATCGCATTTTCATATCACTATTTTTCATTCCGCACCCGTCACGATTCTGGCAATCTGCTCGTCACTGGCATCTGCAGGAATCGAAAATGTTCCGGTCCGCAGCCGCTTATCATAACCATTCTGGCAAAGAAACGTATCGAAAGTCTCCGCGGAGGTCACTACCCCCACATCCGCCAGCTTTTTGGCAACCGTATAGGAACCGTCACCGCTTTTGACTGTAATCGTTTTGACCGCTGCTGAGGTGATAATCTCATTGGCAGTTTCCTCCGGCTCATCTGGTGTAGTATCATTCATATCCGCGTCTTCTTCCGACGCATTCTCTATCCCATCTGAACCTTCCGTGTCCGTTTCTGCATTCGGAACGTTCTCACTGTCTGCTTCCACGGACATGTCCTCTCCTGCCGGCTCAAGCGTATCTTGTCCTGTCTGTTCAGACGAATCCTCTTCTGCCGGCTCAGACAAATCCTGTTCCGTCTCTGCCGGCAAATTTTGTTCGGGTTCTGTCATACCCTGCTGTTCGTCATCCTGCGAATCTACATCAGCTTTGTCCGTATTTTCATCATCACTTTCATTATCGCTGTCCGAGAGAACCGTATTTTCTACCATACCCAGTTCTTTTGCTCTGGCTATAATCTCTTCATCCGTCATGGTCTTATTTCCTGACAAAGCCACACCCATAATAATGGCCGTCATCACAATTCCCAGACCAAGCCCTCGCAAATAATATTTCCGTTCCATGTATTGTCACCTTTATATTGCATCATTCTAATCTGTTACATGCCTTCAAACAGATCAATAACCAGTTTTACTTCACCGAGTCCTAAACCAAGCTCCTTCGCAATTGCCATGTTAGATTTGCCTGCTTTGTGCAATTCCAGAATTCTTTCGTTGCTGTTACGCCCGTTATCTTTTCCTTGGGCAAATCGTATATCAACGGCGGAAACATTCTCCTGTATGCGTTCCCTTCTGGAACCTCTTCTTGTTCTCGGCTTTCTGCCCGGCTCTTCCGTCGTCTGTGCCTTCGGAGCAAAAATTCCCATACTGGCAAACGCCTCACTGGTTGACATATCCTCTGCATTATCCGCCACATAATCGCCATCAGGCTGATGGATAATTTCCACCCGTCTAGGAGCAATCGGTTTAAATTCCGCCGGCTCCTCCGGTTTAACAGAAGCCGCATGCATAATATTTCCACTAAATCTTCTGACCGGCACGACCTCGTCATACGCGCCTCTGCCCGATGCGTCCTCTACATTCTTTTCTTCTTCATATATTCCTTCATCATATGTCGCCATCGGCATATCTGCTGCCGTCACATCTTCCTGCGCCGTATTACTATCCCAGACTTCTTCCTGCGGCATGTTCTGCGCTGCTACATCCTCCTGTATCGCTTCTTTCTCCCATACTGCTTCTTGTACTTCATCCGTCACCCAAGCATCTTCCTGCACGGTGTCTTCCACAATCGCATCTGATACGGCGACTGCATTCTCTTCTGGAATCACTGCTTGTTCCCTATAAAATGTTACGCTGTGAAGCGAAGCAATATCGTTCTTCGCATTCTCCACCGCACGAATTACGGTATGCATCGCTTTATCTGCCGCCTTTTGCACTTGTATCGCAGCATTCTCTGCGTCTTTTGCAGTTTCTTCCGCATCATCAATTGCCTGCATTACGATATCCAGCTTATTCGCCGCTTCACCGGCTGTAATCTCCGCATCTTTCATCGTTTGCTTCATATCGTCCGCCGCCATTGTCGCTTCATTGATTGCAGACATCAGATTGTCATGCTTATCATTGAGCATATCATATAGAAATACAACTTCTTTATGATTTTTGTTGATTTCTTCCAACACGGTGTCAGAGTACTCATTGACTGCCATAATTTTTTCATTTGTTACACGTTCCATGGCGCGTTCCGTTTTCTCAATCGAATAGTTGACCGTCTCATCCACAATATCCGAGATTCTCTCCTTGACATGTTCAACTTCTCCGGCAATCAGTTTTCTGACTTCGTCCTCACTGATCAACTGTACCTCTTCATCTAAGTCTTTCTTTCTGGCAGGCATCAGATATCCTAACAGGAATACTGCTACCCCGATTACAATCAGAATAATTTCTGTTGCACTCATTCTATTTTCATTCCCTTCTATGCTCTATGGCACCTCATACAGAAAAATCAATTTTTTCTGCTTTTTTCATGAGTACTTTACCATCAGGATTTTCACCTTTTTTTCTTTTTCTCGCCTGACCGCCATCTCCGTGATACTCGTTACTCCCCTTATCTTTGGCATCAAACTTACGCTCATGGTACTCCGGCTGATTTCCCTTATTCACCCGATTAACCTGACGTTCCACCTGCTTGGTCATCTGTTGACCAACATTTGCCTGCTCAACCATGCCTTTGGCATCTTCATTGTGCTTGATCGTTGTATAATCTTGGGCCCTTGTAATCTGCCCCTGCATTTCAACAAATCCTATTGCCATCCTAATCCGCCTCCCCCGTATGACTGCTATTCTCACATTCTCACATATAACTTATGGCATTCCAGATTATTTTGTACAAATCATATCCTTTTTATCACTCTAAAGCGGCGCCATCTTTACATCTCCGCGCTCTCTCACAAAACGACAGTAGTGAGCGCTTTTCCGGGCCACCATAGACACGTCGCCAATACATATCTTTGCTCCCGGATAGACCATTCCCTTCACCCTGATCTGCGCTTGTGCATTATCGCCCCGCGCTTTAACTTCTCCGTCTTTACTGCCGGCGGTCTTATACGCGTACCATAGATGTCCTCGCCTAATTCTCCGGGTTCTTCTCTGTAGAGAATTGCCAGAACATCGCCTTTCCCACAATGATTAAGTATATTTAAATTGAAGAAATCCACACTACCGTCTTCGTTTAATGTGGGTTTAGCTTTCTTATTCGTATTAAATTTATATTCAATATAAGCATCTTTCTTAATACTGGATTTCACACCCCTTGCTTCCAAATCGCGCAGGATTTCTCCGGCATTCACTTCACCACCGCCCTCAGACGCCTCATAAAACTTTGCATACGCATACATTTTATCCGGTGTGATTGTCAATTTATAACATTCACGTTCAGGCGCTCTTTTTCCCTGTCCTAATACAAACACTACTTCTTTATCCGCCGCTGCGTCCACTGCGCGCTTCAAAGTCGGAAGGTCACATGCATAGTCCTTCATTGTCATATAATCAATAACATCATTTACATTAACCGGTTTACCGTCTCCGCTCGGTGGAATCAATTTGAGGATCATTTTATCCGTCACATGTTTAAGTTTAAAATATCCATTCATATAACACCCGTTATTTTCCGCCCGCTTCTGTCAGAATACCGATATAATTTCCTAACTTTACCTTCATCTTTTGAAGCGCTCTTGTATGCAGCTGTGATATTCTGGATTCTGATACTTCCAGAATACTACTGATTTCTTTTAATGTAAGATCCTCATAATAATACAAAAGTATGACTTTACGTTCTTTCTCGGTCAGAAGTTCCAACGCTTCTGCCAGCATTTTCTTAAGCTCATCTCGCTCCAGAACTTCCTCCGGACTATCAAACTGCGTACTCCTTGTATGACTCGCTTCGTTAGAGACTTCACTGCCCTGCTCCAAGAACTCATTCAAAGACACTACATTTGTAATTTTCATCTGTGACTGCCAATCCAGATATTCATCACTCGTAATTCCGAGTCCTTCGGCTATTTCCTCGTCCGTGGCAGTTCTGCCGTAGCGCACTTCCATCTCCTTAATAACAGCATCTATCTTCTTCTGTTTCTGCCTGATCGTACGCGGAATCCAATCCATTTTGCGAATCTGGTCCAAAATCGATCCTCTGATTCGCAGGCTGGCATAGGTCTCAAATTTAACATCTTTGAGAAAATCAAACTTGTCAATCGCATCTATCAGACCAAATATTCCATAACTGACCAAATCTTCATATTCCACATTATAGCCCAGATACATACTCAGACGTCCTGCCACGACCTTTACAAGTGGAGCATACTCTAATATGATTTTTTCTCTGATTTCGGGAGACTTATCTTTCGAGTACTCCTCCCACAATTTCTTTCTGCCTGCCTCGTCCATATGCGTTCTTATTCATCCTTTACAGTCGCTTCCGAATTTCTGTTCAATTTATCTTCTTCTGCGAGTTCCTTCTCGATGACTTCGCCCTCTTCCATGTCGGCTTCTTCTATCTGCTTCTCAAATCTGTCCAGCATTCCCTTAATCACACAACCGGCTATATAGAAACCAAGCAGAACGCCCAATAAGATAATCAGCATTGTCTTTGTATCGTAATGCAGAATACGCATAGTAATACTGGTAATTGCTCCTGCAAGCAACATAACAAACGGAGGAATTAATCTGCGCTTCTTGGCTCTAAACTCGCGCTCCCTTGCCTCTCGCTCTTCTCTCGCTTTCTTCTCTGCGGGAGTCTCTACATCAGGCTGATTATCATTATCAATAGCATTCTCTTCGTTGACGCCATTAAGATTGGCATCTTCTTCATTGATGTTTACAGCTTCGTTATCCAATTTACATTCCTTCCACCGTATCTGTCTATCTGCCTAGATTACACTCTCCGGCTTGCCTACCGCGCGGATTACAAAATCCCCGGTTTCCGGGTAGAAAATAACGGTTCTTCCATAATTCTTACCTGTATCCTGCGCTATGATAGGTATCTTGAGCTCCGCAAGCTTTTTCTTGGTTGCCGCAACGTTACGCTCTCCCACACGAACCATATCATTCGTACTCTGAAACGCAAACATCTGTGCACCCCCTGCTATCTTAGCAACCAGACGTCCTCTGTTAGCCCCTTTAGCAACTACCTGCTTTATTAATTCCTCTATTCCCGTGTCGGCAAATTTAGGGATATTTGAATTAATACGAATGGAAGTGCTGTCTGGAAGCATAATATGTGCCAATCCGCCAATCTTAGTCACCGGATCACGAACGGCAATTCCAACGCATGAGCCAAGCCCTAATGTAGTAATGCTATCAGGACTGACGCATACGTTCAAATCAGCCATACCGACCTTTATCACTTTGCCCATAAAATGACATCTCCTGTCTACACTTATCAATCTACACTTATCACTATATTATCCTAACCAATTCCTAATGCGGATAATATTTTGCCATATGAATCCAAATCCGGAACTAAGATGAAATAACCATCCAGCGTCATTTCATCAAAGAACTGCGTCTGAATCAACAGCATCTTGTCTCCAAGTTCCCCAAACTGAATCGCCGGAACACTCAAAATTGCTCCTGCCATATCTACTGTCAAATCCGGAACTGATGGGTAAATTACCAGATTAGTCAGGCTTGACAAAGAATTTAAGTAAGCGCCTGTAATGATATTGCCCACTTCCTTCAGCGCTGAGAACTCCATCTCGGAGAATTCCTCTCCCTCAGCCTGCATTCCCATCAGTTTATTCACGAGATGTCTAGCTGCCTGTTTCTCCAAGAGAAACATGATGCTGCCCGTAATGTCTCCTTCTATGGCAAGATATATACCCGCCATAATTGTCTCTTCACCGCCCATCATCTCGCCCATTTCCTTAAACTCAAGCAATCTGACCTGCGGCACAGACATATCTACTTTGCACTGCATCATCTGTGCGAGTGCGGTAGTCGCATTACCGGCACCGATATTGCCTAATTCTTTCAAAACATCAAAATATTCATTCGACATTTTCTCTAAGGTAATCTCACCCACTATGAAACCTCCTAAACGTTTTCAACAACGGAATTTAAATCTAACAGTGAGATCAGACCGCCGTCACACTTGCCGATTCCACACAGAAAACTTTTCATTCCTTCTTTGGCATCATAAGCAATCTTTTCAATCTGATCGTTCTCCAAAGTAACAACTTCTTTGACTTCATCCACAATTACGCCGATGGTGCTGTGCTGTTCCAGCTTCAGGATGATGATTCTCGTAGACTTCGAGTCCACATCCGGCTCAAGTCCCATCTTAATACGAATACTCATAACGGGGATTACCTCGCCGCGCACATTGATAACACCTTTTAAGTAGTTATCCACCTGCGGTACTCTGGTAATATGCTGCATCCTTATGATGTTGTCAATATATTTAATATCTATACCGTACTGTTCATCACCAAGTTTGATCACAATGAACTGTGTTGTTTCTCCAACTACTTTCAATTCTTCCATGTCACTGTTCCTCCCTCTGCTTAAATCAATGTATTGGCATCCAGAATCAGAGCTACTTCGCCGTCACCAAGGACAGTTGCTCCGCTGATGATCTTACACTTGTTGATGTATTTACCTAATGATTTGATAACGATCTCCTGCTGTCCGATTAATTCATCAACGACCAGACCCGCCATCTTGTCGCCCTTTTTAACTACAACAACTACCAAATTCTCATTAGGATCCTTCTTGCTTTCAATATCTAAAATCCTATTCAAGCGAATGAGCGGAATGACAATATCACGAATCTGAATCACTTCTTTTGCTTCTACCAGTTTGACATCATCAGGTGAAATATCTTCTATCGTCTGGATAGAACCGAGGGAAATTGCATATTTCTCATTACCGATATCAACCATAAGAGCCTGAATAATAGCCAGCGTCAGAGGAAGTCTGATTATCCAAGAACTTCCCTCGCCAAGCTTAGACTTCACTTCCACTTCACCGCTTAAAGCCTCAATCTTCGACTTGACAACATCAAGACCGACACCTCTTCCGGATACATCGGATACCACCTTGGCCGTAGAGAAACCTGCATGGAACAACAAGTCAATACTGTCCTTCTCACTCATGTTCTCTGCCTGCTCGGGAGTGATAATACCCTTCTCAATCGCCTTATTTCTGACAGCTTCCGTATCAATACCGTTACCGTCATCTCTTACTTCGATTACTACGTTATTACCGTCCTGATATGCCTCTAAGAAGATGGAACCTACCTCCGGCTTACCTCTCTCCTTACGAATTTCTGCTGATTCCAGACCATGATCCGCAGAGTTACGAAGAAGATGCATCAAGGGATCGCCAATCTCATCTACCACGGTACGGTCAAGTTCTGTCTCCTCACCTGACATGTAAAGTTCCATCTTCTTGCCCAGAGTCTTCTGCAAGTCACGCACCATACGAGGGAACTTGCTGACTGTACTCTCAATAGGAACCATTCGTACCTTCATAACCGACTCATGCAGTGAAGTGGTCGTACTCTCCAGATACTCAATCTGCTCATTAACCGCCGCGCTCGATGTGCCGGAAGCCGCTGATGCGGACACAAGTGAATTCTTGGCAATAATAAGCTCGCTTACAAGATTCATCAACGTATCCAGCTTTTCGATATCAACTCTGACTGTTCTGTTAACTACCGGTTTGTTGGCAGGCGCTTTCTTTTCTTCCGCCTTCTTTTTGCTCTTATTCTGCGCTTTCGCTACTGCTGTCGTTGCCGGAGCCGGAGCAGCCGCAGGTGCTGCTACTTCAACAGGTTTTGTCTGCTGTTCTGCTTTAGCCGGTTCTTCTTTGACCGTCTCATGGACCGTAGCTGATACATGATTGTAATCATACTCTTCTCCAATTACATCCTCTATCTCAGATACACTCTTAGCCGCCGTAAGTACCTGCTCTAAAGAAACGTCAGAGATGATGATTAAACTGAAATCCAACTCAAACTTCTCATCTTCTATATCCTGCGCAGAAGGATTGGACATAATGATTTCACTGGTCTCTTCGATTGCCTTAAATACCAGAAAAGCACGCGCCGCTTTCAAAATACATGCTTCCTGTACTTTGACGGTCAGACCGTAAACGCCTTTACCTTGTTTTGCGGCCTCTTTTAATACTTTCTGTTCACTTTCACCAAGTTTAATTTCCAGCCACTTTTTATCGCCATTGTCGGCTGCTGCAGACGTCTCTTCAACTACTGCCTCTGCAGAATCTTCTTCACCGTCATCACCTTCGTCCGAGTCGCCGTTCAAGATAATATTTAACTCTTTGATCAAAGGTTCGTTGTCATTGGTGCCTTCGTCAGCGTTCTCGCGTATATTCGTGGTATACTCCTCCAAGGCATCAAGACACTGAAACAGCACGTCGATCATGCTGGCTTTGACAGTAATATTACCGTTACGAACTTCAGAAAATACATTCTCCATATCATGCGTCAGATTCTGCATTCTCTTATAGCCCATTGTACCTGCCATACCCTTTAATGAGTGCGCCGCACGGAAAATCTCATTGATGGTATCCATATTATCCGGCTCTTGCTCTAATGAGAGAATCTGTGTATTCAGGTTCTGCAAATGTTCATTTGTTTCATCAAGGAAAATTTCGAGATACTGACTTACGTCCATACTATTTTACCCCCACGTTCATTATAATTTCCTGTGCAATCTGGTCAAGCGGTACAATCTGGTCACTGAGTCCTGCAGTCACAACGCTTTTCGGCATACCGTATACCGCGCATGTACTTGCTTCCTGAGCAATTACATGAATCTTTTTCTTTGTTTTGAGCCTCTTGATTCCTTCCGTACCGTCAGCGCCCATACCTGTCATGACAACGCACACAACCTGATCAAACCGGCTGTCCTGTAAAGATTCATACATGTAATTTGCACACGGCTTAACGCCTTCTCTGTTCGGCTGATCCGTGTAATGGATTGTATATTTACCCATCGACGACTGTACATTCAAATGCTTGCCGCCCTTTGCAATATACACGGTGCCCGCTTCGAGCGTGTCTCCTTCCGCCGCTTCTTTCACGCGAATCTCACTCAAGGAATCAAGACGTTCGGCTAAAGATGCGGTAAAACCTGCTGGCATATGCTGCACAACTACTACCGGTGCCTTCAAATTCTTCGGCAGTCTCGGAATCACCGACTGTAACGCTTTCGGTCCGCCGGTAGAGCTTGCCAATGCCACAACTTTATTGCCGCTTACCGAAGATGTATGCCTGCTGACCAGCTCGACGACTTTCTTAGAAGTCTTCACTTCTTCCATTGAAAAGGTCTTGCCGAATACGGGCGCTCTGGAATCCGCCACCACTGCCAGAATACTGAGCATTTCATCTTTAAACACTTCGTTCCGACAGTCCATGGCATTGTTGGGTTTGTGAACAAAATCAAGCGCGCCCAATTCCAATGCATCCAGAGTTGTCTTGGCGCCTTCCCTTGTATCGGTACTTGCCATCATGACTTTTGCTGAAATCTTACGTTTATTCAGTTCTTTCAACAGCTCTAAGCCGTTCATCTGCGGCATGTTGACATCCAACACCACCGCATCATATGTTTTCCGGCTCAAAAGATCTAATGCTTCCAGACCGTTAACAGCTCGATCCTGTACTTCAAATCGATTGTCGCTGTTAATTATATCACACAATACTCTTCTCATGAGTGCAGAGTCGTCAACAACTAATATTTTTTTCATTGCTTTATGCCTCCTCGCCTATGTTATTCACCTTTTTGATTTTTTAATGTTTTACGCTCCTCATCAAAGATATATTTAATAATTTCCTCTCTCTCCGTTGCATCCACGTTCACATATTGTACACGATGCTCAAATACACCTTTACGATTCTCAAGTTCTCTGACACTCAGCACTTTACCCACAAGATTATATTCCTTGTTCTCTCCATTAATCATCAAATGATATTTGCACAGAATCAGGCTCTGGACTTCGTACGCGTAATTTGCCACAAATCTGAGGCCACCTCCGCTGATATCCACAATAACGCTGCTCTTAAGCGGCAGCTGCGGGATAAGCAGTTCTTCCTTCTTCCCTGCCAGAGCCATTTCTTCTTTCTCCAAGGCTCTCGAATTCATCTCCAATGCACAGCTGAAACGGTAATACTCTCTTCGCTGATGTTTGCGCAGATTACTGATCAGATCAAGCACCAATACATACATACTGTTATTCTTATACCGGTCCACCACTCTTGCATAACATTGATACAAGCCGTTATCCATATAAAAATACAAATCGTATTCTCCGTCTACCGGCAATAAAATTAATTTTGTCTTTTCCATAGGCATGGATATTTCTATCCTATCCTCCGAAAGAATATCTATCACTTTACTTTGATAGTTTTTGCGTTCTTCGTTGACAGACTTCCGACTATCTTTGCGGCGGTCTATTGCCTGTAAATCTACACGGCACCCCGGAACTACATATTTAGACAAAAGATTGGGCATAACTTTTTTCCTCCTGCCTCTGTTTTCTAATACAACTTCCTTATTTTTTGGATATGATATGGGAGAAAAATGCTGCCATACCACGTTTGGTTAAATTCTTATTCAGTTCTTTGTTCATCAATTTCGCCGCTATTTCTTCGTATGCAAGCGCCGATCTTGCTTTGGGACTATCCAGTGATACCGGCATCTGCTGCATCACCGCTTTTGCAAGCTGATTATCATGCGGTATCATTCCCAAGTAAGTAATCGGAACTTTCAAATACCGCGCAACTACCGCTTCCAGCTTAGCATACAGCGCTTCCGCCTCCGCCTCGCTAAACACTTTATTGGCAATCACTTTGACCTTCGTGGTCTCACTGGAATACCGCGGGTGCCTGTTTAACGCCTTGAGCAGCGAATAGGAATCCGTAATAGAAGTAGGTTCCGGTGTCGTTACAAGCAGAATCTCGCCGCTTGCCACCAGAAATTCCAGCACGGCATCGGAAATTCCCGCCCCGGTATCTACAATAATCGTATCCGCCATCTCATCCAGTTCCACCAGATTCCGGATAATATAATTCAGATAATCTATGCTCAGGTTGGACATACCTGCAATACCGGAGCCTCCGGAAATAAACCCGACATCCATCGGTCCCCATGTAATGATATCCCGGATGCTCTTGCCCTGATATATTAAATCACACAAGTTATGTTTCGGCACCGCGCCAAACATAATCTCTATATTAGCCAATCCGAAATCCGCATCCAGTATGATTACCTGCTGTCCCATCTTTCGGAATTGTATTGCCAGATTTATGGCTGTATTAGACTTACCCACACCACCTTTACCGCTCGTTACGGTAATCACTCTTGCTAATGGGCGCTGTGGCTGGCTGCTTGCTTTTATAATATTCCTTAATTGTTCAGCCTGATCCATTAGCCTTCCTCCTTAGTTTTTTCCTCCCAGCAGCTGCTTCACCGTACTCTGGGGATTAAACTCTTCAATATCGTCCGGAACATTCTGTCCATACGTCACATAAGACATATCCGCGTTCGTATACAGTCTTAAATTCAGCAAATTCCCCAGTGTCGTAGTCTCGTCAAGTTTTGTAAAAATCAATTTGTAGTCCGCCATTTCTTTATATGAATCGGCTATGCTGATCAGATCACGGTATTTCGTCGTCGCACTTAAGACAAGATAAACTTCCTTCTCCACCTTGTCGTCCACGGAATGTATCAGATTGCTCATACTCTCCTTCTGCGTTGTATTCTGATGAGAATGACCTGCCGTATCTATCAGGATATAATCATACCCTTTGAAATCTTCCAAGGCCTTCTCAATTTCTTCTACGGTATATATAATTCTGAACGGAACCTCTAGGATATTCGCATACGTCCGCAGCTGTTCCGCGGCGGCAATACGATATGTATCGGCTGTCAGCAGCGCGACTTTCTTCTTTTGATCTACTCGAAAAATAGATGCGATTTTTGCGATCGTCGTCGTCTTCCCTACACCTGTAGGACCAATGAAAAAGACTATCTTAATCCCGTTTTCCGCCGGCGTAATGCTCGTCGGCATACCGAACTTCAATATCATCTTCTGATAGATATTGGCAAGAGCATAATCAAACGGCATATTCGGCTTATTAATCTGTTCAATCTCCTCGATAATCTCTTTTGCATATTTCTCATCCACTTCATTATCGAGCATCGTGTTATGAAGCAGCTTCATAAACTTATCGATTTCCGTCTCTTCTTTCTTTTCTTCTTTCTTATCTTCCTTGACTTCTTTATCTTCATCAGGCTTCTGCAGCTGCTGCTCCAGCAAAGACTGAAGGCTGTCAAGTTTCTCCTCAATAGCGCTGTTTTCTTTGCTGACAGGACTCTCTTTTATGACAGGCTCCTCCTGCATCGGAGATGTCTCCTTCGTCTGGCTCGATGCTATCACGCTGTTGATCGCCGATACAGCCGCCGTATACTTCTCACTCTCTTCTTCCAACGCAACCGTCACTTCAACTACAGACGGTTTCAGGAAAGCAAAAAGTCCCTTGGCTTTAACGTCTTTAACATTCATGACAACTACGCCTTCACCCAACTCGCGTTTGGCGTTATCCAATGCCTCTTTCTCGGTTTTCGCAGTAAATTTCTTGATTATCATTATGCCGTCACCATCCCAACAGACTGTAATTCAATATTCGATTCCACTTCATTGTATGACACAACGACCAAGTCTTTGAAATAATCCTCTGTCAATTTCTTGAAATACACTCTCACGATCGGAGATGTGATCACCAGAGGCATCTTGCCTAAGTCTTCCAGCTTCTTTGTCTCCGTACCTACAGAATCCATAATTGCCTTTGTCTTGCTCGGGTCAAGAGTCAGATAAGCACCCTGCTCGGTCTGTTTCACGCTGGACATGATTTCCTGCTCCAGCTTCGGATCGAGCGTCACCACGCTGGTCGTCTCATTAGAGAGGAAGAATTTATTGGATATCGCCCGCTTAAGGCTCTGTCTGACATATTCTGTCAGAATATCCGTATCCCTTGTTGTCGTCGCATAATCTGCAAGCGTTTCAAATATTGTAAGCAAATCTCTGATAGAAATGCCTTCCCGCAGAAGATTCTGCAATACTTTCTGTATTTCGCCCAGTCCAAGCAGCTTGGGAACCAGTTCCTCCACAAGAGAAGGATTGGACTCCTTCAAATTGTTGACCAGATTCTGTACATCCTGTCTGGTTAAAAGTTCTGCTATGTACTGCCTTATAATCTCAGTCAAATGAGTAGCGATAATAGAAGGCGGGTCTACTACAGTATAGCCCATGCTCTCCGCACGTTCCCTCTGACCTTCCGTAATCCAGATAGCCGGCAGATGGAATGACGGCTCGAAAGTCGGAATACCCGTAATCTCTTCTTCAACATAGCCGGGATTCATCGCCATATAGTGATCAAAAAGAATCTCACCCTCACTGACCTGTACACCCTTAATTTTAATAATATACTGATTCGGATTCAACTGTATGTTATCACGCAGACGAATAATCGGCACCACCGTACCGAGTTCTAATGCGATCTGCCGCCTGATCATAACGACACGATCAAGCAGATCACCGCCCTGATTGACATCAGCAAGCGGTATGATACCGTAACCGAACTCAAGCTCAATCGGGTCAACCTGCAGAAGTGAGGTGACGTTCTCCGGCTGCCTGATTTCTTCTGCCGCCGCCTCTTCTTCGTCCGCCTCATGTTCAATTTCCGCAGTTTCAATCGTACCGGCCATAACCCTGCCGGCTACGATAAACACCATTCCCAGTCCTACGAATATCACCGTATTAAGCGGCGTGATGATACCCAGCGCGGCAATCACTGCGCCGACCAGATAAAGCACTTTCGGCACGCCAAATAACTGTCCGATCAGCACCGTACCGAAGTCGGCATCTTTGGACCCCTTAGTCACCAGAATACCTGTAGATAATGAAATAAGCAATGACGGAATCTGGCTCACCAGACCATCACCAATCGTTAAGATTGTGAACTGCGAAAGAGCTTCATTTAACTCCATACCCTGCCGCAGCACTCCCATGGCTATACCACCCACGATATTGATAAAAGTGATGAGCAGACCTGCCGTAGCGTCTCCCTTTACATACTTCACGGCACCATCCATGGAACCGAAGAAACTCGCTTCTTCCTGAATCTTCTCGCGTCGCTTCTTAGCTTCCGCGTCGCTGATTGCACCCGTATTCAAATCCGCGTCGATCGCCATCTGTTTACCCGGCATGGCATCCAGCGTAAATCTTGCCGTTACCTCAGCAACACGCTCGGAACCTTTATTGATAATCATAAACTGCACAATGATCAGAATAACAAATACGATACATCCTACAATAATATCATTACCACCCACATACTCGCCGAATGTACGTACTACATTACCGGGATCGCCGGTCGTCAAAATCAATTTGGTGGAAGAAACATTCAGCGCGATTCTGAAAATCGTGGTAAATAACAAAATCGTCGGGAAATAAGACATGTTCAGGACTTCATTAGCAAACATACAACTGAACATAACCGTAAATGCCACCGCTATATTACATGCCAGTAAAACGTCCAAAAGTCCCGCACTAACCGGCACGATCAGCATAATAAACGCCGCAAGAACATATGCAACTACGCCGATATCCGCAGTTTTCAATTTTCCCATGACAGCTTCCTCCTTTCCTAAACTTTACCTTGCAAGTGATATACGAAGGCAAGTACTTCCGCCACCGCCTGATACAGCTCCGGCGGGACAACGCTTCCCACATCTACATTAGCGTACAACATACGGGCAAGCGGTTTATTCTCTACAATTTCAATGTGATTTTCTTTCGCAGTCTCTTTAATCCTCTGCGCCAGATAATCCGCTCCTTTAGCTACAACATAAGGCGCATCATACTTTTGCGGATCATACTTGATCGCCACCGCAAAGTGCGTCGGGTTGGTGATGACCACATCCGCCTGCGGAAGCGCCTGCATCATGCGGCGTCTGGACGCCTCCTGCATTCTTTGACGCTGTTTTCCCTTAATCTGCGGATCACCTTCCTGATTCTTATACTCGTCCTTGACTTCCTGCTTCGTCATCTTCATATCATTTTTGAATTTCCACTTCTGATAGATATAATCAAGCAGGGCAATAATCATATAAAACAACGAGATACGAATTCCCAGGTCCACCACTACTTTACCTGCCTGCACGATTCCCTGATTTAAAGACAAATCGTAAAACCGATACAGCGGAGGCATATTTTTCTTTAAATACGAATAGACAACATATCCGACCAGTCCAATCTTGAGAAGTGATTTGACCAGTTCCACCAACGAGTTCGGTGAAAAAATTCTCTTAAATCCGCTGACCGGGTTCAGTTTGTTGAACTTAGGCTGCAACGGTTTGGAAGTCGGTTTCCATTTGACCTGTACCACATTCGTCAGAAACGATACCAATGCTCCGATCAGAAGAAATGGAGCCAGTATAAGCAGCACCCTTGACATTGACTGAATGAAGATTGCACTGATCGTCTGCTCCTGTATGTTACCGTCATACATCTTAATATATTCCGGAATCTGGGAATAAATATCGTACATATTACCTACGAAAAAAGTTCCCATATATTCCACCCAGAAGTAGATCAACAGAAAGAAAGTCAGCAGTTCAAATGCATTTGTAATTTCTTTACTCTTGGCAACCTGCCCTTCTTTACGGGCATCCTCCAGTTTTTTGGATGTAGGGTCTTCTGTTTTCTCTCCGCCGGGTCCATCCTTGGCAAAGAACTGGAGATTATACTCTAGTATCACATCATTCCCTCCACAAACGATACAATCATCCTTTTCATCTCCACGGACACATAATCTGCCGCGGCTGGAAGCATTCTGGCAGTTAAAAATATGATTACGATTCCCACAAGTACCTTAAGCTGCATACCTACCGCAAACATATTAAGCTGCGGAGATACTTTCGCCAAAACACCGAGCACAGCATTGAGCAGTATCATCGTGCAGAAAATCGGAAGAATAATACGAAATCCAATGGCTATATAATCTCCCAGAAACATCACGACGGACTCTAACAAAGATTCCGATTTAAACACTGCTCCGTTAACGGGAATCAGCGTAAAACTGTCTATAAGCGCACGCAGCAGATACTGATACATGCCGGAAACCAGCATATACAGCGTAAAAAAATACTGGTAAAGCACCCCCGTAAAGGTTGCCTGCTGTCTGGTCGCCGGATCCATCAGCGACACCATGGAAACGCCGATTTCCATATCTGCAATGCTTCCGGCAAAGGAAGTCACCGTCGTACATATCTGAGCGCCCCAGCCGATCAAAAAACCGGTCAGAGCCTCCTTCATAACTACTACTGCATATCCTAATATCGTATTGTATACAACCTCGTTATGACCTACCGCGGCATAGACCAGATATGCCAGAAAAATGCTGAATCCCACTTTCACCCTTCTCGGCACACCGCTGATGGAAAAGAAGGGCGCTGAGTAAACAAAACAGGTGATCCGCACAAGAATCAGCAAAAAATATTCTAAATCTGCATAACTAAACGTAAAATTGATCATGCCGTCACTCACTTTTATCTGATATAAGCACCGAAATCAGACCACAAACTCACCATGAACTCTATCATCTGATTCATAATCCAGTGTCCTGTAAGCATCAGCATCAGAAAAATTGCCAATATCTTCGGTACAAAAGTAAGCGTCTGCTCCTGAATCGAAGTGACTGTCTGAAAAATACTGATAATCAGACCGACACACAAAGACACAAGCAAAAGCGGCGCCGCACATTTAATGATTGTAAATATAGCCGTCTCCGCAATGGCAGTGATGTCATCTATTGTCATATCTTCCTCCGTTTTCCGCTACCAGTAAAAACTGTCTACCAGTCCTTTAATAATCAGATACCAACCGTCCGCCAGCACAAAAAGCAAAATCTTGAAAGGCATGGAAATTGTTGTCGGCGGCAGCATCATCATACCCATACTCATAAGCGTTGAAGCGACCACCATATCAATTACAATAAACGGTATATATATCAGGAAGCCGATGATAAATGCATATCGAAGCTCGCTGATGATAAAACTCGGCACAAGCACACTCATCGGTATCTCATCTAATTCACCGTTCCACTCCAGACGACTGATATCCATAAACAAATTGACATCCTTCTTGAGCGTTTGCTTGTACATAAACGTCCTGATGGGCGCCGCTGCCTTTGTAATCGCTTCCTCTTCGTTCAGCTCACCCGCTTCATAAGGCACCACTGCCTCCGTATAGACCGATGCGAGCGTTGGCTGCATAATAAAGAACGTCAAAAAGAGCGCAATACCTATCAACACTGTGTTAGGCGGCGCCGTTTGTGTATTAAGAGCCTGCCTCGTAAAATGCAGAACAATAATGATTCTGGTAAACGAGGTCATCATGATAATCAGTGTCGGTGCAATAGCAATAAGGGTAAGTATCATCAGAATGCGCAAAGCGCCATTCACGCTGCCGTTGCCATTGCCGTACGTAATCGTCACCGTATTGGCTATATTCAATTCTGCGAGATCATCGGCATTTTCTGATGTTCCCGGCGCTCTTTCATTCGTCCGCTCTCCCGTAGTTCCGGTAAGATTGGACTCTCTGTAAGGTGTATCCGCCGACGCTATCGCTGTTGTCTTCTGACTAAGACACAATATGCCTGCCATTAACAGCAGGCATACTAATTTTGCCAAATGATATCCGGAAAAAAATTTCTTCATTCGTCTCGCCCATCTTCTTTTTCCAGAAAATTCTTTTTTTGTATTTTCTCTAAGACATCTTTAAAGCCTTGTCCTTTAGACAAGCTTTTCTCAGAGAAAATTAAATCCTGTTCAGGAATCTCTGTTAACATTGTAACAGTATCTTTACAAATTGCTACCGCCAAATATTTCCTTCCTACTCGAACAATCTGGACATACTTATTATTAGAGAGTCTGATCGTATCAAGAATCTCCATATTGACATTAGCATTCTGGCTCTTCTGATACCCTGCCGTCCACTTGGTGACCCAATATGTAATCACAAGCACGAACAGAAACAGAATAAGTACTGTCATAAACTGTACATAAGAATCAACACTCTCCGATACAGAGGATATCATTATCCCACTACCTTCTTAACAGCCTCTAATACACGGTCTGCTTGGAAAGGTTTTACGATAAAGTCTTTGGCGCCGGACTGGATGGATTCAATAACCATAGCCTGCTGACCCATTGCGGAACACATAATGATCATTGCCCCGGGATCTGACTCTTTGATCTTCTTTAACGCCTGAATACCGTCCATCTCAGGCATCGTGATATCCATCAGTACTAAATCGGGCTTTAATTCGTTATATTTCTCGACAGCCTTGGCACCGTTCTCGGCTTCCCCGGCTACATTATACCCGTTCTTAGTCAAGATGTCCTTGATCATCATACGCATGAATGCTGCATCATCACATATTAAAATATTTTTTGCCATCTTTCTTCTCCTATCACATTTTATTTGATAATTTCAGTTACGCGAACGCCAAAGCTTTCTTCGATTACAACTACTTCACCTTTTGCAACAAACTTACCGTTCACCAATACATCGATCGGCTCACCGGCAATCTTATCAAGTTCTATAATCGTACCCGGCGAGAAGTCCAAGATATCCGAAATGGATTTCGATGTTCTGCCAAGTTCTACCGTGACTTCCAACGGCACATCTTTAATCAGTGTAATGTTCTCCTGCGTCTGTGCCGGATTAAAATCATTGGAAAAACTCTGGAACTGTGCCGGTTGTATGTTCATATTAGGCTGCATCTGCGGCATCATCTGCATTTGCGGCATCATTTGCATCTGCGGCATCATCTGCATTCCGGGCATTCCCATCATTCCCATCTGACTCATGTCCATTTGGGGCGCTGCCATTTGCGGTGCCGCCATCTGTGGTGCCGCCATCTGCGGCGCTGCCATTTGCGGCGCAGGTGCGGGCGCTGCCTGTGGTGCGGGTGCAGGTGCGGGCTCGCCTAATTGGTTCTTTAAGAAAGTATCGCACAATTCTTTCGCAAAGTCTATAGGGTACAGCTGCATAATTGTAGAATCAACCAAATCATCAATCTGCATCCTGAATGCAATCTTGACAAAATCTCCTTCCAAGAATGGAGCAATATCACCACCGGACTTGAAAGCCGTCAAATCAACCAAACTTGCCTCCGGCGGACTAATATCAATCATTTTACCAAGCATTGTAGATAGAGAAGTTGCCGATGAACCCATCATCTGGTTCATAGCTTCGGAAATCGCACTTAAATGCAGTTCTCCCAATTCTCCGTCCGTATTACTTCCGTCTCCACCCATCATAAGATCGGTGATAACCTTTACATCATGTTCTTTCAGTACGAGGATGTTCGAGCCATCCAAGCCCACCGTATATTTAATCTGAATAAATACGCACGGCTTTTCATAATCTTGTAATACGCTCTCCCATTTCGCTATCGTAACAACAGGCGTCGTAATATTAACTTTACGATTAACAAGCGAGTATAATGTTGTAGCAGAAGATCCCATACTGATATTGGCAACTTCGCCAATCGCATCCTTCTCGATATCCGACAAAATCGTACTGTTTGCGTCACCTGCTTCTGAAGGCGCAGCCACCGGTGCCTCAGATACTGCCGGCGTTTCAGGTATAACCGGTTCTTCCGGTGCGGCTACCGGCGCGCTTCCTGCGTCGCTTGGTGCATCCATACCGCTCAAGAGTGCATTTATTTCATCTTGTGATAACATTCCGTCCATGCCTCTACTCCCCCTCTCTGATTACCGACGTTACACGCACAGCATATTTATCTTTACTGGATCCCGGTAATGCGGTGAATTTCTTAATATTGCCGACATATACTTGCAAATCTTGTTCTATATCGGTATCTAATCGTATGATATCTCCGACCTGCAGATTGACAAAATCGTTTACCGAAACTTTCGTCTTGCCAAGCACTGCCTTGACCGGCACATCCACTCTCTTGATCAATGCTTCGATATACTCCTCGAAATCCTCTTCCCTCTGCTCCTGCATGTTAGCATACCAGTACTTCGTATTCAGCTTATCCATAACAGCTTCCAAAGTGAAGAACGGGAGGCATATATTCATGAAGCCTTCCACTTCGCCGATTTTCATATTCAGCGTGACAATTGCAATCATATCATTCGGCGCTATAACCTGCGCAAACTGGGAATTCGTCTCAATTCTTTCCATCACCGGATTCAAATCAACCACATTCTTCCACGGTTCACGCATAAGCTGCATGCACACCACCATCATTTTCTCTACAATCGTCATCTCGATTTCTGTAAAATCCCTGTTCTTATCAAGCGGTTCTCCGCTGCCGCCCAACATCCGGTCTATCATCGCATATCCAAGCTGTGTCGCCAGCTCGATTATGATTGTACCGCCAAGCGGCTGGAAATTAACAATTCCCAAAATAACCGGATTAGAAAGAGCATTGGTAAACTCTGAGAAAATAACCGTCTCAGAACTTGCCACGGAAATCTGTATATTCTTTCTAAGATAAATCGGAAGACTGGTAGATAGCAATCGCCCGTAATGTTCATATATAATTTCCAGTGTTCGCAGATGTTCTTTCGAGAACTTGGTAGGACGTTTGAAGTCGTAATTCTTCACCTGCTTATCACTGCTGTCATTCATATCTTCTGCGTCAATTTCACCGCTGCTTAGCGCGGCAAGCAGATTGTCAATCTCATTTTGAGATAGTACCTCTCCCACGAAAGTTCACCTCCTGTGGCACAATTTAAGGAATTATTGAATCATAATGTCACTAAACGCCACATTAAAGATAAACTCGGACTCAAACATTTTCTGAATCCTCTCAAGTATCTCAGCCCTGATCTGATCTTGATTGTTTCTTGCTTCATCTACCGTATACTGACCGATAATATCATTAATTTCACTCTTAATCAAGCTTTCCCTGCTTTGCATTGCCTCTTCCGAGCCGTATGTCTTATAGTCCTTATCCTTGGTATTCATAGACAAAGTTACGACTGCAATAAAGAAGTGCGGGTCACCGTCGTTGCCGTCGGCATCCTGTTCAATCTTAAGCGGAATCGTCATCTTCTCTGAGATATCATATGTCGCAATATCAGACATCGGAACAACTACTTCCTGTGCTTCCTCTCCGTTTCCGTTCGCTTCTAATTCCAGATTGAGCGCCGTTGCAATGTTATCCACCAACGCAGCTGTCTTTCTCGAAGTACCCGTTACACTGAACATCATGATTGCAGTCAGCACAATGTTGACGATCAACAGCGCCAGTATAACAATCGAAATCAAATTCTTCTTCATGACTGATTCTTCTCCTTTATACACTTTCTATCTTCCGCATATATTTTATCACGCGAAATATTCATTGATATACTAAATATTATCCCATTAGTATGAACTCAATGAATTATAAATCTTAATCTCAACACGGCGGTTCTTGGTCCTGCCCTCCGCAGTAGAATTATCTGCAACAGGCAAATACTCTCCTCTGCCCGAATGCTTAACTTCTGCCGGATTCAGATTGGTGACAGACAGCAGATAATTAAACACTGACAAGGCTCTTCCCGAACTCAACTCATCATTATTGGAGTACTTTGCCCCCGACATCGGCACGTTGTCAGTATGTCCCTCTATCTCTATCGTCCCCTCCGCATAACGTTCCAAAATCAGCCCGACCTGATCTAACACCGGTTTCGCTTCTTCTTTTAGTTCTACGCTTCCGGAATCAAACAAAATTGCGCCTTTTAATGTCAATTGCACATACTGGGAAGTAAATTCAACATCAATGTCACTGGTCATATCCTTCTCGGCAATCGCTTCTTCAATTTTCTCAACAAGTTCCTCGGATTCTTCCATCTGCGCTTCTTCCAGTTGTTCCTGCGCAGCCGCTACATCGTCGTCGACAACTTCACCTTTATCCATTTTACCCGTGCTGTTAATATATTCATCCAGTTCATTCAACTGGCTGACGCCATTACTGATTAACACACCGTCCCCAATCGCAGATGCACCCGCATCAAATACAGAAAACATCTGGTTGAAGGATGCTGCAATCTGTTCTTGTTTATCCTCATCAATACTGGACATAGCAAAAAGTAATACAAAGAAGCAGAGTAGCAGGTTCATCAAATCACTGAACGTCGCCATCCACGCTGGTGAACCTTGTGGTGGCTCTTCCGGCTTCTTCTTAGCCATTCGCTTCACCTCCAAGCTCGTCGTTTGTGATTGTCCTGTCGCTCGGTGCAAGGAATGACTTCAGCTTCTCCTCAATAACACGCGGATTCTCGCCTGCCTGTATCGACAAAAGCCCTTCAATCTCTATCTCCTTGACCATCATCTCTTCTGCATTCTTTCCTTTCAGTTTCGTGGCAACCGGAGAACAAATCCAGTTTGCCAATACCGAACCATAGAATGTCGTTATCAGAGCTGTCGACATGTTAGGTCCAATGGATGCAAAGTCAGATAAGTCTTTCAACATAAGAACCAGACCAATCAAGGTACCGATCATACCCCATGCAGGTCCCATGGCCCCTACATTTTCCCAGAAACCAATCTTATTCTTATGCCTTTCCTCCACGCTGGCAAGTTCCGTCTCCATAATTGCGCGTACAAGTTCAGGATCGGTACCATCCACAACAAGCAAAATACCTTTTTTCAAAAAGTCATCATCAATATCTCCGGCAGCCTCTTCCAGAGAAAGCAAACCTTCTTTACGAGCAACATTAGAAAGATCTATAATCTTCTGAATGATCTCCGGAACATTCATGGCAGACTGTTTAAAAATCAACATAAAACTCTTCAAGCCACCCAAGAAATTAGGCACTGAATAGCTCGCCAGTATACACATGAAAGCACCGCCAAATGTAATAAGCGCCGACGGTGCATGAAGAAAGCTCAGCACTGCTGAAAAACTCTTGCCAAACACCATACCAAATACCATCAACGCCAAACATGCTAATAAGCCGATAACCGAAGCTATATCCATCTGTACTCACCCGTTTTACACTAATCTGCAAAAATATCCTTTCTATACGATTTTACTAAATTTTTCACTTCTTGTCTACTTTCTTTTACAATTATTTTCCGCCCTGTTGTGAATGTCAGAACGGTATCCGGCGTCTCCTCAACCAACTCAAGTAAATCAGGATTAATAAGGATTTTCACGCCGTTAATCTTAGTAACTTCTATCATAAAAACCTCCGAACGGATATTACCCTAAATATGTATGCTGTCAATGCCATACTATATGTAACTGCATTGAACTTTTATATTCTACCACACATCTTAGAAAACTGCAAAAAAAAATCTGGAAAATTCAAATAAAAAATACAAATCGTTTAAACTACAAAAGAGGAACTCCCCAAATAAGAAAGTTCCCCTTATTATATGCCTTAAGGCACTTATTTTATCTCTTCAGATTAACAAGTTCTTCCAACAGTGTATCGGAAGTTGTGATGATACGGCTGTTTGCTTGGAAACCACGCTGTGTTGTAATCATCGTGGTAAACTCAGAAGACAAATCTACGTTACTCATCTCAAGCACACCGGAAGTCATGGAACCGCCGCTCGCCGTAATATCCTTGCCGACACCATCGAACTCACCGGAGTTCTGTGTTGCGGAATAGAGGTTGTTACCAGCTTTGGAAAGACCTGCCGCATTAGCAAATTCTGCCACCGCAATCTGTCCTAACAGTTTCGTCAATCCATTGTCATAGGAAGCGGTAATTCTGCCGTCCTGTCCTATTTCAATACCAATCAGTTCGCCAATCTTTCTACCCTTACCGGAAGCGCTGCTGTCTTTGGAACCAGGTGTCAATTCCAGCGTACACTTCTTGCCGTTACCGAAGTTTTTAACAGATGAAAAATCTATTTCAACATTACTGAACTGGCTTAAATCAATCAATTCTCCTGACAGAGAAGATGCCGAAGGGTTAAACGTAAGGGTTGCCGACTCATTACCCTGCGATCCAATATAGGAGAAAAAACCTGTTTCATGATCAAAGACCAGTCTTTGACCACTGCTGGTCTCCGTCTTGGTAATCTGCGCACTACCGTCAGAAGCTACATCCGACAGTGTGTAAGATATGCCGTCTCCGGGCTTACAGCTGAATACATACTCCAGAATCTTAGCGTTGTCATCCGGATCAGTGGGATTTGCTCCCCCTTTGTAATGCAAAGTCGTACCGAATGCATTATTTGCGTAATTTGCATCCTGCTCTGCTTCTAATTCTACGTCAAATGTGATAATACGATCTGTGCCGTTATCACCGTTCTTTACCGTAACATTGCTTACCGTCTGTCCGTTAAATAAGCTGGAAAGCGCATTCTGCCAACTTGTATTATTAGCAGCCTCAGTACCCTGATCAATTGCCACGCCGTCCTTCTCATATTGGTTGGTCTTAGATGAGAATATGAAATTATACGGTTCACTCTGCAGCTGTTCCTTTGTCAATGTCAAGGAGCCGCCTACTACAACCTTCTGTCCAGCCGTCACCTGCGCCGTTGCGCCTGCCGCCGTAACATCCGTACCGTTTACGGTCTTAATAGTAACGTTCTTACCTGCAGCGACAAGAAGCGCATTGTCATTGTATCCCTTCAAGACATCTCCGTTTGCCAATGTCACACTGTATGTCTGTGTAGCGGAATCATAAGTCGCAACGCTTCCGCTAAGCGGATAGTAAGTTGTTGTTGTCTTAGGAGGTATATCATCACCGAATGTCGCAATCTGATTAATATTGCTCAGACCGTATTTCTTCACTAAGGATACACCCGTTGCATCCATAATGTCATCTAACTCTACACGGAATTCATCGTCGCTGCCAATCCCATGGAAGCTCATCTTAACCGTGTACGCATAACCTTGCGAGTCAAAAATCTGGAATGTACGAATCGCGCCGCTGTCGCTGTTGATCGTCGGATCTGTCTTATCTAAGATACCGGATAAATATGCCTTGGTAGTCGCTTCCGGCGGAGCCGTCAGATTGTTTGTATTCATTACCTGAAGCGCTGATACTACATCGGATCTGATGTCGCCCGTTTCAGGATCTACCTGCCATCCCATAACCGTATAGCCCAGACTCGCCATAACCAGATTACCTGCACCATCCACAGTGAAAGAACCGTCTCTTGTAAAGAAGTTCTGAGAACCGTCGCTTACAACGAAGAAAGAATCTCCCTCAATCATAACATCCCACGGATTATTAGTAGACTGTGCGGAACCCTGCTGTGTGATTGCAGTGGAAATGGCGCCAGTCTTAGAACCAAGACCTATCTGTCTCGGGTTGACACCGCCTCGTCCGGTAGCTGCATTCGCACCGGAAGCTGCCTGTGTTGTTTGGTATAACAAATCATTGAATACCATGTTCTGTGATTTATATGCTGTTGTGTTAACGTTCGCGATATTGTTACCGATAACGTCCATTCTTGTCTGATGCGTCTTAAGACCTGCCACACCAGAGAATAATGATCTCATCATAGTGATATGACCTCCTTATATCTGTGTCGAAACCGTCCGGACGACTGCCCTCCGGCAGTCATCCCATCGTCCCATCCGTCATTCCGGGACGCAAGCCTCCTTGTAGGTCCGGCTATATAATTACGGCTCCGTCAATATTTGTAAATACATTTTCATCGGTTTCTGTCTGATCCATAGCCGTGATAACCGTATGATTCGGTACATTCACGATAAACGCCAGTGAATCAACAATAACTAATGATTCATTAATTCCCTTCGCACCTGCTTTGGCTGCCCCCATATTCAGGCGTTCCACCTGTTCCTTGGTCAGTTCAATATTCCGATCAACCAGACGATTCGCCGCATGTTTGGAGAATTTCACCTCTTCATCAGTCCGAATATCTACCGTTTTACCCGATAAAATATCCTGAAAACTCGGTCCGTTCTGTTTTAATGCGCCTGTCTGTTGTCTGCCTGCGTTTAAATATTGATCCTGCAGCTGCTCTATGGAAAGGAACTGATTACTTTGAATCTTCATATTTACTCTCCTCCTTGAGATGACCGCTATCGCCTCCGGCGATGTTACTTTCACAGTTCCTTCTGTGTTATCCTTACCAGATTACTTTTTGTCAGCGTCTCCGACAGGGTCCTTCTGATCTTCATCAGGGTCCTTCTGGTCTTCGTCCGGATCCTTGTCGTCTCCAGCCGGAATGATATCTTTCATCTTCTTGATATATGCTTCAGCGCCCTCAATATAGTCGTCCGTCAGGAAACTTAACTCGTATTCATCCATACTCTTCAGAATCTCTTCCAGCTTCTCTACATTGTCTCTATCCGCATCTGACAACATGCCAATCTCCGGAAGTTTCTTGTAGATGCTCAAGAATTCCGCCGCCTTCGCATAGCCGTCCAGATATTTCTTGTCAGCCACTTTATCCAGATCATCCAAGGAATACAACTCTCCGGCGATGGAAAGATACGCCTTATTGTTCTCATATACGACAAAATCCACATTACCCTGTACCTGAGTCGTTCTGCCTGAACTGTCGGTGACTTTCATAAGCACTGTCTGCCCTACTAATGTGGACGCTCTGGAAAGTTCCAATGTCGCGCTCATATTCTGCATCTGCTCTAATGAAGAGAATGTCGCGAACTGAGAAATATACTCTGTGTTAGAAGTCGGCTCCAACGGATCCTGATATTTCATCTGCGCAACCAGAAGCTGTAAGAATGCGTCTTTATCCATACCGGAATTAGCTTTCTTAGTATTCTCTTTGGCAAGGGATGCTGCTGTCTGACTCTCAACAAACTGACCGTTTACTACTTCTTGTACTGCTCCCATATAACCACTCCTCTCTTTATGCTGTATAATCTACTGTGTTACCGTTCGCCTTCATCATTTCCACTGCAATACGTTCAGATTCTTCCATTTCGACTAACTCGTCGTCTTCGTCGATTTCATCCAGATTAATCTTTCTCGTACTCTTAGCGGATTTGCCTTGTTTCTGATTCGCATCTGCGTCACCCTGTGAAAACTGCTGACCATACTCATGGCTTGCAACCGTGACTTCCACCGCATCAACTTTGATTCCCTGCTCTTCAAACTGTTCCTTAAGCTGGATAAGCTGCGTCTCAATCACTGCGCGCACCGCTTCATTCTGTGTGGTAAACTGCGCCGTAATCGCTCCGTCTTTCGATGCAATCTGAACGTTTACCGTCCCTAAGCTTGCCGGATGAAGCTGCAACTCCATCTGCTGCGAGTCAGCCTTCAAGTTGATTTTCATGTAATCCATAATCTGATTCATGATATCTTCTGTCTGCATAGACTGATATCCCGCGCTTAAAGGCGTCGGCGTCTCGACCGTTTCTAACGCTTTGTCAGGCATCTGCAATAAAGGATTTCCTGCTGCGTTGTCCGCCGCATTTCCTTCCCCTCTGCCGCTGTCCGCTGAAGCGTCCTTTGTCTGCATCCTACGCATATCCTGTGCTTCCGGCTTAGATGTGTCCGTCACTTCTTCCTGAACGCTCTTATTGCCGCTTGCATCGTCCACGGTCACTTTCACCTGAACCGTCTCGCCGTCCTTCTGAACGGATACCGTATAATCCTTCATTCCTTCCAGATTTACTTCCGGCGTATCCTGCGCAAGCGCCTCGCCCAGCACTTCTGATTTCCCATTTTCGGAAATCATCTGTTCCACTAACGCGTTAAGTTCTTCTTCACTGAGTCCCAATTCTTCTTGCAGATTTACAAGACTTTCCTCCACCACTGTGAACAGATTCTGCAAATTACCGTAAAGCGTCTCGTTTGTCACAAGCGAAAGTTCATCAGTATTGCCCGATATCTGAAGCAAAAGCTGTTTCAGATTGCCAATGTCAAACAACTCAACCGCTGTAAGTCCGAGCACTGCCATGGCTTCTTCCACTTCTTCCGGCGTTACGTCCATTTCTTCGGCGATATCCTTCACCAGTTCTTCAGCTGCCTTCTTCACTTCTTCCGCATCGTTATCTGTCTCTGCGGTTTCATCGGTATGCCGAATAGTTGTATCTTTCTCCTGCTGCATCGTATCTTCGGTTTTTCCCGAATCATCCGTCCTATTCGCACTGCCAGCCTCACGATGTCCGGTATTTTGTGCCTCAGCATCTTTCTTGAGCGTGTTTACAGTCGTATCACCTGAAACCGCTGCCGTGGTTCCGGCTGCATCTGCATGAAGACTTTTGAGCGTATCATTCACTTTCGTCATAATCTTGTCGAAACTGCCCTTTACGAGTTCCTCCTGCTTTGCTCCTGCCTGCTCTGTCTGACCTGCCGTCTGACTTGTCTTGAAATTAAGCAGTGCATTCACATTGTTTACAGTCATTCTCTTTTCCTCCTTTCTTTAATTTTCAAGGTTCTCTGCCTTTCGGCATTGATTATATATAACGGATGACATTGCATACTTATAATACACTTTGTCATCTCAATATATATCGGCTCATTTATTATATTTCTTTAGAAGATGATCCTCATTGATTGCGGCAGATTTATGAATCCGGATCCATGATTCTTGTCAATCTTGCCGCGACCTCAGGATCCATAACACCCAATATCTTACCGCGGTCCTCCGCGCTCATCTGATACAGAATCTTAGCCGCCAGATCAAGGTCATCCGTCATGCTCTCAAAGATTGCTGCCGCTTCCTTCGGTTTCATCTCGGAATAGGTCTGTGCATAATCCTGTATTTCCTTGCTTACCTCCACCTGCTCAACTACCTGTTTATATAAATATTCCGCCATGGCGGGATCCATACTCTCATAATACTTCTGGTATGCTTCCGCTCCCGGTCCCTTTTCCGCATAAACTACTTCTTCATAAAACTCTGTTTTGATCCTGTCAAACTCGACCTGCGCGTCTTCAAAAGTCTGCAGCCTGTCAATTTCGGCACGGAGTTGTTCCAATTCTTCCGAATCCGTATTGCTTGCAGTCTGCGCTCTTTCCAACTCCAATTCCAATTCTGTGATATAATCCACAGCTTCACGCAGACTGGTATAACCGCCGTACGCCTCTTCATCGTCCGTGGTTACCACCGCATCCTCCGGCAAAATCTTATTGATTACCGGAACATCCTTTAATACGGGCGCAAGTACCCCTGAACCAAAACCGCCCACGTCCAATTTAATCAACAGACAAAGGATCGCAAGCCAGATAATAACAATAACAATCGTTACCAAAGCAACGGACACCCCGCCGGCATCTTCATCTTCCGCCAGCTGCGCCTCCTGTGCGGAAATCTCCTTCGCACGCTGCTTGGCTTCCTTTTTCTGTGCTTTCTGGTCGGCTTTAATCTTCTTGCGCTCTTCTTTTAATCTCTTTTTTTCTGCCTTAGTATCCACCTCGGCATTCAAAAGTTCGTCAGCCATACTTACTCCCCTTTTCCACGCTGTCCATAAGTGTAACTGGTCAGCTCGTCTACCGCCTTACCTTCCGCGGCATTCTCTTCTTGTATAAACTGCTCTAAGGCTTTTTCTTTCAGCCTTTCGTGCATCTTACGCTCCTGCATGACTCCCTGCAGTTTGAGTCTTGCCGCTTCCACAACATCTTGTGCCAATGCGACCTGTTCCTTCTGCGTTTCTATCATCTCATCCATGATTAACATGGCGTTTCTGTTATCTTTCAAATCACTTACATGCAGCACATCACTGCGCATTTTCCTGCCTTCTTCCAGATAGGCTTCTTTCCTGTCAATCAGCCTCTGCAGCGTCTCCTCTTCCTCCATGAGTGCCATTTGTGCTCTGCCAAGCTCCATCTTCGCCTGCGTCTCTAACTGATACTGGATATTCAAAATGCTCTGCATTCTGTATGCAAATTTCGCCATGACAAGTTACCTCTTATTCTGCGAAAAGTTCCCGCAGCATATCTACTGCCTGCTCATAGTCGAATTTATCGTTCACATCCTGCATCAAAAATTCATTTACGGCGTCAATCTTGGCTATGGCATGATCGATCTTCGGATTACTGCCGCTCTTATACGCGCCGATATTAATCAAATCTTCCGCCTCATTGTAGGTTGCGAGTACGTTCTTAAGCTTTCCTGCAAGTCCTTTATGTTCTTTGTCGACAATCTGCGACATGCACCTTGAAATACTCTGCAGCACGTCAATTGCCGGATAATGATTCTGGTGCGCCAGCTTACGGTTCAACATAATATGTCCATCCAAGATACTCCTTGCCGTATCTGTAATAGGCTCGTTCATATCATCACCGTCCACTAAGACCGTGTACAATCCGGTGATGGAACCTACCGCGGCACATCCTGCCCGCTCTAAGAGTTTCGGCATCTCCGAATAGACACTGGGCGGATATCCTCTGGACACCGGCGGTTCTCCGCTTGCCAGTCCGATTTCTCTCTGAGCCATGGAAAAACGCGTCAAAGAATCCATCATGAGCAGCACATCCTTACCTTGGTCCCTGAAATACTCAGCGATAGCCGTCGCCGTCTTGGCCGCCTTATTTCTCTCCAGAGCCGCCTTATCGGAAGTAGCGACCACCACAACCGAACGCTTCATGCCTTCTTCGCCCAAGTCTCTTTCTATAAATTCCCGCACTTCCCTGCCACGCTCGCCAATCAGCGCAATCACGTTGATATCCGCTTTCGTGTTGCGTGCAAACATGCCCATCAAAGTGGATTTACCTACGCCGGAACCGGCAAAAATACCGATACGCTGTCCTTTACCGACAGTCATCAGACCGTCGATTGCCTTCACGCCGAGCGGAAGCACTTCATCAATAATCTTTCTGCTCATTGCATCCGGAGGCTGCGCCTCCACACTGTAGGGAGTTCCGGGCATATACTCGCCGTTAATCCTTCCGAGACCGTCTAACACCTTGCCGAGAAGTTCATTACTGACAGGCACCGACAATGGCTCCCCCGTGTTCTCCACGATACACCCGAGACCGATGCCATCCGTTTTGTCACAGGGCATGAGCAGCGTCTTGCGTTCCTTAAAACCGACTACCTCCGCCATAATCGGACTGTAGCTTTCATCCGCCGGATAAATTTTGCACAAATCACCCAGTGTAGCCTCTGGTCCTGCCGATTCGATCGTCAGGCCTACTACATTCTCAACCCGCCCTTTTTTCTTATAAAAGGTCTCGTTCGCTATTTTACTGTATTTAGAAAAATTAATTATTGGATTTTTCAAATGATAACACCCGCAATTTATTAGTTAATTCCTGTAACTGCGTATCAATACCACAGTCAAAAATACCACCGTCCGTCTCAATCAGACACGCACCCTGAATCAAAGCTAAATCCTCAATAATCTCCACTATGCCTTTTCCGGCGGTTGCACCTTCCGTCAGGGCTTGTTTCTGCTGATTGACGTAAGGATAATCGTCCTTGGAAACATGGACAATAAAAGTCCTGCTGCTCTCCACCTGCCGAAGCGTGGAATCGATCAAATGCACCAGGATATCTCTGTTATCCGCCAACTCAATGCCGAAAATATAATTATAAACCTCAGTAATCGTATCAATGAAGCGCGGTTCCAATGTCTCGATCAGCCTGTCATATTCCTCTTCAAGCTGCCTTTTCTCACCTTCAAGCGCCAGTTTGATATCATCCACTTCGGACATGCCTTTATGGAAACCGACATCATACCCTTGTTTATTGCCTTCCTCTACGGCCTTCCTGCGCTCCGTCTCAATTTCCTGCCTTGCGGCTTCCATCATCTCGTCAACCTGTGCCTGCGCGTCATCTAACATCGCCTGCGCCTGCGCCTTGATTTCCTCGAGGTCAGGTCCCTGAGCACCTCTGGCCGACTTAATAATACCGCCTTCTGCAGCCTCTCCGGTGTCGGCGAGAAGCGCATCGATTTCTTCGCCGCCCAGTCCGCTTACAAACTCCGCCTCGCCGTCTTCTGACTCGTCATAAGCCATCTGTTCATTCGCTTTGGCCCGTCTGAGCGCCTCAAGTTCCTCGATGCGGCGTTCCATACGGGCATTGCTGTCAATCACACATTTCTCATCGCTGGATACCACAACCCAGCTTGATTTAAATAAATTCCTAGACAATGATCTCGTCACCTCCGCCTCTAGAGATAACAATTTCTGCAGAATCTTCCAGTTTTCTGATAATATTTACAATCTTCTGCTGTGCTTCCTCTACATCCTTCATACGTACAGGACCCATGAATTCCATATCTTCCTTGATCATAACGCCAAGACGCTTAGACAAGTTATTGAAGATTGCATTCTGCACTTCCTCATTGGAACCTTTAAGAGCAATCGCCAAATCGCCGTTATCCACATCACGCAGCACACGCTGAATCGCTCTGTCGTCCAAAAGCAGGATATCCTCGAAGACGAACATCTTCTTTCTGATCTCGTCCGCCAACTCCGGCTCTTCGATTTCCAACGTCTCCATGATATGTTTCTCTGTACCACGGTCTACCGTATTTAAGATTTCCACGACAGCATCCACACCACCGATGATCGTGTAATCCTGATTGACTAAAGATGCCAGCTTTGATTCCAACACTTTCTCCACTTCCTTGATAACATCGGGACTCGTTCTGTCCATTACCGCAATACGCTTCGCTACGTCAGCCTGTCTGTCAGGCGGCAGCGCCGAAAGAATAAGCGCCGACTGTGCCGCTGATAAATAGGACAGAATAAGCGCAATCGTCTGCGGATGTTCATCCTGAATAAAGTTAAGCAACTGTGAAGCATCCGTCTTTCTGACAAACTCGAAAGGTTTCACCTGTAAGGATGCAGTCAGCTTACCAATAACATCCATCGCTCTGTCGGAACCGAAAGATTTCTCCAAAAGTTCCTTCGCATAGTTGATACCGCCCTCCGCAATATACTGCTGCGCCAGACAAATCTGATAAAACTCGCTGATGACATCATCTTTCATCTGCGGTGTGATATTTCTGGTATTCGCAATTTCCAGCGTCAGTTCTTCTATTTCTTCTTCTTTTAAATGTTTAAAGATAGATGCCGATTTCTCCGGACCCAGAGCAATCAATAAGACTGCCGCTTTCTGAAGCCCGCCGGTAACTTTCTCTTCAGTCTTTGACATTTATCTTACCCCCAGTCTTCATTTAACCAGTTGCGCAGCAAGTTTGCCGCGGCTTCCGGATTTTCTTCCACAAATTTATTAATCAGCCTTCTCTCTTCCGTCTCATTCTCTACCGTAATATCAGCAAGCTGGGTCTCGGGCGTAGACTGCAGCAGTGTCTCCACCGCCAGTTCTTCCTCTTCCTCCTCGTGCTTCTCTCCTCTCATGCTTCTGAGTACTACGAATGCAAGAAGCGCCAGAATGACGACGATCAGAACGATCTGCATAATATCCGTTGCAGTAATATCAGGTCCTTCCGCATCAAAGAATATATTTTCACTGTATGCCACGAGAGAGATTCTGTCCGCCGAGATACCGGTAGCGTTCGCTACAGCCGCGTAGAACTCCTCGTCCACTTCCATTCTTGTTCTTTCCGTATGCGCCAGCTTATATTCTTCCCAAGTGATACCGTCCAGTTCTCCCTGCGCATCCACGTCTTCCTCACGGATCATATTGTATTTGATCAGAGACGCCGCCAGTGAAGACTGGCTGTAATCAACTAATCCTGCTGGTGTCGTAACGGTCGTAATCTCCTCATTAGGAAGATAATCCGTAGACTGCTCCGACTGCGTAGAAGAAGAATTTCCATTATCTTCCATCACATATGTCGAATCGTCATCATTCGAATCAGTACCCGGAATACCGCCCACATTGCTCGTATTCTCCGAGTTGAAAATATCTTCGTGCGCCTTCATGCCTTCCGTACGTCCGTCCGGTGCGGAATAGTTGTGTGTCGTACGTTCCATGGTGGAAAAATCGAGAACCAGATTCGTTGCCACCTCAACATTATCAAATTCTTTCGTACCGAGCAGTACCTTGCGCACTTCATTGATAACCTGTTTTTCCGCCTCTGCCTTCACGGAAAGCTGCGCATTCGCAGTGCCGGATACCGTATAATTATCATCACCCGTAAAGAGCATGTTGCCCTCTGAATCCATAATCACGATATTGTTGGTAGTTGTATTACCGATAGCCGTAGCAATTGCCCGTGCCAGATAAGCCGCGCTGTCCGCACTGAACTCATCCTTTAATTCCAAGACAACCGTTGCAAAGGACTCTTCCTCGGATGCGATTAACGTACCGTCATTCTCCGGAATGTGAAGCGTTACATTGGCGCTCTTGACCGCCGTAAACTTCATCAGAAAATCATGCTCCAAAGATTCCTCTAAATATACAACATATTTCTTCTGTTTATCTGATTCTGTGGTGGAAAAACTTCCGTCCGTCACATTATCGATTCCGTAGCTTGCCGCCTTAATATTGTTTGCTCCCAAAAGCAGATTCGCATCAGACAGCTGATCCCTGAGAATCTTAATCACAAGACCATCGTCCGAAACTTCAAAAGTCATATCTTCGCCCTGCAGCAAATCCCTTACTTCCGCCGCTTCCGCCGTACTCTCACACTCCCGCAGCAATACATATTGGGGCTGCGTCAGCATTGAGACGATAAATACGATTGCTATAATTACAACTGCCACACCGGCTACGATCAGTGTCTTCTGTTTCGCCGTGAACCGATTCCACCATTCTAAGATTCGACTGCCCAATTCTTTCAATTTATCTAACAATTTATCCACAGCAACTTACTCTCCTTCAGTCTTCCCTTTTATACTCACACGCTTCGACCTATCCGGACACTAAATCTGCATCTGGATAAGTTCTTTATATGCATCCAAAAGTTTGTCCCTGATAGCAACCGTGTATTGCAGCGCTGTAGATGCCTTCTGAAGAGCAATGCTCAAATCATGTGTGTTCTCGGTCTCGCCGAGCGCCCATTTAATTTCCTCATTTTCCGCATCAGACAGATAATTATTTGTCGTTGTCAGATTGTCAATCGCGGTATGTAATAAACTGTCAAACCCTTGATCCGCATAAGCATCGGGCTTATTCGTAGCCGCTGTCTTCGCCGCCTCTCTGATTGCTCCCGAAGACACGTTATAAAGCTCTGTGATATCTAATGCCATCTTTCATTCCCTCCAAATGCAATAATCTGTCATTAGCTGTTCAGCATATTGAGTCCTGTCGTCGCTATATTCTTGCTTGCATTAAAAGCCGTCGCATTCGCTTGATATGCCCGGCTGGCGTCAATCAGGTTCGTCATTTCCGTGATTGTGCTGACATTAGGATACATAACATATCCATTCTCATCCGCATCCGGATGAGAGGGATCATAAACCATATTTCCCTCTGTCCAAGTATCTTCATAAACTCCCGTTACTTTCACTCCAGTACCGGAATATCTGTCTGTTGCTCTGTTTAACACCTGATGAAAAGGTGTCTGAGAGTTCTTTTCCTCGAATACTACCACTTTTCTGCGGTAAGGGGTGCCGTCCTCGGTACGCGTTGTGTTCGCATTCGCCATGTTCTGCGCTATGATGTCCATGCGGTAGCGTTCCGCCGTCATGCCGCTTGCGTTGATGTCAAAAGCCGTAAACATTCCCATATTCTTCTCTCCTTATCAGTCTATTTCATAACTGCCATTAAATTCTTAAATTCCTGATTCATGGACAACTCCAGTCCCTGATACACAATCTGGTTCTTGGCAAGATACACGCCTTCCGTATCGGGATCCACATTATTGCCGTCAATACGATATGAGAAACCTGAGTAATCCGTATATGTAATAGGTTTCAGACGGTTCGTCTTAAGGTTTGCCACCTTAGCGTCCATGCTCTGATATCTGGAGTTCCGAAGCGCCTTGGCAAGCTGTACCTCAAAGTTTACATCCTGCCTCTTGTACCCCGGTGTATCGGCGTTAGAAATATTGTTGGAAATCGCATCATTACGCAGCCAAGCCGCATCCGCCGCCTTATCCAGCACATTGATATAATCAAACACATTTGTATTTGCTAGCATACTCATAAGCATAGTCCTCCCACACTAATAGAATCCATATTCCATTATAAAGAAAATATGAAAAAAAACAAGGTTTTTCGATTCATTTTCACAAATTCCCATTTTTGTGACACCAACTTAGCAGTCCGTATAAGATGTCTTCCGCATAAAAAAAGGATTTACCTGCCGACTGCCGACTGTGTGTAAATCCCTTTACCTAAGTTCTCCGCTAATATCTCCCCTGTTCTTTTAATTTCTCCACTTCATCGAAGACCACGTCATTAAGCACTTTGATATACGTCCCCTTCATCCCCGACGAACGTGATTCAATCACGCCTGCACTTTCAAACTTGCGCAGAGCGTTAACGATTACCGAGCGGGTAATTCCCACCTTGTCTGCAATCTTGCTTGCAACCAGAATACCCTCCATACCGCCCAGTTCATCAAAAATATGAGTAATTGCTTCCATCTCGGAGAACGATAATGTACTGATTGCAGATTTCACAACCGCAACCTTGCGATTCTCCTCCGCACTCTCCTCGCTCACCGCGCGAAGCATCTCAAGCCCCACCACTGTGGTGCCGTACTCGCACAATATAATATCATCAATGTCATACTGCTCGTTACATTTATAGAGGAAAAGCGTGCCGAGCCTCTCTCCTGATATTTCAATCGGCGCAATCACCGCCTGAAACTTCTTCGTATCCGTACTCTCAAATCCGAGCGTCTCCAGATTGACATTCTCCTTCGTAGACAATACCGCGAGAAGTCTCTCATTCAACATCGGATCGATGAAACCTCCCACATGATCCACGATCAGTTCCGTAATTGACTCTACGGAATCCACGTCGCCTATCCCCAGTACTTTACCCTTCCTGCTGATAACAAGCACATTAGAAATCAGGATGTCTTTGAGCACATCGCAGATATCATTAAACACTACCTTGCCGGAATTATTATTATGCAGGAGTTTCCCGATTTTCCTCGTTTTATCCAACAACTGAACGCTACTCATGAATAATGCTCCTTATATAAGCTGTTGTGAATGTTTCAAAAAGTTACATGATTGTATATAAAATGATTTTATCACAACATTTCAGCATTTTCAATTCATTTTCGATACATTTTATTCAGTTTGTCCACAATTTATGTCTGTTGCATATAATTTTCTGACTTCGGGGCGTCCTTAATAAAACCGCACTGTTCATCGGAACACACAAGTTTATTGCCCTTCTGCAGCATAATAGAACCGCACCTGTCGCACTTATCCGCTACCGGTTTCTGCCACACCATGAAATCACATTCCGGATTACCGATACAGCCATAATATTTTCTGCCCTTTTTGGTCTTCTTCAGCACAATTTCCTTACCGCACTTCGGACATTCCACGCCAATCTTTTCAAAATAAGGCTTCGTGTTGCGGCACTCGGGAAATCCCGGACATGCAAGGAACCTGCCGTGAGGACCATACTTGATGACCATCTGTCTGCCGCACACATCGCAGACCTCATCCGAAAGTTCATCTGCAATTTCAACCTCGTCAAGCTCTTTCTCCGCCTTCTCTACCGCTTCCGCCAAATCCGGATAGAAATTCTCCATCACGGTCTTCCATTTGACGCTGCCCTCTTCTACGCCGTCCAGAAGCGCCTCCATAGTAGCTGTAAAATTCACATCTACAATAGACGGGAACGCCTCCTTCATCATGTTGTTTACCACCTCGCCGAGTTCCGTCACATAGAGGTTCTTATTCTCTTTGACAATATAGCGTCTGGCAAGAATCGTGGTAATCGTAGGCGCATAGGTACTTGGACGCCCGATTCCCAATTCCTCCATCGCTCGCACCAAAGACGCCTCCGTGTAATGCGGCGCCGGCTGGGTAAAGTGCTGTTTCTCTTCCAGTCCCAACAGCGATAATTTTGTATCACGTGTTATCCCTTTCATCAGGGTATTGTTATCTTCCTTATCGTCATCCTCGGTGTATACGCTCATGAATCCGTCAAATTTCACCTTAGAAGCCGCCACCGTAAAACGTTGTCCGCCCGCATCAATCTTTACCGAAGTCGTCTCATACAGCGCAGACGCCATGCGGCTTGCAACAAATCTCTTCCAGATCAGTTGATAAAGCCTGAACTGGTCTCTGGAAAGCGACTCTTTCATCTCTAACGGCGTCCTGCTGATATCGGTAGGGCGTATTGCCTCGTGGGCGTCCTGAATCTTTTGTTTGCTCCCGCGCTCCTGCTCCGTTCCTGCGGCATATTCCTCTCCATAGTTCTCCGACACATATACTCTGGCCGCCTTCTCCGCTTCCTCGGATACGCGGGTGGAATCCGTACGCAGGTAGGTAATGATACCCACCGTACCATTTCCTTTAATATCAATACCTTCATATAGCTGCTGAGCCAGACGCATTGTCTTCTGTGTCGAGAAGTTCAACACCTTGCTTGCTTCCTGCTGCAGTGTGGAAGTCGTAAACGGCAGCGGAGCCTTCTTCACCCTCTCGCCGTTCTTCACAGAAGACACTTCATACTGCGCATGATCCAGTGCTTTTTTAATCTGATCCAGCTCCTCTTTGGACGCGATTGTTTTCTTCTCATCTACCGTTCCGTAATATTTTGCCAGAAGCGGTTTCTTCTCTCCTGCCACTGAGAAAGATGCGTCTAATGTCCAATACTCTTCCGGAATAAAAGCATTGATTTCATCCTCCCTGTCGCAGATTATGCGCAGCGCTACGGACTGCACTCTTCCCGCACTAAGACCTCTCTTGACTTTCGCCCAGAGTACTGGAGAAATCTTGTAGCCCACCATACGGTCCAGACAACGCCTTGCCTGCTGTGCATCCACCAGATCCATGTTGATTTCTCTGGCGTGTTTCAAAGATTCCTTGACCGCAGTCTTGGTAATCTCATTGAAAGTAATACGGTATACTTTCTTGTTCTCTAATTTGAGCGCCGCGAGCAGGTGCCACGAAATAGCCTCCCCCTCGCGGTCAGGGTCCGTTGCAAGATATACTTTATCCGCTTTCTTAACTTCTTTGCGCAGATTCGCCAAAATATCACCCTTCCCCCTGATGGTGATATATTTCGGCTCAAAATCATGTTCCACGTCAATACCGAGCACGCTGCGAGGCAAATCCCTCACATGTCCGTTACTGGCTGCGACTTCATAATTCGCGCCCAAAAATTTCTTGATCGTCTTCACCTTAGCCGGTGATTCCACGATTACCAAATATTTTGCCATAGCCTATTCCCCTGTTTCTCTAATCGGTTATTCAACGTGAACCACTATACACTAAATTTTTTATGCTTGCAAGAGGTAAAAAATTAAAAATATATTAACCAATATGTGGAAGTTTCCAAAAAAGAACCTCCGACTGCAAAATCAGAGGCTCTTTCTACTTATTAAATAGTATTCCGATTACGTTTTATTTCGACATTACATGCAAAAGATATTGTGTTACTCCAACAGGAATAATCTTGCCCGGTTAAGCGATACCGTTCCGAGTCCTTCCATCTTATATGTCTTACCGTTTCTGATAAACTCAGACTCTACGAGAACAAAGATTCCCGCATTGTTGGTCTTGTCGTCCGTAAGCGTTCTGAGTGAAACCACCGGAGCCTTAATCCGGTATACTTTACCCGGAAGCACTCCGATCTGATCAGGATTCTGTGCGTCACCCTGCACCGGAACAAGCTTATTGTCCGTAACCGTCCAGATTTCAGAACCAAACGGATTTGCTTTAACAGTCTTGTCCCCGATTGCAAACTCCTGCGATCCGGCGGCATCTTCATAGAAGAAGCTTACCGTCACCTTCTTGTTGGCACCGATATTGCTGTCCGCAAACTTAAAATACACATCCACGGTATTATCCAAAATTCCTTCGGTATTGTCATCCGCCGTATCCCTCCACTCCTGATCGAACGGAACGGCAATACTCTTCATCGGCGCAGAATTCTGCGCGAATCCGGACACAATAGAAACATCCGAACCATGTACACCGGCGCTGTATGCCGCCATCAGAGCATTGACGAAGAACTTGCATTCATCAGCCCCCATTGCGGCCGCTGCCAGCTCCCCTTCTCCGAATATATACGGATATTCCGACTGTGCCAGATAAACCACATTTCCCTTGCTATAGCAATAATAATTATTGCGGGCGTCTTTCGGTGAAATACCGTACGCCGTATCTCTGTTGCCGCCAAAGGTAAGCCAAGTCGTCACATAGGTTGCCGTCTGTTCGCTCTTCAAATTGTTTTCAAAATTCAGTAAATATTCCGAGGCGCGCAGCCCAGTCCCGTTCTCAGCCATCTTCTCCGCAAAGGCAAAAGAACTGCCCGTCATCTCATACGGATAATAAAGAATACTTCCCTCATTAATCTTATCAGCCCTCATTCCTGCACGACCCGGTTCATACATACCGGAATTTAAGCCTGCATATCTGTGGTATTGATTGGCTGCACCCAGACTGACAAAAGTCCTGCCTGAAGACCACCCCAGCGTTTCCGGCGTAAGTCCTGCACTGTTACCGCTCTTATTCTGACTGCATACAAGCAGACTCCTGCCCTCATTGATATAGTTTGTAAACGCAGCACTGTCAACGGCGACGCCGTCATCCACAGTCAGCACCACAATATCCCACTGATTGAGATATTTAGGATTCTTACCCAGATTATCCGCCAGTTCATCAGGTGTAACCGTCTCAAATTCAAAAGCAATGTTGGAATTAGACTCTGCATCCTTCAGTAATCTTGCCAACACAGAATCATCTTTCTTCTTATACATAGCTTCCAGATCAATATAGAAATTGCCTTTGCTCTTCGTCACCTGCAGCACACGTATCTCTTCTTCGTAGGCAGTAACCAGTTCAAAATATCCCTGCACGCTGGCTCGTCTGTACGCATTACCCGTATCCGTAACTTCCAATTTCCAAGGAATGACACCCGGTCCCATTCCGTTAATTGTAACGTCGATGACATTCCCCTCATTGACATAGGCTCCGAATTCTTCGCCAAGCTCCTCTTCCACACCAAAAATGCCGTCATAATTCATATCCGCATACAAGTGCATGGTCGTATCGCCGTAATAATCTTCACCTCTGTTATTCTTGATCTGGAACGCAATCCTGCCGTGATACTCATTATTCTCATCCAATACAAGTCTCTGTACCATACCAACCTGCTGACCCGTCCCAGAGTCGTCGCCAGCATCCTCATCACTCAACACGATCCGTGGTTTGGATGTCTTCATTCTGGCCATAAATCCGGCATTGGACATCGTATCTGATACAGTAAAAATACTGTCCTTGTAGTCCTCTCCTGAAACCGCAGCCGACAGGAAATTATACATCACCGTACCCTCGGCAACATATTTCGTATTAATCGTGTCGCTTGACGCGCCCCGCGCCGTTTTGTCCGTGAAAAAGTCATTTTCTACCACAATGGGGTAGCCCGCCCGAAGATACTCTAATAAATCCATCATCTTCTGGGCAGTGATGTCATTGCTGTCATAACGGCTGTCACCTGCAGCATCACCCAAATGGTATACTTTCCCGTTCAATGACGCGTCATTATATACCGTCTGTCTCGGATGTCTGTCTCCCAGATTCAGATTCTGCCCGTCGAGACCAATAAATATCATATCATAGATGCCGTTGACATCTTCCCACTCACCGTTAAATTCCACGACGGATTTCACATTCGTACGGATGCCAAACTCCTTCTTGCTGTACAGAATCTGCTTACCTGTCTTCATAGCATCCGTCTTCCAGACAAGTTTTGTATTTCCCTTACTGTCCATCTCGGTATGTAAATCAGAAACGATTCCTCCCGAAGTAAGGTCAATATTCGCCGTAGGCTGTAATTCCAGAATCGTCAAATCATCAAATTCACCCATGATGCCTACGGAAAAATTAATGATATACTGAATTGCTCTGGCTTTGCTGACTCCATAAGAAATCCTGTCGTTCTCCGCCAGCGTTGTGTTTTCCGCTTCTATTGCAGCCAGTACATCGCTGAATCCGGCTTTCGCTTTAAAGTCATCGAAAAATGCTGCAAAATCGTCGCTGACAAGCACTTCATTATTGATCACATAGATGTTTTGATTCACATAATTGTAATCGTTATCATCTTTATTCGCATACTCGTCGGCATTAATAGTCATCTCCAGATTTGCCATCAAATCCGAACCGATATTTACAGCCTCAAAATATCCGGCCAAATCACGTTTCAACAGCGCCTGCGCCAATAACTGATAATTCGTTCCGGCATACTTGTCGGTATCCGTCTCTTCCGCAATCGCATAATCCACGATAACAGGCACCAGATCATCGGCTGCACGGCTTAAAATCTCACTGACTACTCCCGCATTCATGTCATTAATATCTTCCAGCGCTGACCCTGCATCGCCGTGCTGAATATATCTGACTGACAGTGACGGATTGAGGAACATATTCTGTCCGCTCTCCAGATAGATTAAATCTGCCGCATTGACCATCTCCGTATCTACTTGATCTGCCCTCACTGTCTGTACTTCAATCTGAAAGGCGTTATTGGCATTATCTCCGCCCACAAGCGAGCTGAATACATACTGTTTCAGCCAATCATTAGAAGTCCGGCATCTGAAATAAAGCGGCGCATTGTATACCCCTATCAGCATATCGTTTTCATCGCCGGTATCTGTCAGCTTATAATTACCCATACCGGGACCAACGTAGATAAATGCTGCATCATAATTCTGCGGTGTTGAACTTGCAAACAGACTGATTCCATCCTCTGCTTCTATCATCGCTTCATCTGCCGCACTCCCGTCCTCCAACGCATCATCACCCAACATATCGAGCAGATTTGCGCCATCGACAGCATCAAACGAATCAAAATCCAGTATAAAGTATACCTCTGATTGTACTCCCCCTGAAGTCGCCGCATCCACCGGCGGTGTAACCTCTTCCGGTGTTCCTGGCTGTTCCGGGGTCGGGTTTAGATCTGGCTCCGGTGTCGGATTCGGATCTGGCTCCGGTGTCGGATTCGGATCTGGATTCGGTGTCGGGTTCGGATCTGGATTCGGTGTCGGGTTCGGATCTGGATTCGGTGTCGGGGTTGGATCTGGATTCGGTGTTACGCCGCCATCCTCCACCAATCTATACCATCTGCCATTGAAAATCGTATTTTGGGTTATATCCGGTAAATCTGCTGATACTACACCCACTGCCTCGGTAGCTTGTATCGATTCCGACGATGTTGACGTCGACTGCGTTTCTTCTGTTGATGTTGACTCCGACGTACTTGAATCTTCCGGCGTCGGCTCCATCGTGCCCGGGTCTGTCGGTATCGGCTCCGTCGTGCCCGGGTCTGTCGGTATCGGGTCTGTCGGTATCGGGTCTGTCGGTATCGAGTCTGTCGTGCCCGGGTCTGTCGGCTCCGTACCCGTCACATTATCGTTCTGCGCGTCATCCGTCGTTCCAGCATCACCGTTATTCTCTCCACTGTCACCGGGCTGCTCCGGCGTCGTACCGTCTGTACCATTATTTATATTTGCATCCGCTGTGTTATCCTGCTCCGGCTGCTGTGTCGGCGGCATATACAATTCCGGAACATTTCTGGCTATATCCACCGGGGCATATGATCCGTCACTATTGTATTTATAAACATAAGCGTCTGCAGAACAATCCGGTCCCTGTTCTCCCACCGTAATCGCCTTCGCACCATCTTCTTTCAGTACCCATGCCGGAATATCATACGGCATATAATTTTCATAATACATGTCAAGCGACACCGGATACCAATTATATGTGTCCCCGCTGTCATTTAATATGTACACAAATCTGCTTGACAGACCGGGAATTGTATGATTTGATCTGATTGTTCCATCAGAGAAAACAAAATCAAATCCAGTCTTATCTTCTCCATCCACATATTCTACAGCCGTACCACGAATGTTTCCTTCGGACATTTCGCCTTTCGTAACCGTTGAGGTAATCTGATAAGCATCGTCTACCGCCACTTCCAGATTTGGGAACAACAGCGTCCAGCCGTCTGCTTCCGAAACACTATGTACGCCAAGATAAGCTTCCTTATACTGAACTCCCGGGAAAGATGAAAAGGTAGACTCCGGCACAAGCAAATTAAGGAAGTCCTCTCTACTCGCATAATGACGGAATACCGGATTGCTCTTATACGCTTCTGCCAGATCATCCGCAAACGGAGCCTTTCCGCCCGTCAGATACCCTATCGAACCCGTGACAAAAGAAAAGGATGTCTGTATCTGGCTGCCATCCGGATTAGTAGTGCTTCCGGAACCTGTGCCACCGCCCGAACCTGCCGGCGCATCACAATATACTTCTGACGGAACAATATTCAATATCCTATACGGATTATCTTCTCCGTGCTCTTCTACAATCTTGCCGATTCCTGCAAAAGATTCTTTCGCCATAGCCTCCGCAGGACGCAGATGTTGTACCACCGGACAAACTACTACCGCTACCGCAAGAATCATTGCTATGCCGGACACAGCTTTCTTCCATCTTTTTCTCTTCGCACCGCGCACAGGCTTCTGATCGGTATTATCAAGCATATATTCGGGAATGTCGCCTTTGCGGATTTGTTCCATCTCTTTTTCTTTGGCAAGCGATTCCCAGTCCAACTCTCCGGGGTTAATCTTCCGGTGCTTGATATGCGATATGATCTGCTCTCTGGATGCATCTTCACTCTTAGCTGGCGCTGTCTCAGGCATTGTATCTGCTTCCGGCGGCATATCAGCTTTCTTCAACGCATTAGACAGTCTGAGAGTAATCAACGGTTTAGAAACTTCAGTTTCCCCTTTTCCTGTTACATCAATGTCTGCACATTTTCTGCCTTTATATTTCAAGATGCCCACAACCGCCGTTGCCACCGCAGCCGCAATCGAAGCGATTACAATAAGAATGATGTTTTTATTCTGTTTTTTCTTATTCCATGTGATGCCGCTTCTTTTCTTCTTCATAACTAATCGCCCCAATACTTGTTCCGATAATTACTTCTTCGTCCACTGTGTTCCGTTGCTCATACAGGTCCATGTACCGAATATCTGACCGGAATTATACCCGTTTACTAATTTAAGTGTGTAGGTATCGCTACTTGCATCATAAGTATATTCCTTCTTAATGCCTCCCCATGAGTTCTGTCCATTTTCTCCATATATATCTGTTTTATTGAAGTACTGCGTAACGGATTCACTATAACTATCTGAGAAACTCGGGAATCCACTCTCAGACGGAAGCGGAGCTTCCATCATACACATACTACTGTTGTACATAAATTCAATCCGCGTTCCCCAGACTGCAGTATCTACTCCGGTATTGCTGCCAGCAGCAGTCTGATTCCATTTACTTCCATCCCAGCTGAACGTACCATAATTATACACAACCTTTTTGTGCGGATTATTCGTCAGATTCTCCATGATGAGTTCTATCGTATAATTGCCGCCCGGTTTGGTACAGTTCACGATACATTTCTCGATCAATGCACTGCTACTGCCGTCTTTGCTGAAAGATATTAATTTCCAGTTGTTAAGTGTACTGTTATTATCAAACGCTCCCACCGGGAAATCCGCATCCGACGGCGTCGGGAAATAAGTTTCGTACTGCTTATTGTCCTTCGTAAACTCCAGATTTGTCTGAACATTCTCTATTTTCGTCTCTTCTAATCCCACTCTAGTCCAGTCAAGCTGTCCCATACTCGCTTCATACTTACCATAAATATGGGTAGTAACCTGTCTACCGTTAATCTCTATAGATGAAAGCGTAATCCGGTACTTATCATTCCCCAGATATTCACAAGTAACCGTAACATTATCTATATTGGCACGCCACTGTCCATCTTTGGAATAAGATGTGAAATTATAAGTG
>ERZ779631.35-NODE-35-length-45384-cov-9.123762_pt1 | contig 45384 bp, 41 predicted proteins | sample MGYA00514193_ERZ779631 | MGnify/ENA primary metagenome ERZ779631 (study PRJEB29562, sample SAMEA4376710) | mouse gut metagenome | isolation source: Cecum | study: EMG produced TPA metagenomics assembly of the A DSS colitis mouse model was used to assess the microbial...
GCCATCCAGAACTTCCCGGAGGGCGCGGTCATCTCCATCCCCCTCAGAGGGGAGGGCATGAGAAAGGGACGGGCGTTTTTCTACGGGGTCCTGTCCGGCGCGGCGGAACCGGTAGCCGCCATACTGACCATTTGGGCCTCCGGGCTGATCCTGCCCGCTCTGCCCTATCTTCTCAGCTTTGCGGCGGGGGCGATGCTCTATGTAGTCGTGGAGGAATTGATCCCGGAGGCCTCTGCCGGGAAGCACTCCAACCTGGGAACGCTGTTTTTTGCGGCGGGATTTACCATCATGCTTGCCCTGGACGTGGTATTGGGCTGAGGGGGGCTTCCCCCTGCCAACGCCGAAAACGCCTCTTGACAGATTTTGCAAGCTGTGTTAGAATAAAACCGAAGTCAATAGATGCCAGCCCGCGCCGCCTGTGCGGCACACGGAATAGGGTGAGACGCCCTGCGAGTCGGTCACTGTGATGCCTCCCTGGAGAGGATAAGTCAGATACGTGACGGCTGGCCGCATTCTGCCGGAACCGGAAGCGCGCTTTCTGATTCGGCCTCGCCATGCACCGGCGGGGTCTTGTGCGTTCCGCGCCCTCCGGCCCGGGACGTTTTTCTTTTGCCTGGCGGACCGGACGGACCAGTGTTTCCGCCGGCGCAAAGGGGTTCTGCGCCGGGAAACAATAACCTCACTCTCTCCTTGCCGGCGGGCAATCCGCTTTCTGCCGGCAAGGAGGGATGCGGACCAGCAATGGAAAAAAGAAAATTTTAGGAGGAATGAGTACCATGAGAAAACGGAACAGTCTGCTGGCGATGCTGCTGGCGATGGTTCTGACCCTGGGCCTGACCGGCCCCGCCTTTGCCGCGGAGAGCAAGGGCTATGCTGATGTGGAAAAGCATTGGGGGAAGGAGTACATAGGCGCCGTCACGGAAAAGGGCCTGATCGACGGCAAGACCGCGTCCTCCTTCGCCCCTGACGAGAACATGACCCGGGGTGATCTGGTCCTGGCTCTGTACCGCCTGGCCGGAAAGCCCGCATTTACGGCGGTCAATCCCTTCACAGACGTGGAGGGCGGCGAGCTTGCCCAGGCGGTCGTTTGGGCAAGTTCCCGGAAGATCGTCAACGGTAAAAACGAGGCCGGGACTGTTTTTGATCCCGATGGCAGTGTGACCCGCCAGGAGATCGCGAAGATCCTCAACCTCTTCGCCGCTAATCAGGTGAAGCGGGACGCCCTGACCAGCCGTACCGATGAGCTGTCCGGCTATCCCGACGCCGCCGATGTGGCCTCCTGGGCCAAGGAGTGCATGAACTGGGCTGTGGCCAGCGAGTTCATTCAGGGAACCGGCGAGGGCAGGCTGGACCCCAATGGCACCGCGACCCGTGCCCAGGTGGCCGTTATCCTGTGCCGGTATCTGGACGATAACGCCACCGGAGACGCCTCCAAGGACAACCCCCGCAACCAGGACTGCACCAGGGAGAACGAACTGCTGGTTGTCAGCTTCGGCACCAGCTTCAACGACAACCGGGTAGCCACCATCAAGGCCATTGAGGACGACCTGGAGAAGGCTTTCCCCGACTATGACGTCCGCCGCGGCTTCACTGCCAATATCATCATCGAGCATGTCTACCGCCGGGACGGCGAGCAGATCGATGACGTGAAGGAGGCTCTGGACCGCGCCGTAAAGAGCGGCGTAAAGAATCTGCTGGTCCAGCCCACTCACCTGATGAACGGCTATGAATACGGCGACCTCCGCAATCTGCTGGAGAAGAAGTACGCCGGTAAGTTCGAGTCCATTAAGATCGGTGCGCCCCTGCTGACCAGCGAAGACGACTTTGCCAAGGCAGCCAAGGCCATGGCGGACGCTACCAAGGATTCCGTCAAGGACGGCAAGACCGCCGTGTGCTGGATGGGCCACGGCACCTCCGCCGATTCCCACAGCATCTACGCCAGGATGCAGCAGGTACTCAAGGATGCCGGAAACGTCAACCATTTCATAGGCACCGTGGAGGCCGCGCCTCTGGCGGAGGATGTGGTGAAGATGGTGAAGGAGGCCGGCTATGAGAAAGTCATCCTCCGTCCCATGATGATCGTTGCCGGCGACCATGCCAACAACGATATGGCTGACGAGAACGATCCTGAGTCCTGGTACTCTGTTTTCACTAGCGCCGGACTGGAGGTAGTCGAGTGCCAGATCAACGGCCTGGGCGAGATCAAGGCCATCCGCGATCTGCTGGCGGACCATGCCAAAGCCGCTGTAGATTTGAAGGACGTCGGCATTATCAGCCAGCCCAACCCTGAGAATCCCGACAACGAGGAGGAGCCCAAGGTTCTGGCGGACGGCGCCTACAGCATTGAGGTGGAGTGCGGGCAGTCCATGTTCAAGATCGACAGCTGTGAGCTGACCGTGCAGGACGGTCAGATGACCGCCAAGCTGGTCCTGGGCAGCGAGAGCTTCGACAAAATGTTCGCGGGCAATAAGAATGCCGCCAAGCTGGCCGTTGAGGGCGTGGTAGAGGGCGCTGCCGCCGATGGCAAGACCACATTCACTCTGCCCGTGGCCGAGCTGGACAAGGCGTTGGACTATGCCGCCCACAGCGTGAAGAAAGACGAGTGGTATGACCGCACCCTGACCTTTATCTCCCCCGAGGCGGAATAAATTGATCCACGCCCAGAGCAGCGCCGCGCCGTCAAGAGCCAGCGGCGCTGCTCTGAAGCGGTTTTTGATTCAGGAGGAATATATTTGTGAACAAGAAATATCGGATTCTTTTGTCCCTGTTCGCTCTGCTGCTGGTTCTTCTGACCGCCTGCGGCGGCGAAAATGATGTGCCGCCCGCCCCCTCCCCCGCTCCTGCCGGAACAGAGGAGCAGACTCCCCCGCCTGTCAGCGATCCCGCTCCTATGCCTGATGAAGTGGAACCGGAACCTGCCGGGGCCCCCGCTCCCTCCGGAACGGACCCCGCCGGAGAGGAACCGGACCCCGCTGCCGTCCAGCCGGACGGTCCGGCCCCGGAATTCTCCCCCTCGGAACCGGCTCCTGAGCCGGAGCCCGAACCGGAACCTGTTCCGGACCCGGAACCGGCGGAGACTGTCCCGGAAGATGGAATCTACACCGCTGCCGTAACGCTGGAGGGCGGTACCGGCCGGGCCACAGTAGCCTCTCCCGCAGTGCTGCGGTGCGAGAACGGACAGTTCTGGGCCACGATTGTCTGGAGCAGTTCCAATTTTGACTATATGAAGGTGGACGGGGAGAAGTATATGCAAACCAACACGGAGGGCAATTCCACTTTTGAAATTCCCGTTTCCGCCTTCGATCAGAGGCTGGACGTGATTGCCGACACCGTAGCCATGAGCGAGCCGCATGAGGTGGAGTATACTCTGCTGTTTGACGCCTCCACCCTGGAGAAACAGTAAGGAGAAAACCGATGAAACGATGGAAATGGGCGGCATTGCTGCTGGCTCTGTGCCTGTGCGCCTGTACCGGGAAGGAGCCCACCCTCCCCGTGCCGGAGAATCCCGCGCCGGATGAGTCCGCCCTGCGGCTGCCTGACGGGGAAACCCAGACCCTCTGGTATTATTGGAAGGACCTGTGGGACAGCCCCGAGACCCGGCGCCTGGAGCTGGACTATGCCCAGAGCTTTTCCGTGGATTTTTCTGCGGGCGGCTACGCCCGCATCCGGATCGATCAGGAGACCTATCTGCTGTGCCCTGAGGACCTGAGCCCTCCCCCGGACACCCCGGAGGAGGTGGTGGTTCTCCGGCAGCCCCTGGAAAATATCTACATGCAGGCCACCGCCGCCATGGACTCCTTCTGCCGGCTGGAGGCGCTGGACGCCGTGACCCTCTCCGGCACCAGGGCCGAGGGGTGGTACATTCCGGAGGCCCGGGAGGCCATGGAGGCGGGACGCCTGGTTTATGCGGGAAAATATAACGCGCCGGATTACGAGCTGATCGTGTCCAAGAACTGCGGCCTGGCGCTGGAGTCCACCATGATCTATCACAACCCGGAGGTCAAGGAGCAGCTGGAGCGGCTGGGCATCCCTGTGCTGGTAGAGCGCTCCAGCTATGAGAGTCATCCCCTGGGAAGGATGGAGTGGATCAAGCTCTACGGAGTGCTGCTGGGAAAGCTTGAGGAGGCGGAAGCCTTCTTCGACGGCCAGCTGGAGCGGCTTGCGCCGGTGCTGGAGCAGGAGAATACCGGGAAAACGGTTGCTTTTTTCTACATCACTTCCAACGGGGCGGTCAGCGTACGGAAGCCGGGGGACTATATTGCCAAGGCCATCGACCTCGCCGGGGGCGTCTATGTGTTTCAGGATCTGGAGGGGGAGGAAAACGCCCTGTCCACCATGAATATGCAGATGGAGTCCTTCTACCAGGGGGCCAAGGACGCGGATATCCTCATTTACAACAGCGCCATCGACGCCAACCTGACAGCCATTGAGGAGCTGGTGGCGAAGAGCGAGCCTCTGGCGGACTTCAAGGCGGTGCGGAACGGAGACGTCTGGTGTACCGGGAAGAGCATGTTCCAGGAGGCCCTGGGGGCGGGGGATATGATTCTGGACATCAACGCCGTCCTCACCCGGGAGGACCCGGCGGACGCGGACATGAATTACCTGCACCGGCTGACATGACGGGGGAACGGCCATGAGAAAGCTATGGATACGGTACGTCGCCTGCTTCATACTGCTGGCGGTCCTGCTGCTGGTACTGCTGGTATGGAACATCTGCGCCGGAAGTGTGGACTTTACGGCGGAGGAGCTGCTTGCCGCGCTGGCAAATCCGCTGGACGCGGGCATCATCTGGGGCATCCGCCTGCCGCGAGTGCTGGCGGCGGCCATTCTGGGCGGGGCGCTGTCGGTGTCGGGGTTTCTGCTCCAGACTTTTTTTGCCAATCCCATCGCGGGCCCCTTCGTGCTGGGTATCTCCTCGGGGGCCAAGCTGACGGTTTCGCTGGTGATGATCTTTTTGCTCAGCCGGGGCGGTACCGCAGGGTCCATGGCGCTGATCGCGGGAGCTTTCGCGGGCTCCATGCTGTCCATGGGATTCATCCTGCTGCTGTCCAGGAGGGTAAAGCAGATGAGTATGCTGGTCATCAGCGGCGTGATGATCGGGTATATCTGCTCTGCCGTAACCGATTTCCTGGTGACCTTTGCCGACGACTCCAACATCGTCAATCTGCACAACTGGTCCATGGGGAGCTTTTCCGGCACCAGCTGGGACAACGTGGAGATGATGAGCTGGGTGGTGTTCCTCTCTCTGGGGCTGGCCTTCCTGCTGTCCAAGCCTATCGGCGCTTATCAGATGGGCGAGGTGTACGCCCGGAACATGGGGGTGAACATCAAGCGGTTCCGGGTGGAGCTGATCCTGCTGTCCAGCATCCTCTCCGCCTGTGTGACCGCTTTTGCCGGGCCCATCTCCTTTGTGGGCATTGCGGCCCCCCATCTGATTAAAGGGCTTTTCCGCACGGCAAAGCCGATTGTCATTATCCCCGCCTGCTTTCTGGGCGGCGCGGTATTTTGTCTGGGCTGCGACCTGATCGCCCGGACGGTATTCGCGCCTACGGAGCTGAATATCAGCTCCGTGACCGCCGTGTTCGGCGCGCCCATCGTGATCGGCCTGATGGCCTCCCGGAAGAGCGGGCGGATGAGAGAGGAATCATGAATCTTTTTCCGGAAAGAGGCGCCGTATGAGAGAAATTTACCTGCATACCAGGGACCTGTCCGTGGGATACAACGGCAGGCCGCTGATCCGGGAGATCCGGCTGGAGCTGGCCCGGGGACAGATCATGACGCTCATCGGCCCCAACGGGGCCGGGAAGTCCACCGTATTGAAAAGCATCATCCGGCAGCTGGAGCCGGTGGGCGGCGCGGTATATCTGGACGGACGGGATATGGCGGGGCTCTCCGAGGGGGACGTGGCCCGGCGGATGAGCGTGCTGATGACCAGCCACATCCACCCGGAGCTGATGACCTGCGAGGATGTGGCGGCCACGGGGCGCTACCCCTACACCGGAAGGCTGGGCATCCTGAGCCGGGAGGACCGGGAGAAGGTGGCGCAGTGTCTGGCGCTGGTCCATGCCTCCGATCTGGCGGAGCGGGACTTCTCCCGGATCAGCGACGGCCAGCGCCAGCGGGTGCTGCTGGCACGGGCCCTGTGCCAGGAGCCGGAGGTGCTGGTGCTGGACGAGCCTACCTCCTTTCTGGACATCCGGCACAAGCTGGAGCTGCTGGCGATTTTGAAGGATATGGTCCGTTCCAGAAATCTGGCGGTGGTGATGTCCCTGCATGAGCTGGATCTGGCCCAGAAGATCAGCGACTATGTGGTCTGTGTCCACGGGGACGTTATCGAGCGGCAGGGGCCTCCGGAGGAGATCTTTACGGCGGACTACATGATGGAGCTGTACGGCGCGGCCAGGGGGAGCTACAATGCCCTGTTCGGCTCTCTGGAGCTGGAGCCCGTCCGGGGCGAGCCCAGGGTATTCGTCATCGGCGGCGGCGGGTCCGGTATTCCGGTCTACCGGCGGCTGCAGCGGCAGGGGGTGCCCTTTGCCGCCGGGGTTTTGCAGGAGAATGATGTGGACTATCCCGTGGCGGCGGCGCTGGCTGTCAGGGTGGTGAAGGAAGAGAGCTTCCGGCCGGTTGGGGAGGCGGCCTTCCGGCAGGCGGCGGAGGTGATGGAGCGGTGCGGGACGGTGCTGTGCCCTCTGTCCGGATTTGGTCCGGTGAATGAGAAAAACCGGCTTCTGCGGCGGATGGCGGAGGATGCCGGAAAATTACGGGAATGGACAATAGTCGGCGCACTTGAGAATCGGTAAAAAGGAGGCGAGGGAAAATGTGGTGTGGCAAGGCGGAGGACGCAGGCGGGCTGATGCCCGCCAAGGACGGCAACGCAGTCCACGTCCCATTTTAGCCGCCGAGCTTTACCGATTTTCGAGTGTGTCGGCTATGGTAGTCAACGCCGGGGACGGTCCCGGTGTTGACTTTTTTTTTGCCGGGCCGTATACTGTAGCTATTCCCGCAGGAGGAGGTGCGCCGGGGTGATTACCTTTGACAGCCATTCTACGGACCCATACTACAACTTGGCCTTTGAGGAATTTGTTTTTACCCGCTTCCGGGAGGAGGATGTCTTCCTGCTCTGGCGCAACACGCCCTGCATGGTGGTGGGGAGCTATCAGAACATCTGCCGGGAAGTACGGGCGGCGAGACTCTGGCGGATGGGAATCCCGGTTCTCCGGCGGATCTCCGGAGGCGGGGCGGTGTATCATGATCTGGGCAACGTCAACTACTCCTGCATCACCCGGCAGGAGGGGGGCGTGGACTACGGCAGAAGCCTGGCGCCCATTCTGGAGGCACTGAACGGCATCGGCGTCCCCGCACGGAAAAACCGGGCCAGCGACATCGCCATCGGGGAAAAGAAAATCTCCGGCAGCGCCCAGCGTTCGGCGGGGGGGCGGCTGCTCCACCACGGAACGCTCCTCTTTGACGCCGGTCTGGAGGCGCTGGAGGAAATTTCCGTGCGGGGGAAGAACGACTGCGTCCGCACCAAGGGGACCCAGTCCGCCATCTGCCCGGTGACCAATATCCGTCCCCATCTGGCGGAGGACATGACGGTGGAGGAATTCCAGCGGCGGCTCCTGGACCGGATGGTTCCGGACGCCGGGAACCGGCGGGAGCTGACGGCCGAAGAGGCCGGGGAGGTCCGCCGCCTGCGGGACGGGAAATACCGCAGCTGGGCATGGACCTGGGGGCGGACGCCGGCCTTTGTCTACGAGAGGTCCGGCAGCTTTGCCGGTATGCCCTTCCGGGCGGCTTACTCCGCCAGGCAGGGAATCGTCGCAGAGGCGGCAATCGACTGCCCGGCGGTGGACGGGGCGCTGGCGGCGCGGCTGCTGAACGGGGCCCGGCTGTGCCCGGAGGGGTTTGCGGAGATCTGCGGGAGACTGGCGGGAGAGCGGGGGCAGGAGCTGCTGGAGCTGCTGCTGTAAAAGCGGCAAAAGACGGTTTCGCTCAACCCGCGCGAGGAGATTTTAAACAGACTCTAAGGGCTCCGGCAGACCGGAGAGGAAATCCGCCGTCAGGATGGGGCGGAAGATGCGCAGTACGCTGTAAAGCGCGGAAGGGCCTGCAAAAAGGCACGCCCAATTCAATATGTGGGGAGACAACAACATGGAAAAACAACTTGCAATGCCCAGGCTGCGGCCGGAGATGACCAGCGGCGTGCTGTGCGCGTGGCTGAAGGAGGAGGGGGATACGGTGGAGGCCGGGGAGCCCCTCTATGAGGTGGAGACGGACAAGGTGGTCAACCAGATCGAGGCCACGGCCTCCGGCGTGCTGAAAAAACAGCTGTGGGAGGAGGGAGACCAGGTGGCTCCCGGCGACCCGGTGGCGATTCTGGAAACGGAGTGAGGGGCATGGAGAGAAAACCGGAATGGCTGCGGGTGCGGTACAACCAGGAGGCGGTGGCCGAGGTGGCGCAGCTGCTGGGCGAGCTGAGGCTGAACACCGTATGCAAGGAGGCCAACTGTCCCAACCTGGGGGAATGCTACCGCAAGCACACCGCTACCTTTATGATCCTGGGCAGTCAGTGTACCCGCAACTGCCGCTTTTGCAGTGTGACCCCCGGCCATCCTCAGCCGCCGGACCCTGAGGAGCCGGAAAATGTGGCCGCCGCCGCCAAAAAGCTGGGGCTGCGCCATGTGGTGCTGACCTGCCCCACCCGGGACGACCTGCCGGACGGCGGGGCGGAACAGTTCGCGCAGACCGTCCGGGCTATCCGGAGGGCCTGCCCCGGGGCGACGGTGGAGACGCTGATCTCCGACATGCAGATGAATACCGCCGCCCTGGACGCGGTGATCGAGGCCCGTCCGGAGGTACTCAATCATAATGTGGAGACGGTGCGGGCGCTGCAGAAGGCCGTGCGGCCCCAGGCGGACTATGAGAGGAGCCTGGCGGTGCTGCGCTACTGCAAGGAGAAGGATGCCGCGCTGCTGACCAAGACCGGATTCATGGTTGGCCTGGGGGAGACGGAGGAGCAGATCGGGGAGCTGATGGACGACGTGCTGGCCGCGGGGTGCGACATCCTCACCATCGGACAGTATTTGCAGCCCTCGCCGGAGCATTACCCTCTGGACCGGTACGCCTCGCCGGAGGATTTCGCCCGGTATAAGAAGATGGCGCTGGACAAGGGGTTCCGGTATGTGGCCTCCGCGCCCCTGGCGAGAAGCTCCTATAAGGCGTGGGAGGCTCTGGAGGGCGTGCATGATCTACATTGAGACCGGGTCCGCCGATGTGTGCTACAACTTCGGGGCGGAATACTATTTTACGGTGGAAAAGCCCCTGGAGGACACGGTATTCCTCTTCTGGCGCACTACGCCCACGCTGATGGTGGGACGCTACCAGAACGTCCTGGAGGAGGTGGACCGCGCATATGCCGCCGCCCACGGCATCCGGATCGTCCGGCGCATGAGCGGCGGGGGGACCATCTACACCGATCCGGGCGGGTGGCAGTTTACCTTTATTGAGGACGCACGGGAGGAGGACATTCAGTTCCAGCGGTACATCGCCCCTGTTACCGGCGCGCTGGCGGAGCTGGGGGTGGAGGCGTCCTTCAACGGGAGAAACGATCTGACCGTCGGAGGGAAAAAGATTTCCGGGAACGCCCAGTACCGGCTGGGCGGCCGGGTAGTCCACCACGGGTCCCTGCTCTTTGACACGGATCTGGAGCAGATGGCGGCGGCAACCACCGTGGACCGCTACAAGATCCAGTCCAAGAGCATCCCGTCCGTCCGGGAACGGGTGACCAATATCGCCTGGCATCTCCCGGCGCCTATGGACGCGGAGGCCTTCAAGGCAAAGATTGTGGAGCATATCCTGGGGCCGGAGGGCACGGTCTACGTCATCACGCCGGAGGACGGCAGGCGTATCCGGGAGCTGGGAGAGGAGCGGTTCGCCTCCTGGGAAAGCACCTATGGGCAGGGACCCGCGTTCAACATCGAGCGGGTGGGCCGCTTCTCCGGCGGCACCATGCGGTTCCGGCTGGAGGTGAAACGGGGGGTGATCCGGCAGGCGGCGGTGTCCGGGGACTTCTTTGCCACACTGGACGGAGAGGCTTTCGGGAATGCGCTGGCGGGATGCCGCTATGAGCGGGACGCTGTGAGAACGGCGCTGGAAGCCCTGGGGGAGGACGGGACGGTCTACCGGGTGTCCGCAGAGGAAATGGCGAAAGCGATTGTGGACTGAATCAAGCAGCCGCCCGCGCCGGAGTTGGCGCGGGCGGCTGCTTTTTGTGCATTTCAGAGCCTGCATTCATAGCTTGGAGATGCCGGATGGATGAGGGTTTTTCCCGTCAGACAAGGAGATTTCCCCTGCTTCGACTATACGCCGGTATGGCGGGAAAAAGGCCGGCCAGACGGCGTTCAACGCTTGCGGATACAGGCTCTTACAGAGGCAGGCCGGAGAGATAGCGGCGGAGCAGGTCGAAAACATGGCTGGCGGCGGCGGAGCGCACCCGATCCCGGCCCCGGCCCTTGCCGCAGGAGAGCTTCCGGCAGATGGTTTCCTCCTCCGAGGCCAGGGCGATGTAGACGGTGCCGATCTCGTTGCCCCGGTCGTCCCTGTCCGGGCCCGCCACGCCGGTGACGGACACCGCCAGGTCGCTGCCGCAGAGTCTCCGGCAGCACTCCGCCATGGAGCGGGCCACCGGCTCCGACACCGCGCCGTACTTTTCCAGCAGCTCTTCGGGCACGCCCAGGACGTTGGCCTTGACGGCGTTGGTATAGCTGACCACGCCGCCGCGGAAGATTGCGGACGCGCCGGGCAGGCCGGTGATGCGCTTGGCGATGAGGCCTCCGGTGCAGCTCTCGGCGGCGGAGAGAGTCAGCCCCTTCCGCCGCAGGAGGCCGGAGGCCACCGCCTCCAGGCTTTCCACGTCCACACCGTAGACCACGTCCCCCAGGACAGCGCAGACCTGGCTGACCAGGGGGGCCAGCAGGGCCTCGGCGGCCTCACGGGTCTCCGCCCTGGCGGTGGCGCGGACCATGCACTCGTTGAGCTTGGCGTAGGGGGCCAGGGTGGGGTTGGTCAGGCGCTCCATGGGTTCCCGCAGGGCCTCCTCCACGGCGCTTTCCCCCATACCGAAGATCTTGATCTCATGGCTGACAATCACGCCGTCGGTCAGTTTTTCCAGATACCGGGCCGCCTGGTGGTCAAACATGTAGCGGCACTCGAAGGGCGGGCCCGGCAGCATCAGCACGTGGACGCCGTTTTCCGCAAAGGCGCAGCCGGGGGCGGTGCCTACGGGGTTGCCGAATACCGTGCAGCCCACCGGCAGCAGGGCCTGCTGAATGTTGTTTTCCGGCATCTCACGGCCCAGCTTGGTCAGGAACCAGGAGCGGATCTCCTCCAGGATGTCCTCGTGGAGTTCCAATTCCCTGCCGAAGGTTTTGCAGATAGTCTGCTTTGTGAGATCGTCATAGGTGGGGCCCAGGCCCCCGGTGGTGATGATGATGTCCGCCCGGGCGCGGGCGGTTTCCAGCGCCTCGCTGAGGCGCTGGGGGTTGTCTCCCACCACCGTATGATGGTGGACGGTGATGCCCAGGGCGCTGAGCTTCTCACTCAGGAATTGGGCGTCGGTGTTGGCGATGCTGCCCAGCAGGAGTTCGGTGCCTACGGCAATCAGTTCGGCGATCATTTTAGGGTTCCTTTCTGCGGCCCCTGGGGGGCCGCCTCCGCTGCCTGTTTTTCAGATCGATTCGGCCAGGCGGCCGGCAGGCCGCGCCGGGGTCTTCTTTTCGCTTGTGCGAAAAGAAGCAAAAGCACCCTCAAGGGACGTTCCGTCCCTTGAGAATCCTTCGCATTACGGGGGTGTTTGGGGTTCCTCCGACGGACCGGGGGTGTTCTGTCGATGGATTCTTCGTTGGTGCGCCGGTCTGGTGGTTCTATCCACGGGTTTTTACGGAAGTGCTTACTGCGGCGCCGCTTCTGTAATTGGTCTGCCGCCGCCGCCATTTGCGCGGTGCAGCGGGGCAGCAAACAGAAACAACTGCCAGGCGGCGCGCAGCGCCGCAGATCAATCCCCTATGGAGATGGTCCTTCTCTCGATCCCTGCCAGAGCCCTCTCCATCAGGCCGTCGATATCCAGCGCCTTCTCATATTCCAGCACCTCGTCCAAATGAGGATGTGTCTTCGGATGCCGGGGAGTAAAGACCGTACAGCAGTCTTCATAGGGAAGTATCGAGGTATCAAAGGTCCCGATCTTCCGGGAAATCGCAACAATCTCCTGCTTGTCCATGCCGATCACGGGCCGCAGGACCGGCAGAGCGCACACCTGGTCAGATACCGCCAAGGCATCCATGGTCTGACTGGCCACCTGGCCCAGACTCTCCCCCGTGACCAGGGCCCTGGCCCCCGTGCGCCGGGCAACCGCCTGGGCCAGACGCATCATGAACCGCCGCATAATCAGGGTGAAATGATCCTCCGGACAGGCGCGGCGGATGGCCTCCTGTATCTCCGTGAAGGGGACAATATGCAGCTTCATCCGGCCGCACCAGGGCGCCAGCTCCCGGGCCAGGCGGATCACCTTGTCCAGAGCCATCTGAGAGGTGTAGGGCGGGGAAAAGAAATGGACCAGCTCCAGCTGGACGCCCCGCTTGGCAACCATATAGGAGGATACCGGGCTGTCGATGCCGCCGCTGAGCAGGCTCACCGCCGTGCCGCCCATGCCGATGGGCAGGCCGCCGGCCCCGGGCTGGCTGGGACCGTGGACATAGGCCGCCTTCTCCCGGACCTCCACGTGGACGCACAGCTCGGGGGTGTGGACGTCTACCTTCAGGTGGGGATAGGCGTCGTGAAGGAGGCCGCCTACGTACTGGCTGATCTCCATGCTGTTCATGGGGAAGTGCTTGTCCGCCCGCTTGGTCTCCACCTTGAAGGTTTTCGCGGCGCGGAGATCCCCGTCCAGATAGTTTTGGGCACAGTGGAAAATGGCGTCCTTGTCCTTGGGACAGGAACGGGCCCGGGTGGCCGCGATGATGCCGAATACCTGCCTGCAGGCGGCATAGGCGCCGTCCAGGTCGCAGTCCGCGCTCTGAGGCTCCACGTAGACGGTACTCTGCTTGGAATAGACGTGGAAGCTGCCGCAGTGCTGGAGACGGCGGCGGATATTGGCGTTGAGCTTGTCCTCAAAGCTCCGGCGGTTCAGGCCCTTGAGAACCACCTCGCCCAGCTTGAGGAGAATGATTTCATTCATGTCGTTTCGTTCCTTTCCTCGGGTTTCCTGCCATATTATAGTCGATCAGCGGCCGTTTTGCAAGGGCGGGCCGCGCAAAGAACAGGGAAAACCGGGGCTGGCGGCCTGCGCGGTCAACCCCGGTTTCCCTTTTCCTGCCGCATCACGTCCACCAGCCGCGCCAGCGCCTCCACCTCGGCGTCCGACAGGCCATGGGTGTGGAGTACGCCGCCCTCCTGCCGCTCCGGAAAGACCAGGGCGTCCACCGAGAGGTCCAGCAGCTCCATCAGAGCAAACAGCAGCGGCACCGACGGGTTCCTGCGGGAACTCTCCATATTCTTCAGGTGGATGGGGGTGATGTCCAGCAGCTCGGCCAGCGCCTCCTGGGTCAGACCCTTCCGCATCCGGGCCGCCCGGATGGACTCGCCCAGCGCCCGTATGTCTGCGCTCATTTCTATCAGCTCCCTCCACGGTTATCTTACAGACAACATTCCCTCTTGCAAATTATCTGAAAGAATACTATAATATATTCTTAAAGACAACAACAGCGGGGGGAATGGATGGTGCATTTCTTTTATCTGGCCGCCGTGCTTCTGGCGGCGGCAGCGGCGGGACTCTGGTATACCCAGGCCTTTGGACGGGGCGGCAAAGGGGAGGCGGACGCCGGGGAGAGGGAGGAACAGGCAGTACAGGTGAGCCGGGAGGGGATTGAGGCGCTGGGAAAGGCGGCGGACGCGCTGGCGGAATTGATGAAGCATCCGGAGCTGGGAGGCCCCGGCTTTATCACGGTGCGCTTTTCGCTGCCGGAGGCATCCGGCGGAGCCGCTGTGGTAACGGCGCAGTACCCCAACATACGGGAGGTCCTGTACCGGCGCATCCTGCGGCAGGAGCTGGAGCCGGAGGCACTGGGGGCGGAGGGCGTGCCGGAGGCGCTGCTGGCGCTGTCGCCTGGCTTTGAAACGGAGAGCGGCGGCATGGTGCTGGTCTCCGTACAGGCCGCCGGACTGGACCCGGCGCTGGCGGAGCGCATGGCTGGCTGCCGGGAACGGCAGGAGACGCTGGAGGAGCTGGCAGAGGGACTGGGGCGGCGGTGCCCGGAGCTGTCGGTGCGGCGACTGGGGGGTGAGCTGCTGCTGAGTCCGGTCCGGGAGTGGATGAGGGCCTGAACAGCGGGCGGAACGCCTCCGCCCCCGCCGCATAAAATAGGAAATGGGGGGCATAGTCCTCTCCGCCGCCGGGAATACTTTCCGCAGGAGCGGAAAAAGGCGGCGATGCAGACGCCGGAGAACAGCGCTTTCGTAAATATTCCCACAAAACAGTGTGCAAAAGTCCTCTGCGGACAGACAAATTTGTGGAATGTGCCGTTGACGGAGGAAAATAAATTTGCTAACATATAGCTATATCCTACGGCTGTGATGCAGTATATGCAGATTGAGATTGAAGAGGAGATAAGGGTCTATGTATACTCAGGAAGTCACCATTAACAACGAGGTTGGTCTGCACGCGAGACCTGCCACCTACTTCATCCGCAAGGCCAATGAGTTCAAGAGCGGCATTTGGGTCGAGAAGGACGAGCGCCGGGTGAACGCCAAGAGCCTGCTGGGCGTACTCTCCCTGGGCATCGTGAAGGGCACCACCATTACCCTGATTGCCGACGGCTCCGACGAGAAGGAGGCCGTGGAGGCTCTGGCCGAGCTGGTCCGTTCCGGCGAATTCGGAGAATAAGCCCAATACACAGCGGATGAAAGACTGTTTCGGAGACGAAGCAGTCTTTTTTTCTGGCATAGGCCGGGGGCGGTGACTGGCCGGCAGGGCATATATAGTCGAAGCAGTTGAAAATCGGTAAAAAGGAGGCGAGGGAAAACCGGGTGTGGCGCGGCGGAGGACGCAGGCGGGCTGACGCCCGCCAAGGACGGCAACGAAGTCCACGCCCTGTTTTGACCGCCGGACTTTACCGATTTTCAACTGCTTCGACTATATATGAGGGTTGAATGCCACTTGCGATAGTGGTATACTTTGCATACCGGATTGAAATACCAGAGAGGGAATACGATGAGAAAAAGAGCTGTGAAGATAACTGGCATTGTGCTTGCCGCAGTGCTTGTATTGCTGCTTATTATATACATCAATCATCAAGTCCGTCTGAAAGCGGAAGCTGAATTACGTTCGCCGTCAGGACAAATGGTTGAAGTTGGCGGACACAAGATGAGTGTCTATGTTGAAGGAACCGGCGATACGGCGCTTGTTTTTATGTCAGGCGGCGGTACCTGCTCTCCCATACTGGATTTCAAGTCCCTCTACTCTCTTTTAAGCGATCAATATCAGATCGCGGTTGTAGAGAAATTCGGATACGGTTTCAGCGATGTTGTTGATAAGGACAGAGACATTGATTCCATACTTGAGGACACAAGGACTGCTCTTGCCGCTGCGGGATTAAATGCGCCCTATGTCCTTTGCCCCCACTCGATGTCAGGACTTGAAGCCCTGTATTGGGCGCAGAAGTATCCTGAGGAGGTATCTGCAATTATTGGACTGGATATGGCGGTGCCGGAGTATTATGACAGCATGAACATAAATATACCGGTCATGCGCATTGCGAGCTGGGCGGCTGATATGGGCGTCACTCGTTTGATACCGGGCATTTCGGACAGCGACGCTATAAAGTATGGTACATTATCCGATGACGAAAAGGAAATCTATAGAGCGGTTTTCTACAGCCGGACAGCAACCGTGACAATGATAAACGAAATGGAACGGGTAAAGGAAAATGCTGAAAAAGTGGACGGTATAGGTGTTCCGCAGCTTCCGATGCTGTTCTTTATTTCAGATGGCTCCGGTGGAACGGGCTTTGATAAAGAAATGTGGAGGAAAATTCCGATAGAATATATATCACAGGTGGATGAAGGGGAATATATAGAATTGGACTGTCCGCATTATGTTCATGATTACGAGTATGAAGCGATCAGTGAAGGGATCAGGGCGTTCCTGCTGGAGCAATAAATTTTGCTTTATCTCTATGGATGCCCACGGCGATGTTACGAAAGGGGCGCACTGCCAGTTGGAGGTCGTTATATGACAAAGGAAGAATTGCTGGAAAAAGCCAACAGCCTGCCTCTGGCTCCCGGGGTCTACCTGATGCACGGGAAGGACGGCGAGGTCATCTACGTGGGCAAGGCCAAAAAGCTGAAAAACCGGGTGAGCCAGTATTTTCAGGCGGGCCGGGGCCACAACATCAAGACGCACACCATGGTGGGGCTGGTGGACGACTTCGACACCATCATCGTGGGCAGCGAGTTCGAGGCGCTGGTGCTGGAGAACGCGCTCATCAAACAGTACATGCCCCGGTACAACATCCTTCTGAAGGACGACAAGGGGTATCCCTTCGTCCGGCTCAGCCGGGAGGCGTATCCGAAATTCTCCATCGTCAGCAGGGTGTCCGACGACGGGGCGCGGTACTTCGGGCCCTATGGGATGCGGCAGGAGACCCGCTCCGCCCTGGACGCGGTGCGGGCGGCCTTCCATCTGCCTACCTGCGGGAAGACGTTTCCCAGGGATATCGGGAAGGAGCGGCCCTGTCTCAATCACCACATGGGGCGGTGCGACGGCTTCTGCCGGGCGGAAATGACCGGGGAGGAGTACAACCGGCGGATCGATCTGGCGGTGCAGCTGCTGGAGGGAAAGATCCGGCTGGTGACCAGCCAGCTGGAGGAGGAAATGCAGAGGGCGGCGGAGGAGCTTCAGTTTGAGGAGGCCGCCGTCCTTCGGGACCGGGTCGCGGCCATCAGGGTCCTCGGCAAGCGGCAGAAGGTCCTGGCCGGGGTCTGCGCCGACACGGATGTGTGGGGGCTGTACCTGGGCGCCAAGTGCTGCTGCGCGGTCCTCCACTATGAGGAGGGACAGCTGACGGGCCGGGAGGCGGAGCTGTTTGGCGCCTCCGCGCTGGATGATCCGGCGGAAATTTTGTCCGCGCTGCTGCTGCAGTATTATGGCGGGCGGTCCGTGCTGCCCCGGGAGATCTGTCTGCCGGAGGCCATCGAGGATCAGGAGGTGCTGGAGCAGCTTCTGACGGAGAAGGCGGGGCACAGGGTGACCCTGCGGGTCCCCCAGCGGGGGGAGCGGGCTCAGGTGCTGCAGATGGCGGAGACCAACGCCCGGGAAGAGGCGGAGCGGCAGACCAGCAGTCAGGAGAGAGCGGACAGGACGCTGGAGCTGCTGGGAAAGCTGCTGGGCCTGGAGGAAGCGCCTTCATTCCTGGAGAGCTACGACATCTCAAACACCGGCGCGGACGATATCGTGGCGTCCATGGTGGTGTTTCATGGGTCGCGGCCCGCCAAGGACCGGTACAGGCGGTTCCGGATCAAGGATGTGGAGGGGCATCCGGACGATTACAGGTCCATGGAGGAGGTCCTGACCCGGCGGCTCACTCATTATATGGAGAAGGATAAAAAGTTTATGCCTCTGCCGGATGTGATGCTCATCGACGGCGGCGAGCAGCACGCCAGGGTGGCCCGGCGGGTGACGGAACGGTTCGGGCTGGCGATCCCCATCTTCGGCATGGTGAAGGACGACCGGCACCGGACCCGGGCGCTGGTGACGCCGGAGGGCCGGGAGATTGGTATTCAGGGGACTCAGGTGGTGTTCTCCCTCATCGGGCGCATTCAGGAGGAGACCCACCGGTTCGCCATCACCTTCAACCGGGAGAGCCACGGAAAGTCGGTACGGGGGTCCACGCTGGACGGTATTCCGGGGGTGGGAGAGGTCCGGCGGCTGGCGCTGCTGAAGCATTTCAAGAGCTTGAAAGCGATTAAGGAGGCGTCTCTGGAGGAATTGCAGGCGGTGGTGCCCAAAAACGCGGCCGCGGCGGTCTACCAGTGGGCGCATTCCACACAGGATACTTGAAAAGAGGTGAGACGGATGCGTCTCTGCATTGGCTTCGCTCCATGCAAGGTCTGATCCGAACAGGACGGCATGGAGCTGATAAGATTTTGACGGCAAACACGTAACGTTCGGGCAGGCTTTGCAGTTTTGTATGTAACGTAAACTGTACAAAAAGGAGCAAAGTCTGAAATGAAAAGGAAATTGTTTGACCTGAGAGGATTGAAATATTTTCTGATCCTCTGGAGTACCCAGGCACTTTCGGCACTGGGGAGCGCCATGACCGGATTCGCGCTGGTGATCTGGTCCTACCAGCAGGAGGGCTCCGCGCTGACTACGGCGGGGCTGGCCGTTGCGTCCTACGCGCCCTATGTGCTGCTGAGCATCTTCGCCGGAAGTCTGGTGGACCGGTGGGACAAGCGGAAGACGCTGGTTGCCTGCGACCTCTTTGCCGCGCTCTCCACAGTGGCGGTGCTGGTCCTGCTGAAAACCGGGCGGCTGGAGGTCTGGCATCTGTATGGCGTCAACGCGCTCAACGGGCTCATGAACACCATTCAGCAGCCGGCCTCTGAGCTGGCGGTGACCCTGCTGACGCCCAGGGAGCAGGTCCAGCGTGTAGGGGGGCTGCGGTCCCTCTCCAGCTCCCTGACGACCTTGCTGGCCCCGGCGCTGGCTACCGCCGTGCTGACGCTGGCGGGACTGGAGGCAGTCATCGCCATCGACTTGGTTACCTGCGGGGCGGCGGTTGGGAGTATCCTCTTTATCATCCGCTTTCCGGAGGAGGGCGGTCCCGGGGAGAGAGTTCCCGTGCTGCGCTCCGCTTGGGAGGGCGTACAGTGGCTGCGGCGGAACAGGGGAATTTTGGATATTATCCTGTTTCTAGCGGCTATCAATCTGATCGCCAGCGTTTACAACGCGGCGCTGGCGCCCATGGTCCTCTCCCGCCCCGGCGGCGGGGAGACGGCGCTGGGCGTTTTGCAGACGTTTACCGGGGCCGCCAATCTGGCGGGGAGCGTGATGGTCACGCTCCTGCCCGCGCCGAAAAGCCGGGTGCGGGTCATCTGCAACAGCCTGCTGTTCTCCATGAGTACGGAGAATCTGCTGCTGGCCTTTGGGCGGGGACCGGGGGTCTGGTGCTTCGGGGCCGTGCTGGGATGGGTGTTTATCCCGGTGATGGGCGCGAACCTGGAGTCGCTGCTGCGGCTGCACATCCCCGTGGAGCTGCAGGGGAGAGTATACGCCGCAAGGAATACACTTCAGTTTTTTACTATCCCGGTGGGGTATCTGCTGGGCGGGTGGCTGGTGGACCGCGTCTGTGAACCGCTGATGGCGGGGCTGACGGAGGACGCGGTTCTGGTCCGGCTGCTGGGCGCCGGGAAGGGCAGCGGCGCGGCGCTGGTGTATCTGGCGATTGCGGCGGCAGGGGTGCTGGTGTGTCTCGTGTTCAGAAGAGACAGGCATCTCTGGGCACTGGAGGAGTAAGACGTAGGTAAGAAGGCCGGGAGCGTTGGCTCCCGGCCTTCGTTTTGCTGCAAGATATGTGAGGCAGATTTCGCTCTTGCGGAAGAGCTGGGAGAACCTGATTGCCGGTATATGGTGCGGGGGGTGGTCTGTACTCTGGGAGATGTTCTAGGATAAAAATGTTGTATCTGCGGGTGCGATATGCTATGATTGGTGCATGCTGAATTCAGGACGGTTTATGCAGTAAGTGAAGGTGTTCTCTATGATAGATCATAATAAAACCTTTGGCGCGGTCTGTGACTGCCTGGGGTGTGAAAATAATTCTCCCGCTTGGCCGGACAAGTTTGGGGCGGCGGTCAAAAAATGGCTGGAAGACAGCCATATCCCTAAGATCAGAACATTGAGCCTGTTTTCTGGGGCGGGGGGCTTGGATATTGGTTTTTCTGATGTCGGATTTAGCATCATTGGCGCGGTGGAGATCGAGGCAAAATTCTGCGATACACTCGCACTGAATACTGGGGCGGGAAGGCGTTTTGACCATTCGAGGGTCCGCTGCATGGATGTCAGGGCGCTGTCCGGAGGGGAATTCGGCGCGATTGATTTTATTATCGGCGGGCCTCCCTGCCAGACGTTCAGTGCTGCGGGGAGAAGAGCCAATGGTGTGGCGGGGACCACGGATGCACGAGGGCGGCTCTTTCGGGAGTATATCCGATTGTTGAAGGAGCTGTCTCCCAGGGGATTCCTGTTTGAAAATGTTTACGGGATTGTGGGGGCGCAGAATGGGGCGGCATGGAAGGAGATACTGGACGAATTTTCTGCGGCGGGATACCAGCTGTTCTACCGTATCGTTGACGCAGCGGATTATGGGGTGCCTCAGCACCGGGAACGCCTTCTGATCATAGGCCTGCAAGAAGGTGCTTTTTTGTTTCCGCGACCGACCCATGGGCCGGATTCTTTGGATAAAGAACCGTTCTATTGTGCGGAAAGAGCGATCGAGGGCGTGGTATCCCAAGAGCCGGATGAGCTGAACCGGCTGAGCGGGAGATATGCAGGGCTGCTGAACGATATTCCGCCGGGGCTGAATTACAGTTTCTATACAGAGGAGATGGGACACCCCAATCCAATTTTTGCATGGCGGTCGAAATTTTCTGATTTTCTTTATAAAGCCGACCCCAATATGCCGGTGCGGACCATCAAGGCATCCGGAGGGGCGTATACCGGCCCGCTGCATTGGGAGAACCGGTTTTTTAACTGTGAGGAATATAAGAGGCTCCAGACGTTTCCGGATGATTATAGGATCAGCGGCAGTAAACAGACTGCGGTGAAGCAGATTGGAAATTCCGTCCCGCCGCAGTTGGCAAGGATGATGGCGATAGTGATCCGGATGGAAGTGTTTGGTACAAAGTTTCCGTTTGAACTATCCTTATTGCAGGAGGGGGAGGAACTTACTTTCCGGAAGAGAAAACGGGAGCTTACCAAGATATATAAGAAAAAAGCTGAGATGGCGATCAAGGCCCTCAAAAGCGAGCCGGGGGCGCTACCGGGACGCAGGGGGTATGGATGCAGGATCGACAGTAAGTTTTGCTTTGAGGAAGTGCGTATTGCGGACGCCCAATTCACGGTGGATGTGGATTGGGCGGAGGAGCTTCGCATAGAGGTGACAGATGTTAAAAAGGTCCGGGAGCAGGCGGTGGTTTCAGCGACAGTCGTTTCTGGGGACGGGTGCTGGGTACTGGGGGTGAAAAGAGTTGTTCTGACGGTAAGGGCAGATGTTTTGCCGGGGTTGACGGTGGCCTGGAAGGCGTTTGAGCGGGAGTTGGCGGACAATTCCATCAAGGCAGATCTGGTCCAGCTCAATGGGTATTATCAATATCCGCCGAAGATGCTGGTGACGGCGGATGTTGCCGATGAGGTCCGGTATGCCGGAGTCCTGCGCAGTGTCATGGGCAGGAGAGAGGTCCCGGAAATAAAGACAACATGTGCGCTTGCGGAAGAGTGGGGTGTCCTTGAGATGGAAGTCATGGAGGCGGCGGAGTATCTGAGGGAGCTGGGATATGAGATCCGGAACCACGGGACGAATCCGCAGATCCCGGAGGATCATTGGCTCGTCCCATATGCGTTTCCAACCTTGACGCCGCTCAGCGTTCAGTTAAGGAAAAAGCTTCGGTGAGAGGAGAGTTGTTATGGCAAACGACGAAAAGGAACGGCATCTGGATGTTTATGAGGACCGATATGAGCTGCACCAGGACGATGTGATGATGGTATACTATCAGGGAGTCCAGAATGAGGCGGCAAAGAGGAGGTATGCGCGGATCAATCGGGAACTGGCAGGCGGATACCTGAACCGTGCAATCAAGTCTATCCCCACAAGGGATTTTACGGGGTTGTCCGAAGGGAATCGGGCACTGCTGAAGGACATGGTCGATGGTATCACCAGCGAGGTCGGACGGGCGCTGGTGGGGCTTGCCTGCTTGCAGCTGGCGATCAAGGCTGTCGCGCCAGAGCAGAGCATCCGGCTCCACAAAGGAAGCGCATCGGGAGGAAGGTTTTCGTGGGTGGACGGGATCTCCATGAGGACTTTGGACAGGAACTACAATACACCGTTCCTGAGAGAATACGGATTGCTCAATGTCAATCGGGACGGTGTGGTCATGACGCGGTCACTGGCGGAAAATTATCCGTACTCTAAACTGTATAAGGCGGAGATGAGAGGGCCATTCGTGCAGTGGATCGCGATCGTGGATGCGATCGAGGGGAATATGCTTCCGGCGGAGCTGGGGCTGTGTTATTTGATCGCACTGCTGCAGAACAGGTCGGAGGTTTTCCGGCAGCATGCGGAAAAGGCGTGTTTATTGGCGGGGAAGTTTGATGGAACAGCGTTTGGGCGGATCAAGGAGCTGGTAGCTTCATTTTTTAACTCGACGGATTACTCGGCCAGAGCGTTCGAAGTGACGATGCATGGATTTTATCAGGCAATGGAGGAACTGCAGCTTCTTGGGGAGGCGGATGTGGTGCCGATGTCGCAGATGCGCTCTGCAAACAAGAAGCATGGTAACGTGGGCGATATAGAGCTTACTGAAAATGGTATCATTACGGAGGCTTGGGATGCCAAGTATGGGAAGCCGTATCTTAGAAGCTGTACCAATAGGCGCCGGCACGCATCTTGACGGAAAATTTTTCGTCTGGCTGCGTCAGAAACTCTTGAAATCCGTCAGGATTCCTGCGAGTTTCTTCCTTGCCAGGCAAAAAATTTTTCTCGCCAATCTGCATACCGTCACCTATTGGTACAGCTTCTTAGGGATGAGCTGGAAGAACTGCGGGATAAGCTGCTGACGCACCCTGAGGTGAAGATCGCGGGGTTCGTCTGCGATGGGAAAGTTGACCTGAGGAAAGATATTGTCAGCCGTGCGGAAGAAGTGGAGCTGGAAACAGGAACGGAAATACACCTGTTTTCCTTTGATGAATGGATCGATTTTGCAATACGGGACCTCAACAAAGAGCAGAAAGACAGACTTGGGTTTCGATGGCTGGTGGCGGTGGTCGAGTCGTTTGCACAAAAGCGGCTTGGGGCGGCGCCGATCGATGAGCCGTGCGATGCCTGGATTAACGATTTGATTAAGATCATGGAATGAAGTGATGGGAAGGGGCGCTATGGGAAAAACAGCATTTGTGACCGGCGGGAGCCGGGGGATCGGACGGGCCATCGTCCGCCGGCTGGCGGCGGAGGGGTACGCCGTGGGGATCAACTACCTGCGGTCCCGGGAGGCGGCGGAGGCGCTGGCGGCGGAGATCTTGGGGCAGGGCGGCAGAGCGCTGGCGGTCCGGGCCGATGTGGCGGACCGGGAGGCGGTCGATGCGGCTGTCCGGGAGGTGGAGGAGAAACTGGGGCCGGTGACGGCGCTGGTGAACAACGCCGGGATCGCCCAGAACGACCTGTTTCAGGATACGCCGGAGGCGCTGTGGCGGCGGATGTTTGCCGTTCACGCGGACGGGGCGTTTCACACCATTCAGGCGGTGCTGCCCCACATGCTCCATGAGAAGGCAGGGGGGATCGTGAACATCTCCTCCATCTGGGGACTGCGGGGGGCATCCTGCGAGGTGGCCTATGCCGCGTCCAAGGCGGCGGTGATCGGGCTTACCCGGTCGCTGGCCATGGAGCTGGCGCCGTCTCATATCCGGGTCAACTGCGTGGCGCCGGGGGTCATTGAGACGGACATGGTGCGGGGGCTGGGAGAGGAGACGCTGGCGTCCCTGGTGGACCAGACTCCCGCCGGACGGCTGGGCACGCCGGAGGATGTGGCACGGGCTGTGTCGTTTTTCCTCCGGGATGACGCGGACTTTATCACCGGGCAGGTGCTGACGGTGGACGGGGGGTTCATCCTGTAGGCAGCCGGTCTTCCGACTGGGCACCATGTTTCGTTACCGTGCGGGAATGTAAAGGGCCGCAGGAGAGTGCGGAGCGAACTTAAAGTTCTTTTTGCTTACTTTTTCTTTCAAGAAAAAGTAAGCCCCGGTTTTCGGAATGGATTCATTCCAGAAAACCGGGGCTTCCGCCTGCTTCGGAGACGGGGGTGAACACGATCTGGCACATAAAAATAAAAAACCCACGCTTTCAAGCGTGGCCTTTCCGTTCTTTTTTTTGCCGGGAAACAGGTTTACCGCTCGCTGATGGAGGTATCGCGCTCACCGAAAATCATGTCGTCAATATCGACACCGGTGAAAGGCTTAATCATGTTCGCTATCACTTCCTTCCTATATCAAATTACTTGCATTATAGCACAGCGGAGATGGAATGGCAAGGCTTTTTTCGAAAAATCTCCAAAATAATTTCGGGAATTTCTGGAGAACGTTCCGGAAGAGGCGCTTGCAAGGTGGGAGACGGGATGGTAAAATAGGAAAAACGAGAGGAGACGGGGATATGATCCGTATAATGAAAGAGTTTTTTCTGCTGGAGACGCGGGGGACTGCGTACTGCTTCCGGGTGACAGAGCAGGGTTTTTTGCAGCACCTCTATTATGGACGGAGGCTGGATCTCTCGGGAGGCTGGGAGGCGCTGGTGCCCCAGGTGCGGCATTTTCCGGGGAACGGGGCTGGGCTGGAAGGTGTCTGTCTGGAGGATATGGCGCTGGAGGTTTCCAGTCCCGGGCTGGGGGATCTGCGGGAGAGCATGGTGACAGTGCGCGGGCCGGATGGGGATACGCTGACGGATTTCCGGTTCGAGGGCGCGGAGGTGCTGGAGGAGAAGCCGGAGCTGGAGGGCCTGCCGTCTGCCTATGATGAGGCGGGGGTGTGCCGGACGCTGCGGGTGTCGCTGCTGGAGAAGCGCGGGGGACTGCGGCTGGAGCTTTTGTATACTACGTTCGACCGGTGCGACGTGATTACACGGTCGGCGCGGCTGGTCAATCTGGGGGAGAAGCCGGTGGAGGTGCTGCGGCTGCTGAGCAGTCAGGTGGACTTTCCGGAGCAGAAGTATCTGTTCACCTCCTTCAACGGGGCGTGGGCGCGGGAGTTTGAGGCTGTCAGGACGGAATGCGGGCCGGGGACCATCGTTGGCGGGAGCAGGACCGGGTGTTCGTCCAATCGGGCCAATCCCTTCGTGATGCTGGAGAGCAGAGGGACGGACGAGGTCCACGGGGAGTGCTACGGGTTCCATCTGCTTTACAGTGGGGACCATTTTGAGTGCGCCTGCGGCAACGCCTATGGGAAGCTGCGGTTCCTTCACGGGATTCAGCCGGAGGGGTTCTCCTGGCGGCTGGAGCCGGGGGGGAGCTTTTATGCGCCGGAGGCGGCGATGACCTGCGGCTGGGGTGCCGCGGAAATGAGCGGGAACCTCCATGGCTTTATTCGGGAGCATGTGGTCCGGGGATGGTGGAAGCGGCGGGTCCGGCCGGTGCTGGTGAACAGCTGGGAGAGCTTTTACTTTCGATTTACCCAGAAGGACCTCCTGCGGCTGGCCAGACAGGGGAAGGAGCTGGGGGCGGAGCTGTTTGTGCTGGACGATGGATGGTTCGGCAGGCGGGACAACGACAGGCGGTCTCTGGGGGACTGGGACATAACTGACCGGAGGAAGCTGCCGGAGGGGCTGGGCGGTCTGGCGAAGCGGGTCCGGGCGCTGGGGATTGGATTCGGGCTCTGGGTGGAGCCGGAGATGGTCAGCGAGGACAGCAGGCTGTACCGGGCTCACCCGGACTGGATTCTGGGACGCCCGGGGCAGGCGGTGGGACGGAACCAGTTTATCCTTGATCTGAGCCGGGAGGAGGTGCAGGATCACCTTGTTCGGGTGCTGTCGGAGGTGTTCGAGGAGGCGGAGCCGGCGTATGTCAAGTGGGATATGAACCGGGTGATGACGGATACGTACTCCGCCGCCCTGCCGCCGGAGCGGCAGGGGGAGGTGCGGCACCGGTATATCCTGGGGCTGTACCGGGTGCTGGGAGAGCTGACGGCGCGGTTCCCAAAGATCCTCTTCGAGGCCTGCGCCAGCGGGGGGAACCGGACGGATCCGGGGATGCTGTGCTATATGCCTCAGGTTTGGCTGTCGGATAATACGGACGCGCTGTGCCGGTGCAGGATGCAGTATAATGCCAGCTTCGGGTATCCGCAGTCGGTGATGGGTGCCCATGTCAGCGCCAGCCCCAACCATCAGACGCTGCGGACCGCGCCGCTGGACAGCCGGTTTCAGACGGCGGCCTTCGGGCTGCTGGGGTATGAGCTGGATCTGTGCAGTCTGCCGGAGAGGGAGAAGGTCATGGTGGCGGGACAGATCGCGTTCTATAAAAAATACCGGGGGACATTGCAGTTCGGGAGGCTCTACCGCCTGCGGGGAGGGGAGGACGGACTGTGGCAGATAATGGCGGTGTCCGGGGATTACGGCACGGCGCTGTCCCTGCTGCTCCAGCAGGAGAACCGGCCCAACGCCCCGGGGCTGCGGCTGCTGGCCCGTGGGCTGGCCTCCGGGAATGTTTACAGGCTGTCCGTCCGGCCGGTGGGGACGGAGCTGGCGGCTTTCGGATCGCTGGTAAATATGGTCTCGCCGGTACGGGTCAGGCCCGGGTCCATGATGGCGGCGGCGGAAAAGCTGGCGCGCCTGCCGGGAGAGAAGGAGGGCGCGGCTGCTTCGGGCGATCTCCTGATGAAGACGGGGATCTGGCTGAAGCAGGGGTTCTCGGGCACAGGCTTCGATGGGGAGACCCGGGTGATGGGAGATTTTGGCAGCAGGCTGTATGTGCTGGAGGCGGAGAAGGGATAGAGAAAAAAGCGGCCCGACGGGGACATCGGGCCCTGCGGGGTCGATCCCCAGGGCGGCGTCCTCATCGGGCCGCTTTTGCGCCGGGCCAGGTCAGGTGGGTTCCCGAAGCTGGCGGAGGCAGCGGGTGCAGATGTTCTTGCCCTTGAAAAGAACCACGTCCCGGGCGCTGTCACAGAAAATACAGGCGGGGCTGTATTTCTTCAGGACAATGGAGGAACCATCCACGAAAATCTCCATGGTTTCCCGCTCTCCAATGTTCAGGGTACGGCGCAGCTCGGCGGGAAGAACAATCCGGCCAAGCTCGTCAATCCGGCGTACAATGCCTGTTGATTTCATAGGGTGTCCTCCTGTTCCGTTTCGTTTGTGGATGGGACAGCCTTCCGGTTACAGAGCATCGCCCTCGATGATGATTTCCTCGTGGCGCTCTTCAAAGGATCTGACGTACTGCTCCAGAGCGTATTCCATCTCCTTGTTGGCGGAGCGCTTGTTCCGGACAGCGATTACCTTGAGCTTTGCCAGCAGCTCCTCTGATATCCGGAGGGAAAAAGGCGTATAGTAATTTGCCATATCGACCTCACACTATCTTGATAGCAAAATTATAGGATATTTACTGCTTGTCTGCGAATGCAAAACAATATCATTGATATCATTTTGACAAACGATTTTTGAGAATATCGTCGACGCGCTTGAGAGTCGGTAAAAGGAGGCGAGGGAAAATGTGGTGTGGCAAGGACGGCAACGCAGTCCACGCCCCATTTCAGCCGCCGGACTTTACCGATTTTCGAGGGTGTCGACATACTGCCGCCGCTGCCGGCTCCCTTCTCAAAAAGGCGCAGGGCATTGTTTTTGACGCGAAGAGGCCCCGGAGGATCGCCTCCGGGGCCTTTGGCATATACAGAGGCGTTCTTACAGAAAAAGAGCCGCGGCCTGATATACGGCAAAGGATGCCAGCCATGCCGTGCCCAGCTGCCAGACCAGCGCCAGCACCGTCCAGCTCAGGCTGTTCATCTCCCGCCGGATAGTGGCTATAGCGGCCACGCAGGGGGTATACAGTGCGCAGAACACCAGAAACGCCAGCGCTGCGGCGGGGGAGAAGGTTGCCGCCATCGCCGCCCCGGCGGCGGTGTAATCCGTCAGCGAGAATCCGTAGAACAGACTCATGGAGCTGACCACCGCCTCCTTGGCGATGAGTCCCGTCAGCAGCGCCACCGCTGCCTGCCAGGCACCGAAGCCCATGGGCGCGAACACCGGCGCGATCGCTCCGCCTACCATGGCCAGGATGCTGTCCGCCGTGTCCTCCACCATCCGGAAATCTGTTCCGAAGCTCTGGAGGAACCACACCGCCACGCTCATGGCGGCGATGATGGTCCCCGCCCGGGTCAGGAAGTCCCGTACCCGCTCCCACACATGGAGCCAGATGTTCTGCAGGGTGGGCATCCGGTACGGCGGCAGCTCCAGCAGGAAGGGCGCAGGCTCCCCCTGAAAGACGCTCCGCTTCAGGATCAGCCCGGAGATGATGGCGGCTACCGGTCCCAGCAGATACAGAGCGAACACCACCAGTCCCGCGTGCCGGGGAAAAAACGCCGCGGTCATCAGCCCGTAAATGGGCAGCCGCGCCCCGCAGGACATGAAGGGCACCAGCAAAATGGTCATCCGCCGGTCCTTCTCATTCTCCATGGTCCGCGCGCCCATCACGGCGGGAACCGTGCAGCCGAAGCCCATGAGCATGGGGATGAACGCTTTCCCGCTCAGACCAAAGTGGCGCAGGGTCCGGTCCATGACGAAGGCCGCCCGGGCCATGTATCCGCTGTCCTCCAGCATGGAGAGGAACAAAAACAGCAGCGCGATCATGGGCAGGAAGGTCAGCACGCCGCCCACGCCGGAAATCAGCCCGTCTACCAGCAGCCCGTTGAGCCATCCCGGCGCGCGGACCGCCTCCAGCCATCCGGACACCCCGGGGCACAGGACCTCTTCCACAAACCAGGCGATGCCGTCCGACATCCAGGCCCCCGGCCCGCTGAAGGTCACCAGGAACACCGCCAGCATCATTCCCAGAAAGACGGGAATGGCCCAGATCCGGTGGGTCGCCACAGCATCGATCCGCTCGGTGGCGGTCCGCTCCCCGTCGTGGCTCTTTTTTTTCACTGAGGAGCGGATCACCCGCTCCACAAACCGGTACCGGCTGTCCGCCAGCAGGGTCTCCCGATCTCCCAGAGGACTTGCGGACTCGTACTCTCCGGCGATGGCATCGATTTTGTCCAGGACCGCCTGGTCCAGTGCCAGATCCTTAGCTACCTCCCCGTCGCCGCCCAGCAGCTTGATGGCCGCCCAGTGAGCGGGGATACCTTTTTCATAGGCCCGGTCATGGATGAGTTCGCTGATACGGTGGTGGATGGCGTGGGTGAAGTCGTCATAGAGGTCGTCAGGCTCCACGGTGAGTCCCGTGTGCATCTGCTTATGGGCCTCCTGGACCAGACGGTCGATGTTTACATTGTCCCGGGCGGAGATGGGTACCACCGGTACGCCCAGACTGGCGGCCAGCCGTCCGCAGTCGATCACATCCCCCTTTTTCTCCACCTCGTCCATAAAGTTCACCGCCAGCACCACAGGCCGCTCCAGCTCCAGAAGCTGCATGGTGAGGTACAGATTCCGCTCCAGATTGGTGGCGTCCACTATGTCGATGATGGCGTCAGGCTGTTCGCCGAGAATGAATTTCCGGGCAACCATTTCCTCCATGGAGTAGGGGGACAGGGAATAGATGCCCGGCAGGTCCACCACCGTGAACGAGACGTCCCCCAGCTTTGCCTCCCCCTCCTTCTTCTCTACCGTCACTCCGGGCCAGTTGCCCACGTACTGATTGGACCCGGTGAGGGCGTTGAACAGCGTGGTCTTCCCGCAGTTGGGGTTGCCCACCAGGGCGACCTTCCAGGGCCGCTGGTCGTGGGCGTGGGGATCGTAGGTGCTGGGGTGGTGTTCCTGCTCATGCCGGTGGGCCCGGTGCATAGCCTCCAGGTCCGTGGGACCGGCGCAGCCCATTTTGCAGCGGGCGCAGTCCCCGTGGCAGGAGGCGCCCAGGTGGTAGGCGCTCTCGGACACGGCTTCCTTCTCCGGAACCTTTGCCGCGGCGGGGGCAACCCGAATTTGGGCGGCGTCCTCCTTCCGCAGGCTCAGCTCATAGCCCCGCAGGCGCACCTCCATGGGGTCCCCGAAGGGGGCGGTCTTGATAAGCTCCACCGTGGTGCCCGGGGTTAGCCCCATGTCGATGAGGCGGCGCTTCACCGCCCCACGCTGGTTGCCCACCTGCTCGATGACGCAGCTCCCCCCGATGCTCAGTTTGTCCAAGGTCATGGGTCCCTTCTGATCCTTCATATACGCGGCCTTCTCCTTATGTACGTTTGACGTTTGTTGTGACTAACTGTACACTGCTTCTCCGCTTTTGTCAAGGGGGTTCTTGTAAGATGCGCAAAAATTTCCTGCGGGAGCGGGCGTCAGCCCGCCTGCGTCCTCCGCCTCGCCACACCCGGTTTTCCCCCGCCTCCTTTTTACCGATTCTCAACTGCTTCGACTATATTTTGCGCATCCCTGACAGAACTTACCGCTTGCGCTCCGTGGGTCCATCGGGTAAAATGGAGAAAATGCCGCCGCCTTTTGTCGAAAGGCGGATGAAACAGAAAGGAATACCACCCGATGAAACGTCTCTATACCCTCTTCCTGACCCTGGGCCTGCTGCTGGCCCTCTCCCTCACCGCCTCCGGGGCCGGGAACGGCGTCCGGGTCTTCGTAGACGGCGTTCCGCTGGACGCTCCGGCTTCCTACATATCCGGCAGCGGAACCACCATGGTGCCCCTCCGGGCCGTTGCGGAGGCGCTGGGCTGTACAGTGGCCTGGGACCCCGTTACCTTCACGGTTTCCATCTCCTCCCCTGATCTGCCGGAGGAGTCCGTTCCCGGCGATTCCGCCCTGGTGGTGCTGGACCCGGGCCATGGCGGCGCCCATAACGGAGCGGAATACGGCGGCATAAAGGAAAAGGATCTGAATCTCGCCATCGCCGCCCGGACAGCCGGGCTGCTGGAGGCGGAGGGCGTGACGGTACGGATGACCCGGACCGGAGATCAGGATGTGGACCTCTACGCCCGCTCCGGCCTGGCCAACACCCTGGGGGCGGATCTGCTTGTCAGCGTCCACTGCAACGCCAATGTGGAGCATGACGACGCGCTGGGCGTCTATACCTGCGCCTACAGCAAGGGGACGGAGGGCTGGCAGCTGGCGCAGATGCTTCGGGAGACCATGCTGGAGTCCACCGGAGCCGCCGATTTCGGCATAGAGGAGCGTCCCAATCTGGCGGTGCTGCGTACCGCACAGGCGCCCGCCGCCCTGGTGGAGTGCGGCTTTATGTCCACGCCCTCGGAGCTGGAGATGCTGGTTCTGCCGGAGTACCAGGACAAGCTGGCCCAGGGGATTGCCGGCGGGATTCTGGACTTTCTGGAACAGTGACCTCCCCCGCGGCATAGACTGGCATACAGCAAAACCGGATTCCGCGGGAACGGTATCCCGCGTTTGAACGATAAGGAGGTTTCCTCTCATGGAGGATGTAACCACGCTGGACCGCCTGGCAGTGGGCTGCCGGGCCGCCGTCACCGGCCTTTTCACGCCGGAGCCCCAGCGCCGCAGGATGCTGGAGCTGGGGTTTGTCCCCGGCGGAGAGGTGTCGGCGGTGCAGGAGAGCCCCTGGGGTGATCCGGTGGCTTATGCCGTATGCGGCGCGGTCATCGCTCTGCGCCGGGCCGACGCCCGGCAGATCGCCGTGCGCATTCATTGAACATAATTCGATTTCCTGCTGAAAACTTAGAGTCTGTTTAATATCTTAACGTGTGCGGATTGGTGAGCTGATTTTTTGCCCGGCGAGGCAAAAAGCCGCAGCCATCCTGGCGGATGGCAAGGGTTTTTAACGAAGTCTGGGCGGAAAATCAGCCGCCAAGACGTGGGCGGGGAGATATTAAACAGGTTCTTAAAAAGCTTTTGACACAGAGAACGGATACCACCGGAGCTTTTCCGGCGGTATCCGTTTTTTGATATGTCGGGGGCTCCGCGCACAGCCGGAGGGTGGATTTTCCCGTCAGACAGGAGAGTTGGTGCGGTATGGAGGGGAAAGACGGTCCGGACTGCGTCATGTGGATACGGCTCCTCAGCCCGCTTTGTCCTCCGGCGCTTTCTCAGGTTCCGGCAGAGGCTCCGCCCGGCGCAGCAGGAGAAACACGGTCAGCACCATGGCGCAGCCCGCGCCGGCCAGCATCTGCCCCCAGTTTTCGCCGCTGTCTGCCAGGGCGGCGAGGGAGACGGGCACCGCCAGATCTCCGAAGAACACAAACCAGCGCAGCGAGGCATCCCGGCAGGCAAATCCCGCCAGCTGGTAAAAAGCGCAGGAGATCAGGGCTGCCGCCAGTACCGGCAGGTAGTACCGGGCCAGCACGGGATTGCTGTCCTGGGGCAGGTACACCAGCAGAAGAAACAGTACGGAGAAGATCATGGCGGGCAGCAGAGGGAAGACCTTCCCCTCCCCGCTCCGGGTCTGCCGGACAAACAGCAGGATGCCCGCCGCCGCCGCGATGCCCGCCGCCGCTGTGGCGATGGCCAGCACGCCCGGTTCGGCTTCCCTCAGCTCCGCTACGGCCAGCAGAGCGCCGCCCCCGCCCAGCAGCAGGCTGCCCGCCGCCAGCAGGGGGAGGTCCGGCCCCTCCGTTGGCCGGAAGCAGCAGGGGTAGGAACGGCTCCCGCCGGGCAGCCGGAAGCAGAATGCCGCCTCCGCCGCGGCCAGCAGAAGGATGGCGGCAGCCAGCACGATGCCCGGCACCGACTGCCGGGACAGCCCGGTCTCCGGATCAAAGCCGTTTTTCAACTGCGCCCAGCGCAGGGCCAGGAGCAGCAGTCCCTGCACCCAAAGGCGCAGGCCCTTCAAATATAACGCATTCTTCATGGCACAAATTCCTTTCTGAGCCTTCTTGGGAGGGCGCCCTCCAGTATAACACGCAAATTGCAATTTGTCATTCATTTTTTGGACAAGCAGCGCATATGTTGGGAGAAGAAGGAGAGGATGCGTCTATGGGTAAGCAGATCGCGGTGTCGCTGCTTCTGATTTTTCTGATCTTTTTTCTGCCCTGGCTCTGGGGAGGCCCCGCCAGAGCGCCGGAGCCCCGGCCGGAACCTCAGCCTGCGGAGGATCTGCCGCCTCAGCCGGAGGAGGATGACCCTGCCCCGGACAGCGGAAGCCGGGAGCCGGGAAGGGACAGCACAACGGTTTTGAACCTTCTGGCGGACGGAAAGCTCCAGCAGACGGACATGGAGACCTATCTGATGGGGGTGGTCCGGGCGGAGATGCCCGCTGCCTTTCATCAGGAGGCGCTGAAGGCCCAGGCCGTAGCGGCCCGGACCTATATCCTCCACAAAATCGCCGGGGGAGGCAGCGCCAACCATCCTCAGGCGGACGCCTGCGATGATATCACCTGCTGTCAGGCCTACAAGACTCAGGCGGACGCCGCCGCGGACTGGGGAGAACACGCGGCGGAATACGAGGAAAAGATCCGCCGGGCGGTGACAGAGACCGATGGAGAGTGTGTCCTCTATGAGGGCGCGCCGGTGCTGGCGGTGTTTCACTCATCCTCGGTGGGAACCACCCAGGACGCCCAGAGCGTCTGGAGCGCCAGCCTGCCCTATTTACAGAGCGTGGAGACGCCGGAGGGAGAGGACACGGTGCCCAACTACCGCTCCACTGCCGTATTTTCCGCCGGAGAGCTGGGGGAGCGGCTGCGGGAGGCGCTGCCGGAGGCGGTTCTGGAGGGGAGCCCCTCCAATTGGTTTACCAATATTCAACAGCAGCCCGCTGGAATGGTGACCAGCCTTTCCGTGGGCGGCGTGGAGGTGGGAGGCAACCGCCTGCGGACCATTCTGGATCTTCGCAGCGCCTGCTTCACCATCGCCTTTGACGGGGACGAGGTGACCTTCTCCGTTTCCGGATACGGCCATGGCGTAGGCATGAGCCAATATGGATCCAACGTCCTGGCGGAAGGCGGGATGACCTATCAGGAGATTTTGAAATGGTATTATACGGGAACGGAGGTGGGCGTGATCCAATAGCCCGCCCCGTCTCCCTCCCACGGAAATCCATTTTGCATCCCCGGGCGGGACGGCCCCGCCGCGCCCTGCGGACGCAAAATGGATTTCCTCCTCCCTCCACTTCCCCCTTGCAATTTTCCCCAATCCCGGATATACTACCACTGAGATACGCAGCACGCTCCGGGGAGGGGATTCCATGATCTATCATATTTTGGCCATCGGCGACGTAGTCGGCGAAGAGGGGCTGGCCCATCTGGAGAGAAGCCTGCGCCCCTTGAAGCGGCTGAAGGATATCCATTTTACGGTGGTCAACGGCGAGAACGCCGCCGTCACCGGGATTACCCCGGACCAGACAGAGCGGCTCTATGCCGCCGGGGCGGACGTGGTGACCCTGGGGAACCATACCTTCGGCAAGCCTCAGCTTGCAGCCCGCCTGGAGGAGGACCCTTATTTGCTGCGCCCCGCCAATTATACGGGCCGGGCCCCCGGAAGAGGATGGGGGGTCTACGACTGCGGGCGGGTACAGGTCGGGGTCATGAACCTCATCGGCCGGTGCGGTCTGGATTTCAACGCGGACAACCCCTTCCTTACAGCGGACAGGCTTCTGCGGGAGGGCAAGCCCCTGTTCACCCTGGTGGACTTCCATGCCGAGGCCACCAGCGAAAAGCTGGCCATGGCGTATTACCTGGACGGCCGGGTTTCCGCCCTGTGGGGGACCCATACCCACGTGCCCACCGCCGACGGAGGCGTATTCCCGAAGGGGACGGGCTATATCACCGATCTGGGCATGACGGGTCCCGTCGAGAGCGTTCTGGGCATCAGGCCGGAGCAGAGCGTGGAGCAGTTTTTGGGCGGCCTGCCCGGGCGGTACCAGGTGGCCGGCGGGCCCTGCAAGCTGCAGGGAGCGGTGTTCAGCCTGGACAGCGCTGCCGGCTTGTGCGTGGATGTGGAAAGGATCGAGATACGATGACGGCAGAGCGGATGTGGCAGGATTTTACGGCCGCCCGGGGCCCGGCGGAGGCGGACTATGAGGCCTGGGCCTTCGGCGGGGAGCCGGACGAGCTGGCGGGGCTGGTGCTGGCAGGCATAAAGACGGCAACCGCCTCCGCGTATCCCCTCTACGGACTGGAGGGAGAATCCCTGCCGGAGGCAGGGGAGTACAGCGTCATCCTGGACAGCCGGGGCGAGGCGGCATGTGTGATCCTGACGGACCGGGTCACGGTGGTCCCCTATCGGGACGTAGGCCCGGACCATGCCCGCCGGGAGGGAGAGGGCGACCGGTCCCTGGCCTGCTGGAGGCAGGTCCACGAGGCGTTTTTCCGGGAGGAAATGGCCGCTGCCGGTCTGGCCTTTACCGAGGATATGCCGGTGGTGTGCGAGGAATTCCATGTGGTCTGGCCGGAAACGGGGAGGGGAGAGAGCGATGCCTAAGATCGTACATGCCGCAGACTTTCATCTGGACAGCGCCTTTGGCGGCCTGCCCACCGAGAAGGCACGGGAGCGCCGCCGGGAGAGCCGGGAGCTGACCGGCCGTCTGGCCCGGCTGGTCCTGGAGGAGGGGGCGGAGGTGCTGCTGCTGTCCGGGGACCTCTTTGACGGGGAGCGGGTTTTCCCGGAGACCCTGGAGCAGCTGGGGGATGTCCTGGCGTCGCTGCCCTGCCCGGTGTTCATCGCTCCGGGCAACCACGACCCCTATACGGCCATCAGCCCTTACGCCCTCCGGCGATGGCCGGAGAATGTGCATATTTTCCGCTCGGAGGAGCTGGAGGCGGTTGTCCTGCCGGATCTGAACTGCGTGGTCCACGGGGCGGCCTTCACCTCCCGGGGGCGGACGGATCAGGTTCTGGCGGGCTTTGCCGCGCCCCGGGACGGCAGAACCCATCTGCTGTGTCTCCACGGGGACGTGGGGGCCCCCGGCAGCGCCTACGGGCCGGTGCTTCGAGAGCAGCTGGCGGCCAGCGGCCTGCACTATGCGGCCCTGGGACACATCCACCAGTACAGCGGCGTTCAGCGGGACGGGAATACCTGCTGGGCCTACCCCGGCTGTCCGGAGGGACGGGGGTTTGACGAGCTGGGAGACAAGGGTGTGCTGTCGGGCACAGCGGACCGGGAGGGGGTCTCCCTCCGCTTCATCCCCCTGTGCCGCAGGAGGTACCGGATCCTGGAGGCGGACGTGACCGAAGCGTCCCCCCGGGAGGCTCTTGAGGCGGTTCTCCCGGAGACGGCGGACCAGGACATCTGCCGGATCATCTTCACCGGAGAGGCGGACGAGCGGGGGGTGGACCTCCCCGCCCTGGAGAGCGCTTTCCGGGAGCGGTTCTACGCCCTGGAGCTGCGGGACAAGACCCGTCCGGCCCAGAGCCTGTGGGCCAGAGCCGGTGAGGATTCCCTGCGGGGCCTGTTCCTGCAGGAGATGAAGGGCCGCTATGACGCCGCCCCCTCCGGGGAGGCCCGGGAGGAGATCGCCCTTGCGGTCCGCTTCGGCCTGGCGGCCCTGGACGGACGGGATATAGGGTAATGGTACGTATATTTTGTGTGGAGCAATTTTTGATTTCATTGGAGAAGGAGCGGCTGAAGGATGATGGAGAAAAAAAGGATCCTTCTGATCGGTACGGGAGGCACCATCGCCTCGGAGATGGGGGAAAACGGTCTGACCCCGGAGCTGACCAGCGAGCAGCTCTTAAAATACATCCCCGATATTTCGGGAATCTGTGAGATATCCTGCTGTCAGCTCTTCAGCCTGGACAGCACCAATATCCAGCCTAAGCACTGGGCCCGGATCGCCGGGGCCATCCGGGAGCGGTACCGGGAATTTGACGGCTTTGTGGTTGCACACGGCACGGACACCATGGCCTACACGGCGGCGGGACTGAGCTACCTGATCCAGGGGTGCCCCAAGCCCATCGTGCTGACGGGGGCACAGAAGCCCATCGGCTTCGAGACCACCGACAGCAAGCAGAACCTCCGGGACGCGGTGACCGTGGCGGCATCGGACATGGCGGGGGTGATGCTGGTCTTCAATGGGAAGATTATCCAGGGCACCCGGGCCAGGAAGACCCGGAGCAAGAGCTTCGAGGCCTTTTCCAGCATCAATTATCCCCTGCTGGGGATGGTCCAGGACGGGCGCATCATCCGGTACATCCGGCCCGAGGCCCGGGCGGTGCCCCAGTTCTATGACGCCGTGAACCCCAGGGTGGCGCTCATGAAGCTGATCCCCGGGGCGGACTGCGGCGCGGCGGCATACCTGCTGGAACACAACGACGCGCTGGTCATTGAGAGCTTTGGCGTGGGCGGGCTGCCCACCTACAAGGCGGGGGACTACTACGACACCGTGAAGGCGGGGCTGGACGCGGGCAGGATCGTGGTGATGACCACCCAGGTGGAGAATGAGGGCAGCGATCTGGCGGTCTATCACGTGGGAAGCGCCATCAAGCGGGACCTGCCCATTCTGGAGGCCTACGACATGACCACAGAGGCGGTGTGCGCCAAGCTCATGTGGATTCTGGGCCAGACCGCCGACAGGAAATGGGTGGAGGAGCTGTTCTATACGCCGGTGGCCTGCGACATTCTGGCGGGAAAATAAAAAGTCCGCCTTCCGGGAGACGGCAGGTCTTCCGGAAGGCGGTTATGATTCAGTTCAGCCGCGCGCCGCATTCGGCGCAGAACCGCGCCCCCTCCACCGCCGGAGCCGCGCCGCACACCGGGCACATCCGCTTCTGGGCGGCAGACTTTCCGCAGCCGGGGCAGAATTTCGCTCCCTCCGGCAGGGCCGCGCCGCAGGACGGGCAGAGAGGGGCCGGCTCCTCCGGCGCTTCCGGGGCCTTCGGCGCGAAGTCGTTGATGTCCAGGGGCTTGCCCAGGAAGGTATAGCGCTGGACGAAATCGAATATTTCCTGGGGCAGGCGCTGCTGGCCGATGGCTCCGATGGCCGCCGTCAGCAGCAGGGGTGAGAAGATGATGTAGCCCAGCGTGGCCGCGCCCAGCTTATCCACCCAGCGCCCCGCGCCCAGGTCCACCGTCAATATGCCGCCGTAAACGCTCAGCCGGACCTGGATGGCCTGGTCCATGCCCACGAATTTTTTCCAGCCCTCGGTCTGACGGGCCTGGATGAAATAGCTGGTCTCGGACTGGGCGACGCCCTCCGTCTCCAGATGCTTCTGTGTGCGCAGGAAATCCTCCAGGGCGTGCGCCACGTCCTCCAGAGTCTGATTGCCGCCCATGCGGAATACCTTTGCGTCCGCCATGCTGTGTACCTCCATTTCTCCGCCGTTGGGGCGGTCCTTGATGGGGCTATTGTACCACGGCGGAGGAGGAATGTCAATTTGCGCCCTGCCGGTCCAGAATGGCTCGGATTTCCTCAACCTGTTCCGCCGTCAGGGACACCTGTCCGCCGTCGTGGCGGGCGAACCCCTCGGTCAGGCTGACGCCGTAGCCCGCGCCGAACTCCGTGTCCACGCTGTACTCCGGCAGGCACGTGCAGACCTCGCCGCTGTAGTCCAGATACAGCAGCAGGTCCGTCAGCGCTACGGAGTCGTCGTACCAGAAGGAGACTTTCCGGCTCTCGCCGTCCATTCCGGTCTCCCATGACACGGTGGTCACGGTGTTGCCGCAGTATCCCGCCTCCTCGTGTTCCACGATGTTGTTTTCCTGGCAGGGCGTATGGCTGTGTTCGTTTGCTCTGCTCTCCGGCGGCACCGGAGCGTCGGGGACAGCGGTGTCCGCATAGTCGGGATTTTTCTCCGCGGGTGTCCCACCGGCGTCCGGCGCGCCGCCTCCGGCGGAAGCGGCGCAGGCGGAGAGGACCGGCACCAGGAGCAGTGCCATCACCAGTGTGCGCAGATGTTTCATCGTATACGGCCTCCTTTTCGAATCGTTATGACCGTATAGACGCAGAAAGGCGGAGAAAGGTTCCCGGGTTTACTCCTCCATCCTCGGCCCCAGGAGCATCCAGGCCGCGCCGCACAGGACGCCGCCCACCGGATAGATGATGGCGGCCCAGTTCCACTTGTAATAGGCCAGTCCGGCAAACAGGAACACGGCGGTAGCCAGGAGCATGATGACGGCGCAGGCGGTGGTTGCGCGGCGGCGCCGGCTCCTGTCCTCGGGGGTGGGGTTATTCTGGCGGTTGTACTTGGCGATGTTATATTTATCCTCCAGCATCCCGCCGTAGATCAGGAAATATACCGCGCAGGCCACGACGGCCAGGAACGCCGCGCCTATATAGGACTCGTAGGGCTCCCTTTCCGGCAGGACGGTAAAGGCCAGGACCATCATCACCACGCCCAGCAGAATGGCTCCCACGCCTCCGGCGATGTACCAGATGTACCGGCGGTGGAACCGTTCTTTCTGCGGCTCGGTATAGAAATCGGGGATAACGGGGTGCTTCTTGCGGAAGTGTTCCTCCTCCATGCCGCTGGCGATGAAGACCACCGCCGCCGCTGCTATGACCAGCAGCAGCATCGCTGTGCCCGGCATTTCGGACAGGCCCAGGGCGGACAGGAAGCTCCACAGGGCCACGCTGCCGACGATGGCGGAGACGCCTCCGGCGATTTTGCGGGCGTAGAGGGTCATGAAGCGGTCGTAGCCCGCCGTGTCCTCGCTGAGGGATTTTTCCACGCTGCCCCGGAGGAGGGTGTCCATATCCACCTGGAACATATCGCAGAGCTTTAATAAGGTATCCATTTCCGGATAGCTGGCGGCGGATTCCCATTTGGAGACGGACTGGCGGCTCACGTCCAGGCGCTCGGCCAGCTGTTCCTGGGTGACGCCCTCCCGGGCGCGGAGATATTGGAGATTTTCGGCTAGTGACATCGTTGTGTCCTCCTTGTTGAGATGGGCCTATCTTACCTGCGCAGAGAGGGTGATTCCAGCGATACATGGTTGCTTTTCAGTAGATTGCGTGTAAATTTATGGTTGCACCGGCTGCAAGTTAAAAACGGAACGTAATATTTATCAAATAAACAACGATCAGCAAACGCACTGCGCCTCTGTGAGACCATTATACCACAGACAGAAAGGACATACAGCCCATGCACAAATTTTTTGCCTACATTTCCCGAATGAAGTACATCACCCGGTGGTCGCTGATGCGAAACAGCGTGACGGAGAACATTCAGGAACACAGCCATATGGTTGCCGTGCTGGCCCACGCGCTGGGCGTCATCCGGCAGGATGTGTTCCATAGGGACTGTGACCCGGACGCCTGCGCGGCGGCGGCGCTGTTCCACGACGCCTCGGAGATCTTTACCGGGGACCTGCCCACGCCCATCAAGTACCACACTCCCGCCATCCGGGACGCCTACCGGCAGGTGGAGGCGGAGGCCACGGAAAAGCTGCTGGGGATGCTGCCGGAGGAGCTGTGGCCCGCCTACGGGCCCATCCTCCGGGAGGAGGACGGGGAGGTGCGCCGGATTGTCAAGGCCGCCGACAAGCTCTCCGCCTATATCAAGTGTCTGGAGGAGGTCGAGGCGGGGAACAATGAGTTCGGCGACGCCGCCGGGGAGACTCTGGAGGCTCTGAGGGGAATGGAGATGGAGGAAGTCTCCTGGTTTCTGGAGCGGTTTGCCGAGGCCTTCGGCCTGACGCTGGACGGACTGCAGAGGGGATAAGCCAGCCTCCGGCGGCAGGGACGCCGCCGGAGGGCCTCCCCCGGGGAAAAAGTTTTGGAAAATCCGGCTCCCCATGGAAAAAATGCTTGCATTTTCCGGGCCGTTGTGGTATAATCTCACCGTTAGAGTTAGTAGACCAGAGTGGACTTTTCGGTCCGCTCTTTTTCTTGACCTAATTTCATCGGGAGAAATTCCGCGGGAAGCGGACAAATGTTGCCGTGACAGCGGAAAATGAGGAGATGCAATGGCGAAAATTACGGAACTGACGGCGAAACTGGCCCTTCCTGTGGTGGAAGAGGCGGGATGCGAGCTGTGGGATGTGGAGTACGTCCGGGAAGCCGGCAGCTGGTTCCTGCGGATCTACATTGATAAGGAGGGCGGCGTAGACATCCTGGACTGCGAGAAGGTCAGCCGGGCCCTCAGCGATCTGCTGGACGAGGCGGACCCCATCGAGGGGAGCTACACCCTGGAGGTGTCCTCCGCCGGGGCGGAGCGGCCCTTGAAGCGGCCCGGAGATTTCCAGCGGTTCATGGGCAGTCCCGTGGCCGTGAAGCTCTATAAGGCCCAGGGCGGGCGGAAGGAGTTCGCCGGTATTCTGGCGGGGTACGACAACGGGGACGTGACCATTACGGTGGGAGACGCCTCCATGACCTTCGCCAAGGCGGATGTGGCGCTGTGCCGCCTGCGGGTGGAATTTTGATAATTGATGGAACCAACACCTTTTTTGGAAATATAATAGGAGTAAGAGCATGAAATGTGATGAAATCTTTGCCGCGCTGGATATGCTGGAGAAGGAGCGGGGCATCTCTCCCACCTTTATGATGGATAAGATCATCCAGGCGCTGACCACCGCCTATAAGAAGGACCACGAGGGCGTGGAAAACGTGATCGTGGATGTGGACGAGGCCAAGAAGGACCTGCGGATGTACGTCCAGAAGGAGATCGTGGAGGAGGTGGAGAACCCCGGCACCCAGATGAGCGCCGAGGAGGCCCGGGCCAAGTACGGCCGGGTGGACCTGGGGGGCGTGGTGAACATCCCGGTGGACAACGTGGAGTTCGGCCGCATCGCCGCCGGAAACGGCAAGCAGGTCATCATCCAGGGCCTCCGGGAGGCCGAGCGGGGCAAGGTCTACGACGAGTTCAACTCCAAGCAGCACGAGATCCTCACCGGCGTGGTCACCCGCATCGACCCCCGCAGCGGCAACGCCTCCCTGCGCATCGGCACCGGGGCGGAGTCCACCGAGGCCATGCTGGCCGTCAGCGAGCAGATCAAGACCGAGGAGCTGGTGGAGGGCCAGCACGTGAAGGTGTACGTGGTGGAGGTCCGCCGCAGTACACGGGGGCCCCAGGTGCTGATCTCCCGGACCCATCCGGGACTGGTGAAGCGGCTGTTCGAGCTGGAGGTGCCGGAGATTTTCGACGGCATCGTAGAGGTGAAGTCCATCGCCCGGGAAGCGGGCAGCCGGACCAAGATGGCCGTGTGGAGCAGCGACGAGGCTGTGGACCCCATCGGCGCCTGCGTGGGCCCTGCCGGACAGCGGGTGGGCAGCATCGTCAACGAGCTGCGGGGCGAGAAAATCGACATCATCAAGTACAGCGAGGACCCCGCCGAATTCATCGCCGCCGCCCTGGCCCCCGCCGACGTGGTGGACGTGCAGCTGTCCGACGAGGGGAAGATGTGCCGGGTGGTGGTGCCTGACGACCAGCTCTCCCTGGCCATCGGCAAGGAGGGGCAGAACGCCCGGCTGGCCGCGCGGCTCACGGGGTACAAAATCGACATCAAGCCCCAGAGCTACAGGGAAGAGGAGTAAGGAGCCCTTCCGGCTGGACCGGTAGACGGAGAAAGGACCCAGTATGCAGAAGCCAAGAAAGATCCCCCAGCGCCAGTGCCTCGGCTGCCGGGAGATGAAAAATAAAAAGGACCTGATCCGCGTGGTCCGCTCCCCGGAGGGAGAGATCAGTCTGGACTTCAAGGGCAAGAAGCCAGGGCGGGGGGCCTATGTGTGCCCCGACGCCGGGTGCCTCGCCAAGGCGAGAAAGAGCCGGGCGCTGGAGCGGGCCTTCGAGACCGCCGTCCCGGCGGAGGTCTACGGCCAGCTGGAGGAGCAGATGAGGGAAGAAAGCCATGGATAACACCCTGTCCATGATCGGTCTGGCCCTCCGGGCCGGACGGCTGGAGGTGGGCGACGAGGCCGCGGGGGACGCCTGCCGGTACAAGCGCTGCCGCCTCCTGCTGGTGGCAGCGGACGCGGGGGAGGGCGCTCAGAGGAGGGCCATGCACTTCGCGGAGGAGGGCCAGTGCCTGCTGGCGGAGATCCCCTGCTCCAAGGAGGAGCTGGGGGCGGCGCTGGGGCGGAAGAGCTGCGCCATGGCGGCGCTCACCGACCTGGGACTGGCCCAGGCTGTGGCGGGCAGGCTGGCCCAGGGAGACCCGGAGCGCTACGGCGAGATGACGGAGAGGCTCCGCCTCAAGGCGGAGCGGGCCGCACAGCGGCGGGAAAAGACCGCCAGAGAACGGCAGCAGCGGGGCGGCGGCAAACGTCCCCCGGTCAAATACAGGAAGAAATAGGAACGACCACCATAACGCACGTCTGGGGATTGATTCCCCGGGGCGTGAGTCCTCGGACGTGTGTTATGGTGTACAAACCGGAATCACACACTGGAGGTGGCCTGATTGGGTATTGTGAACAAGTATAAAGTAAACGAGCTGGCGAAGGACTTCGGGATGCAGACAAAGCAGATCATCGAGATCCTGGGAAAGTATTTCCCTACGCCGAAAAAATCCGGGCAGAACCTGGATGAAAAGGAGCTGAATATCGTTTTTGAGTATCTCACCCAGAAGAACCAGGTGAGTATTCAGGACATCTACGCGGATACACCGCGGGAGGAGAAGCCCGCGCCGGCACAGCCCGCCGCGCCCGCAAAGGACGCGCCTGCCGCCCAGTCCCCCAAGGCTGCCGCCGGCAAGCCCCAGCAGGCGGCCCCTGCCCCGAAGGGCGCTCCGGCTCCGGCAGCCGGTCAGGACCAGGGGCAGCAGCCGCAGAAGCCCCAGCAGCAGGCGGGCGTTCAGCAGCCCACCGCCTCCCGGGTCCCCAAGACCAAGGTGGTGGATACCCGCAAGGCCACCAACGTCAACCTGGACAAGTACGACGAAAAGCTTCAGGATATGGCCGACCGCAGCGGACGGGCGGGCGGCGGACGCCGTGACCGGGATCAGAGCAAGGAGAAGTTCCGCAACGCCGGAAGCAAAAAACGGGGCCAGATGTCCTTCTCCAGCAAGCGCAAGCAGGAGGAGGCGGAGAAGATGCGCCGCCTCCAGCTGGAGATCGCCAAGAAGACCCCCCTTACCGTCAAGATTCCCGACGAGATCAGCGTTGGAGAGCTGGCCAGCCGGATGAAGAAGACCGGCGCCGAGGTGGTCAAGAGCCTGATGAAAAACGGCGTCATGGCCTCCCTCAGTCAGATCATCGACTTCGACACCGCAGCCATCACCGCCGAGGAAATGGGCTGCAAGGTGGAGCGGGAGGTGGTGGTCACCATCGAGGAGAAGCTCATCGACACCGCCGAGGACCGGCCGGAGGATCTGGTTCCCCGGGCCCCCATCGTGGTGGTTATGGGCCACGTGGACCACGGCAAGACCTCCCTGCTGGACTATATCCGTTCCGCCAGCGTGGCCAAGGGCGAGGCCGGAGGCATCACCCAGCACATCGGCGCGTATCAGACCGAGATCAACGGCAAGCCCATCACCTTCCTTGACACCCCCGGTCACGAGGCATTTACCTCCATGCGCGCCCGGGGCGCCATGGTGACGGACATCGCCATCCTGGTGGTGGCCGCCGAGGACGGCATCATGCCCCAGACCGTTGAGTCCATCAACCACGCCAAGGCGGCGGGAATCCCCATCATCGTGGCCATCAACAAGATGGATAAGCCGGAGGCCAACCCCGAGCGGATCAAGCAGCAGCTCACCGAGTACGAGCTGGTGGCCGAGGACTGGGGCGGGGAGACCATCATCTGCCCCATCTCCGCAAAGACCGGCATGGGCATCGACAGCCTCCTGGAGATGGTTACCCTCACCGCCGAGGTGGCGGAGCTGAAGGCCAATCCCAACCGGGCAGCCCAGGGCACCGTGGTGGAGGCCCGGCTGGACAAGGGCCGGGGCCCCGTGGCCACCCTGCTGGTCCAGAACGGTACGCTGAAGGCCGGGGACATCATCATCGCCGGTACCGCCGTGGGCCGCGTGCGGGCCATGCTGGACGACAAGGGCAACCGCATCACCGAGGCCGGGCCCTCCGTGCCTGTGGAGATCACCGGTCTGGGCGAGGTGCCCGGAGCGGGCAGCCCCTTCAACGCCGTGGCCGACGAGCGTCTAGCCCGGGAGCTGGTGGAGCAGCGGAAGGCGGAGGAGCGGGCCAAGGCCAACGCTCCCGTGCAGAAGGTCTCCCTTGAGGACCTGTTCAGCCAGATCCAGGCCGGTGAGGTCAAGGATCTGAACATCATTGTCAAGGCCGACGTCCAGGGCTCCGCCGAGGCGGTAAAGGCCAGCCTGGAGAAGCTGAGCAACGAGGAGGTCCGGGTGCGGGTCATCCACTCCGGCGTGGGCGCTATCAGCGAGAGCGACGTGATGCTGGCGGCAACCTCCAAGGCCATCATCGTGGGCTTCAACGTCCGGCCCGACCCTGCGGCACGGGACAGCGCCGCCCGGAGCAACGTGGATATGCGGATGTACCGGGTCATCTACGACGCCATCGGCGAGGTGGAGGCCGCCATGAAGGGTATGCTGGCGCCCAAATTCCGGGAGGCCCTCATCGGCCACGCGGAGATCCGGCAGACCTACAAGGTGTCCGGCGTGGGCACCGTGGCGGGCTGCT